>Ga0334883_1000067_pt1 | contig 183529 bp, 168 predicted proteins | sample GraSluR1_MG_6_FD_207230 | JGI IMG/M metagenome (GOLD analysis project Ga0334883, IMG submission 207230) | Sludge microbial communities from methane-producing bioreactor in Wageningen University, Netherlands - Granular Sludge_09_05-R1 | ecosystem: Engineered > Bioreactor > Anaerobic >...
CACAGGTGGCGGTGGTGTGCCCGATCGACCTCGACCACACCCACCTGCTCGGCAGCACCGTGGCCGAGATCGCCGCGGAGAAGGCCGGCATCATCAAGGCGGGCTCGAAGGCGGTGCTCGCCGCGCAGCAGCCGGACGCGGCCCGCGTCCTGCTGGCCCGGTGCGCGGAGGTGGGCGCCGAGGTGCTGCGCGAAGGGCTGGAGTTCGGGCTGATCAGCCGGGCGCCGGCGGTCGGCGGGCAGGTGCTGCGGCTGGAGACGGCTGAGGGCCCCCTGGGCGACCTAGTGCTTCCTCTGTTCGGTGCGCACATGGCGCAGAACGCGGCCCTTGCCGTCGCTGCAGCGGAGGCGTTCCTCGGCGGCAAGCCGCTGCCGACCGACGTGATCGCGGAGGGGCTGGAACAGGTGCGGGCGCCGGCCCGCCTTGAGGTGGTGCGCCGTTCGCCGACGGTGGTCCTGGACACCTGCCACAACCCGCACGGTGCCCGCGCCACGATCGACGGGCTCGTCGAGGCGTTCGACTTCCACCCACTGGTGTGCGTGGTCGCGATGATGGCGGACAAGGACGTCGACGGAGTGCTGTCGATCCTCGCCGAGGCGGCCTCGACGCTGGTCTGCACGTCCATCGCGTCCACCGATCGCGCGCTCCCCGCGGAGGCGCTGGGGGAGCGGGCCGCCGGGATCGTGGGTGTCGACCGGGTCCGCATTGCCCCGACGATGGCCGAGGCGATCGACGAGGCCGTGCGCCTGGCCGATGAGGCCGGCCCGGGGGCAGGCGTGCTGATCGCGGGATCGGTCTACGCGGCCGGAGAGGCGCGCGCCCTCCTGGTGCACGAGTCCCCATCCGCGAGCGACCGATCCGAACTGGTCGACCTCGGCGAATGGGCCGTGGGCGAGGCGGACGAGCCGTGAGGCTGGCCGCGTCCAACCCGATGGGGCGGGTGATGCTGAGCATCCTGGGTTTCGAGGCCGTCGTGTTCGGCCTGGCCATCCCCGGGATGATCCAGGTCTCGGAGGTGTCGGTCGGGGCGGCCTTCGGGCTGGGGCTCGGCGCCGCGGCCTTCGCGGTCCTCGCCGCGGCCATGCTCCGGCGTCCACCCGGCTATCTGCTGGGCTGGCTGACCCAGGCTGTGGCGATCGCGCTGGGCTTCGCCACCCCGATGATGTTCGCCGTCGGCGGCATGTTCGCCCTGCTCTGGGTGGTCTGCTTCGTGCTCGGGCGGCGGATCGAGGCAACGCCGCCGGCCGGACCGCCGGGGTGAGGTACCGGACGGTATGGTGCGGGCCATGACCGATCTGCAACGGACCCTCGTCCTGCTCAAGCCGGACGCGGTTCGCCGCGGCCTCGCCGGCACGATCCTCGCCCGCTACGAGGCGAAGGGCCTGGCCGTTGTGGCCATGGAGTTCCGGCACGTCGACGCCGCGATGGCCGACCGCCACTACGCCGACCACGTCGAGAAGCCGTGGTACCCGCCGCTGCGGGAGTACTTCACCAGCGGGCCGCTGATCGCGCTGGTGCTCGAGGGCACCTCCGCTGTCGAGGTGGTCCGCCTCATGAACGGCGTGACGAACTCGGTCGTCGCTGCGCCGGGCACGATTCGTGGAGACTTCTCGCTGTCGAATCGGGAGAACCTCGTGCACGCGTCCGACTCGGAGGAGTCGGCAGCCCGGGAGGTCGCGCTGTGGTTCCCGAACCTGGCCTGAACGGGCCGGACCCCGGCCAGCCGAGCCCCAGCGTCCCACCGAACCCCGGCGCACCCGTGCCGCCGCAGGAGCCGGACGCGTCCGCGCACGGCTGGACGGACCAGGGCTGGCCCGCGCAGCCCCCGGTTCCGGGCTACCCGCAGCCGCAGTGGGGCTATCCGCCGGCACCGTACCCGCCCGCCCCGGCGTACTACGGCGTACCTCAGCCGACCGGCCCCGCGCCGAAGCCACCCGCGCTGCCCACGACACCGCGGGAGTACCACGAGTTCTTCCGGGCGGCCCGCTACCGCTGGTGGAAGTCCCTGCTCGCCCTGGCCATGTTCGTGGCCACCTGGCTGGTCGGCAACCTCGTCCTGACCGGCACTGCCCTCGGGGTCGACATCGCCACTGGACGTACGAAGATCCCCACGCTGCAACCCGGGACCAGCACCGAGCAGCTCATGAACGACATCATGACGCCGTTGATGTTCACGGCGAACAACCTCTCCCTCGCGCTGGCGATCCCGCTGGCCGGCCTCACCGGCTGGGCCGTGTTCGGCCAGCGTCCGAAGTGGATCTCCTCGATCACCGGAGGGTTCCGCTGGGGGCTGTTCGCGCGGTTCAGCATGGTCGCCGTGCCGATCTTCCTGCTCGGCCTGGGCGTCGACATCCTGCTGGGCGGCATGCCCACGTTCACCTGGAACAACGACTCGCTGTTCCTGATCTTCGCGATCATCCTGACCACCCCGTTCCAGGCCGCGGGCGAGGAGTACGGGGTGCGCGGGCTGATCGCGCGCAGCGTCGGCTCGTGGTTCGGCTCCCGCCGCCTCGGGCTCGTGGTTGCGGCCGTGGCGTCCTCCGCGCTGTTCATGGTGCTGCACGCCGCCGACAACGTCTGGCTCAACATCTACTACTTCACGGTGGGCCTGACCTGCTCGGTGCTGATCTGGCGAACCGGGGGGCTGGAGGCCGCGGTCGCCCTTCATGTGTGGAACAACCTGATCAGCGAGGTCACCATCCCGTTCGGCGGGCTGCAGGGCATGTTCGACCGGGGAGCAAATGCGGTCGGCCCCGAGATCCTGTTCCAGCTGGTCTTCACGCTCTCTGTGATGGCAGCTGCGCTCTGGATCGGGCGGAGGCTCGGGTTGCCGCGGGCTACGGCGCCCGCCGTCCCGACGCAGGCGGAGCTTCCCGGGCCCGGCGGGGTATTCTGGGACTCTTCGCGCACGATCGCTTGAGGTGGGGCGAAAGATGACCAATGACGTGATGAACCGGCTCGATGCGGCGAGTGCACTGAAGTGGCTGCGGGCACAGATCCGGCCACGGTCAGGGCGCACACTGGTCGGAGTCGATGGCGTGGACGGCGCGGGCAAGACGACCTTCGCCGATGAACTCGCCGACCTGCTCCGTGAGTCGGGGCTCGAGGTGATCCGGATCTCGATGGACGACTACCTCAACCCGCGCTCGGTCCGCTACGCGCAGGGACGCTCGTCCGCGAAGGGCTACTTCGAGGACAGCTACGACTACGAGCGGTTCACCGACGAGGTGCTCGAGCCACTCGGCCACGAGGGATCGGGCCGCTACCGCACCGCAGCCTACGACCTGGATTCGGAGTCGGAGGTGCACTCGCCGTGGCGGATCGCCCCTGATGACGCGGTCGTGATCATCGACGGCATGTTCATCCACCGCGACGAACTGTGTTCCAGCCGCAAGAAGAAGGTCTGGGACATCTCGGTCTGGCTCGAGGTGCCGTTCGAGGAGTCCTTCCACCGGCTCGCGGAGCGCGAGCAGAAGATCACTCCCGACCCGGAGGACCCGGGCAACGCTCGCTACTACCAGGGCCAACTGCTCTACCTGCAGTCCTGCGACCCCGCGCACCGGGCGGACATCGTGGTCGAGAACGCGGCGCCGCACGCCCCGGTGATCAACTGACGGTGCTCCCGCCCGCGGAGGCATCCCAGGCGGCGGAGCGCGCCCGGGTCCTGCTCGATCGGCTGCGGGAACTCGCCGATCCGGACAACGTGGCCGGGATGGCCCGCTATGGCATCAACTCCAACGGCACGCTCGGCGTGTCCATGCCCGCGCTGCGTGGGCTCGCGCACGAGTTGCGCCGGATGCGCCGCACCCGGCCCGGGTTCGTGCACGAGGTGGCCGCCAACCTGTGGGCCTCCGGCGTGCACGAGGCGCGGATCCTCGCAGGGCTGGTGGACGTACCCGCGCTGGTCACGCCTGAGCAGGCGGACGCGTGGGCGGCCGACTTCGACTCCTGGGACGTCTGCGACCAGGTCTGCGGGCTGTTCGCGTCCACCCCTTTCGCCTACGCAAAGGTCGGGCAGTGGACGGCGGCAGAGGCAGAGTTCGTCAAGCGGGCGGGCTTCGTGTTGGTCTGCGCACTCGCCGTGCACGACAAGGCGGCTCCCGACCAACGCCTGATCGACCTGCTGCCGCTGGTCGTCCGCGAATCCACGGACGCGCGCAACGTCGTGAAGAAGGCTGTGAACTGGGCGCTGCGTCAGGTCGGCAAGCGTTCGCCGGCCTGCCACGACGCCGCCGTCGCCATCGGCGAGGAGATCCTGGCCCGGCACCCGGACGTGGCGTCCGCCCGCTGGATCGCCCGCGATGCTCTCCGCGAGCTGCGTAGCGACGCCGTCCTCGCCCGCCTCGCTACCCGCGGCTGAGGGACGCCACGCCGCGGCGTCGACGTCCTGGGGCACGCCGCGGGGAGTCGGGGGGCAGTTCTTCGACCCGGCCCGGGTTCGGGATCGGGGCCGGCCTTGATTACGCTGGTGCGACCATGACCATGACCGTCGAATCGCTCTACCCGAGGCTCGAGCCGCTGCTGGCGCAGGTCAGCAAGCCGGTGCAGTACATCGGGGGCGAGGTGAACTCGGTGAGCAAGGACTTCGCTGCCGCCGAGGTGCGCTGGGCCCTGATGTACCCGGACGCCTACGAGGTGGGCCAGCCGAACCAGGGCCTGGCCATCCTGTACGAACTGCTCAACGAGCGCGACTGGATGCTCGCCGAGCGCACGTTCTCGATCTGGCCTGACCTGGCCGCGCTGATGCGCAGCCACGGCCTGCCGCAGTTCACGCTGGAGAACCACCTGCCGGTGCGCGCGTTCGATGTGCTCGGGGTGAGTTTCTCCACCGAACTCGGCTACACCAACCTGCTCGAGGCCATCGACCTGGCCGGGATGACGCTGCACGCGGCCGATCGTGGCGAGGACGAGCCGATCGTGATCGCCGGCGGCCACGCTGCCTTCAACCCCGAACCGATCGCGGACTTCATCGACGCCGCCGTCCTCGGTGACGGCGAGGAGGCGGCCCTGGTCGTCTCGGACATCGTCCGCGACTGGAAGGCGTCCGGGCGCCCGGAGGGGCGGCGCGGGCTGCTGCTGCGGCTGGCGTCCAGCGGCGTGGCGTACGTGCCGAGCCTCTACGACGTCAGCTACGGGGCGGACGGCGCGATTGCGTCCGTGCGTCCGAACACCCCCGGTGTGCCGGCGAAGGTGGCCAAGCACACCCTGATGGAGCTCGACGAATGGCCCTACCCGGCGAGGCCCGTGGTGCCGCTGGCCGAGACCGTGCACGAGCGCTACTCGGTGGAGATCTTCCGGGGCTGCACGCGCGGCTGCCGGTTCTGCCAGGCGGGCATGATCACCCGCCCGGTGCGGGAGCGGAACATCGAGACGATCGGCACCATTGTCGCCGGCGGGATCGCGGCCACCGGGCTGGACGAGGTGGGCCTGCTCAGCCTCTCCAGCGCTGACCACTCCGAGATCGCGCCGATCACCAAGCAGCTCGCCGACCGGTACGAGGGCAGCTTCGTGTCGCTCTCGCTGCCCAGCACCCGCGTGGACGCCTTCAACATCGACCTCGCCAACGAACTCTCCCGCAACGGACGGCGCTCGGGCCTGACGTTCGCGCCGGAGGGCGGCTCGGAGCGGATGCGCAAGGTGATCAACAAGATGGTCAGCGAGGAGGACCTGATCAACACGATCACCGCAGCGTTCAGCCAGGGCTGGCGCCAGGTGAAGCTGTACTTCATGTGCGGCCTGCCCACCGAGACCGACGAGGACGTGCTGGGCATCGCCGACATGGCCGCGCACGTGATCGAGGCCGGACGCCGTGCCGCGGGCACCCGTGACATCCGCTGCACGATCAGCATCGGCGGATTCGTGCCGAAGCCGCACACTCCGTTCCAGTGGGTGGCTCAGGCCGACCCCGAAACCATCGACAACCGGCTTCGGCTGTTGAAGGAGAAGATCCGCGCCGACCGCAGGTACGGCCGGTCGATCGGCATGCGCTACCACGACGGCAAGCCGGGCCTGATCGAGGGCCTGCTCAGCCGCGGCGATCGCCGCGTGGGGGCGGTGATCGAGGAGGTCTGGCGCGATGGCGGCGTGATGGACGGCTGGAGCGAGCACTTCTCCTTCGACCGCTGGACCGAAGCCGCAGGGCGTGCGCTCGCCCCGTACGGCGTTGACGTCGCCTGGTTCACCACTCGCGAGCGCCCGCAGGGCGAGGTGCTGCCCTGGGACCACCTGGACGCCGGGCTCGATCGCGACTGGCTCTGGCAGGACTATCAGGACTCGCTCTACGGCGCCGAGGTGGAGGACTGCCGTTGGTCCGGCTGCTACGACTGCGGTGTCTGTCCCGAGTTCGGCACCGAGATCCAGATCGGTCCGACCGGGCGGTCGCTGCTCCCGCTGACCGTGGTGAACCGCGCCGGCTGAGCCGTCGCGTCCCTCCCGTCGGGGTGGCCGATAAGGGGACGGTTCTCGTTTCCGTCCACTGGTGGCCGAGAAGCGGTTGGCCGAGAAGGGGACGGTTCTCGTTTCCGTCCAGCTCTGGCCGAAAAGGAGAACCGTCCCCATTTCGGCCGGGGGGTCTGTGGCACTCTGGGGACGTGCGTAGCCACCCCTGGACAGTGATCGGCGTCGTCGCAGGCCTGCTGGCCGTCCTGCTGGCCGGGCCGGTGCCGACGGCACAGGCTGCGTCCGGCTACGTCCTGATCGCCCGGTACGGCACCGCTGTGACCACGACCGACAAGGCGATCACGCTGGGCGTGACCTACCTCCACAACGGCGCGAAGGTGAAGAAGGCCACCGCGAAGCTGCAGTACCGCAGGGGTGACAGCTGGGTCACGGAGAAGAGCGTGAAGATCACCCGCGGCAAGGGCGCCACCACGGTGAAGCACTCCGTGATGGCGCGCACCTACCGGTTCTCCGTGTCCGGAAGGGCGGTCAGTGAGGAGTTCACCGTCCGGTTCGTGCCGGCCCGCTTCACGGTCAGTGGCTCGGGCCTGGGTCACGGCACGGGGATGTCCCAGTGGGGCGCCTACGAGATGGCCCGCGAGGGCGCGTCCGCGTCCGACATCCTCAGCTACTACTACCCGGGCACCACTCTCAGCACAGCCGTGAACAACCCGCGGACGGTGAAGGTACAGGTGCTCGGCCCGCCGTCCGACGCTCGCACCACCACCTCGCTGAAGGTGACCTCCGGCGGGTTCACGGTGATCGGGGACGGGACGGTCCTGAAGACCTTCACCTCGCCAGGCACGGTGGCGATCGGGGTGAAGGGCACGCTCGTCAGCGCGAAGGTCACCCTCGCCAACGGCAGTGTGAAGAACAAGGCCTTGGCCTCGAGCAGCCGGCTCACGCTCACCTGGAAGACCGGGCCCGTCACCGTCACCGGAGCGCAGGGCAGCTACAAGGCCGGCAACCTGCAGGTGACGGTGATCGGCAACCGGCCCAACGTCGTCAACGAGCTGGCGATGAACACCGACTACCTCTACGGCATCGATGAGATGCCTTCCTCGTGGGGCAAGGCGTCCGCGGGCGGTGCCGCCGCACTGCAGGCCCAGGTGATCGCCGCCCGCAACAACATCATCACCCAGGCCGTGCGGTGGAACGCCCAGCCGGGTGGGGTGAACGCCGCCTGCGACTGCCAGGTCTTCGACGACACCCGCAGTCAGAACTTCACGGGCTGGAAGAAGGCCGGCGGTACGGCGAACCAGCCATGGCGGGACGCAGTGGACGCCACGATCTCCGCCGCAGGCGTCCAGATCGTCAGGGACGCGGGGAACGGCATCGTGGAGACCCCGTACTTCGCGTCCTCCGGCTTCTACCTGGTGGGGGAGGCGCGCGAGTCGGGCACAGCGAGCAACGCCGACGTGTTCGGCACCCCGCCGCTGGCGTACCTCAGCCACGTGGACGACCCGTACTCGGCGTCCGCTCCGGGCAACCCGACCCTGGCCTGGACCCGCGCGGTCAGCCAGGCCAGGGCGCAACAGCTGTTCGGGACGTCGGAGTACGTGACGGCGCTGACGGTCACCGCGCGCTACCCGGGCGGTCTGGCGCAGAGCATCGAGGCGACCACGCTCAGTGGAGCAGTGCTGCCCCTGACCAGGACTGCGGAGGGCTGGCGCACCGGCCTCGGCCTTCCCGGGGCCTGGATCGCGGGCATCACCGGCACGTAGCCGAGCGCGTGTCTGTGTCGGCCGCTAGCGTGTGCCCATGACCGGCTCGGACGCGGTGGGCTGGCGCCGCTGGGCACCTGGACTCGAGGTGCTGCTCTCCTATGACCGCTCCTGGCTGCGTGGCGATCTGATTGCGGGCGTCACTGTCACGGCCTACCTCGTGCCGCAGGTGATGGCGTACGCCGAGATCATGGGACTGCCCGCGGTGAGCGGGCTGTGGGCGGTGCTGGTCCCGATGCTGCTCTACGCGGTGCTCGGCTCCTCGCGGCAGCTGTCGATCGGTCCGGTGTCCACCACGGCCCTGATGACCGCAGCCGCCATCGCCGCGCTCGTCGGTCCGGTCGACGTCCAGCGCCGCGCAGAGGTCGCCGCGCTGGTCGCGGTGGCCGTCGGGGTGGTCTGCCTGATCGGTTGGCTCGCCCGGCTCGGCGTCGTGGCGAACCTGCTCTCCCGGCCGGTGCTGGTGGGCTACATGGCGGGCATCGGTCTGCTCATGGTGGTCAGCCAGTACGGCAAGCTCACCAGGCTGACCATCACCGGCAACGCCCCGTGGGAGGAGACCGCGTCCCTGTTCGCCCAACTCGGCGCGGTGCACGTGCCGACGCTGGTGCTCGGGCTGGCGGTCACGGCCGCCCTGTTCGCGCTGCGCCGCTGGGCGCCCACCTGGCCCGGGCCCCTGATGGTGATGCTCACCGCCGCGGCCGTGGTCTGGCTTGCCGGGTTGTCCTCCGAAGGCATCGCGGTGATCGGCGAGGTGCCCCGCGACCTGCCCGTCCCGGCCGTACCCAGCCTGGTCGGCATCGACATCGCCCAGCTCATGCTGGCCGCGCTCGGCATCGCCGTGGTCGGCTACAGCGACGTGATCCTCACCGGACGCGCGTTCGCGACCAAGCGCGGCGAGCGGATCGATGCCACGGGCGAACTGGCCGCCATGGGCATGGCGAACATCGCGAACGGCTTCCTCGCCGGATTCCCGGTCTCCTCCTCGGCGAGCCGGACGGTGATCGGCGACGCGGCCGGTAGTCGCACCCAGCTGCACTCCCTGGTCGCGGCGGCGATGGTCCTCGGCACGATCTTCCTGTTCTCCCCGGTGTTGGCGACGTTCCCCCAGGCCGCGCTCGGCGGGGTCGTGGTGTACGCGGGCCTCCGGCTGATCGACCTGAAGGAACTGCGAAGGCTCGGGCGGTTCCGGGTCAGCGAGCTGGTGCTCGCCCTGGTCACCTTCGCCGCCGTCCTGATCACCGGTCTGCTCTACGGCATCGGGATCGCCGTCGGGCTCTCGCTGCTCGACCTGATCCGGCGGATCGCGCACCCGCACGACGGCATCCTGGGCTACGTGCCGGGGATCGCGGGCATGCACGATGTCGACGACTACCCGACCGCCACCCAGGTGCCGGGACTGGTCGTCTACCGGTACGACTCACCCCTGTTCTTCGCAAACGCCGACGACTTCCTGACCCGGGCCCTGGCCGCCGTGCAGGCGGCGAGACCGACCCCGCATTGGTTCCTGCTGAACGCAGAGGCCAATATCGAGGTCGACCTGACCGCCGTCGACACGCTCGAGCAGTTGCGGCACACCCTGGCTGACCAGGGTGTGGTGTTCGCGATGGCCCGGGTGAAGATGGACGTGCGCGAGCAGCTCGAGGCGGCGGGTTTCCTGGCCTCGGTGGGGGAGGAGCGCGTCTTCGCCACCCTTCCCACCGCCGTCGCCGGCTACGCGACCTGGCACGAGAACGCTTTCGGTACCCGCCCGGCAGGTATCCCCGAAGCCACCCGGACCCAACCGGACAAGGAGGAGCCATGACTCCATTGACCTTCCAGGTGACGCTCGACTGCGCCGACCCGCACACGCTTGCCGACTGGTGGGGCGAGACGCTGGGCTGGCAGGTGGAACCCTCGGACGAGGCATTCATCCGCCGGATGGTCGCCGAGGGCTTCGCGTCGGAGGCGGACACCAAGCTGCACAAGGGCGTCCTCGTCTGGGCGGAGGGTCAAGCCATCCGGCAACCGGTCGCGCCGGAGGGCAGCCCGTGCACGCGGATCCTGTTCGTGGCGGTGCCGGAGCCGAAGTCGGGCAAGAACCGGATGCACCTCGACGTGCGCGCGACGCTGGCCGGCACCGGCCTGGACGTGGCAAGGGACGCCCTGCTCGCCCGCGGCGCGACCTTCCTGTGGGAGGCGTCCCAGGGTCCGCACCGCTGGTACACGATGGCCGATCCGGAGGGCAACGAGTTCTGCCTCACCTAGCGCGGTCAGGGCAGCGTACGAACGAGCGCGTGGAGCGGAACCTCCGGGCGCGGGGACCAGTCGCGATCGGGCACCGCGACGAAGCCGAGCCGGCGGTAGAGGCGGTGGGCCGCGGGCATCCACCCGGCGGTCGAGATCACGACGGCGCTGTTGCCGGCCTCCGTCGCGAGGGCGAGGCAGTGCCGCACCAGGGCTTCACCGACGCCACGTCCGCGTGCCTCCGGCGCGACTGCCAGCGTCCGGAACTCACCCTCGTCCGGGCCGCCGAGCTCGCGATAGGCCGAGCCCGCAGGGCACCAGGTCACGGTGCCGAGTAGCGTGCCGTCGGCGTCGACGGCCACCCACAGTTCGGCGCCCTGGTCACGGCCTTCCGCGTCTCGTAGCACGTCGTAATACGGATCATCGGTGGACAGCCCGCCATTGGTGAGGTAGGCCTGCACGGTCAACTCGCCGACGGCGGCGTATTCGGTCGGTTCGGCCCTGCGTATCGAGAACACCTCGCCAGCCTAGGGGCCGTAGGATCTCTCGGCGTGACGCCCAGAAGACAACCGGAGCAGCAGGCGCCTCCCGTGCAGGGCCTGCGCGTGCGCTACGCCAAGCGGGGTCGGGCGCGGTTCGCGTCCCACCGCGACTTCGGACGAGCCTTCGAGCGCGCGCTGCGTCGGGCCGGGGTTCCGATGGCGTTCTCCTCGGGCTTCAGCCCACATCCCCGGATCAGCTACGCCAACGCCTCACCCACCGGAGCGGCGACCGAGGCCGAGTACCTGGAACTGGGTCTGGCCGCGATCCGGGATCCGGACGAGGTGAGGGACGCCCTCAACGCCGCGATGCCGGACGGCCTGGTGATCGTGGAGGTGGTCGAGGCCAGCCCCGGAGCACTCGCCGACCGGCTCACCGCGTCCCGCTGGGAGATCCTGCTCACCGGTGCCGAGCCCGAGGAGTTGGCGTCCGCCGTGGCGGAACTGCTCGCGTCCGACCAGGTCGAAGTGGAGCGCATGACCAAGACCGGCCTGCGCCGTTTCGACGTGCGGGCCGCCGTGGTCACCCTGACGGCGGCCGGCGATCGGGTGGAACTGGTCTCCGCGATCACCGAACCGCTGGTGCGGCCCGATGACGTGGTGCAGGCGCTGCAGCTGGTCCGACCGGTGCTGAGGACAGGCATCCCCGCACTGGTCACCCGCCTCGAGCAGGGCACCTGGGACGGCGAGCGAATCCTGGACCCGCTGGCCGGATGAGCCCGTTGCGACCTCGTGCCTGGTGGGACGAAACGGTCGAGTGTGGAATACTGAAGGTGATCGGAGTCATCCAGGCCCCGATCGACGGTTAGCCCGTAGACCGATGTGACAGGTCGGTCATTGACGCTGGAACCTCACCGCGACGCCAGTCGACCGCGGGGGCGACAGTGCTGCGGCAACCGAGACCAGGCTTCGCTGCCCATGGCAGCCACGTTTGCGGCGCCCCCGCCGCTGAAGGAGAGCAAGAGTGCTCGATTCCGAACACCCGAATACTGACCAGTCCGCCCAGGTCGAGCCCGAGACCCCGAAGGCCGCGCCGCCGCGCCGCCGCCGTGCCGCCAGCCGCCCGGCCGGCCCACCTGCCGCGGCCACCCCAGCCCCGGCGCCGGTGACGGAGGGCGACGCGCCTGCCGCGACCGAGCCGGTGGCCGCGCCGGAGGAGAAGCCGGCCGCCGAAGCGCCCAAGCGCACTCGACGGAGCCGCGCGAAGGCCACCGAGCCCGCGCAGGAGCCCATGATCGAAGCCGATGCGCCCGCGCCCGAGCCCCAGGCCGTCGAGGAGAAGCCAGTCGCGGAGAAGCCGGCCCGCAAGACCACCCGACCGCGTCGGGCCCCGCGTGCGGCGGCACCGGTCGAGCCGGCGGAGCCGGCCGACGATGGCAAGGACGTCGCGGCGAGCCTCGCCGAGCTCGCCCATTCCGGCCGCTCGCGCGGACGCCGGTCGGGGCTCGCGGAGAGCTTCGGGCTGGACGAGGAAGCGACACCCGACCAGGTCCTGGACTCTCTCGCCGCGAAGATCGGCGGACGGCTGGTCGCGCCTGAGGCGGACGACGAGGAGGACGAGGCCGAAGAGGTCACCGACGAGGTCATCGACGAGGCCAGCGAGGACGACGATTCCCTTGAGGACGAGGACGCCGCGGTAGAGGGCGAGGAGTCCACCCCGCGCCGTCGCCGTCGCCGCCGCGGTGGTCGTCGCCGCCGCCGGGGCTCCGGCGAGGGAGAGCCGGAAGGCGAGGAGCCGGAAGACCTCGAGAATGCCGCCCAGGAATCCGTCGCGGAGACGGGCGATGAGCCGGTCGCGGAGAGCGCCTCGCGGCGTCGGCGTCGGCGTCGGCGTCGGGGCGAGGATTCCGCGGACGGCGAGGAGGACGGCGTCGACGTCGTCGTCCGGGTCCGCGAGCCGCGGCGCCGGACGAGCGCCAGCGACGAGGTCACCGGCATCGAGGGCTCGACCCGGATGGAGGCCAAGAAGCAGCGTCGCCGCGAGGGACGCGCGGCCGGTCGTCGCCGCGCCCCGATCCTGAGCGAGTCGGAGTTCCTCGCCCGCCGTGAGGCCGTCGAGCGCGTCATGCTGATCCGGCAGGCCGAGGACTACAGCCAGATCGCCGTGATGGAGGACGGGGTGCTCGTCGAGCACTACGTCGATCGCGCGTCGGCGACCTCGATGATCGGCAACATCTACTTGGGCCGGGTGCAGAACGTGCTGCCCAGCATGGAGGCTGCGTTCGTCGACATCGGACGGGGCCGCAACGCCGTGCTCTACGCCGGCGAGGTCGACTGGGAGTCGTTCGGCGTCACCGGCGCCGACAAGAAGGTCGAGCGGGTCTTCAAGTCCGGCCAGCAGGTGCTGGTGCAGGTGAGCAAGGACCCGGTCGGCGCCAAGGGCGCGCGGCTGACCTCGCACATCTCCATTCCCGGCCGCTACATCGTCTACTCTCCCGGCGGCCACCTGTCCGGGATCTCCCGCAAGCTCCCCGAGGGCGAGCGCAAGCGGCTGAAGGGCATCCTGGACGAGTTGATCGGGCCGGAGGCGTCAGTCATCGTGCGCACGGCGGCCGAGGGTGCGAGCGAGGAGGAACTCGTCCGCGACGTGAACCGGCTCAAGGCGCAGTGGGAGGTGCTGGAGAAGAAGTCGAAGTCCGGCCAGGCCCCGCAGTTGCTGTACGCCGAGCCGGACCTCACCGTCCGGATCGTTCGTGACTTGTTCACCGAGGACTTCGGGGCGTTGGTCGTGGACGGAAACGGTGCGGCCGACGACGCCTACGACACCGTCCTGGCCTACGTGGAGCACGTCGCTCCGCACCTGGGCGCCCGCCTGCAGCGCTGGGACCGTACCGAGAAGGGCGACATCTTCGACGTCCACCGGGTACACGAGCAGGTCGCGAAGGCGCTGGAGCGGAAAGTGTTCCTGCCGTCCGGTGGCTCGTTGATCATTGACCGCACTGAGGCCATGACCGTCATCGACGTGAACACCGGCAAGTTCACCGGCAACTCCGGGAACCTGGAGGCCACGGTCACGTCCAACAACCTTGAGGCCGCGGAGGAGATCGTGCGCCAGTTGAGGCTGCGCGACATCGGCGGCATCATCGTGATCGACTTCATCGACATGGTGCTGCCGGCGAACCGCGAGTTGCTGCTGCGCCGACTCGTCGAGTGCCTGGGGCGCGACCGCACCCGGCACCAGGTGGCCGAGGTCACGTCGCTCGGTCTGGTGCAGATGACCCGCAAGAAGATCGGCACCGGGCTGGCCGAGGCGTTCACCGTTGCCTGCGAGACCTGCAAGGGACGCGGCTACCACGTGCACGACGCGCCGGTCGCCTCACAGGCGCCGGCCGACGGCGGTGAGCGCGACGGCGCACGCCGCGGTCGTGGAGGCGCGCAGACCACGCGACGCAGTTCGCGGGCCAAGAAGGAGGAGCCGGCCAAGCCGGCCGGTCCTTCACCGCTGATGATGATCGCGCACGCCACCGAGCACGCCCACGCCGCCGAGGCTGCGGTGGTCGATGAGGCCCCAGTGATGGAGGAATCGGTCGACGCGGCTGCCGGCCAGGCCGAGGTCACGCCCGAAGCACCGGCCGAGGTCACGCCCGAAGCACCGGCCGAGCCGGTCGCCGAGATCGAGGCCACCCCGCCTGCCGGCGAGCTCCTGGCCGCCGAACCGGTGGCCGAGCTGGCGCCGCCCGAGGAGTCCGTCGTGGTCGAGGCCGACGTCGTCGGGGAGCCCGCCGAGGCATAGGTTCGTCGCGATCTGGCCGCTCAAGCTCCCGGTTGTGACGCCTGGCGCTTGGGCGGGCGGTTCGCTGGCCGAATCACGACACAGGCGCGCGCTGACCCCGGTTACGCGTCCGGGACGTTCGCCAGTTCGTCCAGCCAGAGCTTCGCCGAGGTGTCGGACGGAGCACGCCAATCGCCGCGCGGCGACAGCGAGCCACCTCGCACCACCTTCGGGCCGTTGGGCAGAGCCGAGCGCTTGAACTGGGCGAACCCGAAGAAGCGTGAGCAGAACACGCCCAGCCACTTCTTGATCGTGGCGAGGTCGTAGCTCGTCCGCTCGCCGTCCGGGAATCCCTCGGGCCATGCTCCCGTCGCGGCGTCTGACCAGGCGTGCCAGGCGAGGAACGCGATCTTCGAGGGCTTCATGCCGTGCCGCAGCACGTGGAACAGCGTGAAGTCCTGCAGGCTGTACGGCCCGATCGTGGCCTGCGTGGACTGCGGCGCCTCGCCCTCGCCCACCGGCACGAGCTCCGGCGTGATCTCGGTGTCGAGGACGGCCTGGAGCGTCACGCCGACCGCGTCGTCGAACTGCCCCGAGCTGATCACCCAGCGGATCAGGTGCTGGATCAGCGTCTTCGGCACTCCGCCGTTCACGTTGTAGTGCGACATCTGGTCGCCCACGCCGTAGGTGCACCAGCCCAGCGCCAGCTCCGACAGGTCGCCGGTGCCGAGCACGATGCCGCCGCGCTGGTTGGCCAGCCGGAACAGGTAGTCGGTGCGCAGGCCGGCCTGCACGTTCTCGAACGTGACGTCGTAGGTCGGCTCGCCGTCGGCGAAAGGGTGGTCCAGCCGGTCCAGCATCAGCCGCGCGGTGTCGGTGATGTCGAGCTCGGTGAAGCTCACCCCGAGCGCGTGCGCCAGCGCGGTCGCGTTTCCCTTCGTGTGGGCGGACGTCGCGAAGCCGGGCATCGTGAACGCCAGGATGTCGGAGCGGGGACGGCCGAGACGGTCCATCGCGCGCGCGGCGACGATCAGGGCGTGGGTGGAGTCCAGACCGCCGGAGACGCCGATCACGACCTTGGGCTGTCCGATCGACTTCAGCCGCTGCTCCAGCCCGCTGACCTGGATGTTGTAGGCCTCGTAGCAGTCCTGCGCCAGCCGGGCCGGGTCGGCCGGCACGAACGGGAACCGGGCGAGCGGGCGGCGCAGCCCGAGGTCGCCGGACGGGGGAGCGAGCTCGAAGGTCACCGTCCGGTACTCGTTCACCCGCTCGGCATGGACGCGGCGGTTGTCGTCGAAGGTTCCCTGCCGCAGCCGGTCCTGGACGAGCGTGCCCAGGTCGAGGTCGGCGATGGACGCGCTCGCGCCCTTCGGGAAGCGCTCCGACTCGGCGAGCAGGACGCCCTGGTCGTAGATCAGCGTCTGACCGTCCCAGGACAGGTCGGTCGACGACTCGCCCTCGCCCGCGGCGGCGTACACGTAGCCGGAGATGAGCCGCGACGATCCGGACGCGCAGAGCTGCTTGCGCTCGTCCGCCTTCGCCACGGTGATCGGGGAGCCGGACAGGTTCGCGATCACGGTCGCCCCGGCCAGGGCGGCCTCAGCCGAGGGCGGCACCGGCACCCACATGTCCTCGCAGACCTCGACGTTCAGCACGAACCCGGGCAGGTCATCGGCCGCGAAGAGCAGGTCGGAGCCGAACGGGACGTCCTCACCGGCCACCCGGATCTCGCCGGTGACGTCGTCACCGGGGGCGATCTGGCGGCGCTCGTAGAACTCGCGGTAGGTCGGCAGGTACGACTTCGGCACCACGCCGAGGATCTGGCCGCGGTGGATCACGACCCCGCAGTTGTAGATCCGGTTCAGGCTGACCAGTGGGGCGCCCACGACGACGATGCAGCCGAGGTCCGCGGTCTGCGGCACCAGCCAGGCCAGCGCGTCCTGGGTCGCGTCGAGCACGGTGTCCTGCAGCAACAGGTCCTCGATCGAGTAGCCGGTGAGCGTGAGCTCGGGGAACACGGCGAGGCAGGCACCCGCGTCCGAGACTTTGCGGGCCTGGGCGAGCACGGCCTCGGCGTTGGCACGCGGCTGGACCATCGTGATCGGAAGCGTGCACGCCGCGACGCGGGCGAACCCGTGGGCGTACAGGTTGTAGAAGTCCATACTGCGCTCCTGGCTGCGGTGTCTGCCTCAGCATGCCACGTCCGCCCGGGGGATCGGCGAGACTGGACCCATGAGCGAAACCGTGCGCGTCGAGACGCCGGACGGTGTCGGCGAGTTGCTGCTGGACGCCGCCGCCACCCCGATGGCGGCACTGCTGCTCGGTCACGGCGCCGGCGGCGGGGTGGACGCCTGGGATCTGGCCCTGCTGGCCCGCGAGTTGCCCGCGTCCGGTGTGAGCGTGGCCCGCTACCGGCAGCCGTGGCTGGTCGCCGGACGCAAGGTCGCCGGACCCCCGGCCAGCCTCGACCGCGGCTGGCTGCCGGCGCTCGAACGGATCCGTGACGCGTGGCCCGGGCTGCCCCTGTTCAGCGGAGGACGCAGCGCGGGCGCGCGCTGTGCCTGCCGCTGTTTCGACGCGGGCACCACCGGGCTGGTCGCACTTTCCTTCCCGCTGCACCCGCCGGGCAAGCCCCACAAGAGTCGGGTGTCGGAGCTGGCGGCGGTCCGCGCCCCGGTGTTGGTGCTGCAGGGGGCCAACGACTCGTTCGGCGGTCCGGCCGACATCGCCCGCGCTCTCGCCGACGCTGGCTACTCGGGGGAGCGGATCGTGCCCGTGCCCGAGGCCACCCACTCGCTCGCCCCCACGAAGAGCCTGCCGGCGCCCGCGGCAGCAGAGCGGGAGCAGTTGCTGGTGGGCTCGGTGCTCACCTTCATCGCCGACACCCTGGACCCGGTGCCGTCCGCCGAGTGAGGCGTCGGGCGCTCGCGTCTGGGCATCGAAGCGACATGTCGCGATACGTCCACTCGCGCCGTCCCATGCTTCGCCCCAGTCCCGTCCACAGCCTTCGCCGGCCGATTCGCGACAACAGCACCAAGCGATCGGGGGACGGCAGCACGAACAGAGCGGGACGCCCGAGGTGGTCGTGTCGCGATCCGACCGGTCCCGGGCGAGCTTGTGACACCCGGGACGGGTGGGACGCGGCGAGCGGCCGAATCGGGTCACAGGCGGGTTGCTGCCGCCTCGCGATCGAGCAGCGAGCGCTATCGGGTCAGGGGCGGGTCGCTGCCGCCTCGCGATCGAGCAGGGAGCGCTTCACGTCCACGCCCCAGGCGAACCCGCCGAGGCTGCCGTCGCCGCGGAGCACGCGGTGACAGGGCACGAACAGGGCTGGCGCGTTGCTCGCGCAGATGCTGGCCGCGGCGCGCACCGCGGACGGCCTGCCGAGGGCGGTGGCGAAGCCGGCGTACGACAGGGGCGCACCGGCGGGGATCCTGCGTAACTGGTCCCAGCCGCCGCGTCGCCACTCGCTGCCGGACTGGCGAACCGGAACCGCGTCGATGGCGGCCAGGTCGCCGGCGTAGTAGGCGCGCACCGCGCGGACCGGAGCCGCTACCTCGGGGTGGTCGGGCGTTACCGTCTCGACCTCGTCGGGACGCTCCGCCGGGCGCACCCGGGCGATGACGACACCGGGATCGCCGGTCCAGCCGGACGCGAGCACGACACCGTCGTCCGCGAGCAGGGTGAAGGGGCCGTCCGGGGTGTCGATCGTGGTGAGCTTCATGCTTCTCCGTTCCTTGTCGGTGGGGTGGCTGCCCGCCACAGGTGCAGGCCGGCGTAGGAGCGCCAAGGCGACACACGCGTCCCCCAGGCGGCGAGTTCGCGGGGTGACCCCGGCAGGCCGAGAGCGATCGCGCCCTTGCGCAGGGCGACGTCACCGGTCGGGAGGATGTCGGGGTGGCCGAGCACGCGCATGGCAACGTAGTTGGCCGTCCACTCGCCGATCCCCGGCTCGGCGAGCAGCCGGTCGTGCTGGGCCTGCGGCTCGTCGGCCGGCGACAGGTCGAGTTCGCCGCCAGCGAGCCGGGCGGCGATGGCGAGGACGCTCCGGGTCCGCGCGGCGGGACCGGCCAGCGCCTCATGGCCGTGCTCGGCGATTTGTGCCGGGGTGGGGAACAGTCGGTTGAGACCGTCCACCGGAGTGTCCACCGGGCTCCCGCAGGCCTCGGCGAGGCGGCGCAGGTGCGTCCGGGCCGCCGCCACCGAGATCTGCTGGCCGATCAGTGCCCGCACCAGCATCTCGTGGGGGTCAACCGTGCCGGTCAGGCGAATGCCGGGGACGGCACGGACGGACGGTGCGAGCTCCGGCACGGCGGCCAGCGCCTCGTCAATGCCCACCGGGTCGGCGTCCGCGTCGAGCAGCCTTCGGACCCGCGCGATAAGAGGGGTCAGATCCTCCAGGGAGGTGAGGGCAGCGGTCAGGCGCAGGCGTTCCCCGTCCCAGGCGACCTCGAACGCGGCCGGCCCCCCGGGCAGCAGCAGCGTTCGCGCGTGGCGGTCGGTGCCGCCGACCTCCACACCCGGCACGGCGCGCGCCCCCAGCCACGCGAACACCCCCGCCGCGTCGAACGGCGCTCGCACGGGCAGCGCGAGTTGCAGCCGCACCGGGGTTGGCCCGTCGGTCGCCGGGTGGGTCGGGGCGGTACGCCGGGTCGAGCGCAGCTGGGACGGCGTGCGGTCGTAGACCTCGGCGATGGTGTCGTTGAACTGGCGGATGCTGCCGAACCCGGCCGCGAAGGCGATGTCGCTGACCGGCAGGTCGGTGGCGACCAGCAACTCGCGGGCGGTCTGGGCCCGGTGCGCTCGGGCCAGTGCGAGCGGGCCGGCGCCGAGCTCCGCGGTGAGCAGCCGGTTCAGGTGCCGGGTGGTGTAGCCCAGGCGCGCGGACAGGCCCGTGACGCCTTCACGCTCGACCACGCCGTCCGCGATCAGCCGCATCGCGCGGGCCGCTGCGTCCGAGCGGAGGTTCCACTCGGGCGAGCCCGGAACCGCATCGGGCAGGCAGCGCTTGCAGGCCCGGTAGCCGGACTCGTGGGCCGCGGCACCGGTCGGGAAGAACTCGATGTTGCCCGGCTTGGGGGTGCGGGCGGGGCACGAGGGACGGCAGTAGATGCCGGTGGTGCGGACCGCGAGCACGAAGACGCCGTCGAACCGGGAATCGCGGGTGGCGACCGCCCGGTAGCGTTGTTCGAAGTCCATGGGGTTCAGCATGGCAGCCCCACGGCGCCACAACTAGCGGAAATCGGACACGACTGCGCGCGGGCGGTCCAGTCCCGACGGCCACCGGCGCGCACAGGGGTGGCCGCCAGCGTCGAGCGCACCCCGCGTCCGGACAGGGGTACCGGACGCCAGTTGTCCTCGGTGTGGACCGGTGCCGGCGAGACGGGACGGTTCGCCCGCACGCCGCCCGGTTTGACCCTCCCCGCCGCGGGGCCGTAGTCTTGTCCCTCGGTGTTCGCGGCGCCGTTTTCGCTGCGCGCGAGCATTACCTACAGTGAGAACCAACCCGCACCGGGGTGGGTCGCTGGTCAGACGGAAGCTTAGGGAAGTAGGTCGGGCGTGTACGCGATCGTGCGCAGTGGTGGCCGCCAGCACAAGGTGGCTGTGGGCGACATCGTGGAGATCGACAAGGTCGAGGCGAAGGCCGGCGACAGCGTTTCGCTGACCCCGCTGCTGCTCGTCGACGGCGAGAAGATCACCACCGATGGCAAGTTGCTCGGCAAGGCGAGTGTCACCGCCGAGGTGATCGCCGAGACCAAGGGTCCGAAGATCCGGATCATCAAGTTCAAGAACAAGACCGGCTACAAGAAGCGCCAGGGCCACCGCCAGCGGTACACCCAGGTCAAGGTCACCGGGATCGAGAGCTGAGGCTACTGACATGGCACACAAGAAGGGCGCATCGTCCTCCCGCAACGGTCGCGATTCCAACTCCCAGCGCCTCGGCGTGAAGCGCTTCGGCGGCGAGCAGGTGAGCGCAGGCGAGATCATCGTCCGCCAGCGTGGCACCCACTTCCACCCTGGTGAGGGCGTGGGGCGTGGCGGCGACGACACCCTGTTCGCGCTGCGCGCGGGCAAGGTCGAGTTCGGCACCCGGCGTGGTCGCCGCGTGGTGAACATCGCGATCGAGGACGCCGAGTAGGCGCTCCCCATCCAGCATCAGGAGAGGCGGCCCCGCGGGGCCGCCTCTCCTGCGTTTAGGATCGGGCGCATGGTCGGGTGGAGGCGGGTGCTGGCGGTGCTCGGCGTCGTGGCTGCCGGCGTGCTGCTCAGCGGGTGCCACCTCCAGGGCAGCGCCAACGTGATCTCGCCCGACGAGGCCTCCGTCGACTTGTTGGTCAGCGACTACAACTTCGACTGCGTCTCGCCGGACAACAGCGACGCCACCGTCAAGCTCGAGCCAGGGCCGGAGGTCGACGGGAGCGCCAGCTGTCACATCACCGGCACGCTTCCGCTCTCCAACCTGGGCTTCACCGACCTCCACACCGGCGAGTTCGGCGAGTACTGGACGTTCACCGGATCCTTCGTCGAGGACCGCACCAGCTGGGTCGACGCGGACCTTGAGGTGCGCTTCCCGGGCGAGGTGGTGGAGGCCAGCCAGGGCACCATCCAGGGCAACACCCTGCGGATCAATCCGGCCAAGCTCACCAACGACCTGCGGGTGGTCGCGCTGAACCGGCCCGGCCCGGCAACCTGGGTGATCGCCGCGGTCGTGGGTGCTGCCTCCGGCGTCGTGCTCACCCTTGCCGTGGTCGGCCTCCTCCGGCGAGCACGGCGAATCCGCGAGGCGCCGACGGTGCTGGATCCCGCCGCGAAGGCGCCCGAGAACCCGGTCGCGGCGGAAGGGACACCTGCAGCCCCGCAGGCAGTCGCACAACCCGTGTCCGAGCCGGCGCCCGTGCAAGTGAACCACGCATGGTTCGCCACGCCACCGCCGGTCGCCGGGCCGCCGACCACCGCCGATCCTGAGTCGGCTCCCGCCGAAGAACCACCCGACCACTCGATCTGGGCGCCGCCGGAGGAGCGCTCGAGCGAGGGCCGATAGACTGAGCGTTCAAGGCCGCCCTGCACTCCGCGGCGGCCGGCTCCGATCCTGGGAAGTTCGTCGTGGCGATTCCGTCCTTCATTGACCGTGCGGTGCTCACGGTGTCCGCCGGCAACGGCGGGCACGGGTGCGCGTCCATCCGGCGGGAGAAGTTCAAGCCTCTGGGCGGGCCGGACGGCGGGAACGGCGGCAACGGCGGCTCGGTCGTGCTGAGGGTCGACCCCGGCCTGACCACCCTGGTGGAGTTCCACCGCCAGTCCGTGCGCCGGGCCGGCAACGGCCAGCCCGGACGCGGCGACTTCAACAACGGCGCGAACGGCGAGGACGTGATCCTGGCCGTCCCCGACGGCACCGTGGTCCACGACGCCGCATCGGGCGTGGTGCTGGCCGACCTCGTCGGTCCGGACGCCGAGGTCGTGATCGCCCACGGTGGACGCGGCGGTCTCGGCAACGCGGCCCTCGCATCCTCGTCCCGCAAGGCACCGGGCTTCGCGTTGCTCGGCGAGGACGGCGAGTCGCTCCAGATCACCCTCGAGCTCAAGGTCGTCGCCGACATCGGCCTGGTCGGTTTCCCCAGTGCAGGGAAGTCCTCGCTGATCGCCGCGATCTCGCGCGCCCGGCCCAAGATCGCCGACTACCCGTTCACCACGCTCGTGCCGAACCTCGGCGTCGTCGTGGCCGGGGCGACCACGTTCACCGTCGCCGACGTGCCCGGCCTGATCGAGGGCGCGAGCGAGGGACGCGGGCTCGGGCACGACTTCCTGCGGCACATCGAGCGGTGCCGGGCCATCGTCCACGTGATCGACTGTGCCACCTACGAGCCCGGACGCGACCCGCTCACCGACCTCGACGTGATCGAGGCAGAACTGGCCGCTCACGGCGGGCTGGAGGATCGGCCCCGGATGGTCGTGCTGAACAAGGTCGACGTGCCGGACGCCGCCGAGCTCGCCAGCCTCGTCACCGACGACGTCAAGGCTCGTGGCCTGCCCGTCTTCGCGGTCTCGACCAAGACCGGCGCGGGCCTGCAGGCGCTCACCTATGCGATGGCCGAACTGGTCGCTGCCCGTCGCGCCGAGGACGCAGCCGTGCCGCCGAAGCGGATCGTGATCCGGCCCGAGCCGGTTGCCGGCGGGCCCGAGTTCAGCATCTCCCGACAGGGCGACGGCGAGGGCGGCTTCGTCTGGCGGGTGCGCGGCGACAAGCCCGAACGTTGGGTCAAGCAGACCGACTTCGGCAACGCCGAGGCGGTCGGCTACCTCGCCGACCGGTTCGCCCGGCTGGGCATCGAGGAGGAGTTGCTCGCACTGGGGGCACTGGCGGGGGATGCCGTCGCGATCGGCGCGTCCGACCCGGTGGTGTTCGACTTCGCCCCCCAGATCGAGATCGGTGCCGAGATCCTCGCCCGCCGCGGCGAGGACCAGCGGCTGGTCACCGAGCGTCCCGCGGCGCGCCGCCGCCGTGCGATGGACGCCGAGTACCATGCCGCCAAGGCGGCCGAGCGGGAGGCCGAGCAGTACACGAGGCAGGCCGTCGAGGGCCTGGAGGACGACGACGATGAGTGAGCAGCCCGCGTCCGTGGCCCTGGCGGCCCGGACGGAGATCACGGGTGCCCGCAGGCTGGTCGTGAAGGTCGGGTCGTCCTCACTGACCGACGCCGCCGGCATGCTCGACATCGCCCGCATGGAGATGCTCGTCGACGCGCTCGCCGCGGCGCGCGGACGAGGCCAGGACGTGGTGCTGGTCTCCTCCGGCGCCATGGCGTCCGGGATGGGCCCGCTGCGGATGCGGCACCGCCCCCGTGACCTCGCCAGCAAGCAGGCCGCCGCGTCCGTGGGGCAGAGCCTGCTCGTGGGCAGGTACGGCTCGCTGTTCGCCCGGCACGACCTCACCGTCGGACAGGTGCTGCTCACCGTCGAGGACGTGGCCCGTCAGGACCACTACCGCAACGCGCTGCGCACGTTCACCCGGTTGCTCGAGCTGGGCGTGGTGCCGGTGGTGAACGAGAACGACACCGTGGCCACCCACGAGATCCGGTTCGGCGACAACGACCGGCTGGCGGCCCTGGTCGCCCACCTGGTCGGTGCGGACGCACTGGTGCTGCTCAGCGACGTGGACTCCCTCTACACCGAGCATCCGTCCCACGCCTCCGCCCGTCCGATTCAGCTGGTGCCCGACATCGACGAGCTCGAGGTGGACACCAGCGGTGCCGGAGCGGAGATCGGGACCGGCGGGATGGCCACGAAGCTGCAGGCCGCACGGATCGCGACCGCGTCCGGCATCCCCGTGGTGCTCGCGGCGGCGGCGAGTGTCGAGGCCGCGCTGACCGGCGAGCCGGTCGGCACCCTGTTCCAGGCCACCGGCAAGAGAAGGTCGCGCAAGTTGATGTGGCTGGCGTATGCGTCGGTGTCCCAGGGCGAACTGGTGCTCGACGCCGGTGCGGTTCGGGCACTCACCGAGCGGAAGGCGTCGCTGCTGCCGGCCGGCATCCTCGAGGTGCGGGGCGCTTTCCACGTCGGTGATCCGGTCCGGCTGGTCAGCGAGGCCGGGACGGTGGTCGCGCGCGGTCTGGTCGGCTACGACTCCTCCGACCTGCCCGGGATCATCGGACGCAGTACCCGCGACCTGGTCGCAGAACGCGGCGCGGGCTTCGACCGCGAGGTGGTGCACCGCGACGACCTGATCGTGCGGTCGCGGAAGAAACGAACGTGAGCATCTCTCCTCCGCTGCGGTCGGCCGGACAATTTCGTGGGAACCCGTCATGACGCCTGTCTTGTTCTTCGGTTGGGCGGCCGCGTTCGTGGGCACGGTGCTCGGCATCCCCCAGGTCGTGCGGCTCGTCCGGACCCGGAGTGTGGAGGGGGTTTCGCTTGCTGCCTGGCAGGTGATTCTGGGGTTGAACGTGGGCTGGCTCGTGCACGGCTTCCTGATCCGCCAGCTCAACATGATCGTGCCGAACGGGCTCGGCATGATCGTCACCCTCACGATCCTGCGCCTGGTGGCGCGCGAGCGGCGGCGGCCGCTGCTGCGCACGGTGCTGCCCGGTGTTGCGATCGGTGCGGTGATGGTCGCCGTCGACCTGGTCTTCGGCTCGGCGACCTTCGGCGCATTCGCCGTGATTCCCGCGATCTTCGCCAACATCGGGCAGAGCATCGAACTCGTGCGGGCACCCCGGGTGTGGGGAGTCTCGCCGGCGTTTCTCGTCGGCGCAGTGCTGAACCAGGCGCTGTGGCTGGCCTGGGGCCTGTTGGTCGCCGACCCCGGCACGGTCATCGCCGCGACGGTCACCGGCACGATCACGCTGTTCAACCTGGTCTGGTGGGGCCTGCGGATGGCGGGACTGCGTCCGCTGCCCCTCGGGGTGGTGTCGCGGGTCGAAGTGTGGCTGAGCAGGCGCTCCTCGGCCCCGGCCGCCGCGTCCGTGGGTCTTGGCGACGCTCCCGAACCCGCCGACGCGATGCCCACCCAAGGGCCGGTCGTGCCCGGCGTCATCGCGGAGGCCCAGCCGGACGCGGACTGAGCTGGTGCGGCGCCGCCTGGCCCTGCGTCGTGATCCTCGCCCGCCGGACGGGAGCGGAATGGTCAACGGACGGAAAGGGGACGGTTCCTTTCTCGTCCACTCGCCTATCCTTTCCGGCATGAGCTTCACCGAACAGGCCGCCGGAGCGAAGATCGCCAGCCGGGCACTGGCCGTCCTGACCCGCGCACAGAAGGACGCGGCGCTGCACGCCATGGCTGATGCGCTCGCTGCGGCGACCGAGCCGGTCCTGGCCGCGAACGCCCTCGACGTCGCCGCGGCGCGCGAGGCGGGGACGAACGAATCACTGGTGGACCGGCTCAGCCTCAGCGCGGCCCGAATCGACGGCATGGTTGTCGGTCTGCGCTCGCTCGCCGGGCTGCCCGACCCGGTGGGCGACGTGGTGCGGGGCTGGACGAACCCCAACGGCGTCCGGGTGCGGCAGGTGCGGGTGCCGCTCGGTGTGGTCGGGATCATCTACGAAGCACGCCCGAACGTGACCGCGGACGCCGCGGGCATCTGCCTGAAGGCCGGCAATGCGGCGCTGCTGCGCGGCTCGTCGTCCGCGCTGAACTCCAACCGGGCCGTGGTGGCTGCGCTCCGGCAGGGGCTGGCCGCGTCCGGGCTGCCCGAGGACGCGGTGCAGCTGGTCGAGGGCGACCGGAGTGTGACCGGGGAGATGATGGCCGCCCGAGGCCTGGTGGACGTGCTCATCCCGCGCGGCGGAGCCGGCCTGATCAACGCCGTGGTCGACGGCTCCAAGGTGCCGGTGATCGAGACGGGTACCGGCAACTGCCACTTGTTCGTGGACGCGTCCGCCGATCTCGACATGGCGATCGCGATCATGCTGAACGCGAAGGTGCAGCGTCCGAGCGTGTGCAATGCGCTGGAGACCCTGCTCGTGCACGCCGACGTGGCTGCGGCGTTCCTGCCCCGGGCGCTGGCCGCGCTGGCCGAGCACGGGGTCACCGTGCACGGGACGCCCGCCGTGCAGTCGTACTCGGCCGATGTCGTGCCGGCCGCCGAGGACGAGTTCGACGCCGAGTACCTCTCCCTCGACCTCGCCTGTGACGTGGTGGGCTCGCTGGAGGACGCGATCGCGCACATCCGCGTCCACACCACCGGGCACTCGGAGACCATCGTCACCTCCGACCGGCGTTCTGCGGACCGGTTCACCGCGGAGGTGGATGCGGCTGCCGTGCTGGTGAACGCGTCCTCGCGGTTCGTGGACGGCGGCGAGTTCGGCTTCGGCGCCGAGATCGGCATTTCGACCCAGAAGCTGCACGCCCGCGGGCCGATGGGCCTGCCGGAGATGACGTCCACCAAGTACGTCGTCGACGGCGACGGCCAGACCCGTCCCTGACGGATCGACAAGGCACCAAACCGCAGGGCGAGCGATGCACCCGGACGCGGCGGGGTGACGGCCGCGAGTGCGGGCCGATAGGATCCGCGGCATGCAGACGCTCCTCGAGGTCGCGGTCTATGACGTGACCCTGCCCGCCGTGATCGGACTGGGCGCTCTCGCCATCCTCCTGGCCGGGCTCGGGTATGTGCGCCAGATCGGGAAGGGCCGGCCGCACGCCAAATGAGTGAAACCCCCATCGTCTGGGAGCAGTCGGGCTCCCGGCGGCTCCGCCTCGGCGTGATGGGCGGAACGTTCGACCCGATCCACCACGGTCACCTGGTGGCAGCCAGTGAGGTTCAGGCGCGGTTCGCGCTCGACGAGGTGGTGTTCGTGCCCACCGGCGTGCCCTGGCAGAAGGCGGGCAAGCAGGTCTCGCAGGCCGAGGACCGCTACCTGATGACCACGATCGCCACCGCCTCGAACCCGCGCTTCTCGGTCAGTCGCGTGGACATCGAACGCACCGGCCCGACCTACACCGTCGACACGCTGCGCGACATCCGCACCGTCCGGCAGGGTCCGATGGACGTCTTCTTCATCACCGGCGCTGACGCCCTCAGCCAGATCCTCACCTGGAAGGGCGTGGACGAACTTTTCGAACTCGCCCACTTCGTCGGGGTGTCGCGTCCCGGCGTGCCGTTGGGGGAGAACGACATCACCCACCTCCCGGAGGACAAGGTCACGCTGCTGGAGGTTCCGGCGCTGGCCATCTCGTCCACCGCCTGCCGCGAACGCGTCGCCCAGGGGCTGCCGATCTGGTACCTCGTGCCGGACGGTATCGTCCAGTACATCGCCAAACGTGGCCTGTACCGACCCAGAGGAGCCCAGTGACCGCCACCGAGAATGCCGTCGAGATCGCCCGCACCGCCGCGAGAGCGGCCGTCGCGAAGCTCGCGAAGGATCCGGTGGCCTTCGACGTTTCCGACCGGCTCGCGATCACCGACGTCTTCCTGATCGTTGCCGCCACCAACGAGCGGCAGGTCGGCGCCGTCGTGGACGCCGTGGAGGAGGCACTGCTCAAGCAGGGAGTGAAGGCCGTACGCCGCGAGGGCGACCGGGAGAACCGCTGGGTGCTGCTGGACTTCCTCGACACCGTCGTGCACGTGCAGCACTCCGAGGAGCGCGCCCTGTACGCCCTGGAGCGTCTCTGGAAGGACTGCCCGCGGCTCGACCTCGGTGATCTCGAGCCGACGCAGGCATGAGCGCTGCGAGGGTCGTCCTGCTGCGGCACGGGGTTACCGACTGGAATGACGACGGACGGTTCCAGGGCCAGACCGACGTACCCCTGAACGACACCGGACGCGCGCAGGCCGCCGCCGCAGCGGAGGTGCTGTCCGGGTTCGGGGTCAGCCGGATCTTCGCCTCCGACCTGGGCCGGGCCGCCGAGACCGCCCGGATCGTCGCCGCACGCTGCGCACTGCCGGTGGTCACCGACCCGCGGCTGCAGGAGGTGAACGTCGGCTCGTGGACGGGCCGGAGCATCGAGGAGATCGGCGCCGCTGTGCCCGACTTCTGGCCCGCCCTGCGTGAGGGACGCGACTTCCGCCGCTCGCCCGAGGGTGAGACCGCCACCGAGGCGGGCCAGCGGGTCGCACTGGCGCTGCTCGACCACGCCGAGGCCGCCGCAGACGGCGAGGTGCTGCTGGCAGTCGGCCACGGCCTGTCGCTGCGGGTCGGAGCGCTGCTGCTGATGGGTCTGGACTACTCCTGCGCCCGGCTGTTCCGGGGTCTGGAGAACTGCCACTGGGTCGTGCTCGAGCCCGGTGGCGTGTACTGGCGCCTGCGCACGTACAACGCGGGGGTGGCGTAGCCGAGGCGAAGCTCAGGCGACGCCGAGCGCCTTCCCCGGGGTGAAGCCGGGGAAGACCTGGTCGAGCTTGTCGTTGCCCAACCGCTTGCTGACGATCTCGGAGAGGGCCTGACGGTAGTCGGTGGTGATCGGCACGTCGCCCGTGGTGAGGTTGTCCGCGCTCAGCGTTGGCATCGACCCGTAGATGTGGCCACCGTTGATGCTGCCGCCCATCAGGAACATCAGGTTGCCGTGGCCGTGGTCGGTGCCGCCGTCGCCGTTCACCTGCACGCGGCGTCCGAACTCGCTCATCGTCACGACGGTGACCGAGTTCCAGATCGGGCCGAGGTCGGTGCGGAATGCCTTCAGTCCCTTGGCGAAGTCACTGGCGAGGCGGGAGAACTGCCCGTTCGTGTTGCCGGGCGTGCCGAGGTTCTGGTGCATGTCCCAGCCGCCGTAGTCGATGCAGGCCACCTCCATGCCGAGGTCGGCCTTGGCGAGGCGGGCGATGTCCTTCAGGCCGCTGCCCCAGGTGCTGTCGGGGTAGGCGGCGCCGTTGGCCGGCGCGTACGTCGTGCCCCGGACGGTGGCCAGCTCGTCAAGCGCCCCGAGGGTGGCCTTCGCCTGGGTGGCGAGGACGCCGCCGGCGTCGCCGTAGATCGCACCGAGGTCGCTGACCAGGCGCTTCGCGTTGTCGCCCTCCTTCCACGAGCCGTTGAGCGCGAACGAGTCGACGCTGGACATCGCCAGGGACTGGTAGGCGGTCGTGGTCAGGGAGAGCACGACCCGATCGCCGATCGTGATCGCCCGGAAGGTGCCCGACTCCGAGGAGGACGACGCGATGTGGCGCCCGATCCAGCCCGAGCGGACGTTGGCCTTCGCGGCGCGCTCGCAGAGGTCCTGGTCCTCGAAGTGGGAGCGCTGAACGTCCGGGTGGCCGGAACCGAGCACGATCGCCAGCTGGTTGTCGTCCCAGATGCTCTTCAGCGGCGCGAAGTTGTTGTTCAGCAGGTAGGTCGAGTTCAGTGCGAAGCCGGTGCTGCTGGTGACCCGCGTGGCGCCCCGCAGGTTGTTGTAGTTGCTGTCGTCGGGGACGCCGAGGGCGGCCAGGCCGTCGAAGCCGCCGCGCAGGAAGATGCACACCAGAAGGTCGCCTCCGGTGCCGGCGGCGAACGAGTAGCGGGGCGCGGCGGAGGCGGCCAGCAGCCCGCCGAGCCCGATCAGGGAGCCGCGGAAGAAGCCGCGGCGGGCGAGCCTCGGCCCGGTGGGGGTGTGCTCGGCCGCCGGGTCGTCGATCCCGGTGTTCGGACGCAGGGTGGCGACGAGTTCGTTGGCCTGCTCCGGTGTGACCACCCGGGTGGATCCGTCCACGGTCGCCAGCAGTCGGTTCTGGGCCTCGTTGTGGTGGTGCAGGGGGGTGATCAGGTCCTCGTGCAGGAGTGCTTCTCCGCGTCGCAGCGACGCGTCCAGGTTCTGGCCGGGCATCGGTGGTCCTCTCAGCGGAGCATGAAGTAGGGGGAGGCGAAGATGAAGTGCAGCGCCGGGCCGAGGTTGTCCTTGACCTGGCCGGAAGAGAGGGTGCTGCCGGTTCCTCCGTCGGAGAGCCGTTGTACGACGATCGCGAGGTGCTCGTCAGTCCACGTGTAGCCGGTGATGGTGGAGGTGAGCTTCTTCGCGACCTCGGTGATCACCTGCCCCTTCTTCACCCCGAGCGCGCTTGCCCAGGAGGAGTAGTCCGAGGGCCACTGCTTGTCGTTGCCCCAGTTGACCCTCGCGTTGGCCGAGTACCAGTGGCCGAGCAGGGCCTGGGTGGCCATCCACGCCGGCGCCTGGTCGGGGTAGCCGTTCACGACCGGCCACATCCGGGGCTGGTGGTTCTCGCGGTACAGCAGCCATTGCACGGTGCCGGTGATGTCCCAGACGCTCTTCAGCTGCTGGTTCTTCGGTGCCTTGATGGTGCTCGGCCTGCGCAGCTTGATCATCGTCGCCATGGTCTCCTGCGGCCGGCGCCACTTGGCGCCCACCGAGGCGGCGAACTCCTCGGAGAGCAGGAGCGCGCGCATCACGGCGGCCAGGGAGGTGTCGTTGTCGAGGTATACCTTCGCCAGCGAGGCGACGAAGTCGTCGGAGGGGGTGTCGCTGACGTAGCGGACGGCCAGCCGGCGCGCGATGTGGCGGGCGGTGGCCTCGTGGTGGGCGAGGTAGGACAGGTACGCCTTGAGCAGGGCCGGCCCCTTCGAGAGATCCGTGTTGGGGTCTTCGAAGTCCATGATCCTGACCGCGCCGACGTAGTGGTTACCCGGTGTATAGGCGTAGGTCCGCTTGTTCCAGTCGACGCCGTGGCCGGTGAGCAGGCGCGCCGAGTTCAGCACGTCGTCCTCGGTGTAGTTGCCCACGCCGACGGTGTGGAGTTCGAGCAGTTCCCGTCCGAGGTTCTCGTTGATGGCGGTTCTCGTGCTCAGCTGGTTGTCGAGGTAGATCAGCATGGCCGGGTGCCGGATCGCGGCGTAGAGCATGCTGGAGTACGTGCTGAGCGCGTACTTTCGCAGCACGGCCCAGTCGAACCACGCGACGAACTCGGAGGCCTTGCCGTCCGCGGAGACGTAGAGGTGGTCCGCCATGGTGTCGACCATCGACTCGTAGAGGTAGCGCTTCGTGAACACCTGGCGGATGGTGCGGGAGGTGCTCATCGCCTTGGCGGCGATCCAGGCTTGCTTCCTTGAGGCCTTGTAGACGGCGATCCCGGTCATGGTCGCGAAGCTCAGGTGCTTCTTGACCAGCGCGTCCGCCTTGGTGTCGCTGATCTTCTTCCAGTTCAGCTGGCGGTCGATCCAGGCGGTGTAGCCCCGCGTGGTGATCTCCTTCGCGATGGCTGCGGTCGGGGCCGGGCACACCCGCCGGGCGAGGTGCCACGCCTTCGAGGACTGGAGGTCGAGGCCGTCCGCGAGTCCGGAGACGGTCTCGGGCAGGACGGGCGACATCGGCCTGACCGGGGGAGCGGCGGACGCCCGGGCCGCCTGGCCCAGGCTGGAGACCGCGAGCCCTCCGGCCGCGGCCAGTCCGAGGGCCGTCCGGCGCGAGGGGAGCGGACGTTGGTCGGCGTCAGGCCGGGGCGAGGCGGGTGCAGTCATCGGACCACCTGGGGTGTGAGCAGGAACGGTCTGTGCCGGATCGGCGCAACCCTAATGGATCCTGAGAGCAATGTTAAGGATCTTCATCCGACTGTCCCCCTTTCGGGTGACACCCGCCAGCCTGACGGTTCGGCTTAGCATGGAAGTGGACGCCCTCGGGAGGTGAACGATGATCCAGGTGCAGCTCGCGAGCATCGCGGTGGATTCGCGCGGCCAGCCGGTGGTGGTGCTGGCCCCGATCGACGCCGAGCCGGGTGCCCGGCGGTTGCTGCCGATCTGGATCGGGTTGCCGGAGGCGAGCGCGATCATGCTCGCCGTGGAGGGCGTCGAGCCGGCGCGTCCGCAGACCTACGACCTGATGACGACGTTGATCGAGCGGTTGGGCGCCGAGGTTGCGCAGGTGGTCGTCACGAAGCTCGAGGCGGGCACCTTCTATGCCGAGATCGCGCTGGTCACCCCCGCCGGGCCGGAACTGATCGATGCCCGTCCGTCCGACTCGATCGCGCTCGCCGTCCGGACCGGCGCACCGATCTTCGTCGCAGAAGCCGTGTTCGCGGATGCCGGAATGCCGGACGCGGAGGCAGCCGGAGACGAGCAGCACCAGCTGGCGGAGTTCCACCAGTTTCTCGACGGGGTCGAGCCGGACGACTTCCGCGGCTGAGCTACGCATCTTCGGCACCGGGTCTCCGGGTCCGGCAGCGTGGGCGCCTACGCTGCGGGCATGCTGAACATCGAACTGGTCGGCGGCTCGACGGAGGCGATCCTGGCCTTGCCCCCCGAGGGTTGCGGACCCGGCGTCCTGTTCGTGATGGACGCGTTCGGGTTGCGTCCGCGGATTCAGGAGATGGCCGAGCGGATCGCCGGTTGGGGCTACGTGGTGCTGGCGCCGAACGTCTTCCACGCCGACGGAACGGTTCCGAACTTGCCGCACCGGCGGGGGAGCAGCCGCGCTGGGAGGACGTGGCGCCGCGCGTCGCGCGCCTGAGCGGTGCTGCCGTGGCCTCGGACATCGACGGCTACGTGGCGGCGCTGCGGGCGCTGCCGGAGGTGGGCGACGGCCCGCTCGGCGCGGTGGGCTTCTGCATGGGCGGCCGGATCGCGGTACGGGCGGCGGGCCGACATCCGGAGGAGATCGCGGCCTGCGCTGCCTTCCACACCGGCGGCCTGGTGACGGAGGAAGCGGACTCACCGCACCGGGGCCTGGCCGGTGCCCGGGCGGAGTTCCTGTTCGCGCACGCCGACAACGACCCCTCGATGACGCCCGCGCAGGTGGAGGCGCTGGGCGCGACCCTGGCGTCCGCGGGCCTGGTGGCGACGAACGTGGTCGTACCGGGCGCGGCGCACGGCTACACGATGTCGGACACCCCGGCCTGGAACGAGGCAGCCTACGAGTGGGCATTCGAGCAGCTGAGGGACCTGCTGGACCGCACGCTGCGCTGAAGCCTGAAGTCACCCGTTCGGGGTCTGCCCCGGGCCACATGGGTGCCTTATGTTCGAGGTGGGCTCTCCAGGGCATGTTCTCGCCAAGAAGCCCTGGGGCACGACTCGAGCCGACACGTTGGAGGGGGCAGCCGGCCTGACTCGTGGTTGCTGGTGGGTGCCCGTGGACGAGGCAGTGCCACCGGCGCCCCCAGCACGGCCCACGGCGATCCGCGTTGCCATCAGGGATTCGTAAAGATCGGTCAGGAAGCCGTCAGTGCGGCCCTCCCGGGCGGGCCGTGGGTCGAGGATCGGCTGGTGATCCAGGATCTCGTGGCCGCGGTGGTCGGCGTTGCGCTGCTCATCTACCTTGCCGTTGCGCTGGCGCATCCGGAGCGGTTCTGATGGGTGCCGGGTGGTCGGCCGTGGTGTCGTTGCTGACGGTGGTCGTCGTTGTCGCGGCGGTCCATGTTCCGCTGGGTTCCTGGCTCTACCGGGTCTTCGCGTCCGTGCACCATGCCCGGGTGGAGCGCTGGATCTATCGGCTCGTCGGTGTCGACCCGGACTCCGAGCAGCGCTGGTCGGTCTACGCGCTGTCCGTGCTGGCGTTCTCCGGGGTGTCCATCGTTGCGCTGTGGGTGCTGATCCTGCTGCAGGGCGTTCTGCCGCTGGGGCTGGGCAGGACGATGAACCCGGACACGGCACTGAACGCGGCGGTGTCGTTCGTGACCAACACGAACTGGCAGTCCTACGCGGGCGAGACCGGAGCGGGCTATCTCGTCCAGGCTGCCGGGCTGACGGTGCAGAACTTCCTCTCCGCCGGTGTCGGGCTCGCCGTCGCGATCGCCGTGGTCCGCGGCCTGGCGCGGGAGCGGACCGACCGCATCGGCAACTTCTGGGTCGACCTCACCCGCGGCACCATCCGCGTCCTGTTGCCGCTCGCCGCTCTGGCCGCGGTCGTGCTGGTTGCGGCAGGTGTCATCCAGAACATCGTCGAGCCGACGCAGATCACCACCGTCGCCGGTGGCCGGCAGCTGCTGCAGGGCGGCCTGGTCGCGTCCCAGGAGGCGATCAAGGAACTCGGCACGAACGGCGGCGGCTTCTTCAACGCCAACTCCGCACACCCCTTCGAGAACCCCAACGGTTTCACCAACCTCTTCGAGGTCGTGCTGCTCCTGGTGATCCCGTTCACCCTGCCGTACACGTACGGACGGATGGTCAAGGATCAGCGTCAGGGCTACGCGATGGCAGGGGCGATGGCGTTCTTGTGCTTCGGGGCGATGTCGCTGCTGACCTGGATCGAGACGTCCGGCGCCAGCCTGGAGGGCAAGGAACAGCGGTTCGGGACGGCGTGGTCGGCGATCTTCGCCTCGGCGACGACCGGCACCTCGACCGGCGCGGTGAACTCGATGCACGAGTCGCTGCAGCCGCTCGGCGGCGGTGTAGCGCTGCTGAACATGATGCTCGGCGAACTCTCACCCGGAGGGGTCGGCACCGGTCTGTACTCGATGCTGGTGATGCTGGTGCTTGCGGTGTTCATCGCCGGCTTGATGGTCGGGCGGACGCCGGAACTGCTCGGCAAGACGATCGGACGCCGCGAGATCACGCTGGTCGCGCTGGCCATGCTGATCACCCCGGCGCTGGTGCTGGTCGGCACCGGGGTTGCGCTCGTGCTGCCGGTCGCGGCCGGCGCGCTGTCCACCGAAGGGCCGCACGGGTTGTCGGAGATGCTGTACGCCTTCACCTCGGCCGCGAACAACAACGGCTCGGCCTTCGCCGGCTTGTCGGCCGACCAACCGTTCCTGAATCTGGCCCTGGCGACCTGCATGCTGCTCGGCCGTTTCGTCCCGATCGTCGCTGTCCTCGGCCTGGCCGGCAGCCTGGCCGCCCAGGGACGCCGTCCGGTCACCGTCGGCACGATGCCCACCCACACGGTCAGCTTCACCGGCTTCCTGGTGGTCATCATCCTCATCGTGGCCGGACTGACGTACTTCCCGTCTCTGGCCCTCGGTTCGATCGCGGAGGCGCTGTCGTGAGCAAACATCCCCGTCCGGCACACCCGAGTCTTGCGGTCACGGCCTGGCACGCGCTGCCCTTGGCCCTGACCAAGCTCGACCCGCGCCGCCTGTTCCGCTCCCCGGTGATCTTCGTGGTCTGGGTGGGCTCGGTGCTGACCACGATCCTGTCCGTGCTCGCTCCGAGTGTCTTCTCGGTCTCGGTCACGCTGTGGCTCTGGGCGACGATCGTGTTCGCCAACCTGGCCGAGGCGATCGCCGAGGGCCGCGGCAAGGCCCAGGCGGACAGCCTGAGAAAGACCCGCACGCAGACCATGGCTCGCAGGCTGGCCGGAGGTTCTGAGCAGCATGTGTCGGGAACCGAGCTGTGCCTCGGCGACCTGGTCGTGGTCGAGGCTGGCGAGGTGATTCCCGGAGACGGGGACGTGGTGGAGGGCGTGGCCACGGTGGACGAGTCGGCGATCACCGGCGAGTCCGCCCCGGTGGTTCGCGAGGCCGGCGGCGACCGATGCGCGGTCACCGGCGGCACCACTGTCCTGAGCGACCGGATCGTGGTGCGGATCACCGCCAGGCCGGGGGAGACGTTCATCGACAAGATGATCGCCCTGGTCGAGGGTGCCGCCCGGCAGAAGACCCCCAACGAACTCGCCCTCGGCATCCTGCTGATCACCCTGACGATCATCTTCCTGCTGGCGGTCATGGCCCTGCAGCCGCAGGCGATCTACTCCGGCGGCCGGCTCTCCCTGATCGTTCTCGTCGCCCTGCTGGTCTGCCTGATCCCGACCACGATCGGCGCACTACTCTCGGCGATCGGCATCGCGGGAATGGACCGTCTCGTGCAGCACAACGTGCTGGCCATGTCCGGCCGGGCCGTCGAGGCTGCCGGTGACGTGAACACCCTGCTGCTGGACAAGACCGGCACGATCACCTTCGGCAACCGCCGCGCGTCCGACGTGTTCCCCGCCGAGGGCGTCGAGCGCACCGAACTGATCGCGGCCGCTCGGCTCGCGTCGCTGGCCGACCTCACTCCGGAGGGGCGCTCAATCATCGACTTCGCACGGGCGGAAGGCATCACCGAGGAGGTGCCGGACGAACCGGCGTTGATCCGAGGTGGTGCCACGCTGGTGCCGTTCACCGCCCAGACCCGCATGTCCGGCATCGACCTCGCTGACGGCACCCAGGTGCGCAAGGGCGCCGGCTCGGCCGTCGCAGCGTGGGTTCATGCCGAGGGTGGAACGCAGCCGCACGGCCTGGAAGCGATCGTGGACGGAGTGTCCGCGGCGGGCGCCACCCCGCTGGTGGTGGCCAGCCGCACCCCGGGCGGCGTCCCGCGTCCGCTGGGCGTCGTGCAGCTCAAGGACGTGGTGAAGCCCGGCATGGCCGATCGGTTCGCGCAACTGCGGGCGATGGGCATTCGCACCGTCATGATCACCGGCGACAATCCCCTCACGGCCAAGGCGATCGCGGCGGAGGCCGGCGTGGACGACTACCTCGCCGAGGCCACCCCTGAGGACAAGATGGAACTGATCCGGGCCGAGCAGGCCGGTGGCCGGCTGGTCGCGATGACCGGGGACGGCACCAACGACGCCCCCGCGCTCGCCCAGGCCGACGTGGGGGTCGCGATGAACACCGGTACGTCGGCGGCCAAGGAGGCCGGCAACATGGTCGACCTCGACTCGGATCCGACCAAACTGATCGACATCGTCGCGATCGGCAAGCAGTTGCTGATCACCCGTGGGGCACTGACCACCTTCTCGATCGCCAACGACGTGGCGAAGTACTTCGCGATCATTCCCGCCATGTTCGTTGCGGTCTTTCCCGGCCTGCAGGCGCTCAACCTGATGCGGCTGCATTCGCCCTCGACCGCGATGCTTTCGGCGGTGGTCTTCAACGCGCTGGTCATCCTCGCCCTGGTGCCCCTCGCCCTGCGGGGCGTGAAGTACCGGCCGATGAGTGCCTCGGCGATGCTGAACCGCAATCTGCTCATCTACGGGCTCGGCGGCATCGTCGCGCCGTTCATCGGGATCAAGCTGATCGACCTCGTCGTCGCGCTCATTCCGGGATTGGGGTAGTCCGATGGCCGTTCTTCGCCAACTCGCTGCGGGGCTCAGGCTCCTGCTGGTCATGACGGTCATCCTGGGCGTCGCCTATCCGGCCGCGGTGACCCTCGTCGCCCAGGCCTTCCCGGCCCAGGCCAACGGTTCCCTGATCGTCGATGCCCGGGGACGGGTGGTCGGCTCGGCGCTGCTCGGTCAGGCCTTCGACGGCGCCCAGTGGTTCCAGCCGCGACCCTCGGCGTCCGACTACTCCGGGGAGACCTCAGGTGGCAGCAACCTGTCACCGGTGTCGGAGCGTCAGGTCGCGGCCAGGGCCGAGCGCGAGCGGGTACTTCGCGCTGCGAACCCGGAGGCGGTCGGTCCGGTCCCGGAAGACGCCCTGACCGCCTCCGCTTCCGGTCTCGACCCCCACATCTCGCTCGCCTACGCACACTGGCAGGTGCCTCGGGTGGCTGCCGCGACGGGACTGTCGGTCGCCACCCTGGACACGATGATCGACGCGGCCACCGATCCGGCGCCGTGGGGATTCCTCGGTCAGGCCGGCGTCAATGTCACCCGGCTCAACCTCGCCCTTTCCCAACGGTGAGAGGCTAGGACCCGTGGGTCGCGGCAGGCTTCGGATCTACCTCGGGGCAGCCCCGGGTGTGGGCAAGACCGTCGCCATGCTCGACGAGGGTCATCGCCGGGCCCAGCGGGGCACGGACGTGGTCGTCGGCCTCTGCGAGACCCATGGCCGCACGCACACCGCCGCCCTCCTTGAGGGTCTGGAGGTGATTCCCCGGCGTTCGGTCCCCTACAAGAACGCAGTGCTGGAGGAGATGGACCTTGATGCGGTCCTTGCCCGCCACCCCGACGTCGCCCTGGTGGACGAACTCGCCCACACCAATGCCCCCGGCTCCCGCAACGAGAAGCGCTGGCAGGACATCGGCGTCCTGCTCGACGCCGGCGTGGACGTGATCTCGACGGTCAACATCCAGCACCTCGAATCGCTCAACGACGTGGTGACGTCGATCACCGGCATCGTCCAGCGCGAGACCGTGCCCGACGAGGTCGTCCGCGCTGCCGACCAGATCGAGCTCGTCGACATGGCGCCCGAGGCGCTGCGCCGCCGGATGGCCCACGGCAATGTCTACAAGCCCGAGAAGGTGGACGCCGCGCTGGCCAACTACTTCCGGGTCGGGAACCTGTCCGCGCTGCGGGAGCTCGCCCTGCTCTGGTTGGCCGACAAGGTGGACGCCGGTCTGGAGGGCTACCGGGCCGCCCACGGCATCACCCGGGCCTGGCCCGCCCGGGAGCGGGTCGTGGTTGCCCTCACCGGGGGACCGGAGGGCGAGGCACTGCTGCGACGCGGCGCGCGGATCGCGTCCCGGCTGGCTGGGGGAGTGTTGCTCGCCGCGCTGGTCTCCCGCACTGACGGCCTCGCGAACGCGCCGCTGACCCAGGTCGCCGAACTGCGCCGGCTGACCGACGAACTTGGCGGCGAGTTCCACACCATCACTGGCGAGGATGCCGCCGACGCTGTGCTGGCCTTCGCTCGCAGCGTCAACGCCACCCAGATCCTCGTCGGCGCGCCCGGACTCCCGCCCTGGCGACGGGGTCTGACCCCCAGCCTGGCCGAGAAGGTCATCGCGGGTTCTGGCGACATCGATGTCCACGTCGTCACCCACGCCAGCGCAGGGAAGGGGTTCCGGCGCCCCACCGGCACCGGCTTGTCCCGCCGTCGCGTTCTCGGCGGACTGGCCATCGCGGTCGTCCTGCCTCCGCTGCTCACCTGGATCCTGCTGGCCGACCCGTTCACCTCGGACCTTCCCCTTGACATCCCGATCTTCCTGCTCGCCACCGTTGTGGTCGCCCTGATCGGTGGGGTGGTCCCGGCAGTGGTGGCCGCCATCCTGGCCTCGCTGCTGCTCAACTGGTATTTCGTGCCACCGGTGAACACGTTCACCATCGCCGATCCCGAGAACAGCCTCGCCCTGGTCGTCTTCGTCCTCGTCGGCGTCCTCGTGGCGCTGATCGTCCATCTCAACGCGCGGCGGACCGAACAGGCGAAGGCTGCCCAACGGGAGTCCGCGGCGCTGGTGGAGCTGTCGCACACGCTCCTCGGGTCAACGGACCAGCTCCCTGTGCTCCTGCAGCGCGCTGTCGACATGTTCGGTGCCCGCGCGGCTGCGGTGATCCGCCGGACCACCGGCGGCGCTCCGGTGGTCCTTGCCAGTGTCGGGGCGTTCGATCCGAGCGCACCCACCGATCACGAGGACGCCGACGCCGATCACGAACTGGTCCTCCAGCCGCCCGGACTGAACGCCAATCAGCGCCGCCTCTTCGATGCGTTCGCGGCTCACGCTGGCGCGGTCCTGCAACGCACCGAGCTGCAGGCGACCGCCACGTCCGCCGCAGAACTCACTCGTGACAACGAGGCGCGCAAGGCCCTGCTGTCGGCTGTTTCCCACGACCTGCGTACTCCGCTGGCCGGCATCAAGGCCGCGATCGGAAGCCTCCGCTCGACGGAGGTCTCCTGGTCGGCTGACGATGAGGAGGAACTGAAGGCTGCCATCGAGGAGTCGGCCGACCGGCTCGACGCCCTGGTCGGCAACCTGCTCGACATGTCCCGCCTGCAGGCAGGCGCCCTCATCGCACACCCGTGCCCCACCGACCTCGGTGAGGTTGTCCCTGCCACGATCGCCTCGTCGACCAGTCGCGAGCGCCTCTCCTGGGACATCGACCCGGACGCGCGCAGCGCGTTCACCGATGCGGGACTGCTCGACCGCGTCCTGGCCAACCTGATCGAGAATGCGCTGCGCTACCAGCCCGGCGACGAGCCCGTCCGGATCCATGCCAGCAGGGTGGCCGATCGGGTCGAGATCCGGGTCGTCGACACGGGAGTCGGCGTTCCGGCGGCCGAGCTGGAGCAGATCTTCCAGCCGTTCCGGCGGCACGGGGACGCGCCGAACGGTGCAGGGATCGGGCTGGGCCTCGCCGTCGCCCGCGGCCTGAGTGAGGCAATGGGCGGTGCGGTCGGGGCCGAGCCGACGCCTGGTGGCGGGCTGACCGCCGTGGTCACCCTGCCCACGCGCCCGGACCAGGAGATCACCCGCGAACAGGGGGAGCCGGGATGAGCCGAATCCTCGTCGTGGACGACGACGCCATCCTGCAGCGGACCCTACGGATTAACCTCCGCGCCCGCGACCACGAGGTCCTGCTTGCCGGCACCGGCAAGGGGGCCCTTTCCGCCTTCTTCGAAGAGCAGCCCGACCTCGTCGTGCTCGACCTCGGCCTGCCGGACCTTGACGGTGTCGAGGTTCTGCGTCGCATCCGGAAGGTGTCCGCCACCCCGGTGATCGTCCTTTCCGCGCGTCAACAGGCCGACGACAAGGTCGAAGCCCTCGACGAAGGGGCCGACGACTACGTCAGCAAACCGTTCAGCATCGATGAGCTGATGGCAAGGGTTCGGGTCGCGCTCCGGCGGATGCCCAGCGACGCCGACGTGCCAGCCACCCTGGAGTCCGAGGGACTGGTGCTCGATTTCGCCGCCCACCAGGCGACCCGCGACGGGGCAGGCATTCACCTCACCCCTACCGAATGGCGTCTGCTGGCTGAACTGGGCAGACACCTCGGCCGGGTTGTCCCCCACGAGCAGCTCCTCAGGGCTGTCTGGGGACCGGGCTACGGCAGTGAGCATCACTACCTGAGGGTCTACTCCAACCAGATCCGAAGGAAGATCGAGATCGACCCCACCAGACCCAGACACCTCGTCAATGAACCGGGGCTTGGCTACCGCCTGAATCTGTGACTCGGTCGTGCAGACGACAGCACGACCCAGGTTCGCGAACGTTGACCACGGTGAACCTTGGCTGCTTGCTTTTCAGGAGGTCATCGGTAGCGGCGAGTCGGGGCTTGTTGCCCATGAATGGCGCGAGGCCTTCGAATGCGCCTCTGACTAGGTGGAGCTAACGGGATTCGAAACCGTGGACAGGGCCCCCGCCGGCTAACGGGATGCCTCGTAGTCAATCGCCCAATGACTAGGTATTTCGGTGCCCCGTTAGCGGTTTCCGCAGGTGGTCAGGAGTGGGCGATAGCGGGCAGTATTGGGGTGTTATATTGCCCGTATGTTGCCCAACACGAGCCCCGCACGTCAGCGAGCGGCGACCTCCCGCGCGAGGGAGCGGCGGAGCTTCGGGCGCCTGCGCCGGCGGGACTCGGGACGCTGGGAGGCCGCCTATGTGGGCCCGGATGCCCGGCTGTACCGGGCGCCGTCGACCTTCGAGGCCAAGGATGACGCGATCGCCTGGCTGAGCGCCGAGCGCCGCATGATCGAGTTGGACACGTGGGTCAGGCCGGACGACCGAGCGAGCCGGAAGCCGACCAAGGGCAGGGCGTTCGGTGACTACGCGGAGGAGTGGTTGGCGAACCGTCGGACCAAGGCCGGCCCGCTCAAGCCGCGGACTCAGGCCGACTACCGGCGGTTGCTGGACCGGCACATCCTCCCGACGTTCGCCGACCGGCCGCTTCGCCTCATCGGCTTCGACGAGGTCAACGCCTGGTACCTGTCGCTGAACAGCAGGACGCCGACCGAGCGTGCGCACGCCTACCAACTGCTGCGGGCTGTGTTCACCAGCGCGACCAAGGCGAAGCTGATCGCCGAGAACCCGTGCGCCATCGAGGGTGGGGGTCAGACCGAGCGGGCGCACACGGTGGAGATCGCGACCCTCGATGAGCTCGCGACGATAACGACCGCGATGCCGGAGAGGCTGAGACTCGCCGTCCTCCTGGGCGCTTGGTGCGCGCTGCGGTACGGCGAGATCGCCGAACTCCGCAGGATGGACGTGGACCTGCGCAACGGTCGTATCCGGGTGCAGCGTGGGGTGACCTGGCCGAACGGCAAGGCCACTGTGGGCACGCCCAAGACCAAGGCTGGCGGCCGGGTGGTGAACATCCCGCCCCACCTGCTCGGGGTGGTGAAGGCGCATCTGGACGAGCACGTTGCGCCGGGCCGGAACGCGCTGCTCTTCCCGGCCCGCGACGGGGAGAGCAACCTTCACCCGAGGACGTTCGGCAAGCGCTGGGACGTGGCACGCACGGCCGCCGGCCGGTCCGATCTCCACTTCCACGACCTTCGCCACACCGGGGCGACGATGGCGGCTCAGGCCGGCGCGACGATCGCTGAGTTGATGGCCAGGCTCGGTCACACGACTCCGCAGGCGGCCATGCGCTACCAGAGCGCTGCCGCGGACCGGGACAAGGAGATCGCGCGGCGGCTCTCGGAGCTGGCGACCGGCGCTGTCCGGGTCTGACGCTTCTTCAGTCGCCCGGGTTCAGGCTTGCCTCCGCGTCGACGAAGGTTCCGGCAAGCGCGGTCCGCCACGAGGCCAGGTCACCGGCGAGCGTTTCCCAGGTCAGTGCGCGGTCGATCTCGTCGTACTGATGAATGAGCCAGTTGCGGTTGGCGATCGCGTCCGTCCAGAGCACACCGTCGGGTGGCTCGATGTTGGCTCTGGTGAGGCGACCGGCCGCCTCACCGAGTTTCATCATGAGCGAGTCACCAGCCTCCTGCAGCAACGGGTCGTCCTGATACGCGTCCCGGCCGTGGTCGACGATGTCGCCGGCGCGTTTGAGCCAGTCGCGAATGTGCAGGAACTCCTTGGCGACCTTCCGGTCCATCACAGGAGCACCGCCTCTCGTCGGATGTCGTCGTCCAGCCCGGGATTGAGTCCGCCGTAGGTGACGAGGTCGACGGGACGGGCGAGGATTTGCTCGAAGGTGCCTCGAAGTGCGAGCAGCTCCTTGATCCCGACGCCAGGAGGCGCATCGACCAGCAGATCGATGTCGGAATCGTCTCTCGCTTCCCCTCGAGCAACCGAGCCGAAGACTGCAAGGCGCTCGAAGCCCTGAGATCGTGCGACGTCCACCAGCACGGGTGCCGCCGCCCTCACCAGGCTCTCCGGATGCACGCTGCTCAGGTCTCGCGACGCCTTGAGTTGTTGGCTCACGGCCGGCTGACTGATCCCGAGCTGGGCGGCCACGTCGCGTTGACTGGGCCCTGCGGCGAGCAAGGCGCGCAGCGCCAGCATCCTTCGCAGCCGAGAGATCTCCTCCTGGGCTCGCGCGTCGCGGTACTCGGCGACCAGACTCATAAGGACAGCTTATCACCATCGGTCCGCTCCACCGAGGGCGCGCGTCTTGGGGGCGCCGGTTGCCGCGATGCCGGCGGCGGCGGTCACCAGCGTGTGTAGCGGTCTTCCGGGCGAATGGTGGGGATGGCGGGAAACAGCTTGTCGAGGTCGGTGATGCGGACGCGGATGAGCTTGTAGCCGAGCTTGACGGCGGGCAAGTGGCCGGTGGCGATCCTGCGGCGCAGGGTGTAGGTGCTGACCGCATAGATGCGGGCGGCTTCGCGCAGGGAGATCCACTCGGGTTCGAGGCGCGGGGTGTGTGGGATGGCCATATCGGTTCCTTTCTTCGGTGGTGCCCGGTCATGTCGGGCGGTGGGTGTTCAGATGCTGATCCCGGGGGTTCGGTCGTGGCTGGGGGCTGGCGGCTCGTGGCGGCGAGGCTGGCGATGGGCCGGCTGGCGTGGCCAGGTCTCCCAGACCTCGTTCAGCCATGGTTCGAGTCGGTAGCGCAGGGCGTCGGCCTTGTGGTCATCGGGCAGCGGTTGACGCGCGGCCTGGGTGAGTCGGTGGGGTAGGTCGCGGCCCGAGGGGTCAATGGCGGCGCATTCGCGCGCCAGCCGGATGGTGGCCGGGTCGTCAATGGTGCCGGGTACGGCTTGGTGGATCCGCTCCAGCCAGTCCAGCACGGGTACGGACTCGCCGGCGATTCGGCTGTCGAGCTGGCGCTGAGAGCGGGCCTCGGCCAAGCGGTGTTGGGCGGGCCCGGTGGGCCGCAGGTCGGTGGCGGGTATTGCGTGGGCGGCTCGCCACACTTCGACCTGCGCGACGACGTCGGCTGCCGGCTTCTCGATGAGCGCGGCGACCCACCGCGGGAGCGTCTGCTCTGTGGCAGCGCCCTGCTGCACACGTCCGGCCAGGTCGGTGACGAGCGCCCATCTCGCGGCGAGGTAGCGGCGCCACTCGGGCTCGGCGAGGAGCTTGTCGGGCACGGCTGGTAGCCAGGGCAGCGGGCGCCGCTCGTCGTTCTCGGCCCGGAGACTGACCACGTCGAGGCGCCGGTCCACGACCGCCGCGGGGTCGTGGGCGTCGTCGAGTTCCTCGGTGTTGACCGCGTACTGGAGTGCGCTGATCGGGGAGACGCCTTGGGCGTTCAGGATGAGCAGGTGTGAGCGAGCGACGGGCCAGGCGTCGGCGTCGGCGAGTCCGAGGGTGTCGGCGGTGTGGTCGAGCAGGGCGATCAGGTCCTCGCCGGCGAGACGTTCGGCGGCGGTGACGATGGCGTCGTGGTAGCAGGCGACGGCGGCGGCGAGCAGGGTCCGTGGGTCGCGCAGTTGGCTGAGCTGGGTGGTGGCGGACACTGCCACGTCGGAGCGGGCGAGGATGGCTTCGAGCTTCTCGGTGGGGGTGGCTGGTGCCACGGTCTGCGGGCTGAGCCGGTTGTGCGGGTCGCCGTCGCCGGTGATCTGGAGGTAGGCGTGGTTGGCGTGTCGGCCGCGGCTGAGCATCGTGTAGAGCTGTTGCCTGCTCTCCTGGCCGGTGAGGAGCCCGTGGCAGGTGTCGGCGGTCATGCCCTGGGCGCCGTGGATGGTGGTGGCGTAGCCGAGCTCAACGTAGGTCGCGACGTAGTCGGCCGGGAGGGTGAGCCGGCGGTTCGTGCTCTGGTCGCGGACGTCGAGGCTGCCGTCGCGGCGGACGTCGAGGACCTGCCAGCGGTCGCCGTTCTTGACCCAGCCGCTGCCGGCGCGGAGCCGGCGGTTGTTGCGGCGGGTGATGATCGTGTCGCCGATGGAGGCGCGGTTGCCGTCGGCCAGGTCGGCCTCCCGCCGTGGACGGGTGCCTGCCAGGCGATGCTCGCGCGCCGCCTGGTTGAGGACGGCGATCTGTTCTCGCGTGGGGGCAAGCATGATCGCGTCCAGGCCGGCGTGCTTGTCGGCGAGCCAGGCGTCGAGGAGCTGGCTTGAGGCGGTGTCGGGGTCGCCGACGTGGACGCGCTCGTGGTCGAGGTAGTAGCCGAGCGCGGCGGGGTCGCCGTCGCGCAGGGCGAGGGAGGCGTGGGCTTCGGCGGGGTCGGTGAATCGCATGACTTCGTCGAGTCGGGCGGCGCCGTGGATGGTGGCGATGTCGCGGAGGATGCCGCCTGCGGAGATGGCGCCGAGTTGCTGGTCGTCGCCGATGAGCCGGATGCTGGCGCCGCGGTCGAGCGCCCAGCTGATCAGGTAGTCCAGACGCAGGGTGTCGGCCATGCCGGCCTCGTCGATGATCAGCAGGGTGCTCGGCCCGACGGCCTCGACCCACTTGGCGGGTCGGGGTTGGGCGATCTCGTAGGTCAGCTTGTGGAGGGTGTCGGCGTGGATGCCCTGGCCGAGTTCCTCGCCGAGCTGGGACGCGGCGGTGGCGGATGGTGCGAGGGCGAGCACGTTGCCGCCGCTGTAGCGCCAGGCGGTGGCGAGGGCGCGCATGGCGGTGGTCTTGCCGGTCCCTGCGGGCGCCACCGCGAGTTGGACGCGTCGGCCGGAGGTGGCGAGGTCTCGGACGAGCTGGGTCTGGCCGCGGTTCAGCTCGGTGCCGTTGGCCTGTTCGGTGAGCAGGGCGGTGTCGACGGAGTTGTGATCGGCCGTCCGGCCGCCTCGCTGGCCGGCGGCGTCGATGATTCGGTGTTCGGCGAACAGGATGCGGTGGGAGGTGTAGCGGGTTGCGCCGGCGACCCGGTACACGGAGGTGCCGTCGGCGCGCCGCAGCGCGTCGGGTTCGTCGATGCCGTCGTCGGGTTGCTCGAGGGAAACGCAGGCGCGGAGGGTGGTGTCGACCAGGCGCGGGACGGCTTCGTCGAGTTGGTCGTAGCGCACGCCGTTGGCGCGGGCGAGGCGTTGGGCTTCCGCGCGGACGTGCCAGGTCTGCCACTCGGCGCGGCCTTCCTCGACGTTCATAATCACGGTGGCGGCGAGCCGGCCGTACCAGGCGTCGTCGAGGGTCGGCGTGGGAAGTCGTTGCTGATCGAATACGCGGCGGTACATCGCCTGCAGCTCGTGTTCGCCGAGGAGGCGGACGGCCTGCTGCCACCAGACGGCTCGTTGCTCGTTGCGGGAGCGCGGCTCGTGCTTGGCCTCGCGTGTCTCCAGGGTGGCCTGCTGGTACAGCTCCTGCCGCTCTGCCGGGGTGGGCGGCCGGTCGTGCTGGTTGTGGAACTCGTTGGCCAGCTCGCTGGCCCGGGCGCTGATCTCGGTACGGCGGGTCGACCACAGCTGGATCAGGCGGGGATCGACCCCGGCGATCTCGCGGACCGGCCGCCTGCCGTCCGTCCGGGGCACGTCGACGAACCGCAGCCCGAGCGCCGCTCCGAGATGGGCTTCCAGGGCGGTGTTGTAGGTCTCTGACGCGGCGGTGATCGCCTTGTGCATTGCCCGGCCGTCGATCGCCCGCCACTGGCCATCGGCGATCGCCTGGACCTTGTTGGCGACCGCGACGTGGGTGTGCAGATCGGGGTCGCCGGCCCGGTTGTCGCGATGGGTGAACGCGGCGGCCACCAGTCCGGTGACGTCGACCTGCTCGACTCCAGCGTGACCCTTGCGGGTCTTGAGCACCTCGGCCTCAATGAACCGCAGCGCGTCGGTGACCGCCGCCCAGTGCGCCCTCTCGATCAGGGCCGCCGTCTGTCGGTCCGCGATTGCCCACAGCGACGACACCGACTTCACCGGCGAGAACGTGAGGTCGTACCCCGCCACCGGGGTCGCTGGCGGCCGGGACATGCGAGTGATGAACGCCGACAGCTCCCGCGCGCTCGGCGCTCGGTGCTCCATCGCCGTGAACCACTCCACAGCCAGATCGGTGCGCAACCTCGCGCGAACCTCGCCGGGCAGCTTGGCGGTGGGCTTGTTGCCGTGTTCGCGGTTCCAGGCGGCGTAGCGGTGGTGCAACTCCTGCCGGAACAGGCTCGTGCGGGTGTTCGGCTGCCGGTAGGGCCGGCCCAGGCGGACCGCGTCGCGGCGCTGCTGTTCATTCGCGTGCGGCCCGAGCAGGGCGAGCCGCTGTGCCGCGAGCGGATGCAGGCCCTTGCCGTACAGGGATTCCATCTGCTCGGCGGTCACCACGTCACCGACCTGCAGACCGTCGATGCCGGCCAGGCCCGAACCAAGCCAGACACCGGGCGCCTCGCCCTTCTCGTCGTAGTAGTCGGCCAGGGGAGTGCGAGCCGGGCCGACCGCGTCGTTGCGGGCCACCTGCCGGGTCAGGTAGTCATAGCCTGACCCGGCCGTCAGCTTCTGCATCCCCATCATCGCGATCACCCCCTCGCTCCTATACAGGCAGATGAGCCGGCCATCGGTGGCCACGGCTGATCCGCGCTGGTACTTCCTCAAACCGACAAACCCCCTCGACTCGGACAAGATCAGTGCCGAAATTTGCCCTTCTACTTATCCCTAGGCCCAGAAGGGCGTCGATCGGGACGCTGAAGAAGTAGATCTGCCGAGTATTTGCGCGCGCCTGTCCAGATCTGTCCGCGTGCTCGAACCGACTCTGAGCCCGAGCCTGATTACGCTCGGAGCCAGCGCTCTGAGCCCGACGACTGCCGCGCGCAGCGACTGCCGGACAGGGTGATCCTCCATGAGCTATTCAACGCAGACGTCAGCAGAACGTCGCTGGAACAGGCAAATGCCAACGGTTCCTTGGTGCAGTAGGTGTGTTCGTCATGGGGGAGGGATCGGGGGGCCCACCTCGGTTACATAGCTGCGATTCGAAGAGAGGTGATTGGGGATCGGAGGAAGGGGGGAGGTAGCGACGAGGGGAGTGAGGCGGGGTTTGGGCCGGGGATGAGGGTCCTGGGCGCTTCGAGGGCTGGAAGGGAAGCTTGGGCAAGACTTCGAGGGATCGGCGGGCGACCTCCGCCTGCAGTCATGGTCGCGGGACAGCTAGGACCAGGCGGGCGGGCCCGACCTCGGCCAGACCGTCCCCGCGGACCGCGGGTGTGTGGAGTCGGACGTCCTCGCGCACCTGAGAAGTGAGGACGTCGGCGGCTTGGAGTGCCGTCGGGCTACGGGAACACCACGGTGAGCAGCACGTATATGAGGCAGACACCCACGGCGACGACGCCGAGAAGGCCCAGCCAGCCGAGCAGTCTCTCGCGTCCGGCGATCCTGCGCTGCCCCTCGAACTCGAGGAGCGCAGCCAGGGGTGACCGTTCGGAGGCGTCCGCTGCGATGCTGCGCTCGGAGTCGCGGACCGCGGCGACGACGGTTGCGCGGCCGGGGTCTCCGTCCGCCAGGAGCAGACTGTGCCCGCGCGGGACGTAATCGCGAGTCCTCTCTCATGTCCCCTTTCAACTCGACTCAAATCTCTCTGACTAGGACCGTCGCCGAGCGGCAACTCGGTGCTGCTGCTCACCATCCGGCCCCGCTGAACCGGGTGTCGGCGTCGAACTGACCAGTTTCGAGCGTCGTCCACACGGGGAGAACATGACGGCTAGTCACCAGATCGCGGGACCCCACCGGCCACGCTAGCCGTCGATGGGTCATCCGATGGAAGACAGCGCTGCAACGCCCGCGACGCCACCTTCGACGGGCGCATCAGCCCTCGGAAGGTCGGAACGCCAGCTGCCCGTTGCATCGAAGATCGGACAGGCCCAGAGCGGGGCAGCGGTCGGGGTCGGCCGCGACGCAGTCCGGGCAGAGCCCGTACACCTCGAGGGTGTGGGTGACCTCGATGTACCCATGGCGTCGCGCAGATTCCTCAGCCCATCCCTCGACGGCCGGACCGGAGATCTCGATCGCGTGGCCACACCTGCGGCACACCAGGTGGTGGTGGTGGCGTCGGGAGCACCACACGTACTCCGCCTCGCCACCCTTCCGGTTGAGGACGTCCGCATCACCCATCTGGGCCATCAGCGCGAGGTTCCGGTAGACCGTGGCCAGGCCGATGCTCTGGCCGCGGGCGCACAGGGCTGCGTGGATCTCCTGAGCGCTGCGGAAATCGCTCAGCTCCGAGAGCAGTTGGGCGATGGCCAGGCGCTGTCGAGTTGTCCGTGGTGACGGGTCACCAATTCGGGCCGGCATGGCTACCCACCCCGCGCGTCCGGGTGGAACGGGTGGCCGCGGTGGCGCGCGACGATTAGAATGATTATCATTACATCACAAGTGTACGCGAGGGGACGGCCAGGTGTCACGGGTATCCACTGCCGGTGTCGAGGTAGCCGCCGTGCGTCCACGGGGGCGGGCAGTCGCGGTTGCCGTGGCGCTCGGGGTGAGCTTGACGGGCTGCGTCGCCGCAGAGCCGGGCACGATCGGGTCTGCTGGGGCCTCTGTGTCCGTCGTGGCCACGACCACCATGCTGGGCAGTATCGCCGGCCAGATAGCGGCTTGTGGCGGTGGTGCGGTGACAACACTGATGCCGATCGGCGCCGACCCCCACGACTACTCACCGTCCTCGGCCGATGTCGCCGCCATGGTGGGGGCGGGCCTCGTGATCACGAACGGCTTGGGCCTGGAAGAGGGTCTGACGTCGGCACTGGCGACGGCACGGGAGGACGGTGCCGCTGTGCTGGAGGTTGGTCCGGCCCTCGATCCGCAGCCGTTCGCAGGATCGTCGCACTCGCTGGACCCGCACGTGTGGCTGGACGTCGCGCGGATGGCGACGGCCGCCACGCTGATCGGTGACAAACTGGTCAAGGTTACTGGCGATGCCACCTACGGTGCGTGCGGGAGGAAGGTCGCTTCGAACCTGACCGCCACCGACGGCGAGGTGGCCGCCATCCTGGATGGCGTCCCGATCGGGTCGCGCATCCTGGTCACCGACCACGACGCCTTCGGATACTTCTCCCGTGCCTACGGGTACACCGTGGCGGGAGTCGTGATCCCGGGGGGCTCAACCCTGGCCCAACCGAGCTCTCAGGAGCTCGCCGCCCTGTCGGGGACCGTACGGACCGCGGGGGTCAAGGCGATCTTCGCCAATACCGCCAATCCCACAGCCCTGATCGAGGCGCTGGCCAAGGAGAGCGGGCAGCGGGTTGCCGTGGTCCAGCTCTACGTCGGCAGCCTGGGCCCGCCCGGCTCTGGTGCTGACACCTATTCGGGGATGATGCTGACCAATGCGCGCCGCATCGCCGATGCACTCCTCGGTTAGGTCGATGCCATGACGATGCTGGACTGGTTCATCGAGCCCTTCATGCTGGGCTTCCAGCAGCGCGCGCTCCTCGGCGGCGTACTGGCCGGGCTGATGTGCGCCGTAGTGGGCACCTGGCTCGTCCTGCGGGGCATGAGCTTCTTCGGAGACGCCTTCGTTCATGGAGTAGTGCCGGGCATAGCCGCAGCCGTGGTGCTCGACCTCAACCCAACGGTGGGCGCTGCCTTGGCTGCCGCGGTCATGGTCGCCGGGATCGAGATCGTCAGCCGACAAACCCGGCTCACCGAGGACACCGCCATCGGGCTGCTGTTCGTGGGCATGCTCGCCCTCGGCGTGGTGATCATCTCCAGTGTCGACTCCTATACCGGGAGCCTCACCTCGATCCTCTTCGGCGACGCCCTGGGCGTAACCCAGGCGGATCTGGTGCAGCAAGCGGTCCTGGCGGTAGGCGTCATCCTCGCTTCGATTCTCATGTACCGACCGTTCCTCGCCCTCTCCTTCAACCGGCAGAAGGCGGAACTGTGGGGAATGTTCCCCGATCGCGCACACGCAGTCCTGTTGGTCCTGATCGCCGCCGCTGTGATCGGCAGCTTCCAGTCCGTCGGCACCCTGTTGGTCTTCGGGCTGCTCGTCGGTCCTCCTGCAACGGCTGCGCTGGTCGTCCGCACCGTCCCGCGGATGATGGCAGTTGCGGCTGCGCTATCGGTGGTGTCAGTGTGGCTGGGGCTGGTACTCAGCTACCACCTCGGCACCGCGGGGTCTGCCACCATGGCACTGATCCCGATCCTGGCGTTCTTCCTCACCCTGGCCTGGACGACGATCCGCGCCAGACGAGCAACCCTCTCGCCCCGGGGTCATGCTGCGCCGGCAGAGCCGGACGCAACGACGGCCTCCGGAGCTTTTCGGGGGATCCCTGGCCGCGCCGCGAACGCGGCCGATCGCCAGGCCACGGGGCTGGCTGAGGCGACCGATGTGGTGCTCCGGTACGGGAGCCACACTGCACTGGCCAGGTCCAGCTTCACCGTCCCTTCCGACGGGGTCACGGCGGTGATCGGACCGAACGGTTCCGGCAAGTCGACGCTGCTGCATGCCCTCGCCGGGTTGGTCCCCGTGTCAGAGGGTCGGCTGACGATTCTGGGTGGCGATCCGACACAGGCCCGCGCCGGCATCAGTTACGTCCTTCAGTCAACGGTCGTACCTCACTCCACACCAATCACGGTCCGGGAGGCCGTCGGTATGGGCCGATACCCGAGCGTCGGCTTCTTCCGCCGGTTCACTCAGGCCGACCATGCCCGGGTGGCCGAATCCATGCACCGCATGGAGATTGAGCATCTCGCCGGACGACACCTCCACGAGCTCTCGGGCGGTCAGCGGCAGCGGGTCTATGTCGCGCAAGGCCTGGCCCAGGACCACCGGGTGCTGTTGCTGGACGAGCCGCTCACCGGGCTGGACATCGTGTCCGCCCGGACAATCGACCGGCTCATCCACGACGACGGTGAGACGCACAGGACCGTCGTCCTGACCACGCATGACCTGGCCGAGGCGAGGGCCGCCGACCATGTGATCCTGGTCGGGGGCCGCGTGGTGGCCAACGGGCGACCCGATACCGCCTGCACCCGGGCCAATCTGGAGGAGGCTTTCGGGTTGGGCGGCGTGCACGGCTGGGATGGATTCCTCGATGATCCGGCTCGCGACCCCCACGGGGAGGGCCGCTCGGCTCCGGGCGGCTGACGTGCACGCGGGCAGACCGGCTTCCCGCCCGGTTGGCGGTTCCGCCAGTCAGAACAGGCGTGGCTCCAGGTCGACGCTGCTGACCGGCCTGTCCGCGAGGGCATGACAGGTCTGCCGGCGTCCACCGCCGGCGTGGCCGAGGCTCACTCCGGAGGCGGCCAGGAACTCCAGGATCGTCCTGGCCCCCACTCGCGTGGCGAGGGCGATGGTGATTCCGGCTGCGGCACGGGCGTCGGCCAGGGCGTCGTGGTGGTGATCGAGGGGGACGCCGCAGGCGGCGGCCACCGCGTCAAGGGTGTGCGTCGGGAGTTCGAGGTGTCGACGTGCCAGGACGAGGGAACAGACGTAGTCCAGTTCAGGGGCGTCGAAGCCGCCGGCCTCGGACGACTCTCGAACGGCCGCGATGTCGAAGGCAGCGTTGTGGGCGACCAGGATCTGGCCCTCCAGCCTGCGTAGCACGTGTGGCCAGACGGTGTCGAACGTGGGCTGGGTGTTGAGGACGGCTGTCGTCAGACCATGGACCTGCCCGCGATCGAAGTCGACCCAGACTCGTCCTGGTGGCGGCTGCAGGAGGGAGCCCCACTCGTCAACGATGCGGCCGTCCCGCACCCGGACCAGTCCGACCTGGCATACCGACCCCCGGAAGGCGTTCGCCGTCTCGACGTCCAGGGCCACGAAGTCCAGACCCACGGTAGTGCCCTTCTTGTCGTGGCGGTCGGTCAGTGGCGGTGAGCCACGCTGTCAGCGCATGGTGCGGCGGCGCCCAGGGCTCCGCTGAGGTAGAGCTCCACGCTGTGCTGAACGCTGCCGTGGGCCCCGGTCACCGGCGTCATGCCCAATCGCTGGAACATCGTGATGGCCCCTGCGCCCATGCCGCCGCTGAGCACGCTGTGTACGCCCGCCTCGTGAAGGAAGAGTGGGATCTCGCCATGGCGGTGCCCGTCGGCAAACGGGTTCTCGACGCTACGCCAGCGCTCGATCGCCCCATCGGTGCAGTCGACCAGGATGAACTCTCGAGCCTTTCCGAAGTGCGGGCAGATTGGTCCGTCGAGACCACCACCGGCGTCGGCAGCGACAGCAATACGCATGGGTTTCCTTTCCCGCAGGTCCGTCACGATCCACCCTGCGGAGGCAGTCTACGTCAAGAAATCCTGACAAAGAGGCGATTGTCATGCGGGGACTGCGCGCTGCGTCGCGCTGGGCGTGTGGGCCGGTCCGTCCAGCTCACCGGTCGGCCGCTTGAGGCTCCGGCCCGCGGCGTTGGAATACGTAGTCACCGAGCGTGCAGTCCAGGCGGCGCGCGATCATGGCGCACTTGGCCTTGAGGAGGAAGTACATCGGGCGCGGGGTGGGGTCGCTGAGAGACTCGAAGTTCCCCTGCCCCTTGCTGATCACGACGTCGGCGGCGCGGAACGCCTCGAGAAACTCCGGGGTGCAATTGTCGAGCACGGTGCCGGGGGCCGAACTTCCGGACGACAACATGGTCGCATGCGCGCCCACGCCGGCGTACAGCGCCTCGTCAAGGGTGCAATCGTTCAGGATCGGGGCGTCCCTGACCGCATAACGCACCTCTCGTCCGGCTCCCAACACATGGAGGAGGGGCTTGTCGAAGACGGCCTCGCCAGAGTTGTCCGCGATCACCAGGATCTGCCGCGCGCCTGCGACGTCGCGCCTCAAGGCGGCCACGTCACAGCGGGCGAAGGTGGTGTCGAGTTCCGTCGATACGCAGGCGGTGATGTCGAGGTCCGGGGTCAGGGCGGCGTCCATGATGTTGCCGGTCGCTGACACGGTGAGCGCGCGCTCAAGTTGGTCGTCCGCACCGCCGACGAAATCCCAAAGTCGCGGTTCGAGGGCCAGCGCGGAGTCCAGCTCGCGCCGCTTGATCGCCCGGTAAGGGTCCCTGATCCCGGTCTCCTCACGCACGATCTCGTGCATCGCCTTGGCCAGTTCAGGCGCGCAGGAGAACTCCGAGCAGCGCGCGAGGACTCCGACGGCCCGATCGAGGATCCGGGCCTGGCACGTCTCGTCCGCGGTGGCGATCCGAGCTGCCTCGAGCACCTGGCGGTGCAGGCAGGGCAGGCAGTCCAGAAAGAGCTTCATCAGGCTGCCCTGCCGCCAGTCATCAGTTGAGCTGGAGAGTGCGGTATCCCCGTCCGGGGCCGTGCCCACAGGGGCAACTCGCAGCGCGATGGTCGGGACAATCGCAGTCGGTGCGCTGGCAGACCTCGGGCCTGGGCATGTGGCCCCACCGTTCGTGGGCAGCTTGTCGACTGATCCCAACCGCCATGCCGATCTGGGTCCAGGTTGCCCCCGCCTGTCGAGCCTCCGCCACCGCCTCGTCGAGCCGCGCCTCGCTGCGGCGCACCGCGGCCGCGGCTCGATTGGCGATCTTCAACGCGATGTCGATCTCCATCTGCCACCTCCCGCGACCATGCTAGGCGTCGACGCTCAGGCACCCGTGCCGCCAGGGGCCGCGACCGCGGTGTCGAGGGTACGGCTCGCCGGGCTCGGGCCGGTCCCCGGCTCGGCCGGCCACCGGTCGTGGTACCGGTGGGCCAGGCTCGCGTGCTGGCGGTAGAGCTCTCTGCGGGCCCGGCTGGACAGGCGGTCGCCGAACACGATCCCGGATAGATGGTCGGTCTCGTGCTGGAGACATCGGGCCAACAGCCCGGTGCCGTCCACGGTGACGGGCCGTCCGAACGGGTCGTGGCCGCGACAGATGGCATGGTCGGGCCGAGCTAGTTCATGGAATGCGCCAGGCAGTGAAAGGCATCCCTCAGCGGCTACGTCAAGACGGCGCTCCCGCAGTCCCGGCAGTTCGAGCATCGGGTTGCACACGGCCCCGTACTGATACGCCTCGCGATCATCGGGGCAGTGGAACACGAAGACGGCCAGGCCGATGCCGACCTGGGTCGCCGCCAGCCCGACGCCTCCGGACGCCCGCATGGTGGTGTACATGTCCCGGACCAGGGCGCGGAGATCGTCGTCGAATTCTGTGACCGGTTCGGTCGGGGAGTGCATGACCGGTTCGCCCCACCTGGTCATGGGCAGGATCCGGCCACCGTCAATCAGGCTTCCAAGGCTCATCGACGGGGTCCGCCAGCGGCCGTCGGGAGGCAGCAGGTGTGCAGGCAACGGGGCTGCGGGGGGGCTGCCACCTTCGGCCGGTTCATTCGCACACCGAGATCACGGCCGAACGGGCATCTCCTGCTATGCCCAGGCGAACCGTGACGCCGAGCTTGGTGAGCATCCGCTCCATGTCATCGCCCATGTGACGGGCGACAACCGTGGTGACCGCGTTGCCCCTGATGAAGGCTGCCACGCGCGCATGGTGGCGGCCCTCGCTCACCTGGTCCTTCGAAACATCCCAGTCAACCCGCTCTGTCCGCCACGAGGTGATCTCCCGACCCTCCACCCCGGCGAGCGCGAGCGTCTGCGCCCTGCCCCAGCTGTGCCCGACCTGCCCGTCGGCGGAGATGGGAGTGCAGACGATGTGCGTGCTCATTGGGCCTGTCCGTTGTCAGGAGGAGTCGGTGGGCGGAAGCGTAACATTCGTCAAGGTGCCCTGACGAACTCCTCGCTCGATCTGTCCCCAACCTGGGGTAGCTGGTCTGGCTTGAGCTGCCCCTGCGACAGACGTGGCGGCGAGGCCTGTCAGTGACGCAGGACCGCGTGTCGGCCGTGACCCCTCAGATCAAGGAGACGATCGGTGCTGACATGGCCCCGGTCGAGCAGGGGAGTCGCCAAACGAGCTCGCCCCTCACGGGCGTCGTCAGGAGACCGCGCGGGCCGGGTACGGGGATGCTCAGCCAAATTCCACGACCAAAGAACGCCTTCTGACCGAAACCCGTAGTGGAAGGTGCTTGGCTAGCGGCCTGCATGGAGGCCCAACTTCGCTCGCGCACCGTGCACTGGACGAGCGAGGGCAAGCTGTACCTGTGCGCGTTCAAGGACGTGTACTCCGACCGTGGGTGAACTCGTGCCGAGTCCGGCCCTTCTCATCGATCACGGCGCAAAGGTCGTCGTGGACCGGGGGACCGGGCTTCTTGCCGTTCTTCCTGCGCTTCTTCCCGAACCTCGACCACCAGCCGTTGTCGGCACAGACCCGAGTGGTGAGGTGGGCGGGCTTATTGCCCGTATGTTGCCCGAGGCCCCCGAATGTGCCTCTGACTAGGTGGAGCTAACGGGATTCGAACCCGTGGCCTCTTCCATGCCATGGAAGCGCGCTACCAACTGCGCCATAGCCCCAGCGTCCTGCGGACGAAGACCTACTCTACCCAAGACCGGACAGGGATGTGAAATCAGGGTTCCGCGAGAACCTGGCGGCGCAGCAGCAGCCGATGGACGGTGATCAGCAGGGCCAGCCACCCGAGGCCGAAGAGCCAGGCGAAGACCACGTCGGTGAGCCAGTGGTGGCCGAGGAACACCCGGCTCAGGCCCATCGCGAGCGCCCACAGCGTCGCGCCCAGAACGGCAGCGACCCGCATCCAGACCCGCGGCGCGAGCCAGACCACCAGGTAGGCGAGCATGCCGGCCACCACGGTGCTGTTCAGGGTGTGCCCGGACGGGAACGAGAAGCTGTCCTCGTAGGGCGGGACGGCATCCGCCAACGGCGGCCGGCTGCGTCCCACCAGCGCTTTCCCCACGATCGTGAAGGTGACCCCGCCCGCGGCCGCCACCAGCATCAGCACCACGATCGTGCGCCGGCGAAAGGTCAGGTACAGGGCGAGCATCAGGGAGCCCCCGATCGTCACCATCGGAAGGGTGGTGCCGAGGTTCGTGAATGCCGTCACGACCACGTCCGCCAGCGGTGTGCGGACTCCCATCGCCCAGTCCAGGACCGGACGGTCCAGACCGGCCACCCCTTCGGCCTCGGTCACCGCGTCGTAGACCGACGCCGCGCCGAGCATCAGCGCGACGAACACCACGCCGCCGACCACACCGGTCACCACCAGCGCCGTGGTGGCAGGAACGGTCCGGACGCGGGCCAGCGTGCCCGTCCGCTCCGCGCTCACCCGATCGTCCGCCATCCGGCGAGCGTACCTGAGCGCGGTCGTCGGCCGGTGCGGGGTCCCCGGTGTTCGCAGGGAGCGACGGCGGGTGTGCCGGGTGCGGTCGTGGAGCGCCGGTCCGTGCGGAATAGCGGGCGGCAGGGCGCCGTTGGTGAAACTGGCACCCCCCGCAGGGTGAACCCCACACCGAAAGGCAGGCATCCATGACCGTCAGCTCCGCACAGGCCCATTGGGAAGGCTCCCTGATCGAGGGACAGGGCGAGGTCGAGTTCCTCAGCTCCAGCCTGGGCAGCGTCGAGATCGACTGGCGATCCCGGGCGGGCGAGGCTCCCGGCAGCAAGACCACCCCGGAGGAGTTCATCGCGGCGGCGCACTCCGCCTGCTACTCGATGGCCCTCTCCCACGCGCTCGCCGGCAATGGCACACCGCCCGCCACCCTCGACACGAAGGCGGACGTGACCTTCGTTCCCGGCACCGGGATCACCGGCATTCACCTGACCGTCGCCGCGTCCGTCCCCGGCCTCACCGCCGAGCAGTTCGCCGGCTTCGCCAACGACGCCAAGACCGGCTGCCCGGTCTCCGCTGCGCTCACCGGCACCACGATCACCCTGGACGCCAAGCTGGTCTGACCGCTCCGGGGCTGCGTGGGGGACACCCGCGCAGCCCTGCCGGAGAACCGCCGAAACAGCCTGCCGACCGGCTCAGCGGTCGGGAGAGGCGCCCCAGATCCGGCTCAGATAGTCGCGCATCGACCGGTCGGAGGAGAAGAAACCGCAGCGGGCCACGTTGCGGATCGCCGACTTCGTCCACGCCTCCTTGTTCACGTACGCCGCTTCGACCTTCGCCTGCGCATCGATGTAGGACTGGTAGTCGGCCAGCGCCATGAACCGGTCCTGGGCGAGCAGGTTCGAGACCACCGGTTCGAAGGCGTTCCGGTCGCCGCCGCTGAAGGCGCCGGAGGAGATCAGGTCGATCGCACCCTTCAGGTCGGGGTTCGCCTCGTAGTAGGCCGACGGCGCGTAGCCTGCGGTGCCCAGCTTCTCCACCTCCGGCTCGCTCATGCCGAACAGGAAGAAGTTGTCGTCACCCACCAGCTGGCGGATCTCCACGTTCGCGCCGTCGTCGGTGCCGACGGTCAGCGCGCCGTTTAGTGCGAATTTCATGTTGCCGGTGCCGGATGCCTCCATGCCGGCCAGCGAGATCTGCTCGGACAGGTCGGCCGCCGGGATCAGCCGCTGGGCGAGGGTCACGTTGTAGTTGGCCGGGAAGGCGACGCTGAGCCGTCCCTCCAGACGGGCGTCCGCGTTGATCGTGGCCGCGACCGAGTTGATCAGGTAGATGATCTCCTTCGCCATCCGGTAGCCGGGGGCCGCCTTGGCGCCGAACACCACCGTGCGCGGCAGGATCGAGGTCGGATCGACCCGGCCCGAGATGATCCGGTCGTACAGGGTCACGATGTGTAGCAGCTTCAGGGTCTGCCGCTTGTACTCGTGCAGCCGCTTCACCATCACGTCCAGCAGGTGGCCCTCGGGCAGCGCGATTCCGTCCCGGGTGCGGAGCAGCTCGTACAGCCGGACCTTGTTCTGGTCCTTCGCCTTGCGGAAGGCGCGACGGAAGTCCTCGTCCTCGGCGAACGGCTCGATCTCGGCGAGCCGCTCCAGGTCGGTCACCCAGCCCGGCCCGACGGTGTCGGTGATCAGTTCCGACAGCGAGGGGTTGGCGATCCGGATGAACCGCCGCGGAGTGACGCCGTTGGTCACGTTGGTGAACTTGTCCGGGAAGTAGCTGGAGAAGTCCGGCAGCACCTTCTCGGCCAGCAGCTGGGAGTGCAGTGCGGCCACGCCGTTGACCTTGGTGCCCGCGACGGTGGCCAGGTGCGCCATCCGCACCGAGCGCTCGGGGTAGTCGGCGATGATCGACATCCGCCGGGCGCGGAGCTCGTCGTCCGGGTAGGCCGTCCGGACGCCCTCGAGGAACTCGTCGTTGATCCGGAAGATGATCTCGAGGTGGCGGGGCAGGAGCCGTCCGAGCAGCTCGGTCGACCAGGTCTCCAGCGCCTCCGGCAGGAGCGTGTGGCAGGTGTAGGCGAAGCACTGGCTGGTCACGTCCCAGGCCTCGTCCCACTCCCACTTCTCCTCGTCCACGAGGATCCGCATCATCTCCGGTACCGCGATCACCGGATGGGTGTCGTTCAGCTGGAAGTGGACCCGGGAGGGGAGGTCGTGCAGGTCGACGTCGTCGCCGAGGATCTGGTTGAGGAAGTCACGGATCGAGCAGGCGACGAAGAAGTACTGCTGCTGCAGCCGCAACTCCTTGCCCTGCGGGGTCGAGTCCTCCGGGTAGAGCACCTTGGTGATGTTCTCGGCGAAGGTCTGTGCCCGCACGGCCTCCGCGTAGTCGCCCGCGTTGAAGATGGACAGGTCGAACGCCTTGGTGGCGACCGCGCTCCACAGCCGCAGCGTGTTCACCCGGCCGTTCTGGTAGCCCGGGACCATGTAGTTGTAGGGGATGCCGAGGACGTTCCACGCCGGTACCCACCGGGTGCGCTGGGTGCCGGCATCGTCCCAGGTCTCGGTGTGGCCGCCGAAGTTCACCTGGACGGCCGCCTCCGGGTGCGGGAACTCCCAGGGCGCGCCCAGCGCGAGCCAGGTGTCGGGCTGCTCGACCTGGCGGCCGTCGACGAACGTCTGGCGGAAGATGCCGTACTCGTAGCGGATGCCGTAGCCGATGCACGGGACGCTCATCGTGGCCAGCGAATCGATGAAGCACGCGGCCAGCCGGCCGAGGCCGCCGTTGCCCAGCCCGGGCTCGACCTCCTGTGCGCGGAGCGTGTCGAGGTCGAGGCCGCAGCTCGCCATCGCTTTCTCCGCCACCTCGTTCAGGTCCGTGGCCAGCAGCGCGTTGTCGAGCTGGCGGCCCAGCAGGTACTCGGCGGAGAGGTAGCCGACGTACTTGGCCTTCGACTGGCGGTTGTGCCGCAGCGTCTCGAGCCAGCGGGCCATCAGGTAGTGGCGCACGGTGCGGGCCAGCGCCAGGTACTGGTCGTTGACGGTCGAACGTGAGAGCGCGACGCCCTGGCCGGTGTTCAACTCGCGGAGGAACTCACGGACGAACCCGTCCACGGAATGCGGTGGGGACGTGACCGGGGCCAGGGCGAGCGGGTGGGTCGGCGTGGTCACCGGACCGATACTGCGCGTCCCCGTGGTCGGTCGTTCCTCGGCCGGGTCCGCCCCGTCGGAGGGCACTGGCTCGGGCACGATGTCTGCGCTCATTGCGCCACCGTAGACCCGGGGCGTTACGGCAATGCAAATTGCCCCGGGGCCGTCAGGGCCTTGACAACCCCACCAGCGAAGACACTCGCAGGTGTTCACAGATTCGGGTCGTCAGGAGCGGTGGTCGAGCCCGATGTCGAGGACGCGTGCGGAGTGGGTCAACCACCCGACGGAGATCAGGTCGACGCCGGACTCGGCGATCGGCACGGCGACCTGCGGAGTGATTCGTCCCGACGCCTCGGTGATCATCCGGCCTCCGACCATGGCGACCGCTTCACGGAGCTCCTCGGGGCCCATGTTGTCCAGCAGGACAGCGTCCGCGCCGACGTCCAGCAACTCGCGCAGTTGGTCGAGGGAATCCACCTCCACCTCGATCTTGACCAGGTGGCCGACGTGCGCCTTCGCTGCGGTGACGGCAGCGGTGATGCCACCGGCGACCGCGATGTGGTTGTCCTTGATCAGGACGGCGTCGTCGAGCCCGAAGCGGTGATTGCTGCCTCCGCCGGCCACGACCGCGTGCTTCTGCAGCGCACGCAGCCCCGGAATGGTCTTGCGGGTGTCGGCGACCTTTGCCTTCGTGTGGGCGATCGCGTCCGCGATGGTCGCGGTGCCGGTGGCGACCCCGGAGAGGTGGCCGAGGAAGTTCAGCGCCACCCGCTCTCCGCTGAGCAGGCCGCGGGCAGGGCCGGTGGCGGTACCGACCACCGTTCCCGGCTGGACCCGGCTGCCGTCGGGCAGGAGGTCCTCGACCACGATGCGGGGATCGACCAGCTCCCAGGCGAGCCGGGCGCACTCGGTGCCGGCCACCACGCCGGGTTCCCGAGCCACCAGGGCGACCGTCGCTTGTGCGTCAGGGGCGATGATCGCGTCGGTGGTCAGGTCGCCCGCGCGGCCCAGATCCTCCAGCAGTGCCGCCCGGACCAGCGGCTCGATCACGAGGCGGGGCAGCGACCTCACCGCGCCATCACCTCCGCCCGAGCCGGCTCGACCGGGCCAGCGGCGGGCAGCTCCTCGGGGAGGGGCCGGTCGGGAAGGCTGAGCACGTGCCCGGCCACCGGCGCGGTGGACGGGAAGTCGAGCCGGGTGTGGCCACCGCGGGACTCCTCGCGGCGGAGGGCGGCTTCGACCAGCAGGTGCGCGACCAGGCCGGTGTCGTGGGAGCGATGGGGCTCGAGGGCGGCCAGTGCGGTGCGCAGGCCGTCGGCGTCCCGGAGCACCCCGGCGCCGGCACTCACGATCCGGCGAACCTCCGCCACCACCGGGTCGGGCGTCCAGGTCGTCGGGTCGGGGTACATGCGCGTCGGCAGGGCGGCTCCCGCGGCGACGCCGGTGTCCCGCCACGCCTGCGCGGCCCAGCGTCCGCACACCACGGCCTCGAGCAGGGAGTTGCTGGCCAGGCGGTTCGCGCCGTGCAGCCCGGTGGAGGCCACCTCACCGGCGGCGTACAGCCCCGGCAGGGTGGTGGCTCCGGTCCGGTCCACCAGCACCCCACCCATGTGGTAGTGCGCGGCCGGACGCACCGGCAGCAGGTCCTTCGCCGGATCGAGGCCGGACTCGCGGGCCGTGGCGTAGATCGAGCCGAACAGTTCGGCGAAGCGCTCGCCGGGATCCTTCGTGGCGTCCAGGAAGACGCGGTGCCCGGCCTGCAGCTGCGCCCACTCGGCGCGCGAGACCACGTCCCGCGCGGACAGCGGGTTGCGCAGCACCCACTCGCCGAGCTCGTTCACCAGGATCGCGCCCTCGCCGCGCACCGCTTCGCTGACCAGCGGCATCGGGTCGATCCCGACGTCCAGGGCGGTCGGGTGGAACTGCACCATTTCCACGTCGCGCAGGACGGCGCCCGCGCGGTGCGCCAGGGCGAGGCCCTGCCCGCGCGAGGAGAGCGGGTTGGTGGTGTGCAGGTACAGCCCACCGATACCGCCGGTGGCCAGCAGGACGGTATCCGTGCGCAGCTCGATCGTGCCCTCGGGGGTGCCGACGAGCACGCCGGCCACGCGCCCGGCCTCGGTGAGGACCTCGAGCGCGGGGGAGTGGTCCCACAGCGACACGGAGTCGAGGCGGCGGGCGGCGGCGACGACGGTCTCCAGCAGCTCGGCACCGGTGCGGTCGCCGTGCGCGTGGACGATCCGCCTGCGGCTGTGGGCCCCCTCCAACCCCAGCCGCAGGCGGCCGTCATCCCCCCGGTCGAACTCGGCGCCCTGCGCCGAGAGCCACGCGATCGCGTCCGGCGCCGCGGCGGTGATGGCGCGCACGACGTCCGGTTCGCACAGGCCCGCGCCGGCGGCGAGGGTGTCCTCGGCGTGGAGCGCGGGATCGTCGTCGGGGCCGACTGCCGCCGCGATGCCGCCCTGCGCCCAGCCGGTGGACGTGCCGGTGCTGACCGCTCCGGCGCTGAGCACGACACAGGGCAGTGGGCTGAGCTCGATCGCTGCGGTGAGCCCGGCGAGCCCTGCGCCGATGATGACCGGGCAGCCGGCCTCGATGACCCGGGTCACTTCGCCACCCCCACGGCCAGCATCCGCTCGACGGCCAGCCGCGCCCGGTCGGCGACGTCGGAGGGCACGGAGACCTCGTTGGTCATGGTCTCCAGCGCGTGCCGGATGCTGCCGAGCGTGTTCCGCTTCATGTGCGGGCACAGGTTGCAGGGTCGGATGAACTCCAGGTCGGGGTAGGCCTGGGCGACGTTGTCGCTCATCGAGCACTCGGTGATCAGGGCCACCTTGAGCGGGCGCTTCGCGTCCACGAAGTCGACCATCTGGGCGGTGGAGCCGGCGTAGTCGGCCTCGTCCACCACCTCCGGCGGGCACTCGGGGTGGGCCAGGACGGTGATGCCGGGGTTCTCGGTGCGGATCTGGCGAATGTCGTCGGGGGTGAACCGCTCATGCACCTCGCAGGCTCCCGGATGGACGATCACCTCGACGCCGGTCTGGCGGGCGACGTTCGCGGCCAGGAACCGGTCGGGGATCATGATCACCCGCGGGACCCCGAGGCTCTCGATCACCCGCACGGCGTTGCCGGAGGTGCAGCAGATGTCCGATTCGGCCTTCACCGCCGCAGACGTGTTCACGTAGGTCACCACGGGGACGCCGGGGTGCGCGGCGCGCAGGGCGCGAACGTCCTCGGCGGTGATCGACTCGGCCAGCGAACAGCCGGAGCGCAGGTCCGGGATCAGCACGGTCTTGCCCGGGTTGAGCAGCTTCGCGGTCTCGGCCATGAAGTGGACGCCGGCCAGCACGATCACGTCCGCGTCCACCTCGACGGCCTCGCGGGCCAGCGCCAGGGAGTCCCCGACGATGTCGGCGACGCCGTGGAAGATCTCCGGGGTCATGTAGTTGTGGGCGAGGATGACGGCGTTGCGCTCGCGCTTGAGCCGCAGGATCGCGTCCACGTCCTCGGACATCGTGGCCCACTCCACGGACGGGATGACGTGCGCGACCTTCGGGTAGAGGTCAGCAGCGGTCGGCAGCGTTGTGGTCATCGCGAGTCCCTTCGTCAACACCCTTATGCTACTTGTGAGTAAAAGCGACGCGGCTAGTATTCCACGATCTGAGCAAAAGGGGGAATCCGGTCGAATCGTGGCGGACCGGGCGCTCAGTGCGCGCGGACCGTGGGCAGCTTGGTGCCGGCGACGTGGCGCTCGGCGAGCACCTGGCGGCGGAACCGGTAGAGCCGGGCCGGGCGTCCGCCGGTCTCGAGCAGGCCGCCGGTCTCCTCGACCAGAGCCTGCTGCTCCACCAGGCGGCGGAAGTTCTGGGTGTGCACGGCGTGCCCGGACAGCGCCTCCACGCAGTCCTGCAGCTGGCGCAGCGTGAACGTGGACGGCATCAGCTCGAAGACCACCGGCCGGTAGCCGGTCTTCGCCCGCAGCCGGGCGATGCCGGTGGCCAGGGCCCGGCGGTGGTCGCCGAGCATGCGGACGCCCGGCACCAGCTCCGCGTTCGGGCGACGCCAGTCGTCGGGGGCCTCAGCCACCAGGCCCGCCTCGTACAGCAGCTCGTAGCGCTGCAGCGTGAACTCCGGCTGCCAGGCGCGGCCGCGCAGGCCGAAGTTGATCGCGATCCGCTGGTTGCGCTCGTCGCAGCGGTCCGGATCGGCGGCCGCCCACGCCTGCAGGCGCTCGATCGCCACGTCGGTGGACGCGGGCTGCGGCCTGCGGCGGTCCTCCCAGCCGAAGAGGTCGTACCAGTCGGTCCAGCCGCCGATGCCGGGCTCGCCCGGTGTGGTCAGGCCGAGGTAGGAGATCGAGATCCGGCGTCCGGCCTCGTCGCGGTCCAGATCGGCGAACGTGTAGAGCTGCTCGAGGTAGCCCAGCCGGCGTCCGGTCTGCTCCTCGACCCAGGCCCGGGTGGCGGCCTGAAGCGATCTGTGGCTCGGCAGCAGCGGGCCGGCCGGCAGCCGCGGCGGGGTACCGAGGGTGAGCACGGAGGGGCGTCCGTCCACCATGGCGACGACGACGGCGAGCAGTTCGGCTGTCACCACCTGTCCGGTCATCTCACCCCTCTCGGTCCCGGTCAGGATAGCGATGCCCACCCGGCCATGAGCCAGAGCTGTGGTGGTTGTTAGGCTCGAACCATGAAGCGGCTGTGGAGCGTGCTGGCAGCGTTGCTGCTCGGGCTGGTGTCCCTGGTCCTCGTCCCCGTGCAGGCCCGGGCGAACGGCGAGAACTGGCGGATCACCGAATACACGGTGGAAGCGGCGGTGGATGCCCACGGCACCACCAGCGTGCACCTGGCGCTGTCCTTCGATTTCGGCAACGACCCGGGGCACGGCCCGTACCTGACCTTCCCGCTGCGCCAGGCGATCGCGAACGACCCCGACCACTGGCGGATGCTCGACATGACCATCGGACCGGTGTCCAGCCCGAGCGGCGCGGACGCCGCGGTGAAGACCGAGACCAAGGACGGGAACCTGCTGGTCCGGGTCGGCAGCCAGGGGCGTACGTTCACCGGCGTGCAGACCTACGAGGTGAACTACACGATCCGTGGCCTGATCGCCCCACAGCAGGCGCAGTCGGGGCTGGACGAGTTCAACTGGAACGCGGTCGGGCCCGGCTGGGAGGTGCCGATCGACTCGGCGAAGGTCACCCTCACCGGTCCGGCGGCGATCTCGCGGGCGAGCTGCTTCTCCGGGGGCTCCTTCGACGAGCCGTGCGACGCGACGGCCAGCGGCGATGGGGCCACCTACTCGGTGACGCAGGTCGGCAACGGCAGCGGCATGCAGGTGGTCGCAGGGTTCCCCGCCGGCACGTTCACCGGCGCCGAGGCGAGGCTCGAGCGACGCTACTCGGTCGGCAACATGTTCCCGGTCACCCCGTGGACGGCGGGTATCGCCGGCGTCCTTTCCGCGCTCGGTCTCGCCGCGGTGCTCCGGCGCACCCGGCGCAGCGCCCGCGACCAGGTCTACCTCGGCCTCACGCCCGGAGTGGTGCCGGCGACCGGCCAGGAGGCGAACATCGGCCACGAGGCCCACGCCGCTCCGGTGGCTGTGCAGTTCACGCCGCCGCAGGGCGCGCGTCCCGGCGAGCTCGGAACCCTGACCGACGCGACGGCCGACAACAGGGACATCAGTGCGACGATCATCGACCTGGCCGTCCGCGGCCACCTGTCCATCGCCCAGACCGGCAGGCGGGACTGGACGTTCACGCGGCAGAACGGCGCCGACCAGCTGGTGGCGTACGAGTCCCAGCTGCTGAACCGGCTCTTCTCCGCGGGCGGACAGGTGACCACCGACGACCTGAAGGACTCCAGCTACTCCGGGCTGCTCTCCGACACCAAGGGCGCCCTGCATCGCCGGGTCGCCACCGAGTTGAAGTGGTTCACCGCCAACCCGGCCACCGTGCGCGCGTTGGCCCTGGCCGCGGGCGTCGGCCTGGTCGCGCTCGGTGTGGGCATCGGATTCCTGTTCGGGCTGTTCGGCTGGGGCCTGGTCGGCGCCGCGGGCGTGATCACCGGGCTTGCGGTGATGGCGATGAACAACCACTTCGGGTCGCGGACGGCCACCGGCTCGGCCGTGCTGGCGCAGACGCGGGGCTTCGAGCTGTACCTGCGCACCGCCGAGGCCGACCAGATCCGGTTCGAGGAGGGCATCGACGTGTTCTCCCGCTACCTGCCGTACGCGATCATGTTCGGCGTCGCCGAACGCTGGACCAAGGTGTTCAGCCAGCTCGCCGATGAGGGCCGCTACACCTTCAACACGCCCTGGTACTACGGCTACGGGTACGGCTTCAGCTACAACCACTTCGCCTCGTCGCTGGATTCGCTGGCCAGCACCATGTCCAGTTCGCTGCAGTCGGCCACGGCGGCCACCAGCGGAGGTTCGGGCTTCTCCGGCGGTGGCGGCTTCGGCGGAGGTGGTGGCGGCGGCTGGTGACCGCCCGCACACCGGGTCTCCGCGCGGGTGCTCCCCGATAGGCTCAGGTCCATGGCCGGCGTGCACGGATCGTGGATGGTCCCGCGTCGCGTGCTGTTGCTCTGCGTGGTCGCGACGATCCTCCTGCTCGCGCCGCTCACTGGCGCCTACCTGCTGGCCGGCGTGCCTGCTGCCGTCGGTATGGTGATGGGTTACGTCGCCGGAGCGAGGCCCGCGCTGACCCTGCGTTCGTACCAGGCGGTGGTGCTCGCGGTGCCCGCCGCGATGACGGGCGCGGTGGCGGTCGCCCTGCGCGGCCAACCGATGGCGGCGGCCTGCTTCGTCGCCCTGTGCTGCATTCTCGTCGCCCCGGCCAGCATCCGCGCGGACGGCCTGATGGCCGGCGTGCCCAGCATCGCCGCGGTGCTCGTCTCCGTTCCGGGCGACTTCCGCTCCGACGCCGTCGCATTCTGGATGCTGCTGGGCGGCGCCGTGATGGCTCTCCTCGGCAGCTGGATCGGCACCTCGGGCCGGACCGGGAAGGGGATCGCGCCGGAGCGGGCCTGGCGCCACGCCGTCGTCATGGCGGTCGCGGTCGGTCTCACCGTGTACGCGGTCGACGTCCTCGCCTGGCCGCACGGCTACTGGGTTGCGCTCACCCTCACGGTGGTGCTGCGGCCCTTCGGCGAGGAGACCCTGCAACGGTCGTGGCAGCGGGTGCTCGGCACCATCGGAGGGGTCGTGCTGGCGATGGTCCTGGCCGCGCTCCTGCCGTTGTGGGCGGCTGGCGTGGCGCTCGGGCTGTGCCTGGTGCTGAGCCTCGCCTACACGACTCTCGGTGACTACCCGAAGCAGGTACTGTTCCTCACGCCGAGCGTCGTGCTGCTCGGTTCGGCCAGCCCGGGTGCGCTGGCAACGGAGAGGGCGCTGTACACCGTCACCGGGGCGGTGCTGGCTGGGGGGATCGCCCTGGCGCTGGCCTGGTACGACTCGCGTCGGACAAAGAAGGAGTTGGTGTGAACGCGGTCCTCCTGCAGGGCGTGCCGCTGTGGGCGGTGGCGGCGGCGCTGCCGATCGTGCTGATCGTCGGCTGGCTGCTCGGGTCACTGGCCCGCTGGCTGCTCCGCGGCCGGGCAAAGCTGGGCATGGCTGCCTCGATCGTGATCGCCATCATCGGCACGTCGCTGGGCCTGTTCCTGGTCGGCTGGATCGACCCGAAGGCAGTGCTGTGGAGCCCGCTGGCCCTCCTGGTGTCCCTGGGCATGACCGTGGCAGCGGTCGCGGTGTTCGCGGCCGTCGCGGCCCACTTCCAGAAGCCGCAGCGCGAGAGCATCGCCGAGCTCCTGGCTGCCGGGGAGTCGGACCGGGTCGAGTTCAAGTCGACCGCGCGGGTGAACCTGCGCACCGGGCAGAAGGACGAGCGGATGGAGCAGGTGATCGCCAAGACCGCGTGCGCCTTCCTCAACGCGGACGGTGGCACGCTGGTGATCGGAGTCGACGACCTCGGCACACCACTCGGGCTGGAGCAGGACCTCGCCACGATGAAGAGCCCCGACCTCGACCGCTACGAGCTCTGGCTGCGCGATCTGCTGACGACCAGCCTCGGCCAGACCGCAGCCGCGACCGTGGGCATCGAGTTCCCCTCCGCGCCGGCCGGCGAGGGGGAGGCGCGGACGGTGTGCCGGCTCACCTGCGTCCCATCCCCGCGTCCGGTGTACCTGCGCCACGGCAGGGGAGCGGCCCCGGAGCTGTGGGTACGCTCGGGCAACTCGACCCGCCAGCTCAGCGTCGACGAGGCCACCGAGTACGTGATGCACCGCTGGCCGCTGAGCATGGGCGCCACCATCGCCGCGCAACTGCGGGCCGCCGTCCGCTTCTCCGAGGAGCACTGAGCGGCGGGCCGGGCGGCTCGCTGACGGCGAGCCGCTAGGCTGAACAGGATTCGCCCTCGACGTGACAGGACGGAATGACGCTTCCTCTCTTCATCCCCGGCTTCCGGTTGTTCGAGCAGAACATCCCGCTCGCCATCGCGATCGTCGTCGTGGCGTCGTTCCTGTTCGCTGGCGGTTCGACGATCCAGCACCTCGCGGTCAGCCGCACGGTCGACAAGGCCGCGGAGAACCGTTCGATGGGCCTTCGCCAGGTGCTCGCGCTGCTCAAGAACCCGCGCTGGCTGCTCGGACTGGCGACCGTGGGGCTCGGCGCGAGCATGCACATCATGGGCCTGATGATGGCGCCGGTGACGGTGGTGCAGCCGGTTGGCATCCTCGCGGTGCCCTGGGCGGTGCTGCTTGCGGCGAAGATCCACAACATCCGGCCGACGAAGCTGACCTGGGCAGCCGTGGCGATGACCATCGCCGGCATCGTCGTGTTCACCAGCTTCTCCGCGCACAAGGCGGCCCCTGACACCGAGCTGCCGCCGGCGCGGATCATCATTGCCTGCCTGGTCGTGTTCGCGATCGGCGCCCTGCTCGGCTGGCTGGGCCGGTTCGGCTCGCCGTCGCTGCGCTGCCTGATGTGGGCTTCAGGCGGCTCGTTCTTCTACGGGCTCAGCTCGGCGCTGATCAAGACGCTCACCGAGCTGGTCAGGCTCGGCAACTTCACCGCCCGGCCGCTGTTCTGGACGTCCGTGGTGTTCCTGGTGATCTGCTACCTGGTCGGCGGGTGGATGGTGCAGCAGGGCTACGCGAACGGCCCGGCGGAGATCGTGGTGGGATCGATGACCACCACCGACCCGATCGTCGCGGTCACCTTCGGCCTGGCCGTGCTGGGCGAGGGCGTGCGGCTCGGCCCGCTGGACGCGGTCGGCATGGCGATCAGCGGCGTGGTCGCGGTGGCCGGAGTGTTCGTGCTCTCGAAGTACCACCCGGACGCGCAGGGCAGGCCGCCGGCGACCCCGACGGCGGTCGAGAGCGATCCGGCGTCCCGGCCGAGCCCGGAGGCCGAGCCGAGCGAGCTCTGAGAGTTCAGTTGAGGCTACCCGCGGGCGACCGTGCGGCGATCACCTGCCGGTAGACGTCCACGTACGCGTCCCGCATCGCGGCCGCGGTGAGCCCGCGTCCGAGTTCCGCGGACGCGGCCGACATCGCGACCAGCCGGTCGGTGTCGTCGATCAGCTCGGCCATGCCGGCGGCGAGCCGGTCCGCGTCCGGTCCGGTGAGGAGGGCGTTGTCCGGGCCGACACCGACGCTGAGCCGGTCGTCGCAGTACAGGATCGGTGTTCCGGTGGTGGCCGCCTCCGCCAGCACCATCCCCTGGGTGTCGAAGCGATAGGACGCCAGCACGAACACGTCGGCGTCGGCGATTTCCTGGGCGATCAGGTCGGCGTCGGTGAAGTGGCCGAGGAACCGGACGGTGCCGTGCCGGATCCGGGACGCCTGCTGGCGCAACGCAGCCTCGGCAACGCCGGTGCCGACGATGTGCAGCTCGGCGTCGTCGCGGCCCAGTCGCTCGAAGGCGTCCAGGATGACGTCCACCCGCTTCTCCGGGCCGAGCCGGCCCGCGCTGAGGAACCGGGTGACACCGCCCCTGGGGCGTTTGCGTTCGGCCCGGACGAAGGCGTCCGCGACCCCGGAGGCCACCACGTGCCCACGGCCGGCCAGGGAGCCCGCGGACGCATCCACGATCGAGTCCACGAGGTAGCCCGCCGGCGAGGTGAAGGCGTCGACCGCGGACGCGAGGCGGGCGAGGCTTCGCCAGTCGCGCCGGGCGAACACCGAGTCGGTCGCGGCGTCCGGGTCGGAGGGGTATCCCGCAGGGATGTCCCCGCCGCGGGCCGCGACCTTGCGCAGCCAGCGTCCCGACCAGTCGAGGTAGGTGAGAGAGTTCAGGCCTGCGATGAACGGGGTGGTGCGGTGGGTGCCCACGTAGTTGGAGTGGAAGGTGTGCACCTGCGGCACCCCGGCGGCGCGGGCCACCTGCGCTGCCAGGAACATCGAGCCGCGCTCGTTCTGCGAGTGGACGACGTCGAAGCGGTGTTCGGCGGCGATCCGGCTGGCGAGCCAGGGGACGGTCTGCAGCGAGCACAGGTAGCTGGGCGAGCCGGGCGGGCGCCAGTAGGGCAGGGCCTCCCAGGCGGCGTCGGCGGGCGGGCTGAACTGGATCCGCGGGGCGAACAGGGTCACGTGGTGGCCGGCCCGGACGAGCTGCTCGATCTGCAGTTCGATCGATCGGGCCACTCCGCCCGATTCGGGATAGAAGTCGTCGGTGAAGATGCCAACCCTCACAACGGATTGCGGCGACGTCACCCGCTCACCATAGACGACCGGCGTGGGCGGCTGTGTCAGCGGTGGGACGCGGGGGAGTCGTCGCGGCGGCGAGGAACGCTGCGGGGATCACGCTCGGCACGGCGCGCGGATCCCGGTGGGCACTATCCGGAGACGGGCAGGGCCGACATCTGGCGGCCGGCTGCGGTGCCGAGGATGATCGTCGCCGCCCCCCGCCGCAAGGGGAAGAACAGCCAGCCGGTCTCCTGGCTGCCGCTCTGGATCGGCATTCCGGAGAACTGGGGCTGCTGCGAGCCCGGCTGGGCCGTGGTGGCCTGGACGTCGTCGTTGCCGAAGGCGACGAACGAGTAGTCGATCGGCCCCCTGTCCGCCATCACCCGGATCTCGACCTCAAGCCCGGAGTCGGTCCACAGCTGCCGGAGTATCTCCCAGCGCCCGGTGTAGCGCTCGTCGGGGGTGACGAAGGGCAGGCCGGGCCCGGACGCGGTTACGGTGGGCCGGGCGCTGGGGCTGGCGGACGCGGCCGACCCGGGTTGCGGGGAGGCCAGCGCTGTGCCGGCCCAGATCAGCCCGGCGACCACGACGGCGATCAGCGCGACCACGAGGGGCATCCGGGACCGGGGCGGAGCGAACTCCGTAATGGTGATCGACGGGAGTTCGGAGGCGCCCAGCACCGGGCCACGCGAGGGCGCCGGCGGCGGCGTCTCACCGACCGAAGGGCGTCCTCCTCCGGACAGCGGCGCGGGCGCCCACCCGGAGGGCGGCGGGGTCGGTCCGGTCGGCGGCTGGCCGCCGGTCGCACCGGCGGGAGGCAGTTCCTGGGTCATCGTCGCCAAGGCTACCCCGGACGTATCGACGTCCCGCTGTGGACAACGTCCTGCGCGGGCCGCGGCCTGTGGAGGACTGACCAGCTGAGCGCGGTGCTGCCGACAATCCCCGGGTATGAGTGTCTCGGATCACGCGGCCCGTCTGGCCGTGCACAGCGTCGACGACCTGGTCGGACTGGTGCCCTACCTGATCGGTTTCCATCCCGAGGAGTCCCTGGTGGTGATGCTGCTCCAGGAGCGGAGGGTGGTGGTGACGGCGAGGGTCGACCTCGTCGCCGTCACCGGTGAGGGGGCACTCGATCTGCTCCTGGGCCGGTTGTTCAGCCGATTCCCGCAGGCCGAGGGGTGGTTCTTCGCCTACACCGACGACGAAGCGCTCGCGTGGAACGTGCTGGCCGCCTGCGTGGAGTTCGTGGGGTTCGCGCGGCTCGGCAGGGTGATGCAAGTGGGTAGTGGTCAGTGGCGGGCCGATCGCCCGGACGGCCCGGTGGGCGCCCTCACCGGGACGGTCAGCCCGACAGCGGTGGAGGCTGCCGTGCTGGGCCTGCCCGCACGGGCGTCGAGGCGGGATCTCGCCGCCGTCACGGCCGGCCCACCCGGCGAAGAGGTGGATGCGCTGGTTGAGCAGTTCGAGACCGCCTCAGCCGAACTGGACGAGCTCGGCGCGCGCGGTCGCAAACGCCTGCTGCGGACCCTGCTGCGTGCCTCGGGGAGGATCCCGGTGGAGGACTGCGTGCGGCTGGCGCTGCTCGCCGAGCGCACCGAGGGGCAGCTGGCGGTGCTGCGCGGTCTCGCCCGTCCCAACGCCGAGCAGCAGCTCGACCTGTGGGCCACGGTCGTGCGGCACTGCCCGGACGGCCGGCGTCCGGTCGCGCTGGGGCTGCTCGGAATGGCGGCATGGCAGACCGGGGACGGCGCGCTCCAGGTGGTCTGCCTTGAGGAGCTGGACCGGATCGACCCGTCCGCGCCGATCGGTGCCCTGCTGGAGTGGCTGAACCAGAATGTGGTGCCGCCGGAAGACTGGCACGCACTCCGCGAGGCCCTGCTGGAGGCGCTCGCGACCGAACTCACAACTGCTGGCCGACCAGGAAACCCACAAGGTAGGTGAGGCCCATGGCCAGGCTGCCCACGACCACGTTGCGGATCATCGCGGGTGCGGTCCGGGCGCCGCCCAGCCGCGCGCTCACGAAGCCGGTGATCAGCAGAGCGCCGAGCACGGCGGCCACGGTCAGCGGCAGTCGCACATCGAGCGGGGTCGCCACGATCACGACCAGCGGGATCACCGAGCCGGCAAGGAACGCCACCAGGGAAGCGCGGGCGGCAACCCACGGCGATACCTGCTCGTCAGCGTCGAGATTCAGGAACACCTGCGCGTGGGCGTCCAGAGCGGCGTGCTGGCTCAGCTCGGTCGCGACCTGAACGGCGAGCTCACGGGAGAGTCCGCGCTCGGCGTAGTGTTCGGCCAGCTGGTGGAGCTTGCCGTGGGGATCCGTGGCCAATTCGTGCTCCTGCTGGCGCAGCGCGGCAAGTTCGCTGTCCTTCTGGCTGCTCACCGAGACGTACTCGCCGCCGGCCATCGACAAGGCGCCGGCCACCATCCCGGCGAGGCCGGCGATGAGCAGCGCAACGGTGTCGGTGGTAGCGCCCGCGACGCCGAAGACCAGTCCGGCGGTAGAGACGATGCCGTCGTTGGCGCCGAGCACTCCGGCGCGCAGCCAGTTCAGGCGTTGGGACAGCGACTGGGTGGGAGCCGGCGCCGTGATCCCTGGGGTAATTGCCATGGCTCCAGTGTTTCCGGGCAAAACCCCTAGTCGCAAGCAAGGAAAGGCTTGCCTTACCGGCCCCCGAGAGGCGGTTCGGCGGCCTTGGGTACTGAATTGTTCGTAGGCCGCGAGGTGCCCGTCCCGCCCTCGCTGGCCGGTGCGTGCCCGTCCCGAGCGATCCGATATCATGTGCGCGTGTGCAACGCATCACTGCTGCTTCGATAGCCGCGGCTGCACGAGCAGTCGCGGCGGCCCCTGGCGAGCCTGACGGCCGCGGGGGCTTTTTCATGCCAGAGCAGGCGAACGCACGCAGAAGAAGGAGAGACACCGAAGTGACCGCCGAAGCAGTTCGCGCCAGCTACGACGCCGCCGCCGCACAGGAGCGCTGGCAGCGGTTCTGGGAGGAGGACGGCACCTTCACCCCGCTCGACGACGGGTCGAAGGAGCGCCGCTACATGCTCGACATGTTCCCCTACCCCTCGGGCGACCTGCACATGGGCCACGCCGAGGCGTTCGTGATGGGGGATATCGTCGCGCGCTACTGGAAGCTGCGCGGCTACGACGTGATGCACCCGATCGGCTGGGACTCCTTCGGCCTGCCCGCGGAGAACGCCGCGATCGCACGCGACGCCCACCCTGCCGACTGGACCTACGCCAACATCGAGACGCAGGCGCGCTCGTTCAAGCGGTACGGCCTGAGCCTGGACTGGTCGCGGCGGCTGCACACGTCCGATCCGGAGTACTACAAGTGGACCCAGTGGCTGTTCCTGCGCTTCTACGAGCGAGGGCTGGCCTACCGCAAGGACAGCTACGTCAACTGGTGCCCGAACGACCAGACCGTGCTGGCCAACGAGCAGGTGGTTCAGGGGCTGTGCGAACGCTGCAGCGCGGTCGTGACCAAGCGCAAGCTGACCCAGTGGTACTTCAGGATCACCGACTACGCCCAGCGGTTGCTGGACGACATGGCACTGATCGAGGGCAAGTGGCCGGACCGGGTGCTGGCGATGCAGCGCAACTGGATCGGACGCTCCGAGGGCGCCTGGGTCGACTTCTCGATCGAGGGGCGCGAGGATCCGGTTCGGGTGTTCACCACCCGTCCCGACACCCTGTTCGGCGCCACGTTCTTCGTCGTCGCTCCCGAGGCGGCGCTGGCGGCCGAGATCGTCACCGATGCGCAGCGTCCGGCCTTCGAGGAGTACCTGGAAGCGACCAAGCGGGTCAGCGAGATCGAGCGGCAGAGCTCCGAGCGGCCCAAGACCGGCGTGTTCCTTGGCGTGCACGCCACCAACCCGGTCAACGGTGAGCAACTGCCGGTGTATGCGGCCGACTACGTGCTGGCCGAGTACGGCACCGGCGCGGTGATGGCGGTCCCCGCGCACGACCAGCGCGACCTCGACTTCGCGAAGGCGTTCGGCCTGCCCGTCCGCGTGGTGGTCGACACCGGCGAGCCCGACCCGGCGGCGACCTGGGTGGCGACACCCGGCGACGGCACCTACGTGAACTCACCCTCGCTGAACGGGCTGACCGACAAGAAGGCCGGGATCGCCGCGATCACGGCCCAGCTGGCCGGAGAGGGACGCGGCGAGTCCGCGATCACCTACCGGCTGCGCGACTGGCTGCTGAGCCGGCAGCGGTTCTGGGGTTGCCCGATCCCGATCGTGCACTGCGCAGCCTGCGGCGAGGTGCCGGTGCCGGACGACGAACTGCCGGTGCGCCTGCCTGACCTGCGCGGGTCCGCGCTGGCACCGAAGGGCACCAGCCCGCTGGCCTCGGCGACCGACTGGGTGAACGTGGCGTGCCCGTCCTGTGGCGGCCCGGCGCAGCGCGACACCGACACGATGGACACCTTCGTGGACTCGTCGTGGTACTACTTCCGCTACTGCTCGCCGAACCGCGACGACGTCGCGTTCGACTCGGCCGAGGTGGCGAAGTGGATGCCGATCGCGCAGTATGTCGGCGGCGTCGAGCACGCGATCCTGCACCTGCTGTACTCGCGGTTCTTCACCAAGGTGCTGCAGGACATGGGCCTGGTCGACTTCCCCGAGCCGTTCCTGCGGCTGATGAACCAGGGTCAGGTGATCAACCAGGGCAAGGCGATGAGCAAGTCGCTGGGCAACGGGGTGGACCTTGGCCTGCAGATCGACACCTACGGCGTGGACGCGATCCGCACCACCGTGGTGTTCGCCGGTCCGCCCGAGGACGACATCGACTGGGCGACCATGTCTCCGGACTCCTCGCTGAAGTTCCTGCATCGCGCCTACCGCCTGGCGCAGGACGTGACCAGCGAGCCCGGCGTCGACCCCGCGTCCGGCGACCCGGGCCTGCGGCGAGCCACCCACAAGGCGGTCTCGGAGATCACCGAGTCCCTGGAGTCGCACCGGTTCAACGTCGCCGTCGCGCGGATCATGGAGCTGGTCAACGCGGCCCGCAAGGGCATCGACAGCGGTGCCGGCCCGGATGATCCGGCCGTCCGTGAGGCGGTGGAGGCGGTCGCGATCGCACTGAGCACGGTGGCGCCCTACGTCGCTGAGGAGATGTGGGAGCTGCTGGGCCATGCGCCGTCGGTCGCGAGCGCGTCCTGGCCCGTCGTAGACCCGGCGCTGCTGGTGGCCGAGTCGGTGACCTGCGTGGTGCAGGTGCAGGGGAAGGTGCGTGCGAAGCTGGACGTGTCGCCGTCGGCGACCGACGCCGAGCTGACCGAGCTGGCCCTGGCCGATGCCGGCGTCCAGCGGGCACTGGCCGGACGCGAGGTGCGTCAGGTGATCGTGCGCGCCCCGAAGCTGGTCAGCATCGTCCCGGCCTGAGCCAGGGCGGGCGGGCGGAAGAAGCTCAGCCGAACGCGAGCCTGACCTGAAGCCCGAGGTGGTCGGTGCCGTCCACCCGGAACGTCCGGTAAGCGGTGGTGCTGAAGCCCCTGGAGACCAGTACGTGGTCGATCTGGATCAGCGGCGGGTACCAGGTGTCAGCCGGGAAGGTCGGGTGCCAGCCCTCGCCGGACCCGGCGTCCGTGAGCCCTGCCTTCGCGGTGAGCTCACGCAGCGTGAGGTGCTCCGCCGTCGCGTTCAGGTCGCCGGCGAGCACGAGTGGCCCGTCGGTGTGCTTCAGCGCGAGCCGGGTGAGTGACTCGCCGTCCTCGACCCATCGATCGAGCCCGTGCTCCGGGTTGGCCGGGTGCGCGGCGATCAGGGTGATCGGGTGGCCGGGCAGGTCGATCCGGACCGCGAGGTTGGAGAAGAGCGTGCCGTCGGCATCGTCCAGCGGGGTGATCGGGTGCGGGGAGAGCACCATTGTGCCGCGCGCATCGCCGGCCGCGGTCGCCGGATCGTAGTTGTCGCCAGCCGTCCCGGACCGGTAGGGGAGCAGCTTCGACCAGGGCTTGCGCGTGAAGGCAGTGACGTCGGAACGGGTCACCTCGGCGAGAACCACAACATCCGGGCGCTGGTGCGCGATGGCGGAGGCGAGCTGGTCGAGGTTCGCCTGCCCCCAACGCAGGTTCAGCTCCACGACAGTCAGCGAGGTGGTCCCTGCGGCAGCCGCGTGGGTCGGGCCGGGCAGGTAGGGGACGAGGACAGCGGTGTGCCAGGCAAGGCCCAACGCGAGCGGTGCCGCCAGGAACCGGGTCCTGCCGCGGGCGCCGGTCAGCGCCAGCACGACCGCGACCAGCCAGGCGAGCCACCCGTACGGTGCGAACGACGCCGCCTCCGCCAGCCACTGGTGCCGGGCCTGCAATTCCGGAGCGGCGGTGAGCACCAGCAGGCCGAGCCCGACCAGAGCGAACGGCGTCGCGAGCCAGAGCAGCGCCCGGACACTCCGCTGGGAGGCCCCCGCGACTGCCGCAGGGCGTGGTCGGGGTTTCCGCGCGCCTCCGCGTCCGCCGGTCGGGTGGCTCGCGGGCCGGGTCGGCGGGCGACGGGTGGGCCGGGTCATGCCCTCCAGCTTCCCAGCCGGGGCCAAGCGGGCGCGCGAAGCCGGGCCGTCAGCGCCGGGTGAACTCCAGCCGGAACAGCTCCGGCCCACGCTCGAGGTAGGTCAGGTCGTGCGCGTCCGGAGCGACGCGATCGAGCTGGGTGAGCAGCGGCAGCGGGTCGTGGTCGACGACGAGAACGACCTTCTGGCCCGGCTTCATGCTGGTCAGGCCACCGATGATCGCGCCGTGGCGGACGACCTTGGGCAGAGCGCTCGCCAGCAGTTCCGGGGTCGCCTCCGCGCCGCCGCCGCCGCAGCCGCAACCGCAGCCTCCGTGCCGGGTGGGGGCGCTGGCGAGGTTGAGCTGGGTGGCCATCGGATCCTCCTGGTGGTTGTCGTACCGCCGAAGGGTAACCCGTGGCGACCGATCGGACGAATCGTCCTGTGGACAAGTCGGCCTCGCATCCGCGTTGTGCACAGGCGAGGAGTTGGGCTGCACGACCTGGCGGCCGGATGCCGATAGTGCAGGCATGAAGATCGCTGAGGAACCAGTGCTGAGCGATGTGGTGCGACAGCGCCTGGAGGTGCTTCTCGCCCAGGTACCACCGCGGCACGCCCTGGCCGCGGAGGAGTCACCGTCCCCATCCGTGCCCGAGCCGGTGGCCGGGGCGGTCACGGAGCGTCCGCCGCCGCGTCGATCCCGGTCTGAAGTGGGCGGGCGCCTGGGCCAGTTCGGACGCCAGGCCTGGGCCTTCGGTCGCGAACACGTGGCCGCGGTTGTGATCGTGCTGCTCGTCGGATGCGGCTGGACGGCCTACAGCCTGCTGCAGGCCCGCTCCACTCCGGTCGCGATGGCGGCTCCACCGGCGGTCGTTGCCAGCCCTGCGCCTTCGGCCACTCCCGCACCGCGAGTGGTGGTGCACGTGCTCGGTGCGGTGCAAAACCCGGGCGTGGTGGAGTTGGCGGACGGGAGCCGGGTCGAGGATGCGATCAGGGCGGCCGGGGGCCTGACCAGGACCGCTGACCCGGCGGAACTCAACCTCGCCGCGGTGGTGGCCGACGGTTCCCAGATCGTCATCGGCACCCGGACGAAGCCGCGGGGAGAGGTGCATGGTCCGGGTGCGGCGTCCGGCACCGGCGGTGGCTCCTCCAGCGCCGGAGGAACCGTCTCCTTGAACACGGCGACGCTGGAGCAGCTCGACACGCTGCCCGGCATCGGCCCGGTGACAGCGCAGAAGATCCTCGACTGGCGCAGCAAGCACGGTCGGTTCACCGCCGTGAGCGAGTTGCAGGAGGTGGACGGCATCGGCCCGAAGACCTACGCCGACATCGCCCCCAATGTCCGGGTGTAGCGACGCGGAGCCACGAGCCGATGGCGACCGCCGCGACTGGCGGCCACCCGTGCTCGCCGCGGCGATGTGGCTCGGCGCCTGGGCGGGCACCTCCGGGAGCGGGTGGCTGCTCGCCTGCGTCCTGGTCAGCGGGGCAGCCGCCGGCTGCCTGGGCTGGTGGCGTGGCCGGTGGCTGGTCGTCGCTGCAGGGCTCGTGATGGTCGCCGCCGTCGGGATCGGGCTGCTGCGGGTGTGGTTCGTCGGTCTGGGGCCGGTGCCGGTCTGGGCGCGGGAGGGAGCTGTGGTCGTGGTCGAGGTGCGTCTCGGCGGCGGCCACACATCGGACGCGTCGCGGGGCGGCCCGGTCTGGACCACCTCAGCGACCCTGGTGGGGGTGGAGGGCAGGGGAGAGGCCTGGGTATCGGGCGCGACGGTGCGGCTGAGCGCGTCCGGCGAACTGGCCAGGGCCTGGGAGGCGGTTCCCACCGGCTCCGCGGTGCGGGCCGCGGTGAGGCTGAGCCCTGCCGCCGTGGACGAGCCGGTGGCCGCCTGGGCGCACGCTCGCGCCTCCCCGCAGGTGATCGCGGCTCCGACGCCAGGGGACGTCGCGGTCTCGGCCGTGCGGCAGGGGCTGCGCGACGCCGTGGCGGGCCTGCCTCCCGGACCGCGGGCGCTCGTGCCCGCGCTCGTCGTGGGCGACACCGAGCTGATGACCGCCGACCTGCAATCCGACTTCCGCACGACCGGATTGATCCACCTGGCCGCGGTTTCGGGGGCGAACCTGACCCTTCTTCTGGCTGCGATGCTCTGGGTGGCGGCGCGGCTGGGCGTGACGGGCTGGTGGCGGCGCGGAGTGGCCGTGGTGGGCGTGGTGGCGTTCGTGCTGCTGTGTCGGGCGGAGCCGAGCGTGCTGCGCGCGGCCGCGATGGGGGTGGTCGGTCTGGCCGCACTGGGGTGGGGTGGTGGGCGCCAAGGCCTGCGGTACCTCTCCTGGGCTGTGGTGGGACTCCTGCTGCTCGACCCCTGGCTGGGCCGCACGGTCGGGTTCGTGCTGTCGGTCTGCGCCAGCGGCGGGATCATCCTGTGGGCCGACCGGTGGGCGAGCCTGTTGGACTGGGCTCCGCGCTGGCTGGCCGAGGCGGTGACCGTGCCGGTCGCGGCGCAACTGGCGACGCAGCCGGTGGTGACAGCCATTTCGGGCCAGATCAGCCTGGTCGGGGTGGTCGCCAACCTGGTCGCCGCGCCACTGGTCGGCCCGGGCACCGTGCTCGGCTTCCTCGCCGCAGGGCTCTCGGTGGTATCGCTGCCGCTGGCCAGCGTGACGGGGTGGTTGGCCGGCGGCTTCGCCCAGGCGCTGTGCTGGATCGCCTCTGTCGGTGCCTCGCTCCCCGGAGCAGCCATGGCCTGGCCGGCCGGACCGGCCGCGCTGGTCGTGCTGACCTCGTGCTGCCTGGCGGCACTGCTCGGCCTGCCGCAATTGCTGCGCCGGCCGTGGCTGGTGGCCACTGTCGTCGCGGCGATGGTGGCGGTGCTGCTGCGTCCGGTCTCCGCGCCGGGCTGGCCGCCCGTGGGATGGCAGCTGGTGAGCTGCGACGTCGGACAGGGGGACGCGACGGTGGCCGCGGCAGGCGACGGACGGGCGATCGTGATCGACACCGGCCCGGATCCGAAGCCCGTCGACCGCTGCCTCGACGAGTTGGGAGTGACGGAGATTGCCTGGCTCGTGCTCACCCACCTGCACGCCGACCACGTGGGCGGGATCGCCGGCGTCGTGTCGGGCCGCAGGGTGGACAACCTGCTCTTCTCCGGCATCACCGAGCCCGAATCGGGCTGGCGGCTGGTGCAGGCTGCGCTCCCGGCCGTGCCCAGGACGGTGGCCGTGCCCGGAGTTGTGGTGGCGGCCGGCCCGGTCCGGCTGGCCGTGCTGGCCGTCCGCCCGTCGCGTGGAACCACGCCCGGAGACACCACAGACACCGCTGACAACTCCGCGACCAACGACTCCTCGATCGTCCTGCGGGTGACCAGCGGCGGGCTGCGGGTGGTCGTTGCCGGGGACCTCGAGGAGGCCGGCCAGGACAACGCCGTGTCCGCCGCGCCCGACCTCTCGGCCGAGGTGCTGCTCGTGCCCCACCACGGCTCCGCCCACCAGTCTGCGGGCTTCCTCGCTGCCGTGCACGAGTCGGTGGCCCTGGTCAGCGTCGGTGCGAACAACGACTACGGGCATCCCGCGGCGCGCACGATTGCCGGCGTCGAGGGCCTGGGCGCCCGGGTCTACCGCACCGACCAGAGCGGCTCGATCGCCGTCGCCCGGCGCGGCGCTCAGCTCCTGGTCACCACTGAACGCAGCGGGTGACCGGGGTCGTCGTCCCGGCCCGGCCCTGGATGGCCCGGGGGCGCGGGAGTGGGGGTGGCGACTGGCATGCTAGGCCCGTGGATGGAACCAACCCGTTCGGACGGGTCCTGCTGGTGACCGGACCGGAGGCGCTGCTCGCCGAGCGGGCGGTGGCCGACTTCGTCGGTCTCGCTACCCGCGAGCGCCCCGATGCCTCCGTGACGCGGCTGGAAGCCGGCCAACTCGACATCGGCGCGCTCGCCGAGGCTGCAGGCGGGTCGCTGTTCGCGACGGCGTCGGTCCTCGTGGTCACCGAGCTCGGCGACCTGCCGGCCGAGGTCGCCGACCACCTGGTCGCGCTCGCCGCCGAGCCCGGTCCCGACCTCGCCCTCGCGCTCGTCCATACCGGTGGCAACAAGGGCAGGGCCCTGCTCGACCGGTTGCGAAAGTTGCACGTTGAGGTGGTCGACTTCCCGGCGATCAAGCCGTGGGAGTTGCCCCAGTTCGTCGCCAGCGAGGTACGCCGCCAGAAGGGACGGGCCGACCAGGCCACCGCTGCCGCGCTCGTGGAGGCCGTCGGCACCGACGCCCGGTCGCTGGCCGGTGCCGTCCGCCAGCTGCTCGACGACTCACCCGACGGCGTGCTCACCGAGGCCGCGGTCCGGCGCTACTTCGGCGGGCGCGCCGAGGTGACCAGCTTCGCCGTGGCAGACGACACCCTCGGCGGACGCATCGACGGCGCGCTCGGCAAGCTCCGCTGGGCCCTGTCCACCGGGGTGGCTCCCGTGCTGATCACCAGCGCGCTGTCGAACAACCTGCGCAGTCTCGGCAAGTACCTCGACGGCAGGGACGCCCGGCTGCGCGACGCCGACCTCGCCCGCGCGATCGGCGTCCCGCCGTGGAAGCTGAAGGACCTCTCGCGCCTGGCCAGGGACTGGAAGCCGCAGGGGGTCGCGCAGGCGATCCAGGCGGTGGCGGTTGCAGACGCTCAGATCAAGGGCGCGGCCAGCGACCCCGGTTTCGCGCTCGAGCAAGTGGTGTTGACGGTGATCGGCTGCCGCGGACGCGACCGCCGCTGAACTGCGCAAGGCATGCCGGGAACGACAAACGCCGCCCGGATCACCGGGCGGCGTTTGTCGAGGAAGCTGCTACAGCGCTGCGGCCTTGGCTGCGATCGCCGACTTGCGGTTCGCGGCCTGGTTCTTGTGGATCACGCCCTTGGAGGCGGCCTTGTCCAGCGCACGGGTGGCGGTCCTCGCCAGCTCCTGAGCCTTGGCGGTGTCGCCGTCGGCGACGGCCTCGTTGAACTTGCGGACGTGCGTACGCAGCCCGGACTTCACGGCCTTGTTACGCTGCCTGGCCTTCTCGTTGGTCAGGATCCGCTTCTTCTGAGACTTGATATTCGCCACGCCGGTGACCCTCTTCGCTGGTGATTCTGGCTTTTCGCGCCACGCAGACGCGACTGTGAACTCTATCAGCCGGTCGGTGCCCCCTCAAATCGGGGGTGAGGGCACGGTTCCGGTATCGTGGGCTGGCTCCAGTTACCAGGAAAGTGCATGCCTGCTCCCGTCCCCGGCAAGACCCCGCCCGCGCTGATCCGCAACTTCTGCATCATCGCGCACATCGACCACGGCAAGTCCACCCTGGCCGACCGGATGCTGCAGCTCACGGGCGTGGTGGACGAGCGTTCCATGCGTGCGCAGTACCTCGACCGGATGGACATCGAGCGCGAGCGCGGGATCACGATCAAGTCCCAGGCCGTCCGGATGCCCTGGCGCGTCGGCGAGGCCGACTATGTGCTGAACATGATCGACACCCCTGGCCACGTCGACTTCACCTATGAGGTGTCCCGCTCCCTGGCCGCCTGCGAAGGCGCGATCCTGCTGGTCGACGCCGCGCAGGGCATCGAGGCCCAGACCCTGGCCAACCTCTACCTCGCGCTCGAGGCCGACCTGCACGTCATCCCGGTGCTGAACAAGATCGACCTGCCCAGCGCCCAGCCGGAGAAGTACGCCGCGGAGATCGCGCACCTGCTCGGCTGCGATGCCGACGACGTGTTCAAGGTGTCGGCGAAGACCGGCGAGGGCGTGCGGGAGCTGCTCGACCACGTGGTGGCCGACGTCCCGCACCCGGTCGGCGACCCCGCCGCGCCGCCGCGCGCCCTGATCTTCGACTCGGTCTACGACACCTACCGGGGGGTGGTCACCTACGTCCGGGTCGTCGACGGCGAGCTGAACCACCGTGAGCGCGTCCTGATGATGTCCACCAAGGCCACCCACGAGACCCTCGAGGTGGGTGTGATCTCGCCAGAGCCGGTGAAGGCCGGAGCGCTCGGGGTCGGCGAGGTGGGTTACCTGATCACCGGGGTTAAAGAGGTGCGCCAGTCCCGGGTCGGTGACACCGTCACGACCGCGTCGCACCCGGCCCGCAAGGAGCTGGCCGGCTACCGTCCGCCGCACCCGATGGTCTACGCCGGCCTGTACCCGATCGACGGCGCCGACTTCCCCGAGCTGCGCGAGGCGCTCGACAAGCTGCAGCTCAACGATGCCGCCCTGGTCTACGAGCCCGAGACCTCCGGCGCCCTCGGCTTCGGCTTCCGGGTCGGTTTCCTCGGCCTGCTCCACATGGAGATCGTCCGGGAGCGGCTCGAACGCGAGTTCAACCTCGACCTGATCTCAACCGCCCCGAACGTGGTCTACCGGGTGGTGATGGAGGACGGCACCGAGCACACGGTGACCAATCCCTCGGAGTACCCCGACGGCAAGATCGCCGAGGTCCACGAGCCGGTCGTCCGTGCGACGATCCTCACCCCCGCCGAGTTCATCGGCACCGTGATGGAGCTGTGCCAGGCCCGGCGCGGCGAGCAGTTGGGCATGGACTACCTGAGCGAGGACCGGGTCGAGATTCGCTATCTGCTGCCGCTGGCTGAGATCGTCTTCGACTTCTTCGACGCGCTGAAGTCGCGGACGAAGGGCTTCGCGTCCCTCGACTACGACGAGGCGGGGGAGCAGGTCGCCAAGCTGGTCAAGGTCGACATCCTGCTGCACGGCGAGCCGGTGGACGCGTTCAGCTCGATCGTGCACGTCGACGCGTCCTACGGCTACGGGGTCGCGATGGCGAAGAAGCTGAAGGAGCTGATCCCGCGCCAGCAGTTCGAGGTGCCGATCCAGGCTGCGATCGGGGCCCGGGTGATTGCTCGCGAGACGGTCCGGGCGGTGCGCAAGGACGTGCTCGCCAAGTGCTACGGCGGTGACATCACCCGCAAGCGCAAGCTGCTGGAGAAGCAGAAGGAAGGCAAGAAGCGGATGAAGATGGTCGGCCGCGTCGAGGTGCCGCAGGAGGCCTTCGTCGCCGCGCTGTCCACCGGCGAAACGTCCGAGAAGAAGAAGTAGCTCCCGCCGAGCGCCCCCGTTCGGGCCGAACGCCACGTCCCAGGTGCAGGCGGTCGGCGGAAACGGGGGCGCTCGGTGCAAGGCGGGGACGGATTAGGCTCTGCGCCATGGACGCAGAGATCGGCATCATCGGCGGCAGTGGCTTCTACGAGTTCCTCGACAACCCGACCACCGTCGAGGTGACCACCCCGTTCGGCCCGCCCAGTGCTCCGCTCGCGCTCGGCGAGGTGGCTGGACGCCGGGTCGCCTTCGTGCCGCGCCACGGGAAGAACCACGAGTTCCCGCCGCACCGGGTGAACTACCGCGCCAACCTGTGGGCCCTGCGCAGCGTCGGGGTCCGTCAGGTGCTGGCGCCGGCCGCCGTGGGCTCGTTGCGTCCCGAGCTCGGCCCGGGCACCTTCGTCGTGCCGGACCAGCTGATCGACCGCACCTGGGGCCGGGCCCACACGATGTTCGACGAGGTCGGCCGCGTCGTCCACGTCGGTTTCGCCGACCCGTACTGTCCGCACGGCCGGGCAGCGATCCTTGCCGCGGCGGACGCCGACGCGCAGCCGGTGGACGGCGGCACGCTGGTGGTGATCCAGGGGCCGCGCTTCTCGACCAAGGCGGAGTCGCGCATGCACCAGTCCTTCGGCGGCACGATCGTCGGAATGACCGGCGTGCCGGAGGCGTCAGTGGCCCGCGACCTCGCCCTGTGCTACTCGACGGTCTGCCTGGTCACCGACCACGACGCCGGCGTCGACGGCGGGGAGGCGGTCAGCCACCACGAGGTGCTGGCGCAATTCGCGGCCAACATCGAGGTGCTGAAGGCGCTGCTCACCCGGACGATCGCCGGCCTGCCCGCCCACGAGCCCGACGACGCCACCGCGACCTGCGCCTGCCGGCACGCCCTCGACGGCCAGGACCTGCCGTTCGAGCTGCCCTGACGTGCCATCCACCCCACCCGATGGCCAGCCGGCCCCGCCGGACGGGCAGCTCCCGGTCGAGGCGCTGAAGGGGTTCTCCGGGCGTCCGCTGAGCCTGTACGTGCACGTGCCGTTCTGCGCGTCCCGCTGCGGCTACTGCGACTTCAACACCTACACCGCCACCGAGCTGGGCGCCGCACCCGGGGCCAGCCAGGACGCCTACCTCGCCGCAGCGGTCGCGGAGCTCGACCTCTCGCTGGCGGTGCTGGGCGAGCCCCATCGGGTGCAGAGCGTCTTCTTCGGCGGCGGGACGCCCACCCTGCTGCCGGCCGAGGCCCTTTCCGGGCTGCTGGACGCGGTCCGCGACCGGTTCCCGCTCGCGCCCGGCGCGGAGGTCACCACCGAGGCGAACCCCGAGTCCGTCGACCGCGCTTACCTCGACACCCTGGTTGCCGCCGGCTTCACCCGGCTGTCGCTCGGCATGCAGTCGGCTCGTGCCGGAGTCCTCGCGGTGCTGGAGCGGCGGCACACGCCCGGCCGGGTCGGTGACGTGGTGGCCTGGGCGCGGCAGGCGGGATTCGGCTCCGTCAGCCTCGACCTGATCTACGGCAGTCCGACCGAGACCCTCGCCGACTGGCGGGCCAGCCTGGAGGCCGCGCTCAGCAACGACCCGGATCACCTCAGCGCGTACTCGCTGATCGTCGAGCCGGGGACCCGTCTGGCCGCCCGGATCGGACGCGGCGAGCTGCCGGCGCCCGAGGAGGACTTCCACGCCGACTGCTACCTGCTCGCCGAGGAGGTGCTCACCGGGGCGGGGTTCGCCGCCTACGAGGTGAGCAATTGGGCGCGGCCCGGGCACGAGTCCCGGCACAACCTTGCCTACTGGCTGGGCCACGACTGGTGGGGGATCGGCCCGGGCGCCCACTCCCACGTCAACGGGGTGCGCTGGTGGAACCTCCGCCACCCGCGTGACTACACCGCGCGCCTCGCGGCGGGGGCATCGCCCGCGCAGGCCCGCGAGGTGCTGGACGCCGGGCAGCGCCGCGTCGAGCGGGTCCTGCTCGAGCTGCGCCTCGCGCAGGGACTTCCGCTGGACGTGCTGACCGCGGCCGAGCAGGCGCGGGTGCCCTCCCTGGTCGCCTCCGGTCTGGGTGAGGTGGCGGCCGGACGCTTGCGTCCGACCCTTCGTGGGCGGCTGCTCGCGGACGCCGTGGTGCGCGATCTGCTCGACTGAAGCACTCGTTCGGCGCTGAAACACCTTGCCCGGAGCATTGTTCGCTAACGATTCGGTAACACCGAAGCACACAACGGTTCTGTAACAACTTCGAGATAAACGGGTGCTCAAATGGTTCCGCACCCGTAGCCTTGCCCAACCCGGTAGGTCGGGTCCCATGCACATGAGGAGGGAAATTGAACAAGCACTCGTTCAAGCTGGTGGGAGTCGCCCTGGTCGCGGCTTCCCTGGCGTTCGCCGGCTGTGGCTCCCGGGCCGACACTGCGAGCAGCAGCGGTGGCAGCAGCAACAAGGTTGCCACGATCGGCGTGATCAGCCCGCTCTCGGGCGACCTGTCCGCCCTGGGTCTCGGCATCCGCAACTCCGTCGACCTGGCCATCCGGCAGGCGAACGAGTCCAATGCCATTCCCGGCTGGACGCTCAAGCTCAGCCCCCAGGACGATCAGGCGACTCCGGACGTCGGCAAGAACGCCGCCACCAAGCTCTCCAGCGATGACACCGTCGTCGGCGTGGTCGGCACCCTGAACTCCTCCGTCGCGCAGACGGTGATTCCGGTGCTCGCCTCCGCCACCATCGTCCAGGTCTCCCCGGCGAACACCAATCCCACCCTGACCCAGGGTGAGGATCTGGCCAACCCGAAGCGGCCGTACCCGAACTACTTCCGCACCTGCACCACCGACTCGGTTCAGGGCCCGTTCGCGGCGCAGTACCTGCTCGAGAGCGGGATCAAGAAGGTCGCCACGATCCACGACAAGAAGGCCTACGGTCAGGGCCTGGTCGAGGCGTTCACCACCGCGTTCAAGGCTGGCGGCGGCACGATCACCGACGCCGAGACGATCAACCCGGAGGACAAGGACTTCTCCGCGGTGATCTCCAAGGTGAAGACCACTTCGCCGGAGGCCGTGTACTACGGCGGTGAGTACCCGCAGGCCGGTCCGCTGTCGAAGCAGATGAAGGCAGCCGGGCTCAACGTCCCGCTGATGGGTGGCGACGGCATCTACGACCCGAACTTCATCAAGCTCGGCGGCACCGACGGTGACCTGGCCACTTCGGTCGGCGCCCCCGTCGACAGCCTCGACTCGGCCAAGGCCTTCGTCAGCGCCTACTCGGCAGCGGGCTTCTCTGAGCCCTACGCCGCCTACGGCGCCTACGCCTACGACGCCGCGAACGCCATCATCAACGCCCTGAAGGTCAGCCTCAAGGACGCGACCGACGCCAAGTCGGCCCGTCAGGCGACCATCGATGCGATGGCGAACGTCAGCTTCGACGGTGCCACCGGCAAGGTCGCCTTCGACCAGTTCGGTGACTCCACCTCCCGCGTCCTGACGGTGTACAAGGTCGTCAGCGGCGCCTGGGCCGCGGAGAAGACCGGCGAACTGAAGTCCTGACCATGCTGACCCGTCGGCGTCTACCGCACGTGGACGCCGACGGGTCGACCCAATTCAGCAGAGGGGTGCTGCTCACGTGGACCTGTTCTTCCAACAGCTGATCAACGGGCTATCGCTCGGCTCGTTGTACGCCCTGATCGCGGTCGGCTACACCGTGGTCTACGGCATCGTGCAGCTGATCAACTTCGCGCACGGCGAGATCTTCATGATCGGGGCGTTCGGCGCCTACGCCACCTGGATGGTGATGGGCCAACCCACGGACTGGAGCGCACCCCTCTCCATTCTGGTGCTGTTGCCGGTGATGATCATCGGCGGCATCATCGCCTCGGTGGCGGTCGCGCTGCTCACCGAGCGCTGGGCCTACCGCCCGCTGCGGAACGCGCCCCGGCTGGCCCCCCTGATCACAGCCATCGGTGTCTCGGTCTTCCTGCAGGAGTTCGTCCGGCTCTTCTACGGCTACATCCCCGGGTTCCCGGACGCGAAGAGCGCGATCCCCTTCCCGAGCGTCCCCGGCATCTCCGGCGAGACCATCCAGGTCGGCGGCGTGCTGATCCAGATGACCGCGGTCTTCACCCTGGCCGCGCTGGTCGTCTGCTGGGTGTTCCTGTGGTACTACGTCAATCGCACCAAGACCGGACGCGCGATGGTGGCGACCTCCCAGGACCCCGACACCGCGCGCCTGATGGGCATCAACGTGGACAAGGTGATCATGGCGGCCTTCGCGGTCGGTGCGGCGCTCGCTGCGATCGCAGGCGTGGCCCATGGTTTGCGCTACGGCAACATCGACTTCAAGATGGGCTTCCTGGCCGGCCTCAAGGCCTTCACAGCCGCCGTGCTCGGCGGCATCGGCAACATCAACGGTGCCGTCGTCGGCGGCCTGGTGCTCGGCGTCGCTGAGGCGATGGCCACCACGTTCATCCCCGGCCAGTTCGGCAGTTCGGCCTGGAAGGACGTCTGGGCGTTCGTGCTGCTGATCCTGGTGCTGGTCTTCCGGCCACAGGGCCTGCTCGGCGCGAAGGTGGTGGACCGGGCATGAGGGTTGTCATTTCGGACGAGCTGAAGATCCGCTTCCGCTACCCCGCGCGCGCCCTGGGCATCACGGGCGGCGTGCTGATGCTCGTGTCGATCCTGCTGCCGTGGGCCTACGCCCCCGAGGCGCTGGACGACATGACCTTCTACGGGGCGCCGTCGCCGCTGCAGCTCTTCTTCGCGGTCCTTCCGCTGCTGCTGATCCTGCTGCTGGCGATCCCGTTGGTCGGCAAGCAGCGACTCGGCAAGGGGGCGAAGGTCGTCGCGTGGAACACGACCGCGAAGACGGCGTCGATCATGTCCCTGATCGTTGTCGCGGTGGCCGTCGCGGCCATCGCGATCGACCTGGGCGGGCTGGTCAACGTCGACCCGGGCGGCTGGCTGGCCCTGGTCGGCGGCATCATGGCCGTCGCGGCCACCCTGTTCCTGCCCGACTCGCCCGAACCGACCCTGTACCGGGTGAAGAGCCCGAAGTGGCTGCAGATTCTCGGCATCGTGGTGCTGATGGCGCTGCTGCTGTTCGGAGCGGCCTACATCCTCGGTTTCGAGGACGCGGACGACTTCTTGATGTTCGCGGCTTTCGTTGTCGGCATGGTGATGGTGCTGCGGCAGTTCGGCGTGTTCGGCTGGCTGGGCATCGCCGCAGCGGCCAACAACCGGATCCTGGCGCTGTCGGCCTTCGTGGTGGCGTTCGCCTTCCCGTTCACCCAGAACGGGTCGGACGCGAACATGTCGGTCGCCTCCCAGGTGTTGATCTTCGCAGCCACCGCGCTCGGCCTGAACATCGTGGTGGGCCTGGTCGGCCTGCTCGACCTCGGCTACATCGCCTTCCTCGGGGCGGGCGCGTTCACCGCGGCTGTGCTCTCGGAGTCGGCGTTCGCCACGATCAAGTGGTCGCCGCCGTTCATCGTCACGGTCCTGATCGCCGGCACTGTGGCGTCCCTGCTGGGCCTCCTGATCGGTGCCCCGACGCTGCGGGTCTCCGGCGACTACCTGGCCATCGTCACGCTCGCGTTCGGGGAGATCTTCCGGATCACCATGAACAACCTTGACGGCAACGATGGCCCGAACCTGACCAACGGCTCGAACGGCATCCCCGGCATCCCCGACCTGAACCTGTTCGGGTTCGACTTCGGGAAGGCCCACGTGATCCTTGGCATCGACATCGGCCGGTTCGCGAACTACTACTGGCTGATGCTGGTCGTGATCGCCCTGATCATCGTGGTCTTCACCAACCTCAACCACTCCCGGATCGGGCGCGGGTGGGTGGCTATTCGCGAGGACGAGCTGGCCGCGGAGGCGATGGGTGTGAACACCTTCGCGCTGAAGCTGCTCGCCTTCGCCGGCGGCGCCTTCCTGGCCGGCGTCGCCGGTTCGGTGAAGGCCCACTACGACGTGTCGGTGACCCCGGACCAGTACGTCTTCCTTGAGTCGGCGTTCCTGCTGGCGGCCGTGGTCCTCGGCGGCATGGGCACCGTGATGGGCGTCCTGGTCGGCGCGACGATCCTGAAGCTGCTGCCGGAGAAGCTGCGCTTCTTCTCCGACTACCGGTTGCTCCTGTTCGGCCTGCTGATGGTGATCATGATGCGGTTCCGCCCGGAGGGCATCGTCCCGGACGAGCGGCGCCAGCTGGAGTTCCACGATACTGACGAGGAACTGGCCGAGGAGGTCGAGGAGGAGCTGACCTCCCACCACGCCCATCTCTACCCGGAAGCCGGGGGGTTCGTGCTATGAGCAGCGACACGATCATGCAGGCCGTGAGTGCGGCGGCAGGAGGCGGGCCTGAGCTCCTCCTGGATGCCCGCAACGTGACCATGCAGTTCGGTGGCCTGCGTGCGGTGAACGACGTGAGCCTGCAGGTGCACACCGGCGAGATCGTTGGCCTGATCGGGCCGAATGGTGCCGGCAAGACCACGTTCTTCAACTGCCTGACCGGGCTGTACAAGCCGACCTCGGGGACGGTCTTCTTCGCCGGTGAACCGCTGCCGCCGCAGCCCCGGCTGGTGGTGCGCACGGGGATGGCACGCACCTTCCAGAACATCCGGCTGTTCCACAACATGACCGCCCTGGAGAACGTCATGGTGGGCATGTACTGCCGGACGAAGACCAACGCGATCGACGCCGTGTTCCGGCTGCCCCGGCACCGCCACGAGGAGCTGGCCTCCACCGAGCGCGCCCGGGAGTTGCTGGCCTTCGTCGGGCTGAGCGGCACCGAGAACCAGCTCTCCCGCAACCTGCCCTACGGCGACCAGCGGCGCCTCGAGATTGCCCGCGCGCTGGCCACCGACCCGCGGTTGCTGCTGCTGGACGAACCGACCGCGGGCATGAACCCGCAGGAGACCCGGCAGGCCGAGGAGTTGATCTTCAAGATCCGCGACCTGGGCCTGGCCGTGCTGGTGATCGAGCACGACATGCGCTTCATCTTCAACCTGTGCGACCGGGTGGCCTGCCTGGTTCGCGGTGAGGTGCTCGTCGAGGGTGTCGGGGATGTCGTCCAGAACGACCCGCGCGTGATCGAGGCCTACATCGGTTCACCGCAGACCACGCCGTACGAGCAACCCGGACCGGGTTCCGGGAAGGGGGCCTCCGATGCTTGAGGTGAAGGAGATGGTCGTCGCCTACGGCCGGGTGAACGCGGTCAAGGGGATCAGCTTCTCGGTGGAGCAGGGCCAGATCGTCACGCTCCTTGGCACCAATGGCGCTGGCAAGTCCACGACGTTGCGTTCGATCTCGGGGCTGTTGAAGCTGGTCTCGGGCGAGATCTGGTTCGAGGGGGAGCGCCTCGACGGGCAGCCCGCGCACAAGGTCGTCGAGCGCGGCATCGCGCAGTCGCCCGAGGGGCGTCGCCTGTTCCGGCAGATGACCGTCGAGGACAACCTCAAGCTCGGCGCCTACTCGCGCAAGGATCCGGCGGGCGTCCGCTCCGACATGGACCGGGTCTACGACCTCTTCCCGGTGCTCGGGGATCGGCGCACCGAGGCGGCGGGCCTGTTCTCCGGCGGTGAGCAGCAGATGCTGGCGATCGGCCGGGCGATGATGAGCCGGCCCAAGCTGCTGATGCTGGACGAGCCGTCCATGGGCCTCAGCCCGATCATGACCCAGACGATCATGCGGACGATCCAGGAGCTGCAGTCGGAGGGGGTCACCATCCTGCTGGTCGAGCAGAACGCGCAGGCAGCGCTGTCGCTGGCCGACCGGGGCTACGTGCTCGAGGTGGGCCAGATCATGTTCTCCGACACCGGCCGCAACCTGCTCGGCGACGACCGCGTGCGGCGCACCTATCTCGGCATCGACTGACCGAAAAGGGGACGGTTCTCTTCTCGGCCAGATGGCCGATAAAGAGAACCGTCCCCTTTTCGGCCACAACTGGCTGGTTGACGTACTCGAATCAGCCGGCGGCATCTAGGGTGTCCGGGTGCGCTACGAACGTGACGTCCTGAGCCCGGGCTGGCAGCGCGCCGGCAAGCCGGTCACGGTCGAGACCCCGGTCAGCGTCGGCATGGTGGTGGAGGACCCGACGTCCGGGTTCTGCGGTGCCGTCGTGCGCTGGGAGAACGGCCTGGTGGTCCTTGAGGACCGCAAGGGCGCCCGGCGCAGCTTCCCGTTCGGGCCGGGTTTCTGGCTGGACGGCCAGCCGGTCAGTCTGGTGCCGCCGCCGCGCCAGCGCCCGACCGCGCCCACGCACACCGCGTCCGGCTCGCGGGTGGGGGTCGTGGGGCCCGCGAAGGTCGCGGCCGCGTCCAGGATCTACGTCGAGGGACGCCACGACGCCGAACTGGTGGAGAAGATCTGGGGCGACGACCTGCGCAACGAGGGCGTGGTGGTCGAGTTCCTCGGTGGCATCGACGATCTGCCCGCGATCGTCGCGGAGTTCGCGCCCGAACCGGGACGGAAGCTCGGTGTGCTGGTCGACCATCTGGTCGCGGGGACGAAAGAGACCCGGATCGTCGAGCAGGTTGGCTCGGCGCATGTCCTGATCACGGGGCATCCGTTCATCGACATCTGGCAGGCGGTGCGCCCCGAGCGCGTCGGGCTCGAGGCCTGGCCGTCCGTGCCGCGCGACATCGAGTGGAAGCACGGGATCAGCCGCGCGCTGGGCCGTCCCTACGCCTCGCAGGCCGACATCGCCGCCACCTGGCAGTGGATCCTCGGCCGGGTCCGCGACTGGCGCGACCTCGAGCCGGCGCTCCCGCGCGAGGTGGAGCGCCTGATCGACTTCGTCACCACCTGACCCGGATCAGGGGATCCCGATCGCTTCAGGCGGCGATCAGGGTGGACAGCACCGCGGTGTCGGCGTCCGACATCGGGTCCACGCGCTCGCTGCTGGCGAGGCGAGTGATCCTTCCGGTGCTGTCCGCCTCGATCCAGGCGGCGCGGTGGGTGAGGCCGAGGTGCGGCAACCCGGGCAGGAACAGGCAGCCGGACGCCGTCGGGTGCATCGGAAGGCTCGTCACCGTGCTGGACGGAGGGTGCAGGACCGCCAGGCCCGGCGGCAGGCTGGCGAAGTGGCCGGGTTCCACCGCTGCGTCGCCGAGCAGGGGGCCCTCGGCGAGGACCAACCCGATCGTGTCCCGCGGAGCCGCCTCGGGCACGTCCTCGACCACCCGGAACACCGTGCTGCCGCCGGGCAGCATTCCCGGAGCCGCGGCCACCTGCACGGCGAGCAGCAGGAACTGGGCCCACTCGGTGGTGTCCTTCGGCCAGCGGCCGACCAGCAGGAAGCCGCCGAGCTGGCCGCGTGCCTCCAGCGGCGTGACCTCGAGCGGAAGGTCCCAGTAGCCCATGGTGATCCTCCTCACCACCTTTTCCGCCAGCCTGCCCCTCCCGGGTCACGTCAGGGTTACGGCGGCGTTCGGGGTTGGTTGCAGCGTGGCTGACAGCGCTTGCAGAACGGACGAGGTGAGGTGCGTCCCCGCCGTGCGGCTAGCCTGAGGATCGGCCCGCTTCCCCGTCCTTCCAGGAGTTCCGCAGTGCAGACCGAACAGGTGTCGGAGCTCCTCGCCGACGTCGCCGACAGGCTGATCCTGCCCCGGTTCGGCGCGCTCGGCACCGACGACATCCAGGAGAAGAAGCCCGGCGACCTGGTCACCGTGGCCGACCGGGACGCGGAAGTGGAACTCGCCCGCGTCCTGCGCGATGCGGACCCCGGCGTCCTGGTGGTCGGCGAGGAGGGCGTCTTCACCGATCCGTCCAGCCTGGAGGCGCTGCCGTACGCCGAACACGCCTGGGTGATCGACCCGGTGGACGGAACCCGCAACTTCGCGCGCGGGCGCGCCGACTTCGCCGTGATGCTGGCCGAGGTTCGCTCCGCGCAGACCGTCCGCGGCTGGATCTGGCAGCCGATCCATTCCCGCCTCTACGTCGTCGAGCGTGGCGCCGGCGTCACCTGCAACGGCGTGCAGCTCACCCCGCCACCGCCCAGCCCGCGCGACGTGCCGCTCGGCGCGAGCTACCTGCCCGTGCCGGGGGAGGAGCACGCCGAGGTCGAGCTGGTCCGCTCCTGGGGCTCCTGCGGGATCGACTACCCCAAGCTGATCGCCGGCGAGCTCGACTTCCTCTGCTACCGCTCGATGTTCCCCTGGGACCACCTGCCCGGGGCGCTGATGGTCACCGAGCTCGGCGGACGGATCGCCACCGACACCGGCACCGACTACCACGCAGGGGTGATCGGACGCCGGCTCGTGTCGGCCACCGACCCGCACCTGTGGCAGGTCGCCCGCGACGCGCTGTTCGGCGACTGATCGGCCCCGAGACCAGGGCGCCGGCTGCAGCCCGGGCCTCTCCGCGGTGACGCCGCATTGATGCCACTTCTCTTGCCGATATCACCCTGACCAGCTGAACAACTCCGTGCGCGCCACCTGTACGCGGACGCGTCGTCGGTGGCAGAGTGAAGGCCGCAGCAACGCTGGAAGGGAACCGACATGGCCGAGAGTGACAGCAACGACGACCTGAAGGCGAAGATGCGCGAGGCGCTGGAGCGCAAGCAGCACGGCGCCGAGGGCGTCGGCGACCAGAGCCATCACAAGCAGAAGGGCCCCGCCGAGCGCGGACGCCAGGGCGGCGGCGGCATGTTCCGCCGCAAGGCCGGCGGCGGAGGCTAGCCGCACCTCGCGGGTCAGGCCAGCGGCAGGTGCGTCCGGGGGATCTTGCCCTCGGCGGCCAGTTGCGCGTACAGCAGCGGCAGCACGCCGCGGACGGTGACCTCGTTGAAGGGCCACTCGCCGGCCTCGTAGGCGTCCTCGATCCGGACGCCCTGCGCAACCAGGTACTCGGCCTGTCCGTAGAGGCCGGAGATCTCCGCGCGCTGGGTGAACGCCGCGAGCCGTTCCATCGGGTCGCCGTGACCGGGCACCAGCACGGTCTGCTCCGCGACCAGCCCGAGGATGCCGTCCACGGCGCTCGGCCACTCGCGCAGGTGGCAGTCGTCGCCGAAGGACGGCGGGCCGGCGCTCTCTAGCAGGTCGCCGGAGAAGATCAGGGACGCGTCCGGCACGATGGCGACGAGGTCGCCATCGGTGTGCCCGCGACCGAAGTGCACGACCTCCACCCGGCGGCCACCCACGTCGACCACCTTCGCCAGCGACAGCGTGTGCGTGGGTGCGGTGAGCGCCGAGACCTCCACGCCCAGTCCGGACGCGGCCTCGCGGCACTCCGGACGCCCCAGCCAGGCGGGCACGGTCTCGTGGGCGTAGCTGGGGACGTCGGTGAACGCTGCCAGCCCGAACAGGTGGTCGTAGTGCCAGTGCGTGACCAGGACGCCGACGACCGGCACCCCTGCGACCTTCTCGGCCGCCCGGCGGATCTCCGCGCCCTGCTCGGGGGAGGAGCCGGTGTCGACGACCAGGCAGCCGGACTCGCCGGCCACCAACCCGATGTTGACCCCGGCCGGTTCCGCGACCGCGACGTGGACGCCATCGGCGACCGGAGCGAACTCTCCCACGCTGAACTGCATCATGGCGGCAGCCTACTGGCGCCTCCGATCCCGCAAAGTGGCCCGTAGAGGCCGACTACGGCCTCTACGGGCCACTTTGTTGGCGCGAGCGGACTGGGGGGCTGCTGCTCGTCCAGCGCACGCGCCGGGCTCGTCGAGACTCCTCCTTGCCGGCCGCTGGCGCGCCCGGCCGCGTCGTCGTCTAGACTGGCACTCCACTACCGAGAGTGCCAACAGCTAGGGAGGCTGGCGTGCTCGACGACCGCAAGCTGACCATTCTGCGGGCCATCGTCACCGACTACGTGTCCATGCGCGAGCCCGTGGGCTCTCGCGCGCTCGTCGAGCGCTACCAACTCGATGTCTCGCCCGCCACCGTCCGCAACGACATGGCCGTGCTGGAGGAGGAGGGCTACATCATGCAGCCCCACACCAGCGCCGGCCGGATCCCCACCGACAAGGGGTATCGCCTCTTCGTCGACCGGCTGGGCACGGTCAAGCCGCTGTCCGGCGCCGAGCGAAGGGCGATCGAGACCTTCATGGCCGGGGCGGTCGACATCGACGACGTGGTGCGCCGCACCGTCCGGTTGCTCGCCCAGATCACCCGGCAGGTCGCGATCGTGCAATACCCGATCCTGTCCAGCGCGACCATCCGGCACCTCGAGGTCGTCACCCTGAACCCCGAGCGCGGCCTGCTGATCCTGGTGAACTCCTCGGGCAAGGTCGACCAGCACCCCGTGGATCTCGGCGGAGCTCCCGAGGAGACCGTCGCCGACCTCCGCGGACGGCTGAACGCCGCCCTGGTCGGACTGGCCCCGAGCCAGGTCGTCGAGCGGGCCGAGCGGCTGGTTGAGGAATTCCCCGACGATGCGCGTCCGCTCGGTGCTGCGGTTGTGGCCGCGATCCTCGAGATGGTCACGGCCGACCCGTCCACCCGGGTCGTGGTCGGCGGCGCGCCCAACCTGACCCGTTTCTCCGACCAGTACGAGACCACTGTGCGTCCGGTCCTGGAAGCGCTGGAGGAACAGGTTGTGCTGCTCCGGTTGTTGGGAGAGGTGGCCGGCACCGGCGACGTCACCGTCCGGATCGGCCACGAGAACCCGTACGCGCCGTTGCGCTCCACTTCGGTGGTCGCCAGCGGGTACGGCACCGACGACGACATCTGGGCCAACCTGGGTGTGGTCGGACCGACGCGGATGGACTACCCCTCGACGATGGCCGCGGTGCGGGCAGTGGCCCGCTACGTCGGCAGGTTCCTAGCTGAAGGATGATGTGTGGCCACTGACTACTACCAGGTGCTGGGCGTGCCCCGGGACGCGACGCCCGAGCAGATCAAGAAGGCCTACCGCCGCCTCGCCATGAAGTACCACCCGGACGTGGCTGACGCCCCGGACGCCGCCGAGAAGTTCAAGGAGATCGGCGAGGCCTACGAGGTGCTGCACGACCCGAACAAGCGGTCGATGTACGACCGCGGCGGCGACCCGCTGGGTGGCGGCTTCGGCGGCGGCGCCGGTGGGTTCGGCTTCCCGGGCGGCGGCTTCGACTTCACGAACCTCGTGGACGCCATGTTCGGCGGGCAGACCAGCCGGGGCCCACGGTCGCGGGTGCGCCGCGGCCAGGACGCCCTGGTCAGGCTCAGTCTCACCCTCGCCGAGGCAGCGTTCGGCATCACCAAGCCGCTGAAGGTCGACACAGCCGTGGTCTGCCCGCGCTGTTCCGGATCGGGTGCGGAGGGCGGCGGTGAGCCGGTCACCTGCGGCACCTGCCACGGGAGTGGCGACGTGACGCAGGTGCAGCGGTCTTTCCTCGGTGAGATCCGGACCAGCCAGCCGTGCCCCAGCTGCCGCGGCTACGGAACGATCATCACCAACCCGTGTGGCGAGTGCTCCGGCGAGGGCAGGGTGCGCAGCCACCGCACGATCAACGTGAAGATCCCTGCCGGCGTCGCGACCGGCAACCGGGTACATCTGGTCTCACAGGGCGAGGTTGGTCCTGGCGGTGGTCCCGCCGGCGACCTGTACGTCGAGCTCTCGGTCACCCCGCACGAGGTGTTCAAGCGCGAGGGGGACAACCTCGAGGTGGTCGTGAAGGTGCCGATGACCGCCGCTGCGCTGGGCACCCAGGTGACGCTGGACACTCTTGAGGCAGAGCGGGACGACCTGGACGCCGAACTGTCCACCGTGGCGATCGACATCCCGGCCGGCACCCAGTCAGGCACGCGGATCACCATTCCCGGACGCGGCGTGCCGCGCCTGCGCAGGGACGGCCGGGGCGAACTCGGCGTGACCCTGCTCGTGCAGACCCCGACCCGGCTCGACGAGGGCCAGCGCGACCTGCTCCGCCAGCTCGCCGAACTCCGCGACGAGAGTCGTCCCGAGGTGGCGGTCGCCAAGCACGGCAAGGGCGTGCTCGGGTGGCTGAAGGAGGCCTTCTCGTGACCGAGCCGCTCTTCCTCGCCGCCCTGGCGGCCCCAGCGGTGGGTCAGGTCGTCGAACTCACCGGGGACGAGGGCAGGCACGCGTCCGCTGTCCGGCGGTTGCGGGCCGGCGAGGTCGTGCTGATCAGCGATGGCAACGGCACCGCCGTTCGCGGCCCGGTGGTGAGCGTGGACAAGAGCGGGCTCAGCATGACGGTGCAGGAGGTGCTGCGCGAGCCCGAGCGTCCGGTCCGCTACGTGGCCGTCCAGGCGCTACCCAAGGGTGACCGGGCCGAACAGGCTGTCGAGATGCTGACCGAACTCGGCATCGACGAGATCGTCCCCTGGCAGGCCGAGCGATCGGTCGTGAAGTGGGCGCCCGACCGCGTCGAGCGCGGGCTCACCCGCTGGCGGGCGACGGCGCGAGAGGCCGCCAAGCAGTGCCGCCGGTTCAGCGTCCCCGCCGTCACGACGCCGATGACCACGGCCGAGCTCGCGCTGCGGATCGCACAGACCGACCTCACCGTCGTGCTGCACGAGACCGCGGCGACCCGGTTGGGCACGTTCACGCTGCCCCCGATCGGCGAGATCATGTTCATCGTCGGTCCTGAGGGCGGGCTCACCGACGAGGAGGTGGCCGCGTTCGCGGCCGCCGGTGGACGCACGGCTCTGATCGCGGACGCCGTGCTGCGCACGTCCACCGCGGGTGTGGTCGCGTTGGCCCAGCTGCAGGCGCTTGCCGTCCGTGACCGCTGAGTCCGCGGCCGACTGCGGCTTCTCCTTTACTCCTGGCACCTTCCTGCCCAACGGTCTCGGGCGCACCGGGGTGATCCACACCCCGCACGGCGACATCCGCACCCCCGCATTCATCGCGGTGGGCACGAAGGCGACCGTGAAGGCCGTGCTGCCGGAGAGTGTCGCGGGGCTCGGCGCTCAGGCCGTGCTCGCCAACGCCTACCACCTGTTCCTGCAGCCGGGCTCCGACATCGTGGACGCGGCCGGCGGGCTGGGCGCCTTCATGAACTGGCCCGGTCCCACCTTCACCGACTCCGGCGGCTTCCAGGTGATGAGTCTCGGCGTCGGCTTCAAGAAGGTGCTGGCGATGGACGCGACCGGTCTGGTCGACGACGACGTGATCGCCGACGGGAAGAACCGGCTCGCGCATGTGGACGATGACGGGGTGACCTTCACCTCCCACCTCAACGGCGACCGGCACCGGTTCACCCCGGAGGTCTCGATGCGGATCCAGCACGAGCTGGGTGCCGACATCATGTTCGCCTTCGACGAGTGCACCACCCTGATGAACACCCGCGGCTACCAGGAGCGCTCGCTGGAACGGACGCAGGCCTGGGCCGTCCGCTGCCTTGCCGAACACGACCGGCTCACCGGCGAGCGCGCCGGCAAGCCGTACCAGGCCCTGTTCGCGGTGGTTCAGGGGGCCCAGTACGAGGACCTGCGCCGGCAGGCGGCCCGCGAGCTCGCCGGTCTGGAGGTGGATGGTCGCCGCTTCGACGGCTTCGGTATCGGAGGTGCGCTGGAGAAGGAGAACCTCGGCACGATCGTCGGTTGGGTGTGTTCCGAACTTCCCGCTGACAAGCCGAGACACCTGCTGGGCATTTCCGAGCCGGACGACTTCTTCGCCGCCATCGAAGCCGGAGCGGACACCTTCGACTGCGTGATGCCGTCCCGGGTGGCGCGGAATGCCGCGATCTACACCGGCGAGGGCCGGTACAACGTGAACACCGCGGCCAACCGGCGCGACTTCCGCCCGCTGGAGGATGGCTGCGACTGCTACACCTGTGCCCACTACACGCGCGCCTACCTGCACCACCTGTTCAAGGCGAAGGAGATGCTGGCCGCCACCCTGGCCACCATCCACAACGAGCGGTTCACCGTGCGCCTCGTGGACGACATCCGGGCCAGCATCGAGGCCGGTCGGTTCGCAGCATTCAAGGCGGAGTTCCTGGGGCGGTTCTATTCCGGACGCCGCTGACACGCCGTCCGTCGAGACCGCTCCGGTGCCTTCATCCGGGTGTCACACCCGGGGGGACTGTGGCGGACAAGGGCTTTCGCCCTAGCCTGATCGGGCGCTGTTCTGTTCCCCCCTGAAGGATGCATCGTGAACTGTCCGTCGTGCGCCCAGACACTGGACGCATCGCAGCTGGTCTGCCCCCAGTGCGGGGACTCCCCGGAGTACGGGGTGGGGTTCGACCCCGAGGCGGACGTCCGGGAGAGTCCGTGGGCCTACCCGGGCGAGTCGCCCGAGGATGCCGGGGAGTCGGCCGCTTCCCTCATCGACGGCACCGAACCCACGATCGACGTACCCCTCACAAGCGAGACCACCGCCGAGCTTCCGGCCGTGGGTTTCGGCGACCCTAGCCAGTACCTGGCCGCGACCCACCAGCCCAAGGTCAGGCAGTACCTGCCGGTGTCTCCGATCACCCCCGGCAGCATTCACCTGCCCGCCGTTCCGCCGAAGAAGCGCCGCCGCGCGCTGCCGGTCCTTCTGCTCGCCGCCGCCCTGCTCGTCACCGGCGGCGGCGCGGCCGCTGCGGGGTATTACCTCGGCTGGTTCGGACGTGGCACGCAGCCCTCCGACCTGATGCCCGCCGCGACAGCCGCGTACCTCCAGGTCGACCTCGATCCGTCGCTGTCCCAGAAGTCCCAGGCCTGGGCCTTCCTGCGCGACCTTCCCGAGGTGAAGAAGGCCGTCGCTGGCGGTGGCGCCGATCCCAAGCGGATGATCTGGGACGCGATCGTAGCCAGCGGCGTGGACTGGGCGTCCGGCACCAGCTACGACACCGACATCAAGCCCTGGCTGGGGGACCGAATCGGTTTCGGCCTTCTCGGCCACCACGACACTCCGGCCTGGGTCACGGTCATTCAGGTCAGGGACGAGGCCGCCGCGACGGCGAAGCTGCGCTCCTGGATCTCCTCGAACAGCCAGGACTACGACGTGACCACGCGGGACGGCTACGCGCTGATCTCCGCACACGCGGACACCGATTTCGTGCTCGGCGAGCTCGAGCAGGGCACCCTGGCGGCGAACCAGGCCTTCCGTTCGGACCTGGCCGCGCTGGGCGATACCGGCGTCCTCGCGGGCTGGGCGGACCTCGCTGCGCTCGCGAAGCTCGGCTCGTCCGACCCGGGAGCGTCAACGGCGCAGGGGCGCGTGGCAACCGCGCTGCGGTTCACGACTGACACCCTCGCGCTGGACGGCCGCTTCTTCGCGGTTGGCGGGACGGCGATCGACACCTCCGGGGCGGGCATCATCGGTGACCTGCCGGAGTCGACCGGTGCCGCGGTGACGATCTCGGGTGGTGCCGAGGCCCTCCCGCTGGCCTGGCCCTCGCTCTCCGAGATGGGGACGTTCGGCCTGAAGAAGGCTGACCTCGAGGCGCTGCTCGGCCGCAACATCACCGTCGCCGTGCCGGCGACAACCCTGGGTGCCGCGACCAGCGCGTTCTCCTCCGAGGCGCCGACGCTCGGCATCAGGATCACCTCCGACGATGTCGTTCGCCCCCGGCGGGCGCTGCACAAGCTCCCGCTCGACTCGATGCAGGTCGTTGACCAGGTCGACGGGGACGTGCTCACCGCGGCCACCAGCCGCGGCTACCTGAAGGAGCTGACCCAGCCCGCGGCGACGTTGTCCGGGTACGGACCGTTCAGCAAGGCCGTTCCCGACCACGCCAGGGCGACCTCGGCGGTCTACGTGAACCTGGCCGCGCTCCGGTCGGCCGATGCCGACTATGGCGAGTACGGCGATTTCGTGACCTCACTGCAGAGCCTGGGCGCCGAGGTCGTGCCGGACGGCGCCGGCGGGGGCTCGTGGTCGGTGCGCCTGGTCCGTTCCTGATCGGGATCAGCGCGGCGGAGCATATACCTCCTCGGCGCCCATGCGGGCCGTTCGCGCGGTGCTGCTGCATCCGTGCAGTAGGGCGGGAGATGTTCGCAGTCCGCTTGGGTGCGCCTGCCTCCCACCTCTGCGACGGGCGTGGCAGGCTGGACCTATGACCGACTACGACGAAGCCGTCCCCGAAGAGGCCGAGCAACTCGATCAGCTGCAGCCGGAGGAGACCCTCCTCGACCGCGGAGTCGAGGACGTGCTCGACGAGGGCTACGTGACCGGCGAGAACTGGTCGCCCGCCCAAGGGTTCGGCAACACCGTCGCCGAGATGCGCCAGGGCGAAACCCTGGAGATGCGGATCGCGCAGGAGTACCAGGAGCCGGTCAAGCCTGAGGGGCCGTGGAATCCCGACCAGTCGGAGCCACGAGAGGTTGGCACCCATCGGGCCGGGCGACTGGTGGACGCCAACGGCGGCGTCCCCGGGCTGGACACCGAGGCGGAGAGCGTCGCCCGCGATGTCGGGATCGACGGCGGCGCGGCGACGGCCGAGGAGGCCGCGATGCACATCATCGATGACTTCGACGATGACGACGACTGAACCCCTTCGCTCCCTCTACCCGCCGATCGAGCCGTACGCGTCCGGCATGCTCGACGTGGGGGACGGCCAGCAGCTGTACTGGGAGGAGTGCGGGAACCCCGACGGCAAACCGGCGGTGTTCGTCCACGGCGGCCCCGGTGGCGGCTGCACCCCCAACTACCGGCGCTACTTCGACCCGTCGGCCTACCGCGTGGTGCTCTTCGACCAGCGCGGCTGCGGCCGCAGTGTTCCGCACGCCAGCGAACCCGATGCCGATCTGGACGCGAACACGACCTGGCACCTGGTGGACGACCTCGAGCGGTTGCGCGTCGACCGCGGGATCGGGCGGTGGCTGGTGTTCGGTGGCTCGTGGGGGAGCGCGCTGGGCCTGGCCTACGCACAGAAGCATCCCGACCGGGTCTCCGAGCTGGTGCTGCGTGGCATCTTCACGCTTCGTCGCAGCGAGCTCGACTGGTACTACAACGGCGGCGCGGCGAACCTCGCCCCGGAGTGGTGGCGGTCGTTCTGCGAGCCGCTCCCGGCCGGGTTCAGCGGCGACCGGATCGCGAAGTACCACGACCTGCTGTTCGATCCGGACCCTGCCGTGCACCTGCCTGCGGGCGTCGCCTGGACGACCTGGGAGGCCGCGACCTCGACGCTGGAGTTCTCCCAGCAGTTGGTGGACGACTTCTCCGAGGCGGCGTTCGCGCTGGCCTTCGCCCGGATCGAGAACCACTACTTCGTCAACGGCGGCTGGTTCCGTGAGGGCCAGCTGATCGAGGACGCGGGACGGCTGAGCGGGATCCCCGGCGTGATCGTGCAGGGACGCTACGACCTGCCGTGCCCGATCACTACCGCGGACGACCTGCATCGGGCCTGGCCCGAGGCCGACTACCGGGTCGTGCTGGCCGGCCATTCGGCCTCCGAGCCGGCGATCATCGCGGAGCTGGTGGCCGCCACCGACCGCTTCGCCTGACTGTCCCGTTGGGGCCCGAACCTACACTCGGCTTGCTCATCCCGACCCGAGGGGGCCCCATGCATGCAGACGTGCCCACGGACGGCGACCAGGGGCCGGAGGCTCCACGCCGGGCAGCGGGTGGGCGTACCGGAAGGCCCCCGGCGGGGATGGGTTCGGCGATGGCCTGGACCGTGCTCGGCACGGTCCTGCCCGGGCTCGGCCTGTGGCGGGCCGGACGGCGGGTGGTCGGCGCCGTGGTGCTGGCGTTCGCCGCCGTGTTCGTGGCCGGGGCCGCCTACGCGGTGCAGAGCCGGACGTTCCTGGTCGCGTTCGCCGCGGACGCCGACGTGCTGAGGTGGTCCGCCCTGGCACTGGCCGGGTTGGCGGTGGCGTGGGTGGTCGTGATCGGAGCCACCTACCTCGCCCTGCGTCCGGCCGGCGCCACAACCGGGCAGAGGATCGCCGGTGCCGCAGTAGTCGGCACGTTGTCGTTCGCCGTGGCTGCACCGCTCGCACTCGGCGCGCACGCTGCGTACACGGCGGGCACCTTCGTCCAGACCGTGTTCGGCGGTGACGACCACGGCAGTGAGACCGTCCCCACCATCGCGAACACCGTCGATCCGTGGGCCGAGAAGCACCGGTTGAACGTCTTGATCCTCGGTGGCGACTCCGGGACGGGCCGCAGCGCGAGCCTGGGGATGCGGACCGACACGGTGATCGTGGCATCGATCGATACCCGCAGCGGTGCGACGACGCTGTTCTCGCTCCCGCGGCAGACCGCGCGGATGCCGATCCCCAAGGACTCCAGGCTGGCCAGGTATCTCCCGTACGGCTGGTATGACGGCCGCGACGTGACCAACCGCGATTACTGGCTGAACGCGATGTACCGGTTCGGCCCGGACCACGTCCCGGCGAACGTGCTCGGCCGGACCCGCCACCTGTCCGAGGACATCATGAAGATCTCGGTCGGCGCAGCGCTCGGCCTGGAGATCGACTACTTCCTGACTGTGAACCTGGACGGCGCCAAGGACATGCTCGACGCACTCGGCAAGGTCACGCTGAACGTCAACTCGCCGCTCCCGATCGGAGGCGACACAGACCGCCAGATCCTGCCCGGTGGGTGGATCGAACCCGGGCCGAACCAGCAGCTCGGCGGGCGGCTGGCGCTCTGGTACGCCCGGGGACGCTGGGGCTACGACGACTACAGCCGGATGGCGCGGCAGCGGTGCCTGGTCAACGCGGTGGTCCAGCAGGCGAGCCCGCAGAACATCCTGTTGAACTTCGAGAAGCTCGCGACCGCGGGCGAGAAGACCGTCAGTACCGACCTGCCGGAGACGATGGTGGCCCCGGTGCTCGAACTGGCCCAGCGGGTGCAGGGCACGAAGCTGCGCAGCGTCGTCTTCATCAACGGGAGGAACGGCTTCAGCACGCTCAACCCGAACTGGGCGCTGGTCCGCAAGCAGGTGAAGAAGGCGCTCAAGGAGACCGCGACCTCCGATGTCGCCACCGCATCGCCATCGAGCACGCCGAAGACGTCGAAGACCTCCACCAGCGACGGCCTCGAGAACGAGTGCGGCTACCACCCGACCGGGTTCATCCCCAAGGGCTACCCGAGAACCCGAGGCAACCCGTAGGCGAGCCGCCGCGGGTACCGGTCGGCGCGCCATCGTCGGAGCTGCGGTTTAGGATGGCGGTCTGAACTTCCAGGAGGAACCCCTGAACGAACCGCAGAGCGTCGTCGCCGAGCGCCGCGTGGCGATCCCCGCCTCGATCAACATGGTCTCTGTCCTCGGGCCGCGAGACGAGTTCCTGCAGATCCTCGAACGCGAACTGGCGGCCGACCTACATGTCCGGGGCAACGAGATCACGATCACCGGCACCCCTGCGGACGTCACCACCGCCGCGGACGTGCTCGCGGAACTGATCACGATCGTGCGGACGGGGCAGGGGCTCGCCGCGGACACGGTCGAACGGACCCTGGGCATGGTGACCTCGGATGAGGCGGCCAGCGCTGCCGAGGTGCTCACCCAGAACATCCTCTCCAGCCGTGGCCGGACGATCCGTCCGAAGACCCTGAACCAGAAGCGCTACGTGGACGCGATCGACGCCCACACCGTCGTGTTCGGTATCGGGCCGGCCGGCACCGGCAAGACCTACCTGGCCGTCGCCAAGGCTGTGCAGGCACTGCAGGCCAAGGAGGTGAACCGGATCATCCTCACCCGCCCGGCGATCGAGGCGGGAGAGCGGTTGGGCTACCTGCCGGGCACCCTGAGCGACAAGATCGACCCGTACGTGCGCCCGCTCTACGACGCGCTGCACGACATGATCGATCCCGACTCGGTGCCGCGGCTGCTGACCTCCGGCACGATCGAGGTGGCGCCGCTGGCGTTCATGCGCGGCCGCTCGCTGAACGACGCCTTCATCATCCTTGACGAGGCCCAGAACACCTCGATGGAACAGATGAAGATGTTCCTGACCCGGCTCGGCTTCGGCTCGAAGATCGTGGTCACCGGCGACGTGACCCAGATCGACCTACCCGCAGGCACCCGCTCCGGACTGACCGTGGTGGAGCAGATCCTTGACGGCGTCCACGACATCGCCTTCTGCCGCCTGACCAGCCATGACGTCGTCCGGCACCGGCTGGTCGGACGGATCGTCGCCGCTTATGACCGCTTCGAGGCAACCCTGCCGCCGGGCCGACGGAACTGAGGAGTCCATGATCGAGCTGAACAACGAGTCCGGGGTGGCGGTCGACAGCGAGCGGCTGGTCGCACTGGCCACCTTCGCGCTGGACGCGCTCAGGATCCACCCGCAGGCGGAGTTGTCGATCCTGCTGGTCGATACCGACACGATGTCGGCCTACCACGAGAAGTTCATGGGCGAGCCGGGCCCGACGGACGTGCTGAGCTTCCCGATGGACGAGTTGCGCGCGCCCGAGCCCGATGAGGAGCCGCCGATCGGCCTGCTCGGCGACATCGTGCTGTGTCCCGAGGTGACCGCCGCCCAGGCCGCCGACAGTAGTCGCACGCCGGAGGAGGAGGCCGACTACCTGCTCATCCACGGGCTGCTGCACCTGCTCGGCCACGATCACGCGGAGCCCGCAGAGAAGAAGGCCATGTTCGACCTGAACGACAAGATCATCGCCGCCTGGAACGCATCCCGCGCCTGAGCGGCAACTCGACCTTCCCCGGGTGCGACCCCCGGGCCCTGCCCTCTCCGGGCCGGGCCGTCCGAAACTGACCGGCGTCTGCCTGCAACCTTTTGGGCCGCTACCGACTATGTAGGGGTGAAGGCTCGTGATGGCGGTCACGGCCGGAGCGGAGGGGAACGATGGCCGAGGCCGTGATCGAGGCGAGAATGCGGGGCGCGGACCCACGTTCGCAGCGCTCGCGCCAGTTGCTCAGGGCGGCTGCCGTCCGCCTGTTGCGCAAGGGATCGGACCCGCAGCCGTCGGTATCCACCCTGGTGCGCACCGCGCAGGTGTCGCGGTCGACCTTCTACGCGCACTACGACTCGGTCGACGAGCTCCTCGACGACGCGCTCGGTGAGTTGACCGTGCCCATCGTGCCCGCGGCGGACGGCCCGCTCGGTTTCGTGCGAGGCCTGTTCGAGCAGGCAGCGCAGCACCGGGAGCTGGCCGCGGCGCTGCTGTCCCCTGACCGCAACACCGGCTTCGCACCGCGGCTGCGGCTCCAGATCGCCCAGATCCTGGCCGACGGCGGCCTGGAGGACTGCGGGCTGGCCGCAGAGGTGCTGGCGGACGGGGTGGTGGCCGCCCTGCGCTGGTGGCTCGACGTGTGCCCCGAACGGCCCGCCCGCGAGATGGCCGCCGAGTTCGTGCGGCTGTGGAGCCCCGCGCTGGCCTCGGACGGCGGCGGTTCCGGGGGTCGCCGGTCGCAGTAGTCCTCGTGGTTTCGGTCCGCACCACTCGTCTAGACTGAGCGTCCACCAACCCGGACGAGGCGTGTGAGCGAGCGTTGACCCAGACCCAATGGATCCTGCTGGGCGTTGCCGCCGCCTGTGTGGTCCTGGCCGCGCTCGCCACGGCGGCAGAGACGGCGATCTCCGCGATCTCGCGCTCACGGGCGGAGCGACTGCTCGAGGAGGGGCATCGCGCTGCACGCCGGCTCCAGCTCGTCGCCCAGGATCCGGCCCCCGCGCTGAACACGCTGCTCTTCGTGCGGCTGCTGCTGGAAGTGGTGGCCACGGTGCTGCTGACCCTGATCTACTTCGACCACTTCGAGGCGACCTGGGCCCGGATTCTCTACCCCGTGCTCACGATGGTGCTGATCTCGTTCATCGTGCTGGGCGTGGCTCCACGCACGCTCGGCCGCCAGCACGCGGAGCGGGTGGCGCTGGCCGCGGCCGGCCCGGTCGGTGCCATGAGCACGGTGCTGGGGCCCGTGTCACAGCTGATGATCCTGTTGGGCAACGCGGTGACGCCCGGCAAGGGGTTCACCGAGGGACCGTTCACCTCCGAGGCCGAACTGCGTGAGCTGGTCGACCTCGCCGAGGCCCGCGAACTGATCGAGGCCGGCGAGCGGCAGATGATCCACTCCGTCTTCGAACTGGGTGACACGATCGTCAAGGAAGTCATGGTGCCACGCACCGAGATGGTCTACATCGAGCGCGGCAAGACCTTGCGACAAGGTGTTTCGCTGGCACTGCGGTCGGGCTTCAGCCGCATCCCCGTGATCGGGGACGACGTGGACGACGTGGTCGGCATCCTCTACCTGAAGGACGTCATCCGGCGGATGTACGACAATCCGAAGGCGCAGACCAACGAGACCGTGGACGCCCTGATGCGTCCGCCCACCTACTGCCCCGACTCCAAGCCGGTGGACGAGCTGCTTCGCGAGATGCAGCTGACCCGCAGCCACGTCGTGATCGTGATCGACGAGTTCGGCGGCACCGCGGGTCTGGCCACGATCGAGGACGTCCTGGAGGAGATCGTCGGCGAGATTGTCGACGAGTACGACCACGAGGTCCCGCCGGTCACCGAGCTGGGGGAGCACCGCTTCCGGGTGTCGGCGCGGCTGCCGATCGACGACCTCGGAGAGCTGTTCGGGCTGAAGGTCGACGACGAGGACGTGGACACCGTGCTCGGGTTGATGGCCAAGGAGCTTAACAAGGTGCCGATCCCCGGCTCGGTTGTGCACTGGGAGGGCATCGAACTGGTCGCTGAGCGCGGGTCCGACCGCCGTCACACCATCCAGACCGTGCTGGCCTCGCTGGTCGTCGACGACGACGACCCGGCCGCAGAGGCGGCGGCGAAGCTCGCCGAGGAATCCGCAAGAAGGAGCTCATGACCCCCTTCCACTCTGGCTTCGCCTGCTTCGTGGGCCGCCCGAACGCCGGCAAGTCCACGCTCACGAATGCCCTTGTGGGCAGCAAGATCGCGATCGCGTCGTCCAAGCCGCAGACGACCCGGCACGCGGTGCGCGGGATCGTGAATCGCCCGGACGCACAGCTGGTCGTGATCGACACGCCTGGGCTGCACAAGCCGCGGACGCTGCTCGGTGAGCGGCTGAACGACCTGGTTCGCGACACCTGGTCCGAGGTGGACGTGGTCGGCGTCTGCCTGCCCGCCAACCAGCGGATCGGTCCCGGTGACACCTACCTGGTCGGCGAGATCGCGAAACTGCCGAAACGGCCACAACTGGTGGCTTTGGCCACGAAGTCCGACCTGGTCCCGCCGCCGCGGATGGCCGAGCACCTGCTGCGGATCGCGGCGCTGGAGGAGGAGCTCGGCATCCGGTGGGCGAGCATCATCCCGGTGTCGGCGGTCACCGACGACCAGGTGGACGTGGTGGCCGACGAGCTGATCGCGCTGCTGCCCGAGGGCCCGCAGTTCTACCCGGACGGGGAGATCACCGACGAGCCCACCGAGACGCTGATCGCCGAACTCATCCGCGAGGCCGTGCTGGAGGGCGTTCACGACGAACTGCCGCACTCGCTGATGGTGGTCGTGGAGGAGATGGGGGAGCGGGAGGGGCGTCCGGCCGATCGTCCGCTGCTGGACATCTACGCCTCCATGATCGTGGAGCGCGACTCCCAGAAGGGCATCGTGATCGGCTACAAAGGCCAGCGGCTGAAGGAGGTCGGCACGGTCGCGAGGGCCCAGATCGCCGCGCTGGTCGGCATGCCCGTGCACCTGGATCTGCGCGTGAAGGTGCTCAAGGACTGGCAGCGCGACCCCAAGTTCCTGAACCGCCTGGGCTTCTGACGCCCGTCTCAGCATGCGCGCGGGTCTTGGCGAATGTGTCGATCGTGTGTCAGCATGAGTGCCATGTCGTGGGCGCGACTCCTCCTTGGTCGCCGCAGCGAGGCCTAGAACCAGATCAGGCCTCCTCGCTGCGGAGTTCGTCACGCGCCTGTCAGCCCGCACGCCAACCAGCGAGGAACCCATGACAACCCAGACTTTCGGGACGCGTCCGCAGCCTGTCCCGGTGCAGCAACCCACTCCGATGCCCGTCGCGCGGTACACGCCGTTCGAGCCCATCGACCTGCCCGACCGGACCTGGCCGACGAAGAAGATCAGTGCCGCGCCCCGGTGGCTGTCCACCGACTTGCGGGACGGCAACCAGGCGCTGATCGACCCGATGACGCCGTCGCGGAAGCGCAAGATGTTCGACCTGCTGGTGCGAATGGGCTACAAGGAGATCGAGGTCGGTTTCCCGTCCGCTTCGCAGACGGACTTCGACTTCGTGCGCGGCCTGATCACCTCCGATGCCATTCCCGACGATGTCACCATCAGCGTCCTGACCCAAGCCCGTGAGGACCTGATCGAACGAACTGCCCAGTCCCTGATCGGGGCGCGGCGGGGGACCATCCACATGTACAACGCGACCGCGGAACTGTTCCGGCGGGTGGTGTTCGGGATCGACGAGGCACAGTGCATCGCGATGGCGACCAGGGGCACCGAACTGGTCATGAAGTACGCCGAGCAGAACCTCGGCGACGTCGAATTCGGCTACCAGTACAGCCCCGAGATCTTCACGCAGACCCCGACCGACTTCGCCGTCGAGATCTGCAACGAGGTGATGGACGTGTGGCAGCCCGGCCCGGGCAGGGAGATCATCCTGAACCTGCCGGCCACGGTCGAGCGGTCCACGCCCAACACCTACGCCGACCAGATCGAGTACTTCGGTCGGCACATCCGCAACCGTGATCACGTGGCCATCTCGCTGCACCCCCACAACGACCGGGGTACGGCGGTGGCGGCCACCGAACTGGCCCTGATGGCTGGTGCCGACCGCGTCGAGGGCTGCCTGTTCGGCCACGGCGAGCGCACCGGCAACGTGGACCTGGTCACCCTGGGCCTGAACCTGTTCACCCAGGGCGTCGACCCGAAGATCGACTTCTCCGACATCGACGAGATCCGTCGGACGGTGGAGTACTGCACCAACCTGCCGGTCCACCCGCGCCACCCGTACGCGGGAGACCTGGTCTACACCGCCTTCTCCGGCTCCCACCAGGACGCCATCAAGAAGGGGCTGGAGGTGCTGGAGAAGACGGCCGCCTCCCAGGGGAAGACTCTGCACGAGATTCCCTGGGAGGCGCCGTACCTCCCGATCGATCCTCACGACGTCGGCCGCACCTACGAGGCGGTGATCCGGGTCAATTCGCAGTCCGGCAAGGGCGGCATGGCCTACATCATGAAGTCCGAGCACCACCTCGACCTGCCGCGCAGGCTGCAGATGGAGTTCTCCCGGGTCGTCCAGGCGCACACCGACTCCCAGGGCGGCGAGGTGTCCCCGGAGGAGATGTGGCGGATCTTCGCCGACGAGTACCTGGCCGACACCGAGCCGCTGAGCCTGGTCACCGTGAAGTCGGTGTCCAACGGGGGCGGCTACACGGTCACCGCGACCGTCCGCGACCGCGGGGTCGAGCATGAGATCACCGGCGAGGGGAACGGCCCGCTGTCGGCATTCGTGGACGCCCTGGGCATCCTCGGCCACCACGTCCGGGTGCTCGACTACACCGAGCACGCGCTGTCGTCCGGCGGCGACGCGATGGCCGCCGCCTATGTGGAGGCGGAGATCGGCGAGGGCGAGGACGCGCACGTGCTGTGGGGAGTTGGCCTGCACGAGTCGATCGTGACGGCGTCCCTGCGTGCGGTGGTCGGCGCGATCGACCGGGAAGCCCGACGCATCGCCGCCGAGTCGGTCGAGGCGGAAGCCCGTCCCTGACCCTCACCCTTTCTGCCGAGCCCCTCCCCACAAGGGAGGGGCTCGGCGGGCGTCTGGGGCGGTGGGCAGCGGCGATCCGGACCGGGCACTCCCGATAGGATCGCGGTCATGCCCAAGGTCCTCACCGAACTCCCTGTCGGCGAACGCGTCGGTCTCGCCTTCTCCGGCGGCCTGGACACGTCCGTCGCGGTCGCCTGGATGCGCGAGAAGGGTGCGATCCCGTGCACCTACACCGCGAACCTCGGCCAGTACGACGAGCCCGACATCGACTCGGTACCCGGGCGCGCCGGTGCCTATGGGGCCGAGATCTCGCGCATGGTCGACTGCACCGCCGCGATGGTGGAGGAGGGACTGGTCGCCCTGGTCTGCGGGGCGTTCCACATCCGCACCGGCGGCAGGACCTACTTCAACACGACCCCGATCGGTCGCGCCGTCACCGGCACGATGCTGGTCCGCGCCATGCGCGAGGACGACGTGTGGATCTGGGGCGACGGCTCCACCTACAAGGGCAACGACATCGAGCGGTTCTACCGCTACGGCCTGCTGGCGAATCCGCAGCTGCGCATCTACAAGCCGTGGCTGGATGCGGACTTCGTTCGCGAGCTCGGCGGTCGCGCGGAGATGTCGCAGTGGCTGGCGGAGCGGGGTCTGCCCTACCGGGACTCCAAGGAGAAGGCGTACTCCACCGATGCCAACATCTGGGGCGCCACCCACGAGGCCAAGGAACTGGAGAACCTCAACACCGGCATCGAGATCGTCGAGCCGATCATGGGTGTGCGGTTCTGGGACCCGGCCGTGCAGATCCCTGCCGAGGATGTCACGGTCAGCTTCGAGCAGGGCCGCCCGGTGATGATCAACGGCAAGACCTTCGCGTCCGCCGTCGACCTGGTTCTGGAGGCCAACGCGATCGGCGGACGCCACGGCCTGGGCATGAGCGACCAGATCGAGAACCGGATCATCGAGGCGAAGAGCCGCGGCATCTATGAGGCCCCTGGCATGGCACTGCTGCACATCTGCTACGAGCGGCTCGTCACCGCGATCCACAACGAGGACACCTTCGCGAGTTACCAGCTCGAGGGACGCAAGCTCGGCCGGCTGATGTACGAGGGCCGCTGGCTCGACCCGCAGTCACTGATGATCCGTGAGTCGCTGCAGCGCTGGGTCGGCTCAGCGGTCACCGGCTCGGTCACCCTGCGGCTGCGCCGCGGCGACGACTGGTCGATTCTCGATACCGAGGGTCCGGCGTTCTCCTACCACCCCGAGAAGCTGTCCATGGAGCGGGTGGGCGACGCCGCGTTCGGTCCGCTGGACCGGATCGGCCAGCTCACCATGCGCAACCTCGACATCGCCGACTCGCGCACCCGTCTCGAGCAGTACTCGCAGCTGGGGCTGGTCGGCGGAGAGGTGTCCGCACTGGTCGGTGAACTGGATTCGGGGCACGCGTCCGCGATCACCGCGGGTAACGCCACCGAGCCCGACATCGAGCAGGCGCAGAACCTCTCCGGCATGGAGTCCGGCACCGATTGATCCTTCTGGCCGAAAAGGAGAACCGTCCCCTTCTCGTCCAACCTGGACGGAAAGGGGACGGTTCTCCTTTTCGGCCACGCGATCGGAAGGCTCCACCGCGTCCGCGCGCCCGGTGAGGCGGCCGGCTCACCACCGTCGCGTGCCGCTGGTCACTGCACCTGGTTCGGTTCGGCGCCGCCGTAGCGGCGATCCCGGTGGGCGTACTGCTCGACTGCGCGCCACAGGTCACGTCGGTCGAAGTCGGGCCAGAGCCGGTCCATGAAGACCATCTCCGCATAGGCCGACTGCCAGATCAGGAAGTTGGACGTCCGTTGCTCGCCCGAGGAGCGGATGAACAGGTCAACGTCGGGGATCTCGGGCTCGTCGAGGAAGCGACGGAACCGATCCTCGGTGAGCCGGGACGGGTCGAGCTCGCCACGCAGGGCCGCCTCGGCGACGGCCCTGGCTGCGTCCACGATCTCGGCCCTGCCGCCGTAGTTCACGCAGAACTGCAGGGTGAGCACGTGGTTGTCGGCGCTCTGTCGCTCGGCGTCCTGCAGCTCGCGGATGACGCTGCGCCACAGCCGCGGCGCCCGGCCCGCCCACCGGATCCGCACGCCCATCGCGTCGAGCTGGTCCCGGCGGCGGTGGATCACGTCCCTGTTGAAGCCCATCAGCCAGCGCACTTCGTCAGGGGAGCGGCGCCAGTTCTCGGTGGAGAACGCGTACGCCGACAGGTAGGGGATGCCGATCTCGATGGCCCCCTCGATCACGTCGAACAGCGAATCCTCGCCGCGGGCGTGGCCTGCGGTGCGTGGCAGGTTGCGGGCTTTCGCCCAGCGGCCGTTGCCGTCCATGACGATCGCGACGTGCGCGGGGAGTGCCCGGGCATCGATCGCGGGCGGACGGGCACCCGACGGGTGCGGTACGGGCGGTCGGATCTGCTTGCGCTGAGCCACGTCGGCAGCCTAACGCGAGGAGTTTCGGCACGTGGCGCAGCATCGCCGAACCGGCGGGGAGGGCCCATTCCGCCACCGGCGAACAACCTGAGTCGACCAGACTCAACCTGCTTGAAATTGCGTCGCGGTGGATGCAGACTGGCGTTAGCACTCGGGCAAGCAGAGTGCTAACGAGACGATAGGAGTGACCCAACATGGCACGTACGTACGACCCCTTCCGGGAGATGGATCGCTGGTTCTCCGACGTCGCTCGGACGCCGGCCAGCGCCGCGATGCCGATGGACCTGTTCCGTGATGGCGACGTCTTCGTCGCCCGGATCGACCTTCCCGGCGTGGATCCGGCCTCGATCGACGTGGACGTGGACGACCGCACCCTCACCGTGCGGGCGCAGCGCAATGTCGAGACCACCGACGAGCAGAAGTGGCTGGTCCGGGAGCGTCCGGCCGGCACCTTCGCCCGGCAGCTGACCCTGGGCTACGGGGTTGCGCTGGACAAGATCGGGGCCGAGTATGCCGATGGCGTGCTGAGCCTGCGCATCCCGGTGGCCGAGGAGGCCAAGCCGCGCAAGATCAGCGTCTCGCACAGCGGCGGCACCACGCAGATCGAGGGCTCTGTCGAGGGCTGAGCGACCGCATCTCATCGAGGGCCACCGATTGTCGTCGAGGGCCAGCCCCGGAGGCTGGCGCTCGACGCGAGGGGTGGCCCTCGGCGTGTGTTCGGGGTCAGGCGAAGGCGACGGACGCCTTGGTCAGGCGGTGCACCTGGCTGCGGGAGAGCCTCACCTCGGCAGCGGCCATCAGCGCGGGGACCTGCTCGACCGAGCTGACCGAAGCGATCGGTGCGGTCACCCCGGGTTGCTGGCGCAGCCACGCGAGCGCGACCGTCGCAGGTTCGATGCCGAGTTCGTCAGCGACGCCGACGACCGCGTCCATGACGTCGAAACCGGCTTCGGTCGCGTAGCTGCGAACCCGCGCGGCGCGCGGCCCGTGCGGTTGCTCGTCCCGCGCGTACTTGCCGGTGAGGAAGCCTGCGGCCAGCCCGTAGTACGGCACCAGCGCGAGGTGGTGCTCGGCGCAGACCGCGCCCAGCCCTGCGGACTCGACCTCGGCGCGGTGCACGAGGTTGTACTGGGGCTGCACGGCGACCGGGAGTGCGAACCCCTCGGCTGTCGCCACCCCGACCACCTCTGCGACCCGCTCCGCGGTGAAGTTCGACAACCCGTAGTGCCGGATGTCGCCGGCGGACACCAGCTGGTCGAACGCGCCGAGCCACTCCGCCGTCGGCACGTGGGGGTCGTCCTCGTGGGCGTAGTACAGGTCGATCGTCTCCAGGCCCAGCCGCCGCCGCGAGCCGTCCAGGCAGATCTTGATGTTGGCCGGACGCAGCCCGCGGTGCACCGGATGCTTGCCGACCTTGGTGGCCACCACCACGGTGGCCTTGTCGGAGCGATGGCGGAGCCAACCGCCGATCACGCTCTCGGACTCGCCGCCGCGGTGCCCCGGCACCCAGGTCGAGTAGCTGTCGGCGGTGTCGATGAAGTTGCCACCGGCCTCCACGTAGGCGTCGAGAATCGCGTCGGACGCGTTTCCGTCCGCGGTCCAGCCGAAGACATTGCCGCCCAGGCACAGCGGGGACACTCTCAGCGTTGAGATCCGGTGCATGCACACAGCCTAGGGTGACGGCGCGAATTCTCAGGCTGACAGCGCGAAATCCACGCTCAGATGCACCGAGAGCCCTGTGGTGGCGTTCAGTTCGAGGCCCAGGTCGAGCGGCGCGGACGCTGCTCGCGCGCCGGCGGCGAACATCACCGGGCTCGGCTGCTCGTGGTGGGGGGACGGCATGGACCAGGAGTCCGATGCCTGTTCGATGCCCACGACCTCGAGGCCGGCGGCCGCGGCGACGGCGTCCGCCTTGCGGCGGGCCATGGCCATCGCCGCGGCGGCCGCAGGGATGCTGGCCTCGAACTCGTCGTAGGTCCACTCCAGGTCCGTCACGCTGACCCCCGGCCGGTCGGCGAGGACGCCGAGGACCGCAGGAAGCTGCTCGGCTCCGGCCACGACGACCAGGTCGATCTCGACGGTCTGGTTCTTCAGCAGGACGCCGTCCCTGGTGGCCAGGCGCACGCCCGCGACTTCGACGGCGTCCTCGGCGACTCCGTGCCCGGCGAGTTCGGTGACGAGGTCAGCCACGAGTGCCGCCTTGCGTCCGGCGACTCCGGCGGCGATCGTCGAGGACCCGTGAACGAGCGCGTGGACGCGGGCCGACGTCGCGGTGATCCGTACGGTGTGGTCGACCGTGATCCGCAGGGTTCCCATCGGCTGAGCCTATTGCCTCCCGGGCCCGCACGGGACCCGGGAGGCGCCACGGGACCGCCATCCCGAGGCTCAACCGGCGGCGTCAGGTGTGGCTGACCGCCGCGTGCTCTATGGCCAGGCCGTTGCTGAACCGGGTGAGGTAGGTGTCGAAGCCGGCCACGTCCGCCGGATCCGGGGCGACCGTCTCCAGGGCCGCGCCGGCGAAGACGCTCGTGGTCAGGTAGTCGGCCAGCGACTGGCCGTCCGCCTTGTCGCGGGCGTAGGCGGCGAGAAGGGCGATGCCCCAGGCCCCGCCCTCGCCGGCGATGTCACCGACCGAGACCGGCGCGTTGACGGCGGCGGCGAGGTAGCGCTGCGCGACACCCCTGGTCTTGAACAGCCCCCCGTGGGCGAACAGGGAGTCGAGCGCGACCGACTCGTCGGTGAGCAGGATGTTCATCCCGATCCGCAGGCTCGACAGGGCGGCGAACAGCTGGGTGCGCATGAAGTTCGCCAGCGTGAACCTCGAGTCGGGGGTGCGCACGAACAGCGGGCGTCCCTCCTCGAGGCCGGTGATGTGCTCGCCGGAGAGGTAGTTGTAGGCCAGCAGTCCGCCGCAGTCGGGCTCACCCTCCAGCGACGCGGTGAACAGGGTCTCGAACACGGTCCCGGCGTCCGCGGTGGCGCCGATCCGGGTGGCGAACTCGCCGAACAGGCCAGCCCAGGCATTCAGCTCGCTGGCGCCGTTGTTGCAGTGCACCATCGCGACCAGGTCTCCGGCGGGAGTGGTGACCAGGTCGAGTTCCGGATGCATCCGTGCCAGGGGCTGCTCCAGCACGACCATCGCGAAGATCGACGTACCGGCGGACACGTTGCCGGTGCGCACGGCAACCGAGTTCGTCGCCACCATTCCGGTGCCGGCGTCGCCTTCGGGCGGGCAGAACAGCACTCCCGGCTGCAGCACCCCTGTGGGGTCGAGCAGCGCCGCACCCGCAGCGGTGAGGGAACCGGCCGGCGCGCCCGCCGGCAGTACGGACGGCAGCAGCGCGGCCAGGGTGCACCCGTAGCCCCTGCTCGCGGCGAGCTCGTCGAACTGGCCCAGCATCGTGGCGTCGTAGCCGCCGGTGGTGGTGTCGATCGGGAACATGCCGGACGCGTCGCCCACGCCCAACACCCGCTCGCCGGTCAGCAGGAAGTGCACGTACCCCGCGAGGGTGTTGATCGAGGCGATCGACGGGACGTGCTCCTCGCCGTTGAGCATCGCCTGGTACAGGTGGGCGATCGACCAGCGCTGCGGGATGTTGTAGCCGAACAGCGCGCTCAACTCCTCGGACGCCGGGCCGGTGATGGTGTTCCGCCAGGTCCGGAACGGCACCAGCAGCGCGCCGTCCGCATCGAAGGCGAGGTAGCCGTGCATCATCGCCGAGACACCCATCGCGCCCACCGTGCGCAACTCGACACCGTACTGCTCGCGCACTTGCCCGGCGAGCGACGCATACGCCTCTCGCATGCCTGAGTGCACGGCATCCAGCGAGTACGTCCAGACCCGGTCGGCGAATTGGTTCTCCCAGTCGTGTCCGCCGGTCGCCAGCGGCGCGTTGTCCGGGCCGGTCAACACCGCCTTGATCCGCGTCGAGCCGAACTCGATACCCAGTGCCGTGCGTCCCTCCGCAATGGCGGCGCGGATGCCCTCGATCTCCATTGATCCTCCTCTAGTGCAGCCCTCGCGACCTCGTGCGGGGCTGCCGACGCAGACATCATGACAGGCGAGTGTGTGCGCTAACAACGGCTCGCCGGAAGCTCCTGGCGCAGACGGCACCCCGGTCGGGGGAGAATGATCGCGTGCCGACCTATCGTGACGAGGCGGTCGTGCTGCGTACCCACAAGCTGGGCGAGGCCGACCGCATCATCACTATGCTCTCCCGGCAGCACGGGAAGATCCGTGCGGTTGCGCGCGGCGTGCGCAGGACATCCTCGAAGTTCGGCGCACGGCTGGAGCCGTTCAGCCACGTCGACCTGCAGTTCGCCACCGGCAGGACGCTGGACGTGATCACCCAGGCGGTCACCCTGCACCCGTACTCCGAACCTCTGGCTCACGACTACGAGCGCTACACGACCGGGCAGGTGATGATCGAGACGGCCGACCGGCTGGTCACGGAGGAGGGGGAGCCGTCCTTGCAGCAGTACCAGCTGCTGGTGGGCGCCCTGCACGCGTTGACGTCCGGGACCTCGGATGGCTTGCGGCCACCCGCGATGGTGATGGACGCCTACCTGCTGCGTGCGATCGCCCTGGCCGGCTACGCCCCCACTCTGGCCGATTGTGCGCGATGCGGCGCCGCCGGCCCGCACGAGGCATTCTCCCCACAACTCGGCGGCATGGTCTGCCGGCGCTGCAGGCCGCCTGGTTCCGCGCACCCGGCGCCTGCAACCGTGGCCTACCTCGCCGCGCTGCTCGCCGGTGACTGGCCCGCAACGAGGGACGTGGCGGAGCTGACGATCCGTCAGGGGAGCGGGCTGGTGGCAGCCTTCGTGAGCTGGCACCTCGATCGCGGACTGCGCTCGCTGAGCCACGTGGATCGGTCGCGACCGGTCCGCTGAGTCCGGGACGGCCGGCCGTCCGATCGGGCAGTGTTACCGATATCAAACTGTTATCTGGAAATGGTGTCGGCTGGCTGGTGATACCGGTAACATCCTTCTTGGCAGGCGATGTTGCCGCTAACACTCAGGAGCACAGCGAGGTGACCGATCCAGTGAAACACCTAGTCAGGCCCATGAATACAGCCACGACCACCGGTACGGGCAGGGGGGAAGGGCGATGAGCTCGATCCCGGCCGAACTGAGGGACGTGGTGGAGGCCCTGAAGGTGGAGGTTGCCGCCCTGCATGCCGAGTTGCCGCGCAACGGCCTGGTCGTGTGGACGGCTGGCAACGTGTCGGCGCGCGTGCCTGGCGCCGACCTGCTGGTGATCAAGCCGTCAGGAGTGTCGTACGACGACCTGACGCCGGAGTCGATGGTGGTCTGCGACCTGGATGCGAATCTGGTCGAGGGCTCGCGCAGCCCGTCCTCGGACACCGCAGCGCACGCCTATGTCTACAAGCACATGCCCGAGGTCGGTGGCGTGGTGCACACCCACTCGGACTACGCGACCGCCTGGGCGGCGCGGCGGGAGCCGATTCCCTGCGTCCTGACCATGATCGGCGACGAGTTCGGTGGAGAGATCCCGGTGGGTCCGTTTGCGCTGATCGGGGATGACTCGATCGGGCGCGGCATCGTCGAGACGCTGACGGGAAGCCGGTCGCGCGCGGTGCTGATGGCCAACCATGGGCCGTTCACGATCGGCAAGGACGCCCGCGACGCGGTCAAGGCGGCGGTCATGGTGGAGGACGTCGCCCGCACGGTTCACCTCGCGCGCCAACTGGGGGAACCAGTACCGATCCCGCAGGCGGACATCGACCGGCTCTTTGATCGTTATCAGAACGTCTATGGACAAGGAAGTGCCAAATGAGCAAGCAGATCTGGTTCCTCACCGGCAGCCAGGGCCTTTACGGCGAGGATGTGCTCCTGCAGGTGCGGGACCAGTCCGCGCAGATTTCGGGCGCGCTCGCGGCGGCGGAATCGATCCCGGTCGAGGTGGTCGCCAGGCCGACCCTCACCGACGCCGGCGCGATCCGCCGGGTCATGCTGGACGCGAACGCCGACGACGACTGCATCGGCGTGATCGCCTGGATGCACACCTTCTCGCCGGCGAAGATGTGGATCGCAGGGATGGACGCCCTGACCAAGCCGTTCCTGCACCTGCACACGCAGGTGAACGTGGAGCTGCCCTGGGCGAGCATCGACATGGACTTCATGAACCTGAACCAGGCCGCCCACGGCGACCGCGAGTTTGCCTACATCGCCACCCGGCTCGGCGTGCCGCGCAAGACGGTCGCCGGTCACGTGTCCGACCCCCGCGTCGTGGCGCGGATCGCGGTCTGGGCGCGGGCGGCGCTGGCGCGGGCCGAGGTGAGCACCCTGAAGCTGGTGCGGTTCGGCGACAACATGCGCAATGTGGCCGTGACCGAGGGCGACAAGGTCGAGGCCGAGCGCCGCTTCGGCGTCTCGGTGAACACCTGGGGCGTCAACGACCTGGTCGACGTCGTCGACAACCAGGTCAGCGAGGGCGAGGTCGACGCGCTGATCAGCGAGTACATGGACCTCTACGACGTGGCCCCCGAACTGCACCCGGGTGCGGACCGGCACGAGTCACTGCGCTACGGCGCCCGGATCGAGGCCGCACTGCGCACGTTCGTGGTCGAGGGTGGCTTCGGCGCCTTCACGACGAACTTCGAGGATCTCGGCGGGCTGCGTCAGCTGCCCGGCCTGGGCGTGCAGCGCCTGGAGGGCGAGGGTATCGGGTTCGCCGGAGAGGGCGACTGGAAGACCGCCGTCCTGGGCCGCACCCTGATGACCATGGCGCAGGGCCTGCCCGGCGGCACCTCGTTCATGGAGGATTACACCTACCACCTGGAGCCGGGCCGCGAGCTCAGCCTCGGCGCCCACATGCTCGAGGTGAGCCCGTCCATCGCGCTGGGCACGCCGCGGATCGAGATCCACCCGCTCGGTATCGGCAACCGTGAGGATCCGGTCCGGATGGTGTTCGACGCGATGCCGGGCGACGGCGTCACCGTCGGCATGTGCGACCTCGGGGATCGCTTCCGGCTGGTCGGCAACGAACTCACCGTCGTCCCGCCGCTGGCCGACATGCCGAAGCTCCCCGTGGCGCGCGCGGTCTGGCAGGCCAAGCCGGACTTCACCACCTCGACCGAGTGCTGGCTGTCCGCGGGCGGACCGCATCACACCGTGCTGTCCACCGCGCTCACCACCGAGCACCTCACGGATCTCGCCGAGATGATCGGCATCGAGCTCGCCATGATCGGCGAGGGCACCCGGACCGGCCAGTTCCTCAAGGAACTGCGCTGGAACAACGCCTACCACCGGCTGGCCATGGGCTTCTAGGTCGTTCAAGGAGTTTCCAGTTGATCAGGAGAGGGGGAATGTCGACGGGGCAGGTCCTGCTGAATAACGATTCCACAACGTTTCTCGAACTGCTCATTGAATGGCAACGGATGCCGGGCGTAGCCAACCGAGGCTGCGACTCAATGAGGAGAAGGAGCGCATCAACAAAATGCGACGCATCGGAATGGCGATCATTGCTATCGTCACTTCATTCGCACTTGCCGCCTGTGGCGGCACCGGCGCCGGGGGCGGCGCAACGACGGGTGGCTCCGGGGCCTCCCAAGCTGCGGGGGACACGCTGGTCGGAGTCGCAATGCCGACTCAGACCTCTGAGCGCTGGATCGCCGACGGCAACGCCGTGAAGGCGGGCCTGGAGAAGGCCGGCTACAAGGTCGACCTCCAGTACGCCAACGACGACATCCCGACCCAGACCCAGCAGATCGACGCGATGATCACGGCAGGCGCGAAGCTGCTCATCATCGCCGCCATCGACGGGACGGCCCTGACCAGCCAGCTGCAGAACGCCGCGTCCAAGGGCATCAAGGTGATCGCGTACGACCGCCTGATCCGTGACAGCGAGAACGTCGACTTCTACGTGTCGTTCGACAACTACAAGGTCGGCGTGGCCCAGGCCACCGCTCTGCTCTACGGCATGGGCATCACCGATCGCGACGGCAAGGCCACCGGGAATGCCGCCAAGGGCCAGGACATCGAGATGTTCGCCGGCTCCCTGGACGACAACAACGCCCACTTCTTCTGGAATGGCGCTCAGGACACCCTGAAGCCGTTCATCGATGACGGCACCCTGGTTGTGAAGTCGAAGCAGACCACGATCGAGCAGGCCGCCACGCTGCGCTGGCTGCAGGAGACCGCCCAGAAGCGGATGGAGGACCTCCTCACGTCCACCTACGGCGGCAAGGGCACCGGCCTGAAGGGCGTGCTGTCGCCTTACGACGGCATCTCCCGCGGCATCATCACCGCCCTGCAGGGCGTTGGCATGGGCCCGACGATCAAGGAAGGCCTGCCGATCGTGACCGGTCAGGACGCCGAGATCGCCTCTGTGAAGCTGATCGCGGACGGCGTGCAGTCCTCGACCATCTTCAAGGACACCCGGAAGCTGGCCGCTGAGGCCGTCACCGCCGCGCAGGACTTCCTGGGTGGCAAGACGCCTGAGGCCAACAACACCAAGGATTACGACAACGGCAAGAAGGTTGTCCCGTCCTACCTGCTCGAGGTCGACACGGTTTACACCGACAACATCCAGTCGCTGCTGATCGACTCCGGTTACTGGACGGCGGACGAAGTCAAGTCCGGCGTCGCCAAGTAAGGCATAGCGAGGACCGGGGTGGGTCCAGCACCCGCTGGACCCACCCCGGGTTCCCGGTGCTCACAAGGAAGTTGGGTATGAACCAGATACTTCAAATGCGCTCGATCACCAAGGAGTTCCCCGGCGTCAAGGCCCTCGAGGACGTGACGCTCACGGTCAATGCCGGTGAGATCCATGCGATCTGCGGGGAGAACGGTGCGGGCAAGTCGACCCTGATGAAGGTGCTCAGCGGGGTGTACCCGCATGGCAGCTACAAGGGCGAGATCATCTTCGAGGGTGAGGAGGTGCGCTTCTCATCGATCAATGACTCCGAGGCCAAGGGCATCGTGATCATCCACCAGGAACTGGCTCTGGTGCCGTACCTGTCAATCGCAGAGAACATCTTCCTGGGTAACGAGGTCAAGGGCACCGGTGGCCTGATCGACTGGAACAAGGCCAACCACAAGGCCAACCAGCTGATGGAGCGGGTCGGGTTGCACGAGAACCCGATCACCCCGGTTTCCCAACTGGGCGTGGGCAAGCAGCAGCTCATCGAGATCGCCAAGGCGCTGAGCAAGGAAGTCAAGCTGCTGATCCTCGACGAGCCCACGGCGGCCCTGAACGACACGGACTCCGAGCACCTGCTCGACCTGATCCGGCAGCTCCAGAGGGACGGCATCACCTCGATCATCATTTCGCACAAGCTGAACGAGATCGCCGAGATCGCCGACAACACAACGATCATCCGCGACGGCCGGACGATCGAGACCATGGACATGTCCGATCCGACCGCCACGCAGGAGCGCATGATCCGCGGCATGGTCGGACGCGACCTGGCGCACCGCTTCCCCGAGCGCACCCCGCAGATCGGTGAGCCGGTCCTTGAGGTCGAGAACTGGACGGTGTACCACCCGACCCAGCCGGGACGGATGATCATCGACAACGCGAGCTTCAACGTGCGGGCCGGCGAAGTCGTCGGGATCGCAGGCCTGATGGGTGCGGGTCGCACCGAGCTGGCGATGAGCCTGTTCGGCCACACCTACGGCCGCAACATCACCGGGCAGGTCAAGATGCACGGAAGCGTGGTGGACACGAGCACCGTGGCCGGCGCGGTCGGCGCGAGCATCGCCTACTGCACCGAGGACCGGAAGCGGTTCGGCCTCAACCTGCTCGACGACATCAGGCACAACATCTCCGCCGCGGGCCTGTCCAAGCTGGTCAAGGGCGGCTGGATCAACGGCAACGAAGAGCTGAAGATCGCCGAGGAATACCGGGCCAGCCTGAACATCAAGACCCCTACGGTGATGGCTCTGGTCGGGAAGCTCTCCGGTGGCAACCAGCAGAAGGTCGTGCTGAGCAAGTGGCTCTACACCGACCCCGAAGTGCTGATCCTCGACGAGCCGACCCGCGGTATCGACGTGGGTGCCAAGTACGAGATCTACACGATCATCAACCGCATGGTCGCCGAGGGCAAGGCGGTCGTGGTGATCTCCTCCGAACTGCCCGAGCTGCTCGGCATCTGTGATCGCATCTACACGCTCGCCTTCGGGCGGATCACCGGTGAGGTGCCGGTCGCCGAGGCCACTCAGCACTCGCTGATGGAGCTCATGACGCTGGAACGCAACGCCGAACTTCCCGTGAGGAACGGCAACAACGTGGAGGCTGGTCGGGCGCAGGGCGCCGAGGAGCCCTCCAATCTTGAACTGAAGGGAAGCAACCGATGACCGCTACCGTCACTCCCGCCAAGACGTCCACTGCCGGAGTGCGTGAGCTGCTGACCAGCAACCTGCGCCAGAGCGGCATTCTGATCGCTTTCGTGGTTGTCTTCACGGCAGCAGCGATCGCCAGTCCGAACTTCCTCTCGCCGGGCAACATCAGCAACATCGTCCAGCAGTACTCCTACATCCTGATCCTGGCGATGGGCATGCTGCTGGTCATCGTCGCCGCCCAGATCGACCTGTCCGTCGGCTCAGTGGTCGCCCTCACCGGCGCCGTCGCGGCCGTCGTGGTGATCAAGTGGGGAATGCCCTGGTACATGGGCGTCCTTGCGGCCCTGGGCGTCGGCCTCCTGGTCGGCATCTGGCAGGGCTTCTGGGTGGCCTTCGTGGGCATCCCGGGCTTCATCGTGACCCTGGCCGGCATGCTCATCTTCCGCGGGCTCACCTACCAGGTGCTCAACTCGATCTCGCTGTCGCCGTTCGGTGGCGTGTACTACGAGATCAACAACGGGTTCCAGAACGGGTTGATGGGCGGCTACGGGGTGGACACCTTCACCCTGGTGATGTTCGGTGCCGGTGCGCTCGTGCTCGCCTACCTGCAGTGGCGCACCCGGCAGGGCCGGATCGCCTACCTGCAGACGGTGGAGTCAATGCCGCTGTTCATCGGCAAGATCGTGCTGATGGCGGCAGTGATCATGTGGCTCGGCTTCGAGCTCGCCTCCGACCGCGGCCTGCCCAACATCCTGGTGCTGGTTCTGATTCTCCTCGTGATCTACACCCTGGTCAGCCAGAAGACCGTGTTCGGCCGGCACATCTACGCGATCGGCGGCAACCTGAACGCGGCCAAGCTGTCCGGTGTCCGCGTACGCCGGATCAACTTCTGGGTGTTCGTGAACATGGGTCTGCTGTCCGCTGTCGCCGGCATCGTCTACTCGTCCCGGATGAACGCCGCCCAGCCCGGCGCCGGCAACGGCCTCGAACTGGACGCGATCGCGGCCTGCTTCATCGGCGGCGCGTCGACCACCGGCGGTATCGGCCGCGTCGGTGGGGCCATGATCGGTGGCCTGCTGATGGCCGTGATCAGCAACATCATGTCGCTGCTCGGCTGGCCGATGCAGCTGCAGTCGGTCGCCAAGGGCGTCGTGCTGCTGCTGGCCGTGGCCTTCGACCTGTGGAACCGGCGGCGCTCGGAATCTGCCGCCTGACAACCTGGATGTCGGGCGGCCTCGCCAGCCCGATCGCGAAGCCCCGGCCCCCTGCGCCGGGGCTTCGTGGTTAGCATGAGCGGCGTGATGGCGATCAGCAGGTTCCGGGTTACCGGGGACGCCTCCGGCTTCGTCGCCGGGGCGCGGGCGGTGGTGGCGCATTTCTCCGCGTCCGTGGGGTGCGAGGGGGCCGAACTGGTGCAGAACCTGGACGAGCCCGAACTGTGGGCGATCGTGAGTCGATGGGCGGACGTCGGCTCCTACCGCAGGGCGTTCAACGGGACCGAAGCGAAGCTCGTCCTCGTCCCGTTGCTGTCGCTGGCGATCGACGAGCCGAGCGCCTACGCCGAGCCCGCGTCCGTCGGCGAGAACCGGCCCCGCGGAACAGTAAGCTGAGCGGGCTGCCAGCCAGGCAGCACGTCGCAACGACAAGGAGTGAATGGTGGCCAGCCGCCTGGAGAACGTGATCAGCCTGACCAAGCGCCGGGGGTTCGTCTACCCCTGTGGCGAGATCTACGGCGGCACCAGGGCGGCCTGGGACTACGGCCCCTTCGGTGTCGAACTGAAGGAGAACATCAAGCGCCAGTGGTGGCGCTCGGTGGTGCAGGGCCGCGACGACGTCGTCGGCCTCGACTCCTCGATCATCCTGCCGCGCCAGGTCTGGGTCGCGTCCGGCCACGTGGGCGTGTTCTCCGACCCGCTCACCGAGTGCCTGTCCTGCCACAAGCGGTTCCGCTCCGACCAGCTGGAGGAGGCGTTCGAGTTCAAGAAGGGACGCAAGCCGTCCGGGCTGGAGGAGATCAACTGCCCCGAGTGCGGCACCCTCGGCAGGTTCACCGAGCCGCGCGACTTCAACATGATGCTGAAGACCTACCTCGGTGTGATCGAGGACGAGTCCGGGCTGCACTACCTGCGTCCGGAGACCGCGCAGGGCATCTTCATCAACTTCAAGAACGTCGAGGGCACTTCCCGGATGAAGGTGCCGTTCGGCATCGGCCAGGTCGGCAAGAGCTTCCGGAACGAGATCACGCCCGGCAACTTCATCTTCCGCACCCGCGAGTTCGAGCAGATGGAGATGGAGTTCTTCGTCAAGCCCGGGACGGATGAGGAGTGGCACCAGCACTGGATCGACGCCCGCACCGACTGGTACACCGACCTCGGCATCAGCCGGGACAACCTGCGCCACTACGAGCACCCGAAGGAGAAGCTGTCGCACTACTCGAAGCGCACCGTCGACATCGAGTACAACTTCGGCTTCACCGGCGGCGACGGCTGGGGTGAGCTGGAGGGCATCGCCAACCGGACCGACTTCGACCTGGGCACGCACTCCGAGCACTCGGGGACGGACCTGAGCTACTTCGAGCAGGCCAGCGGCGAGCGCTACCTGCCCTACGTGATCGAGCCGGCGGCCGGCCTGACCCGCTCGCTGATGGCGTTCCTGGTCGAGGCCTACACAGAGGAGGAGGTGCCGACCGCGAAGGGTGGCACCGAGACCCGGGTGTCGCTGAAGCTCGATCCCCGTCTCGCTCCGGTGAAGGTGGCCGTGCTCCCGCTGTCCCGCAACGCCGACCTCTCGCCGAAGGCGCGCGACCTCGCCGCCCAGCTGAGGAGGGCGTGGAACATCGAGTTCGACGACGCCCAGTCGATCGGACGCCGCTACCGCCGTCAGGACGAGATCGGCACCCCGTACTGCGTCACCGTCGACTTCGACACCCTCACCGACGATGCGGTGACGATCCGCGAGCGGGACACGATGAGCCAGGAGCGGGTCGGGCTCGACCAGGTGCAGGGCTACCTCGCGTCCCGGCTGCTCGGCTGCTGACGCTCGGACCCGGCGTTCGGCGCCCAGTGGCTCAGGAGCGGGTCGGGCTCGATCAAGCTGCGGGGCTACCTCGCGTCCCGGCTGCTCGGCTGCGGACGTTCAGACCAGGGGGACGAAGCTGAACCGGTAGCCGGCGATCGGCTCGCGGTGCCAGCCGTCGTGTTCGCGGTCGACCACCCACATCACGCCCGAAGCGGGCACGACCATCCGGCCGCCGATGGCGAGCTGGGCCTCCAGGTCCGCAGGCAGCACATGCGCGTCCGCGGAGACCAGGATGCGGTCGAACGGGCCGTCCTGAGGTGCGCCGAGAGTGCCTGGGACGGCGGGCTCGATGCGCGCCCACGGCAGGTTGAAGGCTGCGAGGTTGTCACGTCCGAACGCCACCAGTTCGGGCACGGCCTCGACGCCCAGGACAGAGCCCTTCGGGCCGACGAGCTGGCCGATCAGTGCCGTCGTCCAGCCCGAGCCGCTGCCGACGTCCAGCACCCTCACCCCCTCGGTCAGGTGCAGGAGTTCGAGCATGAACTGCACCGTCCACGGTTGTGAGTTCGTCGCGCCGTGGCCGATCGGCACAGGCTCGTCGAGCGCTGCGCGGTCACGGACGTCTTCGGGCAGGAACCTGGCTCGCGGGATGGCGGCCAGCGCCGCCACGACCCGGCTGTGGTCGGTGCTCATGCCCCTAGCGCACACCGTGGGAGGGCTCCCGCGCAAGGGTGGGTAGGCTGTCCGGACTGACCTGGTGTCGCGATCCGACCCTCGAACGGGCGGTGCGAGGCTTCAGTGACGCTCGGGACGCGACGGGTGGTCTGATCGCGACAGGAGGTGGAATGGAACCGCTGCGGCTGGTGGCGCCCTCTGGCGGGGTCGTCGAAGTGCCGGTGCCGGTGGTGCTCGCGCCGATGGCAGGCATCACCAACGCCGCCTACCGCCAGCTCTGCCGCGAGCAGGGTGCGGGGCTCTACGTCTGCGAGATGATCACCTCGCGCGGCATCGTCGAGCGGATTCCGAAGAGCTTCGACATGCTGCGGTTCGATCCCGGCGAGGTGGTCCGCTCGGTGCAGCTGTACGGCGTCGACCCCGGTGTGATGGCGAGGGCGACCGAGATTCTGTGCGCTGAGTTCGGCGTGCGCCACGTCGACCTGAACTTCGGCTGCCCCGTGCCCAAGGTGACCCGGCGCGGCGGCGGGGGAGTGCTGCCGTGGAAGCGGGACCGGCTTGGCGCGATCCTGCGGGCCACCGTGCGGGCCGCGGATCGCTACGGCGTACCGGTGACGATCAAGACTCGGCTCGGCATTGACGAGGAGCATCTGACCTACCTCGACGCCGGCCGGATCGCGCAGGACGCGGGCTGTGCGGCGATCGCCCTGCATGCGCGGACCGTGCGGCAGGCCTACGCGGGCGAGGCGGCCTGGGAGGCGATCGCCTCCCTCGTGGACGCGCTGGACATCCCGGTGCTGGGCAACGGTGACATCTGGGAGGCGTCCGACGCCCTGCGCATGGTCGGGCAGACCGGCTGTGCCGGCGTCGTGGTCGGACGGGGGTGCCTGGGCCGGCCGTGGCTGTTCCGCGACCTCGCGGACGCCTTCACCGGACGCGGGCGGCGCACGCTGCCGTCCCTGGGCGAGGTGGCCACGATGGTGCGGCGGCACGCCGAACTGCTGGCGGAACTGTACGGCGAGAAGCACGGCTTGACCGATCTACGCAAGCACATGGCCTGGTACTTCAAGGGCTTCCCGGTCGGCGGTGAGCTGCGCCGTGAGCTGGCGATGATCTCCTCGTTCGCGGAACTGGACGCGTTGCTGGCGCAGCTTGACGGATCCGTGCCGTTCCCGGAGGCGGAACTCGGAGCGCCGCGCGGCCGGCAGGGCACCCCGCGCGAGCGGGTGATCCTTCCCTACGGCTGGCTGGACTCCACCGAGCTCGGCGACGCCGACCTCACAGCCGCCGAGTCGGACGCCTCCGGCGGCTGAACCGGACGGGGGACGGTTCCGATTGCGGTCCATGACAGCCCCGACCACAAACCGGTAGTGGTGGACGGAGATAGGAACCGTCCCCAACCCGGTCCAACTGGTAGTGGTGGACGGAGATAGGAACCGTCCCCAACCCGGTCCAACCGGTAGTGGTGGACCGGGATAAGAACCGTCCCCAACCCGGTCCGGTCAGGTGACGGCGTCCGCGGTGGCGCGGCCGACCAGGGCGGCCCCGATCGCGGCCACCGGGTAGTCGGACGGGAGCACGATCACCCGGTCGGCCAGGTTGAGGGACGTGAGGAACTCCGAGGACGCAGCGCGGGCGGTGAGGATGCGACGCACCTCGTCGACCAGGCCGCGAGCGGCGTGCACGACCCCGCCACCGAGCACGACCCGGGAGGAGCCCTGGGTGAGCACGACCAGCTGGACGGCCGTGGCGATTCCCGCACTGATCCGGGTGGCCTCGGTCATGGCATCGGGCGATCCTGCCGCCGCAGCATCGAACAGCGAGGGCAGAGATACCCGCGGGGCGAGCGCGGCGAGTCGTTCGGCGATTCCCGCGCCGCCGACCAGAACCTCGAGGCAGCCGCGCTGGCCGCACGCGCAACGCTCGCCGTCCGGGTCGAGGGCGATGTGCCCGATCTCGCCGGCCAGGTTGCCCTGACCCCGGACCAGGCGGCCATCCGCGAGAGTGGCCGAGGCCACGCCGGTACCGACGTTGATGTAGGTGAGATCGCTGGCCGCCAGGCGGGCGGCGGCAGCGAGCGCGGCAGCCTTCACGTCGTTGTCCACCGCGACCGGAACGCCCAGCGCCAGCCCCAGCCGCTCGCCGAGGGCGAGGTGGCTGACGTCGAGGTTCACCGCCGTCCGGACGGTGCCGGTGAGGTGGTCCACCTGCCCGGGGACGCCGATGCCGACACTGTCCAGGTCGCCGCGCCCGATCCCGGCGAGGTCGAGGCAGGCGTCGGTCACGGCGAGTGCGGACCGGATCACGCCCTCCGCGCCGCGTTCGGTCGGGAGCACCCGCTCAGCCAGTACCCGTCCGGCGGCGTCGAGCAGGATGCCGTGCGTCTTGGTGCCCCCGATATCGAGGCCGAGGCGCGGCCGCTCACTCATCTCGTCCCCTCTGCGAGCAGTCTGATCAGGCAGGTCGCGGCGCCTCGCCCGCTGCCGTAGGTGGCGATGTCGACGGTACCCGGCAGCTCCGGCCAGCCGAGGTCGACCACGACCGCGTCCGGACGCCGCTGGAGCACCATAGCGGTCGCGTCGGCCAGGAACGGGACCCTGGCCAGATCGCGACCCTGTACGACCAGCGGGCGATCGGCATGGGTGTCCAGAACCGCACTGAGGGCTGCCTCGTCGTGGACGTCGACGCAGGTGGCGCCGGGGAGCCAGCGGTCGAGCTCGGAGGCGAGGTGGTCGCCGACGCCCCAGACCGTCTCGCCCGCCGCGATGTTGGCCGCCGAGCCCAGGCGCAGGAACACCGGGGCGCGGACCGGACGGATCGGGTGGCGCAGCCAGAAGCCCTCCGGGCTGAGCGGTGCCGGGGTCGGCACCGGCACGACCGGACCCGAGCGACGCAGCGTGGCGACCCCCTCGGCGAGGGCTGCGACCCGGGCCGCGGCGTCGCGCAGGCGGGACTCTGGCAGCCGGCCGTCGGTCACCGCCTCGAGCACGTGGGCGCGAATCTCCGCCAGTTCGGCGGCGGAGTTGTCCGTGCCGATGCAGAGCAGGTCGACGCCGGCAGCGAGGGCGAGCACTGCGGCCTCGGGGATGCCCCGCCCGGCGCTCGCCCCGGCCATGTCGAGGGCGTCGCTGACGATCGCGCCGGTGAAACCCAACTCCTCGCGCAGCAGTCCCAGCACCCGGCTCGACAGCGTGGCCGGCAGGTCGGGGTCGAGTGCCGGTACGACGATGTGCGAGGTCATCACGGCCAACGTGCCCGCCGCCACCGCGGCCCGGAACGGAACCAGCTCCCTGGCGGCCAGCGTGGCTGCGTCCACCGTGATCGTGGGCAACTCGCGGTGGGAGTCCGCTGAGGTGTCCCCATGGCCGGGGAAGTGCTTGGCGCACGCGGCCACGCCTGCCGCCTGCAGCCCACGCGTGTAGGCGGCGACGTGCCGTCCGACCAGGTTGGGGTCGGTACCGAAGCTGCGCACCCCGATCACCGGGTTGCGTGGGTTCGCGTTGACGTCGGCGTCGGGGGCGAGGTCGAGATCGATACCCGCGGCGCGCAGCTCGGCGCCGATCCCGTGTCCGACCTGCCCGGTGGTGCCCTCGTCGTCCAGGTGGCCCAGGTAGGCCATGGAGGGGTACGGCGACCCCTCCCTGTGGTGCAGGCGGGTGACGTCGCCGCCCTCCTCGTCGGTGGCGATCAGTGCGTTCGGGTTGGCGGCGTGAATGGCCGCGGTGAGGGCGCGCAGCTGGGTCGGCTCCACGATGTTGGTGCCGAACAGGCAGACCGAGCCGAGGCCGTCGGCCAGTTCGCGAGCCAGCCAGTCCGGCAGTACCGGTCCGGTGAAGCCGGGCATCAGGGTTGCGTTGACTGCCCGCCGCAGGTCGGCCTCCATGTCAGCCCTTCACCGCCCCGGCGACAAGGCCCGAGGTCAGGCGTCCCTGCACGATCATGAAGAAGATGATCACCGGCACGGCGACGAGCGTGGACGCAGCCATCACCTGCCCCCAGTCGGTGGCCCGGCTCGCGCTGGCCTGGACGAACCCGCGCAGCCACAGTGGCAGCGTCCGGTACTCCTCCTTCTGCAGGATCACCAGGGCGACCGTGAACTCGTTCCACGCCTGCAGGAACGCGTAGACGCCGGACGCGACCAGCCCGGGCGCGAGCAGCGGGAAGGTGATCCGGAAGAAGGCCTGGGTGCGGCTCAGCCCGTCCACCATGGCCGCCTCTTCGAGCTCGATCGGCACGCCGGCGACGAAGCCGCGCAGCATCCAGATCGTGAACGGCACGACGGCGGCCACGTACAGGATCGACACGCCGGTCACGGTGTTCAGCAGGCTCAGCGAACTCATCAGCTTGTACTGGGCGATGAACAGGCCCTCTGCGGGCAGCATCTGGATGAACAGCACTGCCAGCACGAAGGAGGCCCGCCCGCGGAACCGGAACCGGCTGATCGCCAGGGCGGCCAGGAAGGCGAACAGCAGGCAGAAGACGACCGTGGTCAGGGTGATCGCGACGCTCATGCCGAGCGCCGGCCAGAAGCTGCCCTCGGCGAAGACTGCGGCGAAGTTGTCCAGTGAGCCGCCCCAGGGCCAGAACCGCGGAGTGGTGGAGGTGAGCACCGTGTTCGGCAGCAGCGACGAGTTCAGCATCCAGTACACCGGGAACGCCCAGGCTGCGGCGACCAGGATCGCGATGAGGCTCGCGGCCAGGCGTCCGGGACGGAACCGGCGGCGTTGCGTGCGCATCACGAGTCCTCCTTCATCAGGTGCAGTACGTAGAACAAGCTCAGGGCAACGGTGAGCACGAGCACGAAGATCGACAGGGCCGAGGCCATGCCGAAGTCGGACGCGCCGACGCCGAGCCGGTAGATGTAGGTGCCGAGCAGGTCGGTCGATGCGGTCGGCGCGCCGGCGTCCTGCAGCATCTTGATCTGCGCGAAGACCCGCAGGTCCCAGATCACCTGCAGCAGGGTGACGATCATCAGGACGGGCCGCACCATCGGCAGGATGATCGCGAAGAACCGCTGCCGGGGGGACGCGCCATCCAGGGCGGCGGCCTCCATCACCTCCTCGGAGATCTGGGTGAGGCCGGCGTAGACCGAGAACGCCACGAACGGGACCGACATCCAGACCACGATCACGGTGGCCACGAAGTAGAAGCTCAGCGGTTGCTCGAGCCAGTTGTGGTTGGTGAAGTCCAGGCCGGCCGCGGTGAGCAGCCAGTTCACCACGCCGCGGTGCCAGTCGAACAGCCAGATCCACACGGTCATGGACGCGATCACCGGCATCGCCCAGGCCAGCAGCATCGCCACCTGGAGGACCAGCCGGGAGATCGTGCCGATGGCGTTCATCAGCAGTGCGACCAGCACCCCGAGCACCACCGTGATCGCGGCGTTGATCAGGCAGAACGCGATCGAGCGTCCGACCACTGCCCAGGTCTGCGGGTCGGCGAACAGCTGGACGTAGTTGGCCATCCCGACGAACTGGGGCGGCCGTCCGAACTGCTGGGCGAGCCCGAACTTCTGGGTGGATGTCCAGAACTGCCACACGAGCGGGTAGCCCAGCGCGAGGAGCAGGATGGCGACGGTCGGCAGCAGCAACAGGTAGGGCGCAAAGGGCCTCCGGCGGCGGCGCAGCACGGATCCGGCTGCGGCCTGTTCGCGGGCAGGCGAGAGCACAGTCATCGACGCGAGCCTCTCAAACGGGAGCGGATGGGTCGCCTGCAGCGAGGGCCAGCCTTCGCGCCCACGGCCCGACCCAGGGGTCGGGGCCTCGGCGTTAGGGCTGGCCCTCGGCGCAGGGAGAGGGACTACTTGCCGTTCAGCATCGGGGTGAGGATGTCGTCGTACTGCTTGGCCAGCGTGGCGACGTCACCGCCCTCTGCGATCTTCTGGAAGAACTCCTCCAGTTTGCCGGAGGCCTCCACGGTGGCCCAACCGGGGGCGGCCGGAGTGAGCTTGGAGTTGGACGCGGACTCGATCAGGGCCTTCGCGAACTCGTCGTCCCCGAGGCTGGAGACGTAGTCGGAGTTGGCCGGGCCGAGACCGTTCTTGCCCAGCATCTGCTGGTACTCGGCGCTGAAGATGATCTTCATCAGCTCACGGGCGCCGGCCTGGTTCTTCGAGGCGGCCGAGATGCCGATGTTGGAGCCGCCGGCGAACACGGGGGCAGGCTTGCCGTCGTTGCCCGGCAGCGCGAAGACGCCGAAGGTCTTGTCGTTCCACTGGCGCACCTCCTTGCCGTCCTTCTTGACCAGGTCGCCGATCGACCAGTGCGCCCAACCCGGGGCCATCACGGTGGCGGCGGCGAGGCTCGTCTTGGTCTTGGTGTCACCGCTGGCCAGGACGTCGGAGTCGTTCAGGTAGAGGTACACCGACTGGTCGGTCATCGTCTTCGGGGCGTGGGACGCGCTCTTGTACAGGTCCTGGAGCTGGGTCAGGCCCTTGACGCTGTTCGGATCGGACAGGGTGGACGTCCAGGTGCCGCCATCGACCTTGGCGAGGTCGCCGCCGTTGGCGAAGATCCAGGAGATGCCGTTGCGCCAGTCCTGGCCGCCGAGGAAGAAGCCGGAGAAGTCCTTGATGTTCTTCGGGTTCTTCTCGGCGATGGTCTTCACCGCAGCATTGAACTGGTCGAGCGTGGTCGGCACCTCGACGCCGGCGGCCTTCCAGATGTCCTTGCGGTAGAACATGTAGCGCGAGCCGAAGTAGTACGGCAACGTGTAGTTCTTGCCGTCCACCTTGCCGACCTCGACGAACGAGGGAAGCAGCTTGTCACCGCCCAGTTCGGAGTACATGTCGGAGATGTCGGCGAACGCGCCGACGTTGGTGAAGGTGGGCGACTGGGTGTTGCCGACCTCGACCACGTCCGGGGTGTTGTTGGGATCCGGCAGGGCCGTGGTCAGCTTGGTGACCAGGTCGCCCCAGGACTGCTCCTCGATGGTGAGGGTGCCGCCGGTCTTGGCGTTGTAGGTGGTCTTGAGGTACTCGCGCAGTGCATCGGGGGTGTCGCCCCCGGCCAGCCACAACGTGATTTTCTGGGGCGCTGCGGAAGCGGAGTCGGTCGCCGTCGGACTACTGGCGGCGCTCGAGGAGCACCCGCCGAGGGCCAGGGCTGAGGCGGTCGCCAGTGCGACCACCGACAGCATCTTCTTCATTGCATTCCTTTCGGTTGGACGGTCGGAGAGTTGGTCTTGAGGGGTCAGCCGATCCCGAGTTCGCCGAGCAGCACCAGCGCTGCGGCGCCGAGCAGGACGGCATCCGCGCCCAGCGGGCTCGCGGCGAGCTCGAGTTCTGGACGGAACTCCGAGCGGGTGCGCTCGGAGATGCAGTCGCGGGCGGCGTCCAGCAGGGGAGCGGTGGCGATCGCGGCCGGCCCGCCGATCACGATGTGTTGCAGGCCGAGCATGCCGACGACCGGGGCGAGCGCCAGCCCGAGCCGGTGTCCGGCCTCTGCGAGCAGCGTGTCGGAGTGGGTGGGGTCGGCCTGGATCCGCGCGGTGAGTGCGGGGACGGAGGCCCAGGTCTCCAGGCAGCCGACCTTCCCGCACGGGCACGGCCCGCCGGCTTCGTCGACCACGACGTGCCCGATCTCGCCGGCGTCGCTGGTCGCGCCGTGGACGAGCCGTCCGCCCACGAGCAGGCCGGCGCCCACACCGCGGGAGAGCTGGATGCGGACCAGATCGTCCGGCCCGCCGGCGAACCGTCGCTCGGCCAGGACGGCGACGTTGGCGTCGTTCTCCACCCGCACGGGGAGGTCGAGGTCGTCGTGGAGGATCTCCTGCAGGGGCAGGTTGTGCCAGCGCAGGTTCGGGGCGGCGAGCACCGTGCCCGCGGTGTTGACCGTGCCGGGGGTGCCGACGCCGAGGCCGAGTACCGGGTGGGTGGCGGCATCCCTCAGCTCGGCGGCGAGTTCGCGCGCCGCGGCCAGGGCGTCGTCGCCGAAGGCGCCGTCGAGCGGTCGCGTCCGGGTGAGCAGCGGTTCGCCGCGGAGGCTCAGCACGGCGCCGCGGAGCTGGTCGCGGGCGGACAGGTCCATGGCGAGGATGTCGCGGGCAGCGGCATTGAAGCCGAGCAGCGTGGACGGCTTGCCGGGACGCGTGCTCCCGCTCGTGCCGGCCTCGGCGACGAGGTCCGCGGCGATCAGTTCGGCAACCAGGTCGGAGACGGTGACCTTGGTCAGACCGGTCGCGCGGGCGAGGTCGGCGCGGGAGAGCCCGGACTCGTTGTAGATCGCCTGCAGCACCAGGGCGCGGTTGCTGCGCCGGGCGTCCTCGGGACGCAGCGTGCGGCGGATCGGTTCCCGCATATTCGTTAGTAAACCTTACTAACTCACCAGAGGGCAAGGGTCCTTCCTGGCCGTTATGGAAGCGTTACGAAAAGCACCGCGGCCCGGTCGGGATCGACCGGGCCGCGGGGAAGCCGGGATTCAGACGAAGACGAGCGCCGAGACGACGAACGGGGAGAGCAGCCCCGCAACGATCGCGATGATGCCCCACAGGCGGCCGGAGTTGCGGGCGGCCGCGACGATGCCGGTGATGACGCCGGCCAGGCCGAAGAGGCTGGCCCCCATCATGCCCATCATCGCGACGCCGATCGAGTTGGCCGCTCCGGAGGTCATGAGGGACTGGATGTACTCCTCGATCGCTGCCTGGCCGGGTGCGGTCATGGCGAAGGCGAAGTACTCCCTCATCACGTCGGAGGCAGGCAGCCCGGTGGCGAGGGCGATGATCATGGCGACCACCACCAGCACAAGGGCCACGATGCCCGGCACGGCGCTGCGGGGCTTCAGCTGGGGAAGGGGCTGGGCGTACTGCGGGACGGCGTACGGCGACGGGCTGTTGTACTGGGCGGCGTAGTGGGTGATCTGGTACGGGTCGGACGTCCCCGGCGGCGCGGGTCGGGGCGCCTGCTGCTGGCCGTACGGCTGCTGCGGGTAGGGCGAGGGGGGATAGCCCTGAGCCGGTCCGGGCTGCTGCCCGTACGGCTGCTGGGGGTACGCGGACGGCGGGTAACCCCGCTGCGGAGTCGGGGCCTGTGACGACGGGTAGGTACCGGGCTGGGTATAGCCACCCTGCCCCTGCGGGTTCTGCGGTGTGCCGGCCGGCTGGTCGTTCGACATGCCTGCAAGGGTAGCGCCGCCGTCACCGCGCCCGGCTGATTGGGCGTGCGACACAGCGGGGACGGCGGGCCCACCCCCACACTGCCAAGATGGAGCCATGCCAGACCTCCAGCCACGCGCGATCGCCTGGGCCGAGACCATGGCCGGCCACCACGGCGATGGGCAGGTGCGGGCACACTCCGAACCCGGCGGACGCCTTGCGGTGGACCCTCCCGTGCTGCGGGCGCAGCGGGAGGAGTGGGAGGCCGCCCACCTGCGTCCTGGCGCTGCGCTCGCGGTCGGCGCGGGCGATCGGGCGATCCGCGAGGAGCCCGACCCGGAGCGCACCTGCTTCGAGCGGGACCGGGACCGCATTGTCCACTCTCCCGCCTTCCGGCGGCTCGCCGGCAAGACCCAGGTCGTCGTGTTCCCCACCGACCACCAGCGGACCCGGCTCACCCATGCCCTCGAGGTGGCCCAGGTGGCCACGTCGATCGCGCGTGGGGTGGGGGCCAACGCCACCCTGGCGGAGGCGATCGCCCTGGGTCATGACTGCGGCCACGGACCCGGCGGGCACGCCAGCGAGGACGCCTTCGACGCGTTCCTGCCGGACGGGTACGACCACGGACCCTGGGGTGCGGACGTCGTGCTGACCGGTCTGAACCTGTGCGCGCAGACCCTGGACGGGATCCGCAACCATTCCTGGTCGCGGCCGGTGCCGGCAACGGTCGAGGGCGAGATCGTGAGCTGGGCCGACCGGATCGCCTACTGCGCCCACGACCTCGAGGACGCGGCCGCAGCCGGAATCGTCAACCTGGACAACCTGCCCGCCCAGGTCGCGGAGGTGGCCGGACGTACCCGCCGCGCGCAGCTGGGCACCTTCGTCCGGGCGGTGATCGGCACGGTCGCCCGCACCGGCGAGGTGGGGATGGCGGCCGAGCCGGCAGCTGCTCTGGCAGCCCTGCGGGCGTTCAACTACGAGTGGATCTACACCCGGCCGGACTCGCTCGCCCAGTCCGAGGCGGTGATCGCCGTGCTCCACGGACTGGTCGAGTACTACGCGGAACACCCGCTCGCGTTGCCGGTGACCTTCGTCCCTGCCGACCAGGGTCCGCAGGGCCGGGTGCAGGCAGCGGTCACCTATGTGGCCGGGATGACTGACCGCTTCGCCTTCGAGACCGCCGTCGACCTGCTCGGCTGGAATCCCGATCGATTGCCGAAGGGTATCGGTCGCGGCGCCTGATCCGATGGCCGCCGGGCGGCGGGGCGTCCGCGGGGGGCCCTAGAATCGCGGGGTGGCAGGACTGATCAACGAGGAGGACCTGGCGACGGTCCGGGAGCGTACCCGGATCGAGGATGTCGTCGGCTCCTACGTGACCCTGCGCCGTACCGGTGGCGGGTCGCTGACCGGCCTGTGCCCGTTCCACGACGAGAAGACCCCGTCGTTCCACGTCACTCCGGCCCGCGGCTTCTGGCACTGCTTCGGCTGTGGCGAGGGCGGGGACGCGATCAACTTCATCCAGAAGATCAACCATGTCAGCTTCGCCGAGGCGATCGAGTTCCTGGCCGACCGGGTCGGCGTCCAGCTGCGCTACACCGACGGGGGCGGGCAGCGGGTCGAGCCGGGGCTGCGACTGCGGGTGCTGGAGGCGAACCAGCTCGCCGCGGAGTTCTTCGCCGGCCAGCTGCTGGGTGGCTCCGGGCTGCCCGGACGGCAGTTCCTCGACGGCAGGGGCTTCGGCAAGGATGCCGCCGAGCAGTTCGGCATCGGCTTCGCCCCGACCGGCGGACGCGAGCTCGGCCAGCACCTCAAGGCGAAGGGGTTCAGCGACGAGGAGCTGGTCAAGGCGGGCCTGGTCCGCGAGAACGGGTGGGACTTCTTCCAGGGCCGGGTGCTCTGGCCGATCCGGGACGCCGGCCGCTCCGTGCTCGGCTTCGGGGCGCGGAAGATCTTCGACGACGACCGGATGCCGGCCAAGTACCTGAACACGCCGGAGACGATCGTCTACAAGAAGTCGACCGTGCTCTACGGGCTCGACCTGGCGCGGGCGAACATCGCGAAGAAGAACCAGGCCGTGGTGGTCGAGGGCTATACCGACGTGATGGCCTGCCACCTCGCCGGGGTCGACACGGCGGTGGCCTCGTGCGGCACGGCGTTCGGCGACGACCACGCCCGGCTGCTGCAGCGCCTGCTCGGTACCGGCGATGTCACGGGCGGGGAGGTGATCTTCACCTTCGACGGCGACGCGGCCGGCCAGGCCGCGGCACTGAAGGTCTTCAAGGGTGACCAGAACTTTCTCGCCCAGACCTACGTCGCGGTCGAGCCCACCGGTCTCGACCCGTGCGACCTGCGCATCCAGCACGGCGAGGCGGCATTGCGCGAACTGGTCGGACGGCGGGTGCCGCTGTACCGCTTCGTGATGCGCAACGTGCTCGCCGGCTACGACCTCGACCGGGTGGACGGCCGGCTCGCCGCACTTCGCGGGGCCGCCCCGCTGGTCAGCAGCATCCGGGACGCCTCACTGGTCTCCGGCTACCTGCGGGAGTTGGCGCAGCTGCTCGGCATGGACCCGGAGGAGGTCCGTCGTGAGGTGAAGGTGACCGTGCAGCGGCAGTCCCGCACGACGCAGCGCCACCCCGAGCCGCCCCCCGGCGACGCGCTGCCGGGCCTGCCAGAACCCAGGCCGGGGCTGCCGGTGCCCGATCCGCGCGATCGCAGGCTGGAGGCCGAGCGTGGCACCTTGCGCCTGATCGTGCGCGCCCCGGAGACCTTCGACGCGGCCTGGAACGGGATCGGTGTGGACGACTTCACCCATCCCGCCTACCGGGCGCTGTTCGCCTCGGTCCTCGCAGCGGGCGAGGGGCCAGGCTCGTGGACGCAGCGGATCCTGAACGCCAACTCCGATCCGGTGCTCGAGCAGCTGGTGATCTCGCTCGCCGTGGAGCCGGTGCTGCGGGTGCCGACGGAGGGCTACGCCCGTGAGTACTCCGCGCAACTGCGGGTGCAGAGTCTCTCCCGCAGCATCGCCGAGCTGAAGTCGAAGCTGCAGCGCACCAACCCGCTCGACGACCAGCCCGCCTACAACCGCATGTTCGCGAGCCTGGTGAACCTCGAGAAGCAGCGCAAGGAGCTGCTCGCGCTTGCCACCGGCCCCGCCGTGTGATCCTGCGATCGGCCCCGCCGCGTGATCGTGGCGGGCCCGGGTGTGAGCCCGTCCCCAGAAGTCGGGTGTTGCCCGGATGTTGCAGCACAGTCCCGACGTCATACGGTCAAATTCCGGCGCGCCCCCGCAGGGTGGGCGCATGCGAAGAGCCGAACCCACCCCACTGCTGAGCGCCGCGGACGAACGGACGCTGGCCCGCGCGATGGAGGCCGGAATCCTCGCCCGGCACCTGCTCGAGACCGGTGAGCGGCCCGTCCCCGCGACCGACGCCGAACTTGCCGGGATCGTGGCGGCGGGTGACCGCGCCCGACACCACTTCCTGCTCGCCAACGAGCGCCTGGTCTGGCACCTTGCCGGACGTGAGGCGCGGCGCAGCGGCCTGCCCACCGACGAACTGTTCCAGGAGGGCTTCGTGGCGCTCGCGGACGCGCTGCAGCGCTACGACGCCGACCGGGGCCGGTTCTCCACCTATGCGATGGTGCGCATCCGCCAGCACCTCGCCGAGGTCGCCTCGGCCCGGTTCGGGGAGCTGGCGCTGCCGCCCAGCCGGGCACTGCGGCTTCGTCGCGCCCGGGGCCTGGCGGCCGTGATCGGCCAGGAACGCGGTGGTGGCCTCGGCAGCGCGGAACTCGCGGCGGAACTCGGTCAGCCCGTGGAGTGCACCCGCCGGCTGCTCGAGTACCGCCCGCCGGTCGCGCTCGATCCGCTCACCGACGGCGCAGCCATCCCGGAGGCGGAGCCGTTCGACCCGGACGCCGGCATCTGGGCTCGCCAGTTTCGTCGGCTGATCGCCCGCCTGGACGCCGATCAGGCGCAGGTCGTCGCCCTGCGCTACGGCTTCGTGACCGGTGAGCCGGTGGAGCGGGGCGCTGTCGCCGAGCGGCTCGGGGTGAGTTCGAGCACGGTGCGGCGGCTGGAATTGCGGGCGATCCAGGTGTTGCGCCCGCTCGCCGCCGCGCTGCACCCGGCGACCGAGGAGTGCGCGGCGGGAACGACCAGGAGTCAGGAGGTGCGGGGGTCGAGCTTGCGCATCACCGCGTAGGGTTCGCGCTCAAGGCGGCGTCCGGCCCACCGGAGCATCGCCCGGGTCAGCACGGCGATGCCGACGAAGGCAGCCAGGCCGGTGAGTGGTCCGCCGACGAAACCGGCGAGCAACCACCACAGGGCGCCGCCGATCCCTGCGATCGTGAAGAACCCCATGAACCAGCCGAACACCTTCAGGAACGAGCCGCGGCGCTGCCCGACCCGGGACTGGTCGCTGGGGTTGAGCACGCTGGACAGCGATCCGACGCCGAGCCCGAGAACCACAACGCAGGTGCCGGCGAGGATGGCCGAGACCAGATCGGCAGGGCTCGCGCGCAGGACCACCGACTCGACCAGGCTGAACGCCAGCACGAGCGGCAGCAGGTACAGCAGCGGCGCCAGGGCCTTGCCGAGGAGGACGCGACGCAGCGGGGCACCGCCCATGACGAAGTAGGCGAACCCCTGGCCGTCGTAGCCGAACAGGTTGAAGCTGCCGGCGACCACCGACATCGCGGCGAAGGCAGCGGTCTGTGCGGCCAACCCGTACTCGACGAAGCTGGTGTGGGCGACCACGACCCCCATCACCGGTGGGATGACCAGGGTCTGGATCGCTCGGGGCGAGCGCAGGAAGAAGTAGCGCAGCTGCTGGGACGTGGCCGCGAGTGTCGGTCCCATCGGCAACCCGCGAAGGATCCCCGGAGTGAGGGGCAGGTCGGTCGCGTTCCGCCGGGACCGGGAGCGATACCGGGCGGCCGTGGCGCCGTCCACTCGCCGGCTGAGCACCCACGCCCACGCGGCCACGGCGAGACCAATCGTGACCAGGATGATGCCGAGCCGCAGCCCCAGGTCGGGCCAGTCGCCGTCCCTCGCGCCCAGGATCGCCCGCCCCGCGGCGCCGGGCGGCGTCCAGCTCAGCACGGTGCCGAGCAGGCCGGACGCGGACTGGTTGACCAGGCCGGCCGCGGTGGAGCGTGCCTGCTGGGCGAAGAGGTACACCACGAGCACGAGCAGGCTGGCGGCGAAGGCCGCGATATCGGTGCCGCGACGGGACCGGAGGGCGCCGGCCAGGAGAGCCTGGGCAGCGCGCGAGACCGCCACGCACATCACCGTGAAGAGCAGGGCCGTCACCACGGCGGCCAGGCGGACGGTGAGCGGCACCGCGAACGCCACCACGCCACCGGTGGCGAACAGGAAGGTGAAGGCGGCGGTGGGGGAGACCAGGGCGCCGAGGAGCAGCCCGCTCACCTGCTGCCAGCCGTTCAGGGGGAACTGCTCGAGCCGTTGCGGATCGACGGTGCCGTCGGCGAGGGTGGGCTCGACGATCGGGCCGATCACCCACGGGATGAAGATCGCGCCGAAGGCGGCCAGCAGGAGCAGGTCACCGGCACCACCGGCCGACAGCAGCGCGCTGGTGCCCATGCCGGCGAGCAGGCCGCCCACGAGGCCGAGGACCCACGAGGTGGCGAAGTAGAGCTGGGCTCCGTTCCCCGTACCCCGCGACCGGCGGGCGATCGCGAGCCTCAGTCGGAGGAGGACGAGAGCCACGACAGCTCACCCTCCTCAAGGTCGCGTCCGCCGACGAGTTCGACGAAGGCGTCCTGCAGGTTGCGGCCACCGGCGACCTCGGCGACGGTTCCCTCCGCGAGCACCCGCCCCGACCCGATCACGACGAGGCGGTCGCAGAGTCGCTGCACGACGTCCATGACATGGCTGGCGAACACGACCGTCCCGCCACCGTGGCGGTACAGCTGGAGCACGTCCTCCATGACCTGGGTGTTCACCGGGTCGAGCGCCCCGAAGGGCTCGTCGAGGATCAGCACCCGCGGGCTGTGCAGCAGGGCGACGGCGAGGCCGATCCGCTTGATCATGCCGAGGGAGAAGTCGGCGATCAGCTTCTCGCCCTCCTCGGCGAGGTCGAGTACGCGCAGCAACTCCCTGGCCCGGTTCGCGACCACCGCAGGGTCCATTCGCCGCAGCATCCCGGCATACTCGAGCATCTCCGGGGCGGTCAGCCGGTCGAACAACACCGGGTTGTCCGGCACGAAGCCGACCCGCGCCTTCGCTGCCAGCGGGTCCGGCCAGACCTCCACCCCATCGATGACGGCGTTGCCTGCGTCGGGACGCAGCAACCCGGTGAGCATCCGCAGGGTGGTCGACTTGCCCGCACCATTGGGGCCGGCGATGCCGTAGAAGGTGCCGCGGGGGATCGAAAGGTCCACTCCGTCGACGGCCCGCAGGTCGCCGAACGTCTTCACCAGACCGCGAGCCTCGAGTGCTGGCACCACATCTCTCCTCACGCCGGTGCGCCCCGCTCCCGGGCAACCAGCGGGGTGCAGCCTATCGTTCCCGTGGTGGTTGATTCTGTCGCCCGGAGAGGGACTCCTGAGGGCGGGTCACCTCGCCGCGAACAGCGGGGCGAGGTCCTCGGTCCAGACATCGATGCCGAGCTTGACGATCAGGACGATCACGATCACCAGGAAGGCGATCCGGATGAACCCGGTGCCGCGGGCGATCGCCGTGCGGGAACCGAGGTAGCCGCCGGCCATGTTGGCCAGCCCCATCACGGCTCCCAGCCCCCACAGCACGGCTCCAGTGGGTGCGAACAGCAGCAGGGCACCCAGGTTCGTGGCGAGGTTCACGATCTTCGCCTTGGCGGAGGCCTGCAGGAAGCTGTAGCCCAGGACGCTCACCAGCGCGATCACCAGGAAGGCGCCGGTGCCGGGCCCCAGCAGCCCGTCGTAGCAGCCGATCCCTGCTCCGATCAGCGCGGCGTTGCCGTGGTGGCGGCGTCCGCTGTAGCGCAGGGCGGTCTGGGCGCCGAGGGTGGGGCGGGCGGCAGTGAAGATCGCCACCGCGAGCAGTGCGAGCACGATGACCGGCTTGAACACCGCGACCGGCAGCATGGTGGCCAGCGTGGCCCCTGCGAAGGCGCCGGCGAGCGCGAAGCCTGCCATGGGCAGGGCGGTACGCAGGTCCGGGTGCACCCGTCGGTAGTAGGTCAGGCTCGCTGTCCCGGTGCCGCAGATGGAGGAGAGCTTGTTGGTGGCGAGGGCCTGCACGGGGTGGATGCCCGGCACCAGCAGGAGCGCGGGCAACTGGAGCAGCCCGCCGCCACCGACCACCGCGTCCACCCAGCCCGCGGTGAGCGCCACGACGACGAGCAGCGCCACGCCCTGCCAGCCGAGGCCGAGCGGGATGAGGCTGGCTGGATCCACGAGACAGGCCTCCGACTGGTTGATGCGGTCAGCTGGATCTTAGGCTGCGGGGCGCTGGGTTAGTCTCGACGCCATGACGATGACACCGACCGTGAGCGTGCTCGGGCTGGGGATCATGGGCTCGGCGATGGCCCACCGAGTGGCCGGGGCGGGCCTCCCGACGACGGTCTGGAACCGTTCGGCAGCGCGCGCCGAGGCTTTTCGCGGCGTGGCCGCTGTGGCAAACACGCCCGACTCGGCCGTGGCCGGCGCGGACATCGTGCTCACGATGCTGTTCGACGCCGAGGCGGTGCGCACGGTGATGGCTGCGGCCCTGCCGGCGATGCGACCCGGCGCGATCTGGCTGCAGTGCTCGACCATCGGGGTCGAGGCAGCGCGGGAGTTCGCGGGTCTCGCCGCGGCGGCCGGCGTCCGGTTCGTGGACGCGCCGGTGCTCGGAACGAAGGCACCGGCACAGGCGGGGACGCTGACCTCGCTCGTGGCCGCGTCCGATGCGGCGCTGGCCGAGGTGCAGCCGGTGCTGGCGGCGACCTCGGCGAAGGTGGTGCGGGCCGGCGCGGAGGCTCCGGCGGCGTCCGGGCTCAAGCTCGCAATGAATGCCTGGATCGCGACCATCACGGCCGGCATCGCGCAGTCGCTGGCGATCGCGACCCGGCTCGGGCTCGATCCGGAACTGGTGCTTGAGGCGCTGCAGGGCGGCGCCGCGGACAGCCCGTACGCACACCTCAAGGGAGGTGCGATGCTGGCCGGCAGCTTCGACCCGCAGTTCGAGCTGGTCGGACTCCTGAAGGACGTCCGGCTCGCGCGGGCGGCGGTGCCTGAGCTGCCGCAGGAGCTGCTCGCCGCGCTGGATGCCCTGTACGGGGCGGCCGCCGATGGCGGTGCGGCCCACGAGGACATCGCAGCGGTCTGGCGGGCGTTCCAGGGCTGAGCGCCCGCACCGTCCGAGCTCTGTCCACGGCCGGCCGGGATCGGCGAGACTCAGAGGGCGGCCGCGACCTCTTCCGCCGCGCCGTGCGGGTTCCGGTCCGCCGCGGAGGCGGCCAGCGCGGCGAGCAGGGCGACGGCGGCCAACCCGAGCCCGAGGACGGCCACCCCGGTCCAGCCGCCCGCCTGCCACTGCCAGGTGGCGACCGCCCCGGCGAGGGTGCTGCCGAGGTAGTAGGTGCCGAGGTAGGCGCCGGCGGCCTGGGCGGTACCGCGCCCCTCCCGCCGCGCCCGGTCGACCACCCAGCCGCTCAGCAGCGAATGGGTGCCGAGGAACGCGAACGTGATCAACCCCAGCCCTGCGACCACCGCAGGCAGCGTGGGCAGCGAGATCAGGGCTACCGCCCCGGCCAGCAACCCGACGAAGCCCGCCGTCGCGCCACCCCGTCCGATCCGTTCGGCAAGGGCCCGGGCGAGAGCGGGGGCCGCGATGCCGACCGGGTAGGCCAGATAGACCAGGGAGGCCGCTGCGCCGAGCAGGAACGGCGGCGACTGCAGCCGGAACGAGACGGCGTTGTAGACGCCGACGAAGGTGCCCATCGCGGCGAACCCGGTGACGCACAGCAGGGCGACCACCCGGTCGGAGGGAGCGGCGAAGGTGCCGAGCAGCGACGTCCGCAGGGACGCAGGGCGCGGCGCGAACCCGCGCGAGGGAGGGAGCAGGAGGACGAGCAGCACGCCGGCGACGATGGTCAGCAGGCTCACCGCCGTGGCCGCCAGTGGCCAACCCCCCAGGGCCGCCAGCGGTCCCGGCAGGAGCCGTCCGGCCGCGCCACCGACGGCGGTACCGGCGATGTAGGCCGCGTTGGCCCGCGGGTGCGACAGCCCGTCGACCTCCTCGCGCAGGTAGGCCAGGGCCGCGCCGGGGAGCCCGGCGAGGGTGAGGCCGAGCAGGCCGCGGAGGACCAGCAGGCTGGTCCAGTCCGGTGCGAAGGCGGACGCCAGCCCGAGCGCCCCGGAGAGCAGCAGCGAGGCGCGCATCACCGGGACCCGGCCGACCCGGTCGGCGAGCGGGCCGGTGGCGAGCAGCCCGACGATGATCGTGAGCGTGGTGATCGACAGCGCGTGCGCCGACTCCGCGGGCGTCACGCCGTAGTGGGTGGCGAGCATCGGCAGCAGCGGCTGCACGAAGTACATCAGCGAGAAGTTGGCCAGGCCGCCGGCCATGAGGGCTGCCACGATGCGCCGGTAGGTCGGCGTGCCCGCGGCGTGACCGGTCCAGGGGGTGCTGGGCGATGCGGCACCAGCGAGTTCGACGGAAGCGGACACGCCCTCGAGTGTGCCGGGCCGAACTCGATGCGTGAAATGACCACGGTGATCTCAGTGATGCGCAATGCGCATCGATAGGGTGGGCCTGTGGACGAGCAGACCCTGCGCACCTTCCTTGCCCTGGCAGACACGGAGAACACCCGGGACGCCGCGGCGCTGCTGCGGGTGAACCAGTCGAACGTCTCGCGCGCGCTGGCCCGGCTGGAGGCGGAACTGGGCGCTGCGCTGTTCGCCCGGCGCGGGCGGCGCCTGGAACTGAACCGTGCGGGCGCGGCCTTCCGCGCGGACGCCACCCGGATCGTCGAGCAGTTCGACCTGGGCCGCCGTCACCTCAGCCGCCTGACCGGGCCGGATGCCGCGATCCGGCTCGGCTTCCTGCAGTCGACGGCGCTCTGGGCGGTACCGCGCCTGGTCGGCAACCATCGCGGTGTCGCTCCGGACTGTCGGTTCGAACTGCGCCAGGGGTTCGCCCGCGACCTGTTCGGCTGGATCGCAGCCGATCTGCTGGACGTCGCCTTCGTGACCGCGCCCGGCCCGAACCAGGAGGGCATCGGCTGGCGGGGCCTGATCGAGCAGGAACTCCGCGTCGCGGTCCCGCACGGCCACCGGCTCGCCGGGCGCGGGAACCTCAGCCTCGCCGACCTCGACGGTGAGGACTTCGTCGCCTTCTCCCGCGCCACGGAGCTGCGCACCGTGATCGATGCCCGGCTGGCCGCGGCGGGGACCACCGTCCGGATCGCGTTCGAGTCCAGCGAGATCGACACGATCCGCGGCCTCGTGGGCGCCGGTCTGGGCGTGGCGATCATCCCCGAGCCGGGCCGGGATCCGGGGGAGGTCGCCTACGTCCCGCTGGTGCCGCAGCTGTCCCGCGGCCTCGGACTGGCCTGGAGCACCGACCGGGCGGTCGGCGAGGGCGTGGCGAGCTTCGTGCGCCGGACCAACCCCGAACTGTTCAGCTGAGACCGGTTCAGGCGTGGTCGCCGTGTGCGGCCCCGACGGCGCTCTTCTCCGCCCAGGCGCCGATGTCGCCGTGGCTGATCGCGAGCGCGATCAGTTCAGGGAAGGCGTCCGGCGTGCAGGCGAAGGCGGGCACGCCCTGGGCGGCGAGTCGTTGCGCAGTGTCGGCCTCGTAGCTCGGCCTGCCGTCGTCGGAGAGCGCAAGGAGCACGACCGGGAGCACTCCCGCGGCCTGCAGCTCGGCGAGCTTCGCCAGCATGCGCTCGGGAGCGGAGTCGAAGAGGTCGGTGATCAGCAACAGCACGGTCTGGCGCGGCGCGGTGATCAACCGCTGGCAGTACTCCAGCGCCGGCGTGGTGTCCGTCCCGCCACCCAGCTGGGTGCCGAAGATCACGTCCACCGGGTCGGCGAGCTGATCGGTGAGATCGACCACCGCCGTGTCGTAGACGACCAGCGACGTCTTCAGCGCCCTGATGCTGGCCATGACACACGCCAGGATCGACGCGTACACGACCGAGGACGCCATCGAGCCGGACTGGTCGACGCACAGCACCACCTCGCGGTGCACCCCCTGCTGGCGCCGCCCGAAGCCGATTAGGCGTTCGGGCACCACCGTCCGGTAGCCGGGCTGGTAGTGCTTGAGGTTCGCCTGCACCGTCCGGTTCCAGTCGATGTCGCCGTGCCGGGGCCGCTGCACGCGGTTGGCCCGGTTCAGTGCACCGCGGACGGCCTGGCGGACCGGCTCCGCCAGCTGCCGTTCGACCTCGCGCGCGACCTTGGCAACCACCTCGCGCGCGGTCGCCTTCGACTTCTCCGGGATCACGCCACGCAGGGACGCGAGCGTCGCCACCAGGTGAACATCCGGCTCCACGGTTGCCAGCAGCTCCGGCTCCAGCAGCAGCTGCTTCAGGCCGAGCCGCTCGATCGCGTCGGTCTGCATGACCCGGACCACCCGGGTGGGGAAGTAGGTGCGGATGTCACCCAGCCAGCGCGAGACCCGGGGTGCGGAGGCGCCGAGCCCCACCCTGCGGTCGCCTGGTTCCTCGCGGGAGTCGTAGAGGGCGGCGAGGGCGGCGTCCATCGCCTGCTGCTGCGTCGTCAGTACGGCGGCCTGCCCCTGCTCGGGGTCGGCGCCGAGGATCAGGCGCCAGCGCCGCGCCCGGTCGGCCTCAGCGGTCATCGCGTGCCTCCCCGTGCAGGATCAGGGCCACCACGTCGAGCAGCCCGCCGGTATCGCCGAAGTCCTCGCTCGCGGCGGCCCGACCCGGGACGGCTGTCCCGAGCCGGGCGACCTCGTCGGCGAACTGGCGCCGGGCGGCCCTGGGCCAGGCGCCGAAAGTGCGCCGGAGGCTGGGCAGGACGTCGGTGAAGACCTCGTCGCCGATCCCGCCGACCCATTCGTCGAGGATCTCCAGCACACGCCGGTCGTGGATCAGCAGCAGCGGGTTGCCGGAGAGGAAGCCGTCCACCCAGGCCGCCTGCTGGTCGGGTTGGGTGGCCTGCGAGAGCACCCGGGACAGCCGGGTCGCAGCCTCCTCGCGATCAAGTCGGGCACCGTCCAGCAGGAGCCGCACCAGCCGCCCGGCAATGGTGCCGGGAACGTTTCGGCGATCCGCGCACTCGGCGAGCGTTCGTGCCCACAGTTCGCCGAGCTCTGTGTCGAGCAGGCCGACGACGGCGGCCACCTCGTCGATCGCGCGGCGCAGGTCGGCCGCGGCGTCGTCGCCGAGCCCGCTGCACGCGGGTGCCAGCCCCGCGCAGGCCCGTTCGAGCACCGCACGCGCCACGCCGGCCAGCCGTTCGGTGTCGGTGCCGCGCACGTCGCCGTAGCGCTGGGCGCGAGCCAGCGGCGGCACCGCGCAGAGCAGTGCGGTGACATCCGCCTCGTGGGCGGCGCGCGCGTCGAGGGTGACCAGCAACGGCGACAGGGCATCGTCGAGTCCGGCCAGCAGCGCCTGCTCGACGGCCGCGGTGATCGCGGGCAGTGTCCCGATGTGTTCCAGCAGGGCCGCGGACGCCGCGGACGGCACCGTGTTGCCGTGGCGGGACGCGTCGATCAGGCTCACCGCGAACTCCGGCTGCCACTCCAGGTTCCAGACCTCCTTGAACGTTCCGGTGGAACGGGCAGCGTCCGGGGTGCCCCAGCCGACGCCGAGGATGGCGAGCTGGCGGAACAGCTGCGATTTCGCCAGGTCGGGCGGCTTGCGCAGGTCGAGGCTGACCTGCTTCTGCTCGGCGGAGAACCTCAGCCGGAGCGTGCGGGCGCGGGCGCGCAGGTCGGTGTCCAGCGGCACGGTGGGAACACCCTCCGGCACCTCGCCGAGTGACTCGCCGACGACGGCGCCGCGGGTGACCAGGTCGAGGGTGACCGGGTTGCCGTCGCACATCACCGACCAGGCGGCCTCGCTCACCTCGGACAGGCCCGGGAGCGGGCGGCCGCGCAGCGCGGCGAGTGCCTCGGCGAGCCGTACCGACTCGATCACGTGCGCGGTACTGACCGGCAGGTCGTGCTCGCGCAGGACGCCGGCGACCCCGGTGAACCACCGGGCGATCGGTGCGTCCGTGGTGGTGAACAGGTGGGCGTACCAGCCGGGCGAGGCCACACCGGCGCCATAGCCGGACGCGAAGGCGAGACGGGAATGCGTCCACGGCACCCAGGTCAGTTCGGTCGTGGTCTTCCGGGGCCGGGCCAGCAGCCTCGCGTCCGCCGACGCCGCGGGCAGTCGGCCGGTCAGGGCCGGTGCGTGCCAGGCGCCGCAGACCACGGCGATCCGGGCGTACCCGGACTTCACTGCGGCGCGGAGTTGCTGGCGCATGTGCGCCTCGCGGCGGAGGGTCTCGGGATCGTCCTCGCCCGTCCCTGCGCGCAGCTCGGCCATCGCCTCGGTCAGCGCGTCGAAGGGGTCGCCGTCGGTGCGCAGCTCGACGGCATCCTCCCACCAGGCTTCCGGGTCGTCGTAGCCGGCCGCGCGGGCCAGCTGTGCAACCGGATCGGTGCGGGGCGGCGGAGCCGGCGGTTCCTCGGGCTCGGGGTCCGCTGTGCCCTGTGGGTTCTCCGTGCCCTGCGGGTCGGCCGCTTCCGCTGTCTCCTCCGGCGCTTCCGGCTCGGGCTCGGGGGCCAGGCTCAGCGTGGTCGGCAGGTCGATGAAGCGGGCCGGGACGCCGTTCGTGCTCGCCCACGTCAACGCCTGCCACTCGGGCGAGAAGCTGGCCAGCGGCCAGAAGGCAGAGCGGGCGGGTTCGGCGGCATCCCAGGCGAGGATCGCCACCGGTGGTACCAGGGCGGCATTGCCCACCCAGCCGACCAGCGGGTCGGCGTCCGCCGGGCCTTCGACCAGTACGCACTCGGGGCGGTAGGCGTCCAGCGCGCGCACCACGGCCCGCGCCGACCCCGGCCCGTGGTGCCGCACGCCGAGCACCCGGACGGGTGGTGGCTCGGTCACCGGCTCACCTCGCGCGCGGCCCGGTAGAAGTCCTTCCAGTCGGCGCGTTCCCGCACGACCGCCTCCAGGTACTCGTTCCACACGACCTGGTCGCTGACCGGATCCTTCACGACGGCGCCGACGATGCCGCCGGCCACGTCCTGGGCGCGGAGCAGCCCGTCCCCGAAGTGGGTGGCGAGGGAGAGGCCCTGGGTGACCACGGAGATCGCCTCGGCGGTGGACAGCGTGCCCGACGGCGACTTCACGGCGGTGCGGCCGTCCAGGGTCTGCCCGCCGCGCAACTCCCGGAAGATGGTGACGACACGGCGGATCTCGTCGTGCGCATGGTCGGGTGTGGGCAGCTGCAGCGAGGCGCCGAGGTCGCTGACCCGGCGCGTCACGATCGCCACCTCGTCGTCCGCGCTGTCCGGTAGTGGCAGCACGACGGTGTTGAACCGTCGCCGCAGCGCGCTGGACAGGTCGTTCACGCCGCGGTCGCGGTCGTTGGCGGTCGCGATCAGGTTGAACCCGGCGTGCGCCTGCACCTCGCTACCCAGTTCGGGCACCGGCAGCGTCTTCTCGCTGAGCACGGTGATCAGGGCGTCCTGGACGTCGCTGGGGATGCGGGTCAGTTCCTCGACCCGCACCACCGCTCCGCGCCGCATCCCGACCATCACCGGGCTCGGCACGACGGCGTCGAACGACGGCCCGTGCGCCAGCAGTTGGGCGTAGTTCCAGCCGTACCGGACCGACTCCTCCGCGGTGCCGGCCGTGCCCTGCACGACCAGGGTGGAGTCGCCACTGATGGCCGCCGCGAGATGCTCCGACACCCACGACTTCGCCGTGCCAGGCACACCGAGCAGGAGCAGGGCGCGGTCGGTGGCGATCGTGGCGACCGCGATCTCGATCAGCCGACGGCTGCCGATGTACTTCGGCGTGATCGCGGTGCCGTCCGGCAGGGTCCCGCCGAGCAGGTAGGTCACCACCGCCCACGGTGACAGCAGCCAGTTCGCGGGACGGGTCCGGTCGTCTACCCTCGCGAGTGCCGCGAGCTCGTCGGCGTAGAGCTGTTCGGCGTGCGGGCGGAGCAGGGCCGTCTCGGCGGCGATGTCGGTCATGGTCGGCCTTCCTTGTGGGTGTCCGGGGTGAGCACGGGGTAGGGGAGCAACGCCTCGCTGACCGCCTGGCGCAGCTGGAGTGCCGCCGCGGCGGTCTGGACGGAGCGGCGGATCGCGGGTGCGGCATCGTCGGGCAGGCGGCGCTCGAGGTCGCGCAGGCCGTCCACCAGCGCAGGGACGGCCAGCGGGTCGGCGTGCACGGCGAGCGGACCGACCATCGCGGCGACGCGGTACAGCGAGGCGCCGCGGAGGAGTCCCTTCAGCGCGCCGAGTACGGCGACGGCGAGCGCCGGCGGGAGCGGGCGCTCCACCACGGCTTCCAGCAGCCCGCCGGCGAGGCCAGCGGTGAAGGCATCCACCAGCAGACGGTCCCTGGTCGTCGGGCTGAGTACCGGCAGGAGCTCGCCGAGCAGCGAGGCGTCGCTGCGGGCCACGGCGGTGGCCAGGTCCGCGTCCCGCCAGCGCAGCGCGGCGTCGGCGAACGCCGGCCGCAGGTCGATCGGGGATCCGTTGTACTCCGCCGGTCCGGTGGCGAGCTCGATCGCCGTGGCGCCGACCAGCGCCGGCCAGCGATCGGTGGGCACGCGAGCGATCACGTCGAACAGGTGCAGCCGCTCGGCCGGCGTGCCTGCGAGGTCCTTCTCGCGGTACTGGTCGCGCCGGGTCTGTGCGGTCACCGGGACGGCGCTGACCACCGTGAGCGTGGGCCGCAGCAGCCGCTGGCGCCGTTCCACGTGCTGTCGGGCGAGAGCCTCGGCGCGCGCAACGGTCGAGGAAGCCCGCAGCCCGGCGAGGAGTTCGGCCGCGACCTTCCGGACGCCCTTGGCCCGATCCGCGAGGACGGTGTCGAGGAAGTCCTGGTCTGCCGGGCCGAGGCCGGCGGCCAGGGCGCCGACGAGGAGTTCACGGGCCTCGGCGGGCTCCTTCGCAAAGCCGGGTGCCTCCAGCAGGGCGCGCCCGGCGTCCGGATCGGTCGCGCGCAGGGCAGCCAAGTACTCCGCACGCTGCGCCGCGGTGCCCTCGTCCCACGTTCGCGGGTCGGCAGGGTGTGCGACCGCACCGGAGCGGGCCAGCGCCTTCGACCAGACGGGGTCGAGACCCACCAGCGCCCAGCCGTGTTCGTCGAGGAGCGCGCCCAGATCACGGGCCGTACCGGGGCGGGCCACTTCGCCCAGCAGCTCCACGAGCAGGTCGGGCGGCAGCCCGAGACCACGGGACGCGAGCTGGCCCAGCAGCTCGTGCTGGAGTTCGTCCCGCAGCTGGGCGCCCGCGCGGATCCGGCGGAGCAGGGCGACGACCACCGCCGGGGCCTCAGGGCGGCTGGACGCGGGCAGGCGGACGGCCGGGACGTCGGGCCCCGGGGCCACGACCGCACTGCGCACCACCGCGTACGCTGCGGCCGCGTCCAGCAGGATCGTTGCCGGGTCGGCGGTCCCCGGCTGATCGGGACCGTCGGCCCGCCCCGACGGCTGCTCCTCCCCGGGCGAGGGAACCGGACGTGGCGGGGGAGTGATCGCCGCCGCGATCTCCGGCGGCAGTTCGTCCGGCCGCACCGGACGCGTGCCGGTACCCACGGCTGCCGTGGTGGCGAGCTGCCCGAAGTCGATCACAGCACCACCAGCCGATCGCCGACCACGGCGGCGCTGACCCGCAGGCCGGTTCCGCTGAGCTCCCCGGCGAACACGCACGACGACCCGCCGGCCACCGCGAGCGCGGGCCAGGTGTTCTCCCCGATCACCGCTGCCGAGTCCCCGGCGGCGTCGATGAGGCCGAACCCGCCCAGGCGGTCCTTCTGCAGCTCGCCGGCGACCAGCACGGGCCACTGCTGCAGCCAGGGGTCGGCCGCCAGGGCCGTCCGCCACTGCGCTCGTGCCTCGGCAACGCTCGACCCGGTCGGGGTCCAGGCCGACACGGGCTGGGCCTGCGCAGCCCGCTCGCCGACCACGGCGCGCAGGGTCGGTCGGCCGGGGTGGAAGTGCAGGGTCGCTTCCAGCGCGGTTCCGGGGTAGAGGTTGGAGGTGGGCTGCGCCCCACCCGCGGCGAAGAACATCACCAGCGCCGGTCGGCCGGTCGCGATCCCGCGCAGCCACACCCGCCGCACCGAGACCCGGTCCTCGTCGGCGTCCCGCAACCCGAGCACGACCCAGGTGTCCGGCACGCCGGGCGTGGCCAGGACGTCTTCGGACCGGGTGGTGAACCCGACGTGGGAGCGCACCGTAGCGACCAGGTCGTCGGGCAACCGGTCGCGCTGCTGCCAGGCGTGCACCAGCAGGTGCAGGCGGCCGAGACCCTCGGTGAGCCGGGCCGGCCAGTCCGGTACACCATCGGTGATCTCGGCCAGGTCGCGCAGCCGGGTGGCGATCCCCGGAGCCTGTGCGTCGACCATTCGCGCAGCCTGCTCCTGGAACCGCCGCGACCGGTGGTGGCTGTCAGTGGCGAGACCCCGGCTGACCTGGTCGCGCAGGAAGAGGGCAAGGTCGGCCAGGCCGGCATCGACGCGGTCGTCCCGGTCGGCGGCCCGCTTCTCCGCGGCCTGCTCCTGTTCGGGTGTCCGTTCGGTGCCCGCGCGAGGCGCTGCCCTCCTGGCCTCCTGGTCGGCATGCTGCCGGGCCCACTCGGCTGCGAAGTCGGCCGCGACCCCCTGCGGGTCGATCCGGCCCTCCGCCCACAGGTACAGCAAGGCGACCGCGTGCTTGCACGGGAACTTCCGGGACGGACAGCTGCACTTGTAGCGCGGGCCGGCCACGTCGATCGAGACCTGGTAAGGGGTCTTCCCCGAGCCCTGGCAGCGGCCGAACAGCAGGCTGCCGGTGACGCCCACGTCGCTCCACGGGGTCGGGATGGCGAGCCGGCGTCCGGCCTTGCGCACCTGGTCGTCCGGGGCAGCCTCGTCCACCCTGCGCACCGACCACCGGTCGTCCCCTCCTGCCACGCGTGCACCATACCGATGCGAGATGACATCGGCTGCCCTAAGGTGGGCGGACCCGAACGAGGAGGGGTATGGCAGGCATCCCGGTCATCATCGACACCGACACCGCGCAGGACGACTGCGTGACCATCCTGCTCGGCCTGCTCGACCCGGCGGCCGAGCTGCGGGCGATCACGATGGTCGCGGGAAACGTCGGCTTTGACCAGCAGGTGGCCAACGCCCACCTCACCCTGAACGTGGCGGGTCGGCTCGGGGACGTGCCGGTGCACGTCGGCTGCAGGGCTCCGTTGCTGCGCGAGTGGGCGTCGGCCGAGGACGTCCACGGAGACGGGTCCGGCGGGCTCTCGATGGACCTGTCCCGCGTCCACAACGACGACGAGCACGCGGTGAACGCCCTGCTCAGGCTCACCGCGGAGGCACCGGGCGAGCTGAACCTGATCGCGATCGGGCCGCTGACCAACATCGCGACAGCGGTGGTGATGGACCGGAGCTTCGCATCCCGGGTGCGGAGCCTGTCCATCATGGGCGGATCGAACAACGGACGCGGGAACGTCACCCCGAGCGCGGAGTTCAACTTCTACGTCGATCCCGAGGCCGCCCAGATCGTGCTGGACGCGGGCTTTCCGGAGCTGCGGATCATCCCCTGGGCGCCCCTGACCCTGCGCGACGCGACCTTCGCCCGTCCGGAGTACGACCGGCTCTGTGCGCTCGGGACGCCGCTGGCGCGCTTCTTCCGGCGGATGTGCGACGCCACGATCGACTACGACGAGTCCGTCGGCGTGGACGGCTCCACCCATCCCGATTCGCTGACCCTGGCCCTGCTGCTGCACCCCGAACTGGTCCGGGCGAGCGCGCCGTACCGGGTGGACGTGGAGACCGCCTCCGAACGCACCCGCGGGATGTCGACGATGGCCTGGGCGAAGTTCGGCCTCGTCCCGAATGCCGAGGTCGTGGAGGAGGTCGACTCCGCCGGCTTCTACGCCGTCCTGCAGCGCCTCCTCGCGACACCCACCGAGCCCTCTGTCCCGATCGCGGGCCTGGACTGACCCCAGGCGCTCCCGACCCTCGGGAAACGGATGTCGGCGGCAACGACGAATTCCGGGGGCGTCGGTGTCCCCGTCCGCCAGGTGCCGGTCTGAGCGCGACGGTGTCGCCCGGACGGGCGTCGCCCGTTGGGGGTCTTATGCCCGCCGCCGCAAAGGAGTGAAATCGGTAGTCGGAGGTATCACCCACCAACGGCGCCGCCTCTTCTACAACGGCAGCGACCATGGGGAGGGGAATCATGCTGAGGATGGACACCTGGGAGCAGGCTCCGCACGAGGGCACGCGGGTTGCGACGAGCCCCGCCCATTTCTTCCGCCACGCCGGCCAGAGCGCCGCATCGCTCGCCCGGCTGATCCGAGAGCACTGCGTCGACTACCGCTGCACCGACCATGTGACGGTCTGGGCCCGCGAAGTGCGGGGCTTCGGCCCCGGCCTGGTCACCGAAGACGCCTACGAGGTGCTCGGCTGGACCAGCGCCGCGATCCTGCGCACGTCGTTGTCGCGCCGTCTCGACGCGCTGAACCCGGTCGCGGCCTTCCGCCTGCTCGACCAGCCGGAGATCGGCAACCTGGAGCTGTCCCGGTCGGACTACGTGGTGCTGCGCAGCCGCTACGGCTTCGGCAACCAGTGGCCCGCCGAACTGTCCGGGGCGATCTCTGGTCTCGACCTCGACCTGTGGATCACCGCCGCTCCGACCGAACTGGACGGCGCGGTCGCGCTCGACTTCGACACCTACCTGCGTCGTTTCGCCGGCACCGAGATCGCGGAGTGACACCACTCCGCAGCCGGAGACGTCCCTGACCTTTCCCGACTTCCGGGTGTCGGGTTCCGGCCATCGAGCCACCCAGTTTGCCGCGGGGGCTGTTGCACCTCGCGCCGGATGGGCATACTCCCGACATGGGACGCGACCTGGAGTCGGCCACATTCACCCGCGAGCAGCGGCAGCGCTACCGGGACAAGGTGAAGGTCTGCCTCGACGTGTTCGAGCAGATGCTCGCAACGAGTTCGTTCGAGTTCGACCGGCCGCAGGTCGGCATGGAGATCGAGCTCAACCTGGTCGACGCCGAGTACCGCCCGCGGATGGGGAACGCGGAGGTGCTGGCCGCGATCGCCGACCCGGAGTATCAGACCGAGCTCGCCCGGTTCAACATCGAGTTCAATGTCGCCCCGCACGAACTCGGCGGCGACTCCACCGTGAGGCTGGAGCGGGACCTGCGCACGTCGCTGAACGAAGCCGAGCGGCGTTGCTCCGAACTCGGCGCCCACATCATCATGATCGGCATCCTGCCGACGGTGGTGCCGCAGACGTTCGAGGGCGACTGGATGAGCGCCAACGCCCGCTACCAGGCGCTGAACGACGCGGTGCTGGCTGCGCGCGGCGAAGACATCCACCTCGACATTGCCGGCCCGTCGGGGGAGCGATTGGTGCGCTACGCCGACTCGCTCGCCCCGGAGTCCGCCTGCACGTCGATGCAGCTGCACCTTCAGGTGCGGCCCGGGGAGTTCGCGGCGCACTGGAACGCCGCGCAGGTGCTCGCCGGACCGCAGCTGGCGCTCGGCGCGAACAGTCCGTACTTCCTGGGTCGGGAGCTGTGGGCCGAGACCCGGATCGAGCTGTTCACACAGGCGGCGGACACCCGTCCCGAGGAGTTGAAGAACCAGGGCGTGCGCCCGCGGGTGTTCTTCGGCGATCGCTGGATCACGTCCATCTTCGACCTGTTCGAGGAGAACACCCGCTACTTCCCTGCGATGCTGCCCGAGCTGGACGACGAGGACCCGCAGGAGGCGTTCGACGCCGGACGCACCCCGAAGCTGGCCGAGATGCGACTGCACAACGGCACCATCTACCGCTGGAACCGGCCGATCTACGACACCGCGGGCGGGCGCCCGCACCTGCGCGTGGAGAACCGCGTGCTGCCGGCGGGCCCGACGATCGTGGACACCCTGGCCAACGCGGCGTTCTACTACGGCGTGCTGCGCGCGATGGTGGACGAAGACCGGCCGGTGTGGTCGCGGATGTCCTTCCAGACCGCGACCGAGAACTTCGCGATCGGCGCCCGCAACGGCATCGACGCCAGCCTGTTCTGGCCCGGACGCGGTGAGGTTCCGGCCAGCGAGCTGGTGCTGCGCGAACTGCTGCCGATGGCCTACGAGGGCCTCGACGCCTGGGGCGTGGACCCGGTCGTGCGCGACCGCCTGCTCGGCGTGATCGAGGGACGGTGCCTGACCGGCCGCAACGGCGCCGACTGGCAGGTCGCCGCGGTCCACAGGCTCGAGGAGCGCGGGGCGTCCCGGATGGAGGCGCTTCGCCAGATGCTCGCCGCCTACGCCGTCCGGATGCACTCCAACGAGCCCGTGCACACCTGGGACCTGCCCGCCTGAGCAGGGCGCTCCACTCTCGGCCGTCCGGGCCCGCGCGGCTCCGACGGCACAAACTCGACGGTTTCATCGTTGCGGAGGGGGGTAACGTCGAAGGTGGACCACAACGGAACGAAAGGAGTCCTGATGAGCGAAGAGATCTTCGAAAGGGCGATCGGTAATCCGGGGTCGACGGCCAACGAGGCCGACGAGATGGTCAGCGAACGTGCCATCGGAAATCCTGGCACGACCACCGATCCGACTGCGGAGAAGGTCCACGAGAGGGCCATGGGCAATCCGGGCGCGAGCACGGATCCGGCCGACGATCTGACCACGGGCTGGGCCAGCGGAAATCCCGGGCCTGCGGGGAAGTAGCTCCCCGCTCGCAGGCACGGTGGGCCCGTGGTCAGACCAGACCCGGAAACACCGTGCCGAGGCCCGCCACCAGCATCTCCACCGCGATCGCGGCGAGGATCATCCCCATCAGTCGGGTCATGATCGTGCGCAGCGTCTGGGAGAGGTGGCGCCCGATGGCGGCGGAGAAGTAGAGCACCACGGCGAGGACCGCGAGCACGGCCGCCAGCGCGACCCCGATGGTCACGTATCCGAGCACGGACGCGTTGCTGCCCGCGAGCAGCACCAACGTCGTGATGGTGCCCGGCCCGACGATCATCGGGAACGCCATCGGGTAGAACGACGGGTCGTTGACCTGGGCGTGGTGCTCCTGCTCGGCCGGGGTTCCGGTGTGCGCGCTGCTGCCGGTGCCGTTCAGCATGCCGAGGCCGATCATCAGCAGCACGATGCCGCCGGCGATCCGGAAGTCGTCCACGCTCACCCCGAAGAACGACAGCACCATCGATCCCGAGACCAGGATCACCCCGGCGAGGATCGCGCTGTACAGGGCGGTGCGCAGGCCGGTGCGGCGCTGCTGGGCGGCGTCGAACCCGCTGGTCAACGACAGGAACATGGGCAGCGCAACAAACGGGTTCATGATCGCGAACAGCGCGGCGAACGCCTTCACGAACAGGGCGGGGTCCACGGTCAGTCCGGCTTGATCGCCGAGAGCACCCGGGAGACGAACCCGGCGTACTCGGCCATGAAGTGGGCGAGGAACTCTCGGGTGGCCTCGTTGTGCACCGTCCCGTCCTCGCCGTACACCTCTGGTGAGTAGGTGATGTACACCTCCGGGGAGTTCAGCTGCGGGGCGTCGAGGAAGCTGAGCACACTCCGCATCTGGGACTGCATCACCGCCGTGCCGATCGCGCCGGTCGACGCCCCGACGATCGCGGTCGGCTTCCGCGCGAACGAATTGCGGCCACGCGGACGCGAGCCCCAGTCGATCGCGTTCTTCAGTGCACCGGGGATGGAGCGGTTGTATTCCGGCGAGATGAACATGACCCCGTCGGCCGACTCGAGCGCGGCCTTGTACGCGATCACCGGCCCTGGAAGGTCGTTCTCGTGGTCGGGCGAGAACAGCGGCAGGTTGCCGATGCCGACCTCGAAGAACTCGAGTTGGGGTGGCGCGAGCGTGATCAGGGCCTTCGACAGGCGCCGGTTGATCGACCTGCTCGACAGGCTGCCGATCAGGTAGGCGACGCGGTACGTCACGCGGGAGTCCTTTCGCCGGTGGGCATCAGGTCTACCGGAGCGATCCGGGCACGGCAAGCGTGCTGGTCGAAGGCTGGCTGCGGTCGGCTCAGGACTGCCAGAAGAGCTCGTAGATCTTGCTCGACGGCGCTGCGAGCAGGGTGGCGTAGTCACCAGCGGGCAACTCCTCCGCCGTGCCGGTGAGGGCGTGGTTCCCGACGAACGACACCCCCAGCCCGGCGCGCCCGTCCCGGACCCCGAAGCCGAGCAGTTCCAGGGTGGTGGGGAGCACGGACAGCTGGTCGGCGTTCTCGCGGGTGAACCTGACCTGGTCTGGGCTGTGCACCCGGAAGAAGATCGTGCGTTCAGGGGCGTTCTCGAGCTCGGTGCGGAACTGGTCGCTGTCGCCGGTGTTCTTCACGTGGTCACCCATCAGCATCACGACGGTGTCGTCCAGCACCCCGGTGTCCTCCAGGTACGCCAGGAAACCCGCCACGGCCTTGCCGGAGCATTTCAGGGCGGTGGCCATCGGTTCGGTCTCGTCATCAGTGCAGGAAGGGAAGACCGCTGCCGGTTCGTGGTTGTCCATGGTGAGCAGGGTCAGGTTGTAGGGGGTCCCGGTCTTGCGCAGCCGCTCCAGGGTGTCCTTCGCGTGGACGAACAGGCGTGCGTCCGACAGGCCCCAGATGGAGATGTCGGACGGGTCCTCGCCTTGGGACTCCCACTTCTCGCGGCCCTCGATCGAGGTGTAGCCGTGGTCGGTGAGGTAGGTGTCCTTGCCGCCGAACCGGACGTTCGCCCCGCCGACGTAGGCGTTGGTGTAGCCCTGCGCCTCGAGCACGTCGCCCAGGCAGGTGGCCCCCGGCAGGTAGGACTCCACCTGCTCGCCCTGGACGTTGGAGTTCACCCCGATGGTGAGCAGCTTGCTCTTCAGCGCGAAGCCGCACTCCGTGCCGACGATCCCGGCCATCGTCCAGCCGCCGGTCGGATACTGCTGCAGGGTCTCATAGCTCGGCCAGCCCGCCGTGGCCGCGTCGAGGTTGGCGAGCAGGTTCTCCCCGAAGATCGAGGTGTCCCGCCAGGTGTTCTCGGTCGACTCCAGGTAGATCGTGATCAGGTTGCGTGGCTTCGCGGGAGCGCTGGTCACCGCGGGAGTCCGGTAGTAGTCGGCGATCGTGCGGGGATCGAGCTGGGCCGCAGCGAACTGGGGGACGCCGGCGACGGTCAGCAGCACGCTGAGCGCCACGACCAGCGCGAGCGTGGGGGCGATCAGGTGACGGCGACGCAGCGGCGGCAGGGCCCCTCGCTTGCGTCGCCACACCCATCGTCCGGCGAAGGCGAGGGTGGTCAGGGTCGCCGGTACCACGATGCAGACCACGATCGCCTCGTGCAGCAGGTCGTTGTTGCCGACGCCCTCACCGCTGGAGATCGGCAGGTTGTTCACGATCTGCTCGAAGCTGACCGCGCCGAAGTGAAAGCGGATCCAGCCGGCCAGCGCGACCAGGAACAGCGCGATGGTGGAGATCAGCCAGGACATGATCGTGCGCAGACGCTGCCCCCGGTACCCGGTTCCAGTCTGGTTCTGCGGCATGACAAGGGAGAATCTTACCAGCCACGGAGCGGGGGCCGCCGGGTGACAGGATGGGCGCATGAGCGATCCGTCCCTGTCCGCACAGCTGCGTCGCGCGGTCGCCGAGGCGATGCCGCGCGCGATCTCCGAACTCACCGATCTGGTCGCGATCCCTTCGGTGTCGTGGCCGTCCTTCGACCAGACCCAGGTCCGGCGCAGCGCAGAGGCGATCGCCGCGCTGGCGGGCGAATCCGGCGTGTTCGACCAGGTGGCCGTGCACACCGCTGCGATCCCGGGAACCGCCGAGCCGGGCCAGCCGGCCGTCCTGGCCACCCGGGCCGGTCGGCCGGGGGAGCGCCGCGTCCTGCTCTACGCCCACCACGACGTGCAGCCGGTCGGCGACGAGGCGGCCTGGCTCACCCCGCCGTTCCAGGCCACCGAGCGGGACGGACGGCTCTACGGCCGCGGCACCGCGGACGACAAGGCAGGAGTGCTCACCCACCTGGCCTCGCTGCGGGCACTGCGCGAGGTGCTCGGCGACGAACTGGGGGTCGGCGTCACGCTGTTCGTGGAGGGCGAGGAGGAGTACGGCTCGCGCTCGTTCGGCCAGTTCCTCTCCGACCACCGCGACGACCTGGCCGCCGACCTGATCGTGGTCGCTGACTCGGGCAACTGGGACTCCCGCACGCCCGGCATCACGGTCGCGCTGCGGGGCAACGCCCGGTTCACGCTGACCGTGCGGACGCTCGCCCACGCGCTGCATTCCGGCATGTACGGCGGCGCGGTCCCCGACGCGATGCTGGCAACGATCAAGCTGCTCGGCACTCTGTGGGACGAGCACGGCACGGTCGTGGTGTCGGGGCTCGCCCGACGGGACGCGCCCACGCCCGGCTACGACGAGGCCCGGCTGCGCGAGGAGACGGACCTGCCGGCCGGTACCCGTCCGATCGGTTCGGGCGACCTGCTGGGGCGGATCTGGAACCAGCCGTCGATCACGGTGACGGGAATCGACTTCCCGGGCACCGCGGCGGCGTCCAACACCCTGAACCCGGAGGTATCCGTCGTGGTCAGCGCGCGGGTGGCGCCGGGCCAGGACGCGCGCCAGGCGTACGAGGCGCTGCGCGCGCACCTGATCGAGCACGCCCCGTTCGGAGCCGAGCTGGAGTTCAGCGAGGTCGACTGCGGGCAGGGCTTCCTCGCCGCGGAGGGCTGGGGGACGCAACTGGGCCGCGCGGCGCTCGCCGAGGGCTACGGCGTCGAACCGGTGGACGTGGGCGTGGGCGGCTCGATCCCGTTCATCGCAGAGCTCGCACGGGAGTTCCCGGACGCGGCGATCCTGGTCACGGCCGTCCTCGATCCGCCGGCAGCGCCGCACAGCCCGAACGAGTCGCTGCACCTGGAGACCTTCGAGCACGCGATCCTGTCCGAGGCGCTGCTGCTGGCGTCCCTGCGGACCCCGGACCGGACCGGGGACGGTTCCTGATTCAGTCCATTCTCAGGAAGTGGACCGGAAAGGGAACCGTCCCCAGTTCGGTCCGTCAGTCGAGGTCGCGACGGATCAGCACATAGTCGCCCACGTCGGTACCGAGCCGTCTCGCGACGAGCGCGCATTTGGCCTTGAGCAGCAGGTAGACGGGGCGTCCGGGGGCGGACAGGGACTCGAAATTGCCCTGTCCCTTGCTGATCACGACGTCGGCGTCGCGGAACAGTTCGCGGAACTCGGGCGTGCAGTCCTCGAGGATGGTCCCCGGCGCGGCCGAGCCGGACGAGACCAGGGTGGCGTAGGCGTCCATGCCGGCCTCCCTGGCCTCGGCGAGGGTGGCGTCGTTGATGATCGGCCGTTCCCGGACGGCGTAGACGAGCTCGCGTCCCCCGGCCGCGAGTGCGGCGAGCAGGACCTTGTCGAACACGGTCTCGCCGGTGTTGTCGCCGAGTACCAGCACGCGCCGTGCGGTCGCGAGGTCGGCGGTCAACTCGGCCAGGTCGCAGCGCGCGAACGGCCGTTCCAGTTCCTCGGTGATGCACGCGGCGATGTCGAGGTTGGAGTAGATCGCGGAGTCCATCACGTTGCCGGTGGCAGCCACCTTGAGGGCCGTCCGCAGCGGGTCGTCGGCGCCGTCCGCGAACTCCCACAGCAGCGACTCCAGACTGAGCGCCGCCTCGAGGTCGCGGCGCTTGACCGCTTCGTAGGGATCCGGGACACCGGTCTCGGTGCGGACGATCGCATGCATCGCCTGCGCCATCGCCGGGGCGCTGGCGAACTCCTCCCGCCGCGCGAGGGTGAGGGCGACGCGGTCCATGATCCGCGCCTGGCACGCCTCGTCGGTGGTCGCCGTCCGGGCAGCTTCGAGCACCTGCCGGTGCATACAGGGCATGCAGTCGAGGAAGAGTTCCATGGTGCTGGCAGGCTATCGCTGCTGACTGTGGGCGGGCTGCGTCGGCCACGCCATGATTGAGGGCATGGCACTGATCGATGAGCCCCGCCGGATGAACCCGCTGCTGAAGGTGGCGATCGCCATCTCGGACCGGGTCACGGGACGCCGGATGCTCCCGGCCCGGCTGCTGGCGTGGTATCCGAAGGCCGCCGTCGGCTCCGGCGTACTGGAGTCGCTGGTCGCGCACCACGAGCCGTCCGAACGGTTGCTCAAGCTGGTCCGGATCACCGCCTCGATCACGGCGAACTGCGCGTTCTGCGTGGACATGAACGGCTTCGGCTACGACCGGACGGGGATCACCGACGAGGAGTTCCTCGCGATCGGGCCCGGCCGAGAGGCGGATGTCGCGTCCTTCTCGGTCCGCGACCGGCTCGCCATCGGCTATGCCCGCCGCATCTCAGGCTCGCCCCTGGTCTTCCCCGGGGAGCTGATGGACGCCCTGCGCGAGGCATTCTCCGAACGGGAACTGGTGATCCTGGCCACGACCGCTGCCCAGGTGAACTACTGGGCCCGGGTGATCCAGGCGCTCGGCATTCCGCCGGCCGGCTTCACGGACGCCTGCCCACTGCCGCACGCCTGAGCCGGCCCGCCGGAGAGGCGGCGGCCGGGAGGCCTGCCCGCCCAGCGAGATGGCGGGTCTCGAATGTTGCGACGGCGCGCTTACACTACGCGGCGTAGTAGAGGAAAGGCGCAAAGGTGCGTACGCGACTGCTGTCGGGCAACGAGGCCGTTGCCCTGGGGGCCTGGGAGGCCGGCGTCGCCGTCGGCTGCGGCTATCCGGGAACACCATCGACGGAGATCCTCGAGACGCTGGCGCGCCAGCCCGAGGTGTACACCGAGTGGTCGGTGAACGAGAAGGTCGCCCTCGAGGTCGGGGTCGGGGCGGCCCTCGCCGGTGGACGGGCCCTGGTCACGATGAAGCACGTCGGCGTGAACGTTGCGGCCGACCCCCTCTTCACGGCCGCCTACACCGGCGTGCGGGCCGGGCTGGTGATCGTCACGGCCGACGACCCTGACATGCACTCCTCGCAGAACGAGCAGGACAACCGGAACTACGCGATCGCGGCCAAGGTGCCGATGCTGGAGCCGTCTGATTCGGCGGAGGCGCGGGAGTTCACGAAGCTCGCCTTCGAGCTGTCCGAGGCTCACGACACCCCGGTCTTCCTGCGGCTGACCACCCGGCTCTCGCACTCGAAGAGCCTGGTCGACGCCTTTCCTGACGGTGCGCCGGTGCGCACGCCGGCTCCGATCGAGCCGGGCTTCGTTGCCGACCCGCGCAAGTACGTGATGATCCCCGGCCACGCGAAGCTGCGCCGTCGTGCGCTGGCGGAACGCTGGGTCGCGCTGGAGGAGCTCGCCGAGACGGACCCGGCGAACCGGATCGAGCGGAGTTCCGCCGGTCCGGCCCCGATCGGCGTGATCACCTCGGGCATCCCCTACACCTACGTGAAGGAGGTCGCCCCGGACCTGCCGGTGCTCAAGCTGGGCCTGGTGCATCCGCTGCCGCGTCGGCTGGTGGAGCAGTTCGCTGCGTCCGTCGGGCGGCTCTACGTCGTCGAGGAACTGGATCCGGTGATCGAGACCCGGCTGAAGGCGTGGGGGATCGACTGCATCGGCAAGGACGCCTTCCCTGCGATCGGCGAGTTCACACCGGCGATCGTCGCCGCCGGGCTGGGCGTGGACACCGGTGGCGAGGGGCTGGCGCCGGCAATCGAGGTGCCGGTGCGCCGGCCGGGGCTGTGCCCGGGGTGCCCGCACGACCACGTGTTCAACGAGCTCCGCCGCCACGACATGATCGTCTCCGGCGACATCGGCTGCTACTCCCTCGGCGTCCTGCCGCCCTACAACGCGATGGACACCCTGCTCGACATGGGGGCGTCGCTGACCATGGCGCAGGGCATGGAGGTGGTCGCGCCGCCCGACCAGAAGGGACGCATCGCCGCGGTGATCGGCGATTCGACGTTCGCCCACTCCGGCATCACCGGCCTGCTCAACGCGGTCTGGAACGGACACGACGGGCTCTACATCGTGCTCGACAACGGCACCACGGCGATGACCGGCATGCAGCCCAACCCGATGAGCGGGGAGCGGATCGGACGCGAGGAAGCCCCGTCCGTGGACTACGAGTTGCTCGCCCGCGCCTTCCACCTCCCCGCGGAGAACGTCGGCATGGTGGACGCCTACGACACCGGGGCGATCTCTGCCGCGATCGACGAGCTGGCGCCGCGTCCCGGCGTCCGGTTGCTCGTGGTGGTGGGCCTGTGCCTGATCGAGGGCCAGAAACTGAAGAAGCTGGACCGGCTGACCGGCAAGAAGGACCTGCGCCGCGAACTGATCGCCCTGCACCCGGTGGGAGGTCCCCGTGAGTGAGCCTGTCACCAATGTCCTGATGGTCGGGGTGGGCGGCCAGGGCATCGTGCTCGCCAGTGACATCCTCGCCGAAGCCGCGGCGATCGCCGGCCACGACGTCAAGAAGAGCGAGATTCACGGCATGTCGCGCCGTGGGGGACCGGTGTTCAGCCACGTGCGGTTCGGCACCCGGGTCCACTCCGCGGTGATCCCGGAGGGCGCCGCAGGGGTGGTCCTGGCGATGGAGCCGATGGAGTTGCTGCGCTGGGCGCCGTGGGCTGCGCCGGGGGCGTCCGCGTGCTACCTGTCCGCGCCGATCCTTCCGGTCGGGGTGGAGGAGTACCCCGACGACCTCGAGGCGGAGATCGACCGGCTGTTCGACCGGGTCGTGCGGGTCGAACTGGCTGCGATCCGGCGCAGCGTGCCGATGAAGGTGCGCAACACCGCGCTGCTCGGGGCCGCATCGGTGTTCGTGCCGCTGGCGCAGGAGCACTTCGCGCAGGCCCTGCGCGCGCTGTCGCCGCGGGGGACCTACGAGTCCAACCAGGCGGCGTTCGACGCCGGACGTGCGCTCGGCGGGCAGCAGCTGAAGGAGGTCGCCCATGTGGAGTGAAGCGGTTCAGACCATGCCGAGGGAGCAGCTGCGGGAACTCCAGCTGCGGCGGCTCCAGACGCTGGTGGGGATTGTGCACGAGCGCGTCCCGTTCTACCGGGAACGGCTGGACGCGGCGGGCCTGCGGCCCGGGTCGGTGACGTGCCTGGACGACCTCGCCCGGATCCCGTTCACGTCCAAGTACGACATGCGGGAGGTGTTCCCGTTCGGCCTGTTCGCCGTCGGCCGCGACGAGATCGTCGAGGTGCACATGTCCTCGGGCACTACGGGCAAGCCGGTGGTCGGCGCCTACACCCGCGACGACGTCGCCCTGTGGGGTGAGGTGATGGCACGCACCCTGGACGCGGGCGGGCTGGGCTCCGACGACATCCTGCAGGTCGCCTACGGCTACGGGCTGTTCACCGGCGGTCTGGGCGGCCACTACGGCGGTACCACCCTTGGCGTGATGACCCTGCCGATGTCGTCGGGCAACACCCTGCGGCAGCTGAACACGATGCAGGACTTCGGCACCACGGCACTCGCCTGCACGCCCTCCTACGCGCTGTTCATCGCCGAGTACGCCCGCGAGCACGGCATCGACCTCGTCGCCGGCCCGCTGCGCGCCGGGTTCTTCGGCGCGGAGCCGTGGTGCGAGGAGATGCGGGCCGACATCGAGGCGAAGCTCGGCATCAAGGCCTACGACATCTACGGTCTTACCGAGTTGATCGGTCCCGGTGTGGCGGCGGAGTGCGGCGAGCAGGACGGGTTGCACGTGTTCGAGGACCATTTCTACCCGGAGATCATCGACTCCGAATCCGGTGCGGTGCTGCCGACCGGGGAGAAGGGCGAGTTGGTGCTGACCACCCTCACCCGGCAGGGCACGCCGGTGCTCCGCTACCGGACCCGCGACATCACCTACCTGATCGACGAGCCGTGCCCGTGCGGGCGGACGTCACGGCGCATCCACCGGCTGATGGGACGCAACGACGACATGCTGATCATCCGCGGCGTGAACGTCTTCCCCCAGCAGGTCGAGGAGGTGCTGCTCCGGGTCGAGGGTGTCGAGCCGTACTACCGGATCATCGTCGAGCGCGAGGGCGTCATGGACACCCTCGAGGTAGAGGTGGAGATGGCCGAGGCACTGTTCTCCGACGAGGTGAAGGTGGTGCTGGCGCTGGAGCGCCGGATCGAGCACGAGCTCCGGCTGGCGCTCGGCATCCAGGCGGTCGTCCGGCTGGTCAACCCGAAGAGCATCGAGCGCAGCGAGGGCAAGGCGAAGCGGATCGTCGACCGGCGGTCCCTCCCGACGGGTGCGAGGAGCCAAGGATGATCCTTCAACAGGTGTCGGTGTTCCTGGAGAGCCAGCGCGGCCGGCTCGCGCCGGTGGTGAAGCACCTGGGGGAGCGTGGGGTGAACCTGCGCGCACTGATGCTGGCCGAGACTGACCGGTTCGGCATCCTGAGGTTCATCGCCGACGACCCGCAGGCAGCGCTGGAGGCCGTCCAGGAGCTGGGCAACACGGCGCGGCTCTCCGACGTCGTGGGCGTGGAGGTGCCGGATCATCCGGGCGCGCTGGGCGAGCTGCTGGCGGTGTTCGAGGACACGAATGTGAGCATCGAGTACCTCTATGCCGAGCTGGCCGGACGCGGGGAGAACGCCCTGCTGATTCTCAAGCTGGAGCCGGTGCAGGAGGCGCTCGCCCTGCTGGAGTCCGCCGGCTTCTGAGGGATGGGCCTCGGCGATCGGACGGAGCCGGAAAGCCTTTCGCGGAGGCTGGCAATGCGGACGGATTGACCGGATCCGATGCCCGGGAGAATTGCGGCTTCCGCTCGCTTCTTTGCTGTGGCAGAATATTGGGTAGGTCGAGGTGGGGGATCTCGACCGGATTTTCTCGGGGGGGAAAGTGAACCAGACTCGCATGCGCCACGCTGTGGCGTCGACGGTGGTGACCGCGGTCCGATCGGGCCCGTCTCGTCATCCACGCCGGTAGGCCGGCGGCAGCCCGGGCGGAGCACTCGCCCGCCCCACGACGGGGGTAGCTGCCTTCTCGCATGACGACACCGTGAACCTGGACGGCTCGCGCTGTATGTCATACCTGCGCGGTTCCGTCCCGTTGGCCGGGTGCGGACTGTTGCGCCAATACGGATCCGGGTCCGTCCCACTGGGCTGTGAGGCCCAGCGCAGGCCCCTTTCTTGCTGCGCCAACTGGCATTTACCCCGCGACTCTCGCAGGGTTCGAGGCGCCTTTCATGAGACGTTTCTCCATGCCACGGTCGCGCACTGTCAAACAGCGAATCATCAATTGATGGAGTTTCCCATGGCTACAACCGATGTCGTTCTCGTCGCTCGTCCGTGTGTGTACCCGGACGGTGACCGTCCTGCCGCTCGCCGCATGCTCGGCTCCAGTGGCATCCACGCCGCAATCCTGAGTGCGGTCGCCGACTGGAGGCGGAGCCTCCGCGCCGGCGCGAGGCCTGAGCCTCGCTATGCCGTGATCGAGCCGGCTGCGAACGAGGCCGGGGCCCTGCCCCGCTACGCCTTGCGGGCGCCGGTGCGGGCCTGGGCGGGGGGCATGCCGCGCTACGCCCTGATCGAGCCGGCGGAGATCGAGGCGAGGGCGATCCGTCGCTATGCGGTGAGCTCTGTGGCAGGGCTCCAGGCGATGCCTGCCTGATCCGGTTCAGGTCGGTCAGGTCCGACTCAGCCGGGCGGTGCCTCGGCGGCGCCCTGTTCCGTGCCGGTGATCACGACGGCGTACTCGAGCACCGTGCCGGTGTTCATCGGCCACGTCAGGTCGATCATGTCCGCCAGGAGACGACGGAGCGAGCCCACGGCGCCTCAGCGGCCGGCCCACCAGGACCTCTTCGGCACGGCCAGCAGCTCGGCGAGGGGGGCAGGCACGCCCAACTGGGCGGCGATCGCGGGCCACTGGGTGGCGAGGATCTCCCGGGCCACCGGCTCGGGACGGGCGCCGAGCGCCTTCACCACCCAGTCGTGCGGCACGGCCTTGGTGCGCACCAGCACCCTGACGAGATCCGGCAGGTCTGCGTCCGTCCACCGTTCGAGCGCCCAAGCGAGCGCCGTCGGGGGCAGGGCCCTGGACGTGAGCCGCCCGTCCAGGAACGCGGCAGCCTTCGCGGGCTGCGCCCGCAGCAGCTCCCGCGTTCCCGCCGAGAGCCGGTGGTCGCCGCGCAGGGACGCCTCGAACTCCGCCTCCGCCACCCTGCCCCAGCGGTCCGGGGACGCATCGAAGACGAACCCTCGCCTCAGGTCATCGATCTCCACGCTCTGCCCGAGGAGCGAGGCCAGGTCAGCGGCATGCACGTGGACGCCGCCCTCGCGAGCCTCCGCCACCAGCGGTGGTACAACGTAGTTCGCGAAGGCGTCGGCGCCGACGGCCTGCAACACCCACGATTGCAGTGGTCCGCGTCCACCCGATGCTCCGGTCTCACCCAGCACCCGGACCACTGCGGCCACCAGGTCGGCGTGCTCCGGCCCGTCGCTGCGCAGCCGCGCGGCCAGCACCTCCTCGGTGTCGCTGTCGGCGAGCATGCGGCGCAGCACCTCGTCGCAGCGGGCGTGCGCGGCCAGCTTCGCCAGCACCGCGTCGAAGAACGGAGTGCCCAGCGCCCTCGCCAGGGTCGGCAAGTCGACCGACGCGAGGTCCGCACGCTCCAGGGCCAGCAGCGCCTTCAGGTCGCCGAGCGAGCGGATCCGCAGCGCCGGCAACCCGGAGCCGCCGTTGACCAGCTGGTCGGCCAGCGGCAGGTACGCCGCGCTCGCCGGGGCAGAGGACGGCCGGTCCGGGTCGAGGTCCAGGTCGAGTGCGGCACCGTTCGTGGAGAAGGGACGGACCAGCAGGCCGATCCCCGAGGTCCAGCTGGGCGCCGACGCCACGAACGTCGACACCGGGACGTCACGGGCCAACCCGATCGGCAGGTAGGCCAGGAGCGTCTGGATCGCGTCCACGCCCTGGTCCTGGTCGTGCGCGCCGACCAGGTAGGGCCGGTCCTCGTTCAGGCACTGCAGGAGCCGGGCCAACTCGGCCACGTCGTCGGGGTCGCGCTGGACCCGCGGACGCCGCACCGGGGTCAGGCTGAGCGCAGCCAGGTCGGCGGGGTGCTCGGCGAGTTCCTCCACCACCAGCACCGCGGCGTCGGCGAGCGCCCACAGGTCCCACGGCGACAGTCCCTGGCCCGCCCGGATGGCGTGCACCTGGTACTGGCCCGGTCGCCGGCTCGCGATCGAGTACGTCTTCGCCACCAGCAGGGCTCCGGAGGGGTCCGGCCGGTACTCCAGACACACCGGCGGGACCGTGCCCGCGGGCAGGGTGGCGTCGTCGGAGAGGTAGCGGGCAGCGGCGCCGAGCCCGGCGAAACTGTCCCGCGGCGGCAGGTCCCAGCCCGGGGACGCGGCCACGGGCCCCATCCCGCTGACGCCGAGCAGGTTGGACGGTGACCACGCAAGGACCAGTTGCTCGGCCGCGACCTCAGTCGGCATCGCGGTCTCCCACGATCCGCAGCGCCCACAGGATCGCGAGCAGCGGCTCGGTGACGTTCAGCGGGCGCGCGGTCGCGAACCGGCCCTCCGCGTCCGGGGAGCACCCCATCGCCGACACCGCGTGAACCGACCTGACGTCGGTGAGGTTGAACACGGCCTCGACTATGCCGCGTGCGCCGTAGCTTGTCAGCAGGTCGTAGGGAAGGTCGCCCTGCGCGTCCAGCTTCTGCTGCATCCCGGAGTACAGGCCGCGGTCGAGCGGGAGGGAGTTGAAGGCCCTGGCACCCGAGGTTCGGGTCGCCAGCAGGCCACTCAGTTCGTCCGCCTTCGCGAGCACGAGCGCCACCGGCAGGTCGCGGGCGGGGTGGCGTCCCTGGTAGCGCGGATGGGCGCGCAGCACCCGCTCGAGGTTCGTCACCACCTGGTGCATCTGCCGGGGCCCGGTGGCCTCCATGCCGGTCAGCGGGTAGCCCGCCGGCAGGTCGGTGAGCGCCTTCGGGGTGACGAACACGATCGCCGCGTCGAGCGCGTGCAGGAACGGGTTGTGCTGGGCCAGCACCTGGGTGCTCTGCTGGTTCTCCCCGGACGCGTCGAAGAACAGCAGGTTCGCCCGCTCCTCTCCTGCGACCAGCCGCACCACCAGCGGACGCGTGGTCGCCTCACCGCTCAGCGGCTGCGTCGCGGCCGGCGCCAGCCCCTGCTCCAGGGCCCTGGCCATGTTCTTGTTGTAGTAGTCCTGCGACTCGTCGTCGGCCAGCGTGCAGTGGATGCCCAGGCCGGACAGCCGGGCGTGGTCCACGACCTCTGAGACCAGGCGGCCGAGGTAGGTGGTCTTCGTGGTCTGCGGGGAACCGATCAGGCCGATCACGATCGTGCGGGTCTCGGCGAAGTCCTCCGGCAGCTGGTGGCCCTTCGGGCAGTACCAGTTGGCGCCCAGCTCGAGCCGCTGCCGCGCGTTGGCCACCCGCCGGTTGTGCAGCCACTGCTGGGCCGCAGCGGGCAACCGGGGGATCAGGTCGTCGACCGGGAGCGGGTTTCGCTGGGCGAGGACGGTGCCGGCACGATCCCTCAGGACGAACGCGCGGGAGTCGTGGAACTCCGCGCACATGGGGCACAGGATCATTGCCAGTGCCTCGTCAGCACCAGTGACCAGAAGCACAGCATCACGAACATGAAGATGAGCAGCGCGGAGGCACGGCCGCGGTAGCGGTTCCAGCGGGCGACTCTGGCCTGCCGCTCGCGCGCGGTCTGTTGCAGGGCGCGGAACTCGTGATTCACACGACCACCCCGATCAGCCACAGCAGCAGCACGGCGACGAACAGCGCCACGACGGCGCCGCCGAGGTAGGCGGTGGCGCGCACCAGGGCCGGCACGTGCTTGTCGCCGAACGGCCCGTCGGGCCCCGCGTAGCGCAGTGCGGTCCGCCACCAGGGTTCGGCCACAGCGAAGTCGGCGGGGTCGAGGACCACCGTGACCGGCATCTCGGGGATGACCGCGGTGGCGTGCTCGGACAGCTGCTGTCGCAGTTCGGTCGCAGAGGGGCGCAGCTCCGGTGCCCAGGCCAGCGCCCTGCGCACTGCCTCGCGCAGTGCCGGGTCCGGGATGCAGCCGAGATCGAGCACCTTCTGCGGGCCGCCGGGCGCATCACCGAGCGCGGCCAGGGCCACCGGGTCGAAGCGCCCCTCGCAGTAGGGGTGGTAGTTGGGTCGGAACAACCAGACCACGGTGAGCCCCCAGCTGAAGAGGTCGGAGGGCGGTCCGACCCTGCGCCCGGGTCGGGGCAGCACCTGCTCGGGGCTGGCGAAGCTGGCCGTGGTCAGCATCGGCAGCGACGTGCTCGCGTCGGCGTCGCGGGACGACTCGAAGTCGATCAGCCAGGTGCGGGTGGGGGTGACGATCACGTTGCTCGGCTTGATGTCGAGATGGGCCTCGCCAGAGGTGTGCAGCTGTGCGATCTCGGCCAGCAGGTAGTCGGCGTACAGGCGCTTGAGCTCGACACCGGTGGACGCGTCCAGCCGGTTCATCGGCACGCCCTGGATGAACCGCCGGGCCACCCAGCGGTACGTGGCGTCCTCGCCGGCGGAGTGGAACAGGTCCTCGGCGCGCGCCCAGGTCTTCTCCTCCGCGAGGCAGTTCTCCGCGATCGGCCCGAGGGTTCGACGGTCGGCACCGATGAACCGGGCCACCTTCACCGTGAGGAGCACCGGATCGCTGTTCGGCTGACGGCCCGGCGCGACGCCGAAGAACGGGAGTGGTTTGGCCGACTCGGCCAGCGTGATGTGCCCGGGACGGAGCCGGCGCTTGATCGAGATCCCGTCGAGCCGTCGCGGGTCGCTCTCGAGCAGCTCGTACCCGATCTCCGGGCGGCTGTCGGTCGCGAGGACGGTCTGCTCGGTCATGTCGACCCCAATCTACGGTCCCCTCCAAGCCCACCGGCTCCGGGTAACCCCCGGTCCAGCCCGGGCTCTTCGGTCGGAGGCGCTCAATCGGTGGTGGTCACCTGGATGCCGGCGGCCCTCCAGGTGCCGAACCCGACCCGCTTCATCGCGACGAAGGCGGCGACGTAGGCGGCTTTCGCTCCGAAGTAGCAGACCCGGTCGTAATCGCGTCCCTCGCCCTCGAACAGCTGGTCGGCAGCGGCGCTGCCGCAGGTGAAGTCCTCCCGCCAGTCTCCCGGGTCGGTGACGAAGAACTCGGTGTGCAGGGCCTCGGCGCGTCCCTTCGCGTCGAACAGCTTCTCGACCAGGGACTTGTCGCCCTTGAGCGCCGCGAGGAAGGCCTGCTTCGCCGTGGCCTTCTCGGTGATCCGCTTGACCACCTCTCCTCGAGCCCTGCTGCCGTCCCAGGTGAAGTCGGCGACCACGTCGAGGGTGCCGCAGCAGCCGTCCTCGTCCTTCTGGTAGGTGTTGGCCAGGGAGAGCCGGACGCCGCCGGGCACCGGTGCGAGGGCGGCCACACCCTGCCTGCCGTTGCCGACGACACTGGACACGTCGATCTCGCCGAACACCTGCGGTCCGGAGCGGTAGAAGACCACGTGCGGTGGCCAGGCGACCCCGCCGCGGTCGCAGTCCATGACGAGAGCCGCGTACGGTGCGCCGTCCTCGCCGGCCCAGGCTCGGAATGAAAGGCGCTGCCACGCCGCGTTGGGGTACAGCGCGATCCGCGAGCCCCCGTCGTGCGGGTCCTTCGCCCGGAGTTCGCCGTTGGTCAGGGTTCCCGCGGGGTGCTTGCACAGTCGCGGCACCGGGGCGGTGAGCATCTGGCCCGCGGTGATTGGAGCCGCGACGCTCGGCGTGGGCGTGGGCGTGGGCGTGGCCCCCACGGGTGCGCTCGTCGCGGCTGACGGCGTCGGCGGGGTACCGGTACAGCCGGCCAGGGCGAGCGCGAGGACGAACGCAGCACAGGCGGCGCGGACGGACCTGGACACGCTGCTGAGCGTAGTCCGGACCGGGCGCGCCGCCCAGCTGTTCCGGGTCTAGCGGTGCTTGTGGTGGCCGTGCTTCAGGCTCTGCTTGGCCATCCACTGCCAGATGTGCTGGCCCTTGTCCGTGGTCGGGGCATTGCGGGCGACGTAGATCCACGACCAGTGCGTGGGGTAGGTCACGCCGGCCCAGGTGACGTCGTCGTAGGCCGAGAGCAGCGAGCCGGGCACCGTGTCCGCAATGTGCTGGCCGTTGGCCAGGAAGGGCACCGTGTCGTCGGACTTCGCCTGGACCACCCAGGTGGGTGTCTTCACGGAGGCGAGTTCGGCGTCGGTGAGCATCGTGGCGCCCCCGAAGGTGACCACCGGGCAGATCGGCACCTCGGCGGCGAAGAACCCGGGGTTGTCTACGACGAGGCGCGGGGTCATGTAGCCACCGTTCGACGCACCGACGACGTAGATGCGGCTGGTGTCGATGTGGTGCTTCTTCACGACGGCGTCGATCAGGGTCTTGAGCTTGGCCGAGTAGCCCATCGCCGGGTCGTTCAGCCAGTAGTCCGTGGCCTGCGGGGCGAGCACATAGGCGCCACCGAAGATGGACTGCGCCTTCGGGGTGGCGAAGCCCAGTGCCCCGCGATTGGCGATCAGTGGCAGGTCATTGTCCTGCGCCTGCGTCCAGCCGCCCTCGCCGCCACCGTGCAGCCACACGATCAGCGGACGCTTGCCCCACCCGCGCGGGGTGTACAGCCGGTAGTTCAGGCCCGCGGCGGAGCCGTAGCCGAATGCGTCCACCTCGGGATCGACGACGTGGCCCTGGGTGAAGGAGGAGAACGTGACCGAGGCACCGTTGCGGAGCTGGATCGGCTGGTTCTGGGTCACTGTGTAGGTCAGGTCCAGCATGACGTTGCGGCCCATGGCGTCCATTCCGGTGCCCCAGGCGAAGGTGGAGGCGCCGGCGACGTTGTAGCCGTGCTCCAGTTCGATCACGATCCGGCCCCGCCGGTCGAGGTGGACACCGGTGACCGTCCGGTCGGCATCGAAGGTGCCGTAGACCGGCTCGGCGCCCGGCAGGGGATTGGTGCCCTTCGCATGCACGCTGAAGGTGCCTTTCGAGAGGCTGGACGCCCGCACCGGCAGACGCCCGGTGTCGAGGGTGAGCGATACGACCTGCTGGCCGCTGTCCAGCACGCTCGCGTTGAGGGTGAAGGGGACGGAGTCCTGCGGTGTGGACGGATGCCGCTTCGCCTCAGCCTGTGGGGCGGAGAGTGCCAGCAGTGAGAGCGCTGTCACCGCGATGGTGACGAAGATGCGCAGCTTCTTCATCGAAGCTCCTTCGGGAGGGGTTGAGGGGTGTCGCGTGATGGGTCGGCAGCATCACCGCCCCATCGCGTTGATCCAAGAACCTAGCGTCGCTCGGGATTCAGGTCAACGGTTCGGGCCCGGGCGCCGAGTGCCGTCCGGCCTCTGGCTGCGCCCGGGAGATATGTGTGGTGGCGGCACGCCCAGACAGGGAGAGAAATGCAGGAATCCGGCCTGCCAGGCGGGTGTCACCCGCACGTGTGGCACCCGCAAGAATGACACATTTGAGCTAGTCAGCTCGCTGAAGGTCACCAATAAGAATGACTTTCGTACCATTTTCCCCGAATGATTGTACAAATCGGAAATTGTGTGAGTAATCTGAGTTCTGGAACAGCGGGAATGCAGGTCCGGCCATCCGCCAGTAGCCGGAGTGAACCTGGTCCCCGCCACTGGCCCGGCGTCGGGCCCGAAGAGGGGTGTGGTGAGCATGAAGGTCAGGATGGTCCGCGGGGGTCAGCGGGGTGCGACGCACACCGAGTACGCGATCATCATCGCAGCGGTGAGCCTTGCCGTGATGGCCGGCGTCGCGCTGCTGGGGGGCAACGTGCCGAGCGGCTTCTGCGGAGTGAGTCAGAGCCTCGGATCCGGACAGGACTGCGCATCGGCCGCGCCGGCCGGGGGCGCGGACGCCTCGGGCGCAGGCGCAGGCGAGGGCGGATCCGGGACGGCGGCCGGGGCGCCGGCGGGCGGTTCCGGCTCGGGTGCGGGCGCGGCATCGGGCGGTTCCGGCTCGGGTGCGGGCGCGGCATCGGGCGGTTCCGGCGCGACGGTGAGCGGCAGCGGCTCCGACAGTGGTTCCACCGGCGGCTCTGGCGGGCTCGCGGACACGCCGACAGACCAGGCGGCCACGAATTCGGCCGGCACCATGACCTACTACACCGCTGTGGTCGACCAGGATCAGCGCAAGCGCGACCTGTCGGCACGGTTCAACATCGGCTGGTCTCCGGACAGCTGGAGCGGCGTTGTCTACCCTGACTCGCTGACCGTGGACGTCACCTGGAGCCCCGCCCTGGAGGTGGATCAGGTGATCACCGGTTCGAGCGGCCGCTGGGACTACACCCTGGTCGCTCCCGGCCATCTGCGCCTGACCCGCTCGGGTGCCCTGGACACGCGAGGGTTCAACCCGGAGCCGGAGATCCTGCTGACCAAGCCGGCGACGGCCCAGAACGTGTCGGTCTTCACCGCGACGGCACCCAACTCGCCGTCCGTCTCCGCCACCTCCACGACGAGGTCGACCCCCTACAAGTGAGCTGATCAGCCGAGCAGGCGCGGTATCTCCTGGGCCAGCACGACCACGCCCATCAGCAGGACGAAGACGCCGAACCCCCTCCGCAGCCAGCGCTCGTGAATGCGTCCGACCAGCGCCGAGCCCAGGAACGAGCCGAGGATGGCCGCCGCCGTGACCGCGAGCACGACCGGCCAGTCCAGCGAGATCGTGAACAGGTGGGCGACCAGCCCGGAGGTGGACTGCATCGCGATCACCAGCAGCGACGTGCCGACGGCGACCGCCATCGGCAGCCCACCGAGCAGGGCGAGCGCGGGGACGACCAGAAAGCCGCCGCCGGCCCCAACCAGGCTGGTCGCGAAGCCGACTCCGAACCCTTCCGCGATCGTGCGGACGCCCCGGTGCGGCGGAGTCCCTTCGGTAGGCGGGGCCTGCCGGCGTCCGCGGATCATGGCCACCGACGTGACGATCATCATCGCCGCGAACAGGATCATCAGCACCACGCCGGGGATCCGCCCGCCGATCAGGCCGCCGATGAAGGCGCCGGCCATGCCGGCCAGGCCGAACCCGATGCCGGTACGCCAGGCGACCCGCCCGGCGCGGGCGTGCCGGGCCATGCCGACCAGTGAGGTCACGCCCACGACGAACAGCGACGCCGTGATCGCGTGCTGGGGATCCATCCCCAGCACATAGGTGAGGATCGGGACGGTGAGGATCGAGCCGCCGCCGCCGAGCAGTCCCAGCGACACCCCGATCAGGACCGAGAGCAGCAGGGTGAGGGCCAGCCACCAGGTGATCCCCATGGCGTCCTAGGCCGTCGGCAGGCCCGCCGCCTGCCAGGCCAGCATTCCGCCAGCCATGTTGTCGCAGGCGTAGCCGGCCTGGGTGAGGAACTGCGTGGCCCTGCCGCTGCGGTTGCCGCTTCGGCAGATCGCGATCACCGGCCGGGTCCGGTCCAGTTCGGAGAGGCGGGCCGGCAGCTGTCCGAGCGGGATGTGAATGGTGCCCGGGATGCGTCCCTGGGCAACCTCGGCGTCCTCACGGACGTCGACCAGCTGGGCCTGTTGCAGGCGGGCGTGGACCTCGTGGACGGTGATGTCAGCCAACGCTGATCGCCTCCTTCGCGTCCTCGTGGGCGAGCCAGCCGAGGTAGCTGCCCTCGAGCTCGGCCACGTCGTAGCCGGCCCGGCGCAGCGCACTGGCGGCAACGCTCACCCGCACGCCGCTCTGGCAGTAGGCGATGATGCGCCCGTCGGTGGGCAGCTCGTCGAGGTGCCACAAGACGCGTCCACCGCTCAACTGCGCGGCGCCGGGGATGTGGCCGTCCGCGAACTCGGTGCGGTTGCGCACGTCCAGCAGCAGGGCGCGCGACGCGTCCCCGAGATCCTTCTGCGCGATCACCGCCGGCACCACCAGCGGCAGGCCGTCGAGGCTGGGCGTGTAGCCGATCACGGTGTCGATGCCCACGCGCACCAGGTGGTCGCGGTACTCCCGTGCGGTCGCCTCGTTGTCCGCGAGCAGCACCAGCGGCCGGCTCTCGCGTTCGGGGTCGTAGACCCAGGCGCCGTAGCTGGCCGCCTTGCCGACGCCGGGCACGTTGAGTGAGCGGGCGACGGTGCCGGCGTGCACCGCGCTGTTGTGCCGGGTGTCGACGAAGATCAGCTCATCGGAGGCCAGCCGGCCGGCCAGGGAGGCGTTGTCGAACTCGACCAGCGGGGCGGGCTCGCCGAGCACGGCAGGCCCGAGTTTGTTCTGCCGCTTCATCCGGGCGAAGTACGCATGGGCGTCCGGCTGCCCGTCGAGCAGCGCGGTGACGAAGCCGTCCTCGTCGTCGTCGCGCAGGTACGGCGCCCACCAGGCATTCTCGCGCTCGTAGCCGACCGTGGTGGACGCGATCGAACCCAGCGCCCGTCCGCACGCGCTGCCGGCGCCGTGGGCGGGGTGCACCTGCACGTAGTCGGGCATGGTGAGGAACTCGTCGCGCAGGCTGGCGAACAGTGCGCGGGCGCCGGCGAAGCGGGTGTTCACGCCGCCGGCTGCCTCGTCCAGGAGGTCGGGACGGCCGAGGTCCCCGACGAACACGAAGTCGCCGGAGAAGTAGTAGCCGGGGTGGTCGGAGAAGGCTCCGTCGGTGACCCGGAACGACAGGTGTTCCGGGGTGTGGCCCGGGGTGTGTCGGGCCTCGACAACGATGTTGCCGAGCCGGATCACGTCGCCGTGATGGAGTCGCTCGGCCTCGAAGCCGTACTGCCAGTCCTCGCCGCCCTCCCCGGAGACGTACATCGTGGCGCCGGTGGCAGCGGCCAGTTCGCGGGTGCCCGAGAGGTAGTCGGCGTGGATGTGGGTCTCGGTGACGGCCACGATCTTCATGCCGTTGCGCCTGGCCAGGTCGAGGTAGGGGGTGAGGTCGCGGCGGGGATCGATCACGATCGCCTCGCCCTTCGCCTGGCAGCCGATGAAGTAGCTGGCCTGGGCGAGGTCCTCGTCATAGATGCGCTCGAGAAGCATGGTCTCTCCTGATGGTCATATACCCAGGGGGGTATCTGTTTCAGGTCCACCATAGCTATACCCCCGGGGGTATCGCCAAGAAGGAGGGCGCCGCCGAGCGGGTGATGTGGGTAGGAGTGCTGAGGGGCTGAACTGGTCAGGTCAGGCGCTCGACCACCACGCGCACCGGCACGTTCAGCGACTGGCCCACGACGCAGTAGCGTTCGGTGGAGGTCGCCAGCCGGATCAGGTCGGCATCGGATGCGTCGGTGTCGAGGACGGCCGTGACCTGCACGTCCCCGATGCCCACCGGCACCTCCCGGTCGACCCCGAGGGTTCCGCGGGCATCGTAGGCGCTGGTCGCGGTGAAGGTGGCCGAGCGCACCTCGAGCCCCATCACGGTGGCCACGCTGCGCATGGTGACACCGGCACAACCGAGCAGCGCCTGGAGCAGCATGTCGGCGGAGCAGGCGTCGGTGCCGTCGCCTCCGGTGGCGGTGTGCAGCCCGGCCCGCACCGGGCCGGCCCAGCCCTCCACCGTGCAGGTGATGCCCGGCTCGGTCCACGCCGCCCGCGCGCTCAACGGCGCGAGGGCGCTGGTCGGTTCGGCGCGGTAGCGCGCCCGCAACGGTGCCTGTGCGGCTCGCAGGGATTCACGATCCATCGCGCCAGTATGGGCGCCGCCCCACGGCTGGACCAGCGGCCAGGGGATCCGGGTGGTCGCGAGTACCTCAGCGCCCGCCGTCGGCGCTTCCGCGGCGAGGTGCCTCTCTGGGGTACCTGAGCCTCGATGCTCCTTCACGAAGGCTTCATGCGGGCCTCGCGGATGTCTCATGGGGTCGGGCTCTACTGGTGTTCATCAACCAGTTGGACCACGAGAAGGAGTGGACATGTTCAGCAAGAAGATCGTTCTGGGGATTGGCGGGACCTTGGTGGTGCTTGCCACGACCGTTGGTGTTGCGGGCATTGCGAGTGCCGATGTGACGACCCCGAGCCCGAGCCCGACCGCGAGCCAGACCTGGCAGCGCGGGGGTGGTTATGGACGGACTGCGACCGCGGTGAACCCGAACGCGGGGCTGCGGAACGGTGCCGGCTACGGTGCGGTCGCGAATCAGGCTTACCTGGCCGAGGGGCTCGGGGTGAGTCAGGATGCGGTGGCGGCGGCGATGCAGGCCTACCACGCGGATGGTGTGCCGGCTGCGCGTGGCCGTGACCTCACCGTGGAGCAGCGTGCCGCCGAGCATGCCGACCTGGCGAAGTTCCTTGCCGGGGAGCTGAAGGTCGATCAGGCGAAGGTGTTGGAGTTGCTCAATGCGCGCCAGGTCGGCACGGGTTATGGTCCGGGGCCGCGTCGCTGACCCGCAGCTCACCTCCGCGCACACCGACGGCCGGCCCACCTGGGCCGGCCGTCGACGCCGTGTCAGAAACCCCGGCGGCTAGCGAAGGTCGGCGTCCGACTCGATCCGACGCAGGATCGCGGTCAGTTGTCGCAGATCCTCGGTGAGTTGGGCCGCTTCCGCCGCCGTCCGGACGGCGACGAACCCCGTCTGTGTCGCGTACAGCTCGATCGCAGCCGGGGCACCGGGCCGGTTTCGCTCGGTGGCGTAGACAGTGAAACCGCCGACGGTGCGGTGATGCAGCCCGGTGCGCCCACCGAAGTGGTCGAGGCTCCATTCGTGTTCGGCGGGCCGTGCGGTGCACCACCAGGGGCACACGGGTATGTCGCTCGCGGTGGTGTTGGGGGTGGCTGTGGTGGTCATCAGTTCCTCGCCCTCGCTGGCTGGGATCGGGAACCCGGTCGTGACTCTCCACGCTGCGGAACCCGCTCAGGACCACCGTCGTCGTCCCGGGTGGCGGCCAGGTGAACGGGCGCACACGTTCAGATGAACCCTGCCGTGACCTCAGTCGCCGATGGTGTCCCTGGCGCGCTTCACGATCAGCGGGTCGGGCTCTCCGACGACGGCGGCATCCTTGTCGGCGTAGTCGAACTGGTTGAGGAAGTGCCGCATCGCGTTGAGCCGGGCCCGCTTCTTGTCGTTGCTGCGGACCGTGGTCCACGGGGCGTGGTCGGTGTCGGTGCGGGCGAACATCGCCTCCTTGGCGGCACCGTAGGCGTCCCAGCGGTCCAGCGACTCCAGATCCATGGGGGAGAGCTTCCAGCGTCGCACCGGGTCGATCTGGCGGATCGCGAACCGCGTCCGCTGCTCGCGTCGGGTGACCGAGAACCAGAACTTGGTCAGGTGGATTCCGGCGTCCACGATCAGACGCTCGAACTCGGGTGCCTGGGTCATGAAGCGCTCGTACTCGGTGTCGGTGCAGAAGCCCATCACCCGCTCGACGCCGGCGCGGTTGTACCAGGAGCGGTCGAACAGCACCATCTCACCCGAGGTGGGGAAGTGCTGGACGTAGCGCTGGAAGTACCACTGGCCCTGCTCGCGGGTGGTCGGCTTGGTGAGCGCCACCACGGTCGCCGCGCGCGGGTTGAGGTGTTCGGTGAACCGCTTGATCGTGCCGCCCTTGCCCGCGGCGTCGCGCCCCTCGAACAGGATGATGTGGCGGACGTCGTTGTCCTGGCTCCAGTACTGCAGCTTCAGCAACTCGATCTGCAGCAGGTACTTCTCCTGCTCGTACTCGTCGCGGTCCATCAGCTCGGAGTAGGGGTAGTCCTCGCGCCAGGTCTCCACGGCCCGTCCCAGCGGGTCGATCAGCACCGGATCGGGGCTGTCCCCGTCGGCGACCGTGTACCCCTGTGCGACCAGCCGATCGATGAACTCACGCAGGTTCTCGTCGGCGTCGGGCTGGACGTCGTCCAGGTCGGTGTCCATGATCCGACGATCCCGCCTCCGGCGACCCCGGGTCAAGCGACGCACGCAGGGTTCACCGGACGAATGGCGCCGGTTCACCGGATCGGCTTCACGAAGGCTTCATGCGGGCCTCGCGGATGTCTCATGGGGTCGGGCTCTACTGGTGTTCATCAACCAGTTGGACCACGAAAAGGAGTGGACATGTTCAGCAAGAAGATCGTTCTGGGGATTGGCGGGACCTTGGTGGTGCTTGCCACGACCGTTGGTGTTGCGGGCATTGCGAGTGCCGATGTGACGACCCCGAGCCCGAGCCCGAC
>Ga0334883_1000071_pt1 | contig 179938 bp, 122 predicted proteins | sample GraSluR1_MG_6_FD_207230 | JGI IMG/M metagenome (GOLD analysis project Ga0334883, IMG submission 207230) | Sludge microbial communities from methane-producing bioreactor in Wageningen University, Netherlands - Granular Sludge_09_05-R1 | ecosystem: Engineered > Bioreactor > Anaerobic >...
TTCGCCTGAACTACATCGAGCATGGCCGCCCGGCGGGAGAACCGGGCACCGAGGCCTGGTGTGCCTCGCGGATGGGGTTCATCGGCGGGACGATCGCCAAGTACCGCGCTCTCACCGGGGACGAGGAGTTCGACGGCCTGCTGACCGGCGGCGGCTCGCCCTATCTGACCTTCCGCCTGACGGGCGACCGGGGGCCGCTCGGGGCGGCGCTGGCGAGCAATGCCAAGGCCTTCTCCTACAACTTCCCGCGCACCACCGACGAGGTGCGCTGGACCGACCGGGTGCTGCGCTTCCCGGCGGTGTTCGTGGGCGATGTGAAGCTGGCGGAGCCGAAGTTCGAGGTGCACCAGCCCAGGCCCGAGATCCTGTACTCCACGGCCACCGGTGACCCGGGGAGCCTGGGTTGCTTCCCGCTGAACGCCGTGCGCTGGCTCACACGCCCGCGGGAGATTGCCGCACTGGTGACTGAGGCGGGGCCGGAGGGCTTCGGGGCGGAGGTGTTCCACTTCGGCCGGCAGACTCGGGAGATGGGAGCCGAGTTCTACCTCTTGCGACCGGGTCGGCATGTGCTGACGGTCCGCGCCGAGGATGGCCGGGAGCTGCAGCGCGTGGCTTTCGAGATGACCGGCGCCCGCGGGCAGGCGCGGTTCGGCATACCGGCGCAGAGGCTGTGCGCGGTGGACGTAGCCCCGGAGTAGCCGTGGAGAGCACCGACCGTGCACGCCGTCCACAACTATCGAGGAGGACCCGATGACTAGACCCCTGCGGATGATCGTCTTGCCCCTTGTCTTGCTGGTCGCGGCGGCCGCCGTTGGCCAGGAGCACCCCAATCTGGCCCCCAATCCGGGCTTCGAGGTCCTGGACGATACCGGCTGGCCCGAGGGCTGGAGGAAGGGCCTCGCGTCCTACTCGCTCTCCCGGGAGAACCCACGCTCGGGGGACCACTGCCTCAAGTGGGCCAATGACGATCCCTCTGTCTACCAAATGTGCTCGATTCCTCTGACGCTGGAGCCGGGGAAGCGGTATGAGGTCCGCGGCTGGGTGCGCACGGAGGATCTGCGTGGGAGCGGGGCGGGGGCGACGTTCGCGATTGAGTGGTGGCGGGACAACGGAGAGTACATCGCCGGTGTCTATCCTGGCGGGTGCTCGGGAAACACCCCCGACTGGACCGAGGTCCGCGGCATCACCGCCCGCATTCCCGATGACGCGGGGAAGATCAACCTGCTGGCCTACTGTCGCAAGGGCTTTGTCGGTACCGCCTGGTTCGATGACCTGTCGGTGCGCGTGTACGAGGGCCCGCTGGTGGAGCGCATGGCCACCAGCCTGTACCGGGGCGAGACCACCGGCGGCGCGGTCAGGGCCCATGTGGGGCTCAACCTGCTGGACTACGACTATGCTCCCGGGGACATTGCGGCTCACCTGGTGATCCTGGACGGGGCGGGCGCGGCGGTGCACACCATCGAGCCGCTGGAGATAGCCGCCGAGAGCGCCGTCTTCGCGTTCGACACCACGGCCCTGGCCCCCGGCGACTACACTCTTCGCGCCGTGGCGCAGAGCAGGGACGGCAGGCTCTCGGGGCAGGCGGAGGAGAGGCTGCACCGGGTGGATGCGGCGGTCGCGCGCAAGGCCACCATCGACGAGCACCAACGCCTGATCGTGGACGGCGAGCCCTTCTTCCCGCTCGGCACCTACTGGAACACCTGTGCCGGCGATGAGCGCAGCATGACCAAGGAGAAGCTGGACATCTACGCCGAGTCGGACTTCAACTGTCTGATGCCCTACGATTCGCCTAATGTCGGGATCGAGCAACTGGACTATGCCCACGACAAGGGCCTCAAGGTGATCTACAGCGTCAAAGACTTCTTCGTCGGCAAGCACGGGATCAAGACGGTTGAGGGGGAGCGTGAGACGATCGCCCGGTATGTGGAGCGGTACAGAGACCACCCGGCGATCGTGGCCTGGTACATCAACGACGAGCTGCCCATCGAGATGTACGACAACCTGCGGCAGCATCAGGTATGGATGGAGGAGCTGGATCCGGGGCGGCCGACCTGGGTGGTCTTGTACCAGATCGCCGAGGTGGGCAAGTACCTGGGCACCTTCGACGTGATCGGTACCGACCCGTACCCCATACCGGATAGCCCGCCGAAGCGGGCTCTGGACTGGACCCGGCGCACGGTGAGCGGGACGCTGGGGCTCAAGCCCGTCTGGATGGTGCCGCAGGTGTTCAACTGGACGGCATACCGCTATCGCCGGGACGGGGAGACCATCGTGCGCGGCCCCACGGCCCTGGAGATGCGCAGCATGGCCTGGCAGTGCATCTGCGGAGGGGCCAATGGGCTCATCTTCTACTCCTGGATGGACCTGTGGCGCATGGAGGACCTGGGGCTGGAGAAGTTCGAGGACCGCTGGCCGGATGTGGCGGCCATGGCCGCGGAGATCTCGCGCTTCATCCCCGTCCTGCTGTCGACCGAGGAGCCCCTGCCGCTGGAAGGCGTCGAGGGCTCAAAGGACGTGGCCTGGCGCCTGTATGCCAGGGAGGGCAGCACGTACCTGGTGACCGTCAACAGCGACGGCGAGCCGTGCGAGGCCACCTTCAGCTTCACCGAACCCGTGCTTCGTCACGAGACCTTGCTGGGCGCCGACACCGTGGAGCACGATGGGGCGAGACTGCGGGTGCGCTTCGAGGGTCTGGAGCCGAAGGTGATCCGGCTGGAGCCGTGAGCGGCTCGACCGGCGCTCAGGGGGCGATGGCCACCCGCAGGATGGTGGGATCCTGCTCGGCGCGGGCGAAGGCCTGCTCCCATTGGTCGAGGGCATAGACCTCGGCCACCACACCGTCGAACCCGTAGCCCCCGCGCCGATGGGTGAGAAAGTCCACGGCTGTCCGCAGGTCTTCCGGGATGTAGTTGTGCACGCCCTGGAGGCGCAGGTGCTTGAAGATGATGTTCTGCATATCCAGCTCCGCCGTGGCCCCGGGGTAGACGCAGCCGGCGATGATGTAGGCGCCGCCGGTGCGCAGTCCGGCAATCCCGGAGGGGATCACCTGCGCCTGCCCGCAGACCTCCACGGCCAGATCGAAGCCGCGGCCATGGGGGAGCAAGTCCGCGCTATCGTTGCCGGAGGCGTCCAGTGTGTGAGTGGCGCCGAACTCGGCGGCCCGGGCGAGGCGCTCGGTCGATACGTCGCTGACGGCGACGATCGCCGCGCCCGCCCGGGCGCTGAGCGCGGCCACCGACAGCCCCAGCAGGCCGGCGCCCTGGATCAGGACGCTGTCGCCCGCCTGCACTTGCCCCTGGCGGACGATGGCCGCCGCCGTGGCCACCGCGCAGTTGGCGAACACCGCGGACGCGTCCGGCAGGTCGTCGGGCAGGCGGCAGATTGTCGTGCCGGGAGCCAGATAGCAGTACTCCGCAAAGCCCCCACTCAGCGGCGGGTCGCAGGACAGAAGCCGGTGCCCGTACTTGAACAGAGACACGCACTTTTGCGGCAATCGGTGGGTGCAGAAGAAGCACTCGCCACAGCTTGCGGCGATGCTCCAGGTGACGCGATCGCCCACATCCAACCCCTTCCCCGCCGCACCCCGCGGAGCACTCTCGCCCACAGCGGCGACCTCACCGACGATCTCGTGCCCCAGGACCAGTGGGCCGCCGGGACTGCGCCGCCCCGAGACGGTGTGCAGATCTGAGCGGCAAAGCGAGCTTAGGGTCACGCGGACGATGACTTCGCCGCGTCCGGGGTCGCGCAGGGGGAAACGCCGCATCCGCAGGCGCTGTGGACCGGGATCGTAGACCAGGGCGCGGCAGTCGGCGGGCAGAGCGGGCATGATGGCCTCCGCGGGAAAGCGTGGGTGGGAGTGGTGATCGACAGACCAGAGGCTAACCGCGCGGGGCGGTTGCGTCAAGCAAGGGGAGGTCAAGAGCGGGCGCGGGAGGGTGGCGAGCGCGGCGCGGGGAATGGGAGGGGTGGTGGGCGGGGCACAGGCCCGCGGCCTACAGAGGCTACGTCGGCGCGGTACAGGCCCGCGCCCTACAGAGGCTACGTCGGCGCGGTACAGGCCCGCGGCCTAAAGAGGCTACGTCGGCGCGGTACAGGCCCGCGCCCTACAGAGGCTACGTCGGCGCGGTACAGGCCCGCGGCCTAAAGAGGCTACGTCGGCGCGGTACAGGCCCGCGGCCTGCAGAGGCTACGTCGGCGCGGTACAGGCCCGCGGCCTAGAGAGGCTACGTCGGCGCGGTACAGGCCCGCGCACTACAGAGGCTACGTCGGCGCGGTACAGGCCCGCGCACTACAGAGGCTACGTCGGCGCGGTACAGGCCCGCGCCCTACAGAGGCTACGTCGGCGCGGTACAGGCCCGCGGCCTACAGAGGCCACGTCGGCGCGGTACAGGCCCGCGCCCTACAGAGGCTACGTCGGCGCGGTACAGGCCCGCGCCCTAAAGAGGCTACGTCGGCGCGGTACAGGCCCGCGGCCTGCAGAGTCGCTGCCATCTCAGAGCCATCCACACGGAGGAGACGCATGTTCGCCTATCGCCGACAGTACTGTGGCCCCGTGCGGGCCGTCATCGTCGACCTGGCCGGAACCATCGTGGACTACGGCAGCCGCGCCCCGGCCGGAGTGTTCGAGGAGCTCTTCCGGCGCAATGGGGTGCAGATCACCACCGCCCAGGCGCGGGAGCCCATGGGGATGCACAAGCGGGCGCATATTCAGGCAGTGACGGCGATGCCGGCGGTGGCCGAGAAGTGGCTGGCGGCACACGGGAGCGCGTGCACCGAGGCGGATATCGACCGCATGTACGATGAGTTCGTGCCTCTGCAACTGGAGGCGCTCCCCCAGCATACCGACGGGATCCCCGGCGCCCTCGAGCTTCTCTCCCGACTCCAAGATGAGGGCATCGGGATCGCCACCACCACCGGGTACAACCGGGAGATGGCCCAGGTGGTCCTTGACTCTCTCGCCAGACAGGGCTTTGAGCCGGACGCAGCGGTCTGCGCCGCCGACGTGCCCGCCGGACGGCCGGCGCCGTGGATGATCTTCCGCGCCATGGAGCTGCTCGGCGTGTACCCACCGGATGCGGTGGTGAGCATCGGAGACACCCTCGCCGATGTGGAATCGGCGCTGAACGCGGGGGTGTGGTCGGTGGGGGCGGCCAAGACGGGGAACATGCTGGCGCTGAGTCAGGCTGAGATGGCCGCTCTGTCGGAGGGGGAACTCCAGGCGCGGCTGGACAAGGCCTATGCCACGTTGCACCAGGCGGGCGCGCACTTCGTCGTTGACGGTGTGGCGGATTGCTGCCCGGTACTGGAGCGGATCCATGAACTGCTGCGCCGGGCCGGCGTGGGCTAGTAGCACAACCGTACCTATGGGCTGTGTCCGGGGGAGATCGTCCGAAGGCTGACCCAGGCCGTTTCCGAAGGGCGGCGCCGGCCTTCCAGGCCGGCTCGGCGGGCTGGAGATCCCGCCCCACCGAGGGCTGTTGGGTCGCCCCAAAGCCGTGTACGGCTGTAGTACCAGCCGGCCCGGTTGCCGCGCCCGACAGGCCGGCGCGCAGAGGCAGGCCGTATTCCGGATGTTCCCGTATCGGAGATGATGCCATGTCCACTCGCATGACTCTGCCGGCGCTGCTCCTTGTGGGGAGTCTGTGCCGGTGTGCCTGCGCGATTGAGGATGCGCTTCTGGAGTACGACTTCGCGGCGGTCGCTGAGGCCGGGATGGTGGGCAATCTGGCCGGCGCGGAGTTGAGCGGGGAGCTGCGCGGGACGTGGGCGCAGACGGCCCTGCCCGAAGAGGGGGCCGGCTCGGTTCTGACTCTGGACGGCGAGAGCGGCTTTGTGGAGGTGCCGGGCTCGGCGGGTGTGCACATCGGTGAGCAGGGGTTCACCGTGGTGGCCACGGTGCGGCTCGCCGACTCGGGCACCGTGGAGGGGGCGGCGGATTCCCACGACATGATCCTGTTCAAGAACCAGGAGTACCTGTTCGGCCGCACCGCCGGAGGCCGGCGGCTGTACTTCAACATCCACGACGGCAAAGGTTGGTCGGCCTCGGTCACCGGTGGGGAGTGCCGGCCCGATGTGTGGACCCATGTGGCGGCGGTGGTCGAGCGCATCAACGAGCCGCCCCAGGGACGAGTGGGCTACCACATCGGCCTATACCAGGACGGCGAGCTGGTGGCCGGCAGGGAGATACTGAACATCACCTCGGCAAGGACCGAGGGCACCGTCAACATCGGTAAGGGCTGGGGCGGGCCATGGTTCCTGCGTGGCGACATCGCCCGGGTGGCCGTGTATCCCCGGGCCATCACGGAGGGAGAGCTGAACCGGCTCCTGAGGGCGGAGAAGCTGGCGAAGGTCCGCTTCCGTCATGTGGCCGAACCCGATCCGCGCTACCTGCCGCTCCTTGCCGAGACGCAAGAGGCTGTGGCCGCCGCCGGCCCGGAACGGCGCCGCGCCCTGGAGCGACTGGTCTTTGCCACCGTGCAGGCGGTGAACCACATGGACAGCGAGGCGGAGGCGTTGCCGTGTCTGCAGACCATACAGCGCCTCGCCCGCGACGGCGACGGCGACCCGCAGGCCGCGTTTCGCAACGCCCACACGCAGTTTGAGCTCCTCGATGGCGAGCGGATCGGGCTGACCTTCTACGCGCCGCGGGCAAGCGCCGTGGCTCTGTGCGGCCTGTTTGATCTCGAGCAGGGCCGCGAGGTGCTGGGGCGGCAGCAGGCGCTGTGGGCGCTGGAATACCGCCCCCCGGGCGGCGGCGACATGCGGGTGCTGGAGGGCGACGATCGCGCGCTGACCTCCACAGTGACCGTGGATCGTCAGGCGCGCAGTGCCGTGCTGCGGTGGCGGCACACGGCGGATGAAGAGCATCCCCTCGACTGCGAGGCTGCCTGCACGCTGCGCCTCGATGGCCCGCGCCTGTCGCTGCGGCTGGAAGTGGACAACGACAGCCCGCAGGTGGCTCTGCGCCGGACGCGGTTCCCACTGCTACGGCTCAGACGGCTGGAGGAGGGCACCGATCAGTTGCTGGTGCCGCGGATGTCGGGTGTCGTGCACCCCAATCCCGTGGGGACGCGCATGCGCTACGAGGGCGACTATCCTTCGGGCGCGGCCCACATGCAGTTCCTGGCCTACTATGACGACGGCCGCGGGGTCTATGTGGGGTGTGAGGACCCCAAGGCCTGGAGCAAGACGCTGCTGGCGGGCGCCGCGGGCGAGGATTGTGAGATGGCGGCAAGGTGGTTCGTGGGCTGTCCGGGGGAGGGAGGAAACGGCTTCTCCCAGAGCGGCGAGGTGGCCGTGGAGCTATTCGAGGGCGACTGGTTCGACGCCGCCCGGCTCTACAAGCGGTTCGCCCGGACCGCCGCCTGGTGGCCGGCCTCGCGCTCCCGGGAGGACACGCCCAGGTGGTACCGCGATCTGACGCTGTGGTTCATCGGTAACGCCAATACGGAGGCCGCGGAGAGGGCGCTCATCGAGCAGCGGCGCTCCCTGGGGCTTCCGGTCGGGCTGCACTGGTACGGCTGGAACACCGAGAAGTTCGATGATGACTATCCGCATTTCACCGCGCGCGAGGGTTTTTCTGAGACCGTGGCGCGGCTGCAGGCCGAGGGGATCTACGTCAAGCCGTACATCAACGCCCGGCTGTGGGAGACCCGGGATCGCGGGGACGAGGACTATCAGTATACCTCGGTGGCGCTTCCCGCGACGCTCAAGGAAGAGAGCGGGGAGCCGTACATCGAGGTCTACGCCAAGCGCTCGTTCTCGCCGATGTGTCCGGCCACGCCGCTGTGGCAAAGGACGATGGCGGACCTGTGCTCCCGATTGGCGGACCGCGGCGTGGGCGCGATCTACCTGGACCAGGTCTCGGCGGCGCGACCGCGGCCCTGCTTCGATAAGGGTCATCCCCATGCCGCGGGCGCCGGAGAGGCCTGGCTGGAGCAGGGGTACTGGCCGATGCTGGCCACCATCCGCAGCGAGCTGAGGGCCACCCACCCGAACGTCGCCCTCAACAGCGAGGACGCCGCCGAGCCGTACATGCACCTGATGGACGGCTACCTCCCCTGGCGGTTCCTGGACGTGGGTCATGTTCCGGCGTATCAGGCCATCTATGCCGGGCGCATCCAGCTTACCAGCCGACACTTCGACGACACCAGTTACGAGGCGCAATTCCCCAAGGCCGCCGAGCAGATGCTGTATGGCGAGCAGATCGGCTGGTTCAGCGTGGGCAAGCTCGCGGAGCATCCGGCCTTCGGTGCCTTCGTCAAGAAGCTGGCCTACACGCGCCGAGCCTTCCTGCCCTTCTTCAACGAGGGAGATATGGAGAAGCCGGCGGCTTTGGGCGAGCCCACCCCGAGCATCACCGCCGACTGGGGCTTCTACGGCCCGCGCATCATCAGCACTCCCGCGGTGCTGCACAGCGTCTGGCGCCTGGGAGACAGCATGGCGGTGCTGTTTGCCAACACCACCTGCGACCCGGTGACCTTCGAGCTCACACCCCGGCCAGAGGCGTGGGGCCTGGAGGCGGGGTCGGTGCAGGCGCTGGAGTTCTCCGAGGGCGCGGCGCCGATCGGGGCGCAGTGGCAAAGAGGAGAGACCCGCAGCGTGACCGTGCCGGGCTACGGGCTCAGTGCCTGGCTGCTTTGCAGCGGCGATGCGTCCGCGGCCGAGCATCAGAGCCGCGTGGCCGCGGTATCGGAGCTGTTCTTGTACCTCCGGCAGATCGACGACGAAACGGGGATGACGCCGGAGCGCAAGCGGGCGGAGCTCCAGAGCCGGGATCCGTGGCTCGTGCCGGAGGTACCGGTGCGCTCGGCGGCGGAGTGGATATCCGCCGCGGAGGCGCCCAAGCTGGTCCGAGCCAGGGCCTCGGAGGACGAGAGCTTCGTGGGCTGGATCGCCAACGAGGGCTCGCTGTGCTTCGGCCCGATCGACCTGGGACAGGGCGAGGGCACCGCAGTGGTGGAGTGTGAGGTGGGCGTACCGGACGCCACCACCAATGGGCGTCTGCTGGTGATGGAGGCCATCGAGGGTCACGGGGAGACACTGGCCGAGACCGGGCTCGCCGGTACGGGCGGGTACCATAGCTACGAGACGGTGCGGCTCGCGCTGCCGGCGGGGACGGCGGGAGAGCGTGCTATCGTACTGCAGGTGAGGGGCTCGGGGAGCGGGATCTGCAACATCCGGAGGTGGCGGGTGGTGTGGGAACCACCGGAAGGATAGCAGTGTGAAGGGCGCGGAGCGGCGAGCCCATCGGCAAGTGGTGGGGCCGATGCCCACTCAGGGACGCCCATCGGTGGGCCCCAGCGCCGCATCGAGGCCGTCTCGGGCGGCCGTGACGAACCGACTGAGGTCGCGGTGGACTGCCTGGAGGAGCGCCTCCTCGTCGTGTGCGAGCTTCCCGTACTTCCTGACACGCGCAGGCTGCAGGTCGTCCACCGACACCCGGATTCGGTCGGCGAGATTCGACAGCCACACCCATGTGTTGTTGGGGTGCTGAGGGCGCTCGAACTCGGCCAGCTCGTCCGGGGCCAGTTCCGCGGCGATCTGTCGGAGCCGGCCCTTGAGGTCGCGCAGCGGAGCAAGGACGGCTTCTGCCTGCTCGGCCGGCAGCGGGCTCAAAGGAGCCCCCATTCCGGTCGGCGAGCGCCCCTCTCCGGCGGCCTCCTCCATTTGCCGGAGCATGCCGCAGACCGTGGCATATGCCGACACGATGTGCCGGCGCTTGGCCGCGCTAAGTCTCACGGTCGGGATATCCCCCTCCGAGCTTACGAGCCGCACGCCTCCAGGCATCGCCTTCGCCTTCGCAGAGGCTCTGGCTGTTTCGATAGTCGGACTTGGCCACAAAGCCATCGCACTGCTTGGCCAGCCCGGCCACGATGTCGCGCTCCAGGGCCGCCAGGCGGAGCGTCTCCGGCCGCCTGGAATGCGCCCGTGCCTGCCGCAGGTGCGCCAGGCACAGGCCGTCGGAGGCCCGATAGGCCGCACACACATCGTCCTCCTCGATGTGGTCGAGCAAGACCTTCAGCATGCCCCGCACCACCTCGGCCTCGTGGTCACACAGGAGGCACGAGGTCCGCCATTCCGATGGGTTGGCGTCGCGGGCGCGGCGCAGGAGGTCGGCATAGATGATCGAGCCGCCCAGCGGGTCACCGATGCGCAGGGCCTGCCGGGTGTGCCGCGGGCAGAAGGCGCCTCCCTCGCGCAGGCGCTCTCTGGTGGGCAGATCGTTGACCAGCTCGTAGAACAGCGCCTGCAACCGGCTCTGGGACGCTTCGTCGGCCAGGCGACAGATCGGACAGCCGCCTTGCCGGAGCGCGTCCATGAGGCGGTGGAACGGGATGTGACGCGATGGCCGCTTAGCCTCCATTGGCGAGACCCACCGGCGATAGAGCGCCCAGCGCTTCGACGATGCCGTCCAGTTCGCTCATCTCCTGCTCGGCCCTCTCCTGGGCCTGCGCAACGTCTCCGGTGACGCTCTGCTTCTGCTCGATGGCGCGGGCGATTGCTCTGTCCGCCCCACTGAGCGCCTCCCCGAGGCTGCGGTCCAGCGAGCGGGTGTACTCGCCGAATGCGGCCTGGGCTCTCTCGGCGAAGTCGTGGCGTAGCCGGCCACACCCCTTGTCGTGTTCCTCCAACAGAGCCCTCATGCAGGCACGCACCACCCTTTGGCGAGCGCCGGGCATCAGGTGCACCAGAAGCGACCCGGTTAGGCCCAGGCGGGGCTCCCAGTCCCAGTCTCTCCACAGGAAGCGTGAAGGGGCCGAGAGGTAGCCGACGGTCGCCACCGACCGGGGCGGCAGGTCGAAGACCTCCCGGGCCGACTGGTAGACGGCCTGTAGGGCCTCATTCGTACGCGTGGTGAAGCGCTCCAGGCTCGTGGCCAGCTCGCCCTCGAGACGGCGCTCCTCGGCCTTCCGCCACTCGCCCAGCACCTCAAACAGCGTCTGCCTGACGAACTCGCTGCCCTGCTGCAGGAACTCGCCGGCGGGCAGCGCATCGTTCTTTTCGGCCCAGGCGAGCAGCTTCTCACGCAGCAGGGGCACCTGGCGCTTGCGCTCCCGATCGTAGTCGTGCTGCAACGTGCCCCGGATGAGCTTGCGCGCCGCTTCGCGGATCAGGGCGATGTCATCCTCTCGCTGGGCAAGGATGCCGTCTCTGCGCGAGGTGTACTCCTTGTAGCGCCTCTCGATCTCGTCGACGCTCATGCGGAGCGCCTGCCGCTCCAGGTTCAGGCCCAGTCTCTCATCCTCAGCGACCTGCAGGGCGTTGCGCACGACGGACACCGCCAGTGTCTGCGCCTGCTCCTCGGCCTGGAACCGCCGCAACTCTTCCTCGAAGGCGGGCAGACCGCTTTGGGCGAGGCGCTCGGAATCGCCGGACACCCGCCCCTCCAGGGCTTCGCGGGCAGAGACCGGAAACAGATCGGCCGACCCATCGCCCAGCACCTGATGGAGCACCTCGCGCGTGAAGCAAAGAGACTCCTGCAGGTCATCGGGGCGGAGTTGGTCGATCTTGTTCTGCACCACGAACAGCCTCGCGACGTGAGGCCGCATCTCCAACAGGAACTCACACTCGCCGCGGCTGATGGGCGGGTCCGAGCCCACCAGCAGGATGGCGCCGTCCACCTGGGGCAGGAAGTCCCGTGCGGCCTCGGTGTTGTGATCGTATACGGACCCCACACCGGGGGTATCGACAAGCTGCATGCCCCGGCGCAGCAGATCGCAGGGCACGCCGACGCGGACCAGCTCCACCCCCTTCTCGTTGCCCGGATTGCCCCTCTCGGTGATGTACTGCTCCAGCTCGTGGCGCTCGATCTCCCGAACCTGCCCGTCGAGGAACTGCGCGCCGATGCGCAGGCCGGGGGCGTAGTAGAGGAGGGTGACGACGGAGGTGAGCGGCACGACGGCCGAGGGTAGGAGGTCATCGCCCAGCAGCGCGTTGATGAAGGTCGTCTTCCCGCGCTTGAACTCACCGAAGACCACGAGGTTGAACGTCTGCGTACAGAACCTCTGGGTCAGATCATCGACGCGCGCTGAGCTCGCCGCATTCCCTCGTCGGAGGGAGAGGGCCGACAATGACCTGAGGTGGCCCTCGATCGCCGCCTCAGTCGCGGTTGGGTTGGGAACGGCGTTGCCCACGCTCGCGCTCTGGGGTCCCATGCCGTAGCTACGCCTCCTTGTCGCCCACCAGCTTGAGCAGCGCTCTTTGGGGTGCGCGATTCTCGTCATCGGTGCGCGTCCACTTCGCCGGCGGGGCGTTCTTCTGGGCAAAGGAACGGAGATTGCCGACCAACTCCACGCGCCGGGCCTCCTGGCAGGACAGCAGCGTCTCCCGAGCGCCCGGAGCAAGGTCTACTCGCAGCAGTTGCTCCAGGTGGGGGTAGCAGACCCCCGGCAGTCTTGCGTAGTGCCGCCGGGCGTCGGCGTCGGCCAGCCGGCGCCCCAGATGCTCGACCAGGGCCTTCTCGACGAGCGCTCTGAGACGGCACACCGGGCAGGGCTCCGCGGGCGCAGGTGGTGTCGGCACGGCATCAAGCACATCGGCGCACACCTGCGCTATCGTGATCTGGCCCTGCACTCGGGCCAGTAGCCATGTGTGGGCGCTGCAAAAACCCCGCGCCCGGCATACGGCCCGGCGCATCGCCGGCTCGTCGGACCACCGCCGCGGCAGCCGGCAGAAGTACTCGTAGGACACGTCCGACAGCACCTTGCACACAGGGCAGCAGACATAGCCCAAGGCGTCCACAAGGGCACCTCCTGCGTCCGGAAGGAAGCGCCGAACCTCGTCCCGCCAGAAGTCGGCCTCACAGCTTTCGGCCTCCATGCTCGCCCGACCTCGCTTGTAGGCAGCAGACAGCACGGCACCTGCAGGGAACGGGACCCGGGACCGTCTCAGCGTGCCGGCTCGTGCGCGTCCCGGTAGCGGCTCACGCCGCCGGCCCGTCGCCGGGTTGACCAAGGCCATCTCGCGGCAGCAGGGCGAGCAACGCCAGCGTCCCGACGCCACAGAGCGCCGCCGAGACGCCGAAGCCCACTCGCACTCCGAGTGCCGCCCACAGGCCGCCGACCAGGATGCTGGCCACGAAGTCGCCGATCCCGTTCACCGCCGCAAGGGCCCCGAAGCCGAAGGCCCGCGTCTGCTCGGGGACGAAGTCCGCCGCCGTCGCCTTCTCAACGGCCTCCTGTGCCCCCATGCAGATGCCGGACAACCCGAACACCGTCGCCATCAGAGCCAGGCTGTGACCGCCCGAGGCGATCAGCGCCGCGGCGGAGAAGCCACATGCGTACCCGGCGACCAACACCCGGCGCCTGCCGATCCTGTCGCTGAGTGCTCCGGCAATGTACGCGAACGACGCGCTAACCGCGTTGTACCCGATGTAGAGGGCAACGGGAAGGCCGAGGGCCGCGCCGGAGCCGAGCGCCCCCGAGCTCCCGGCGGCCCACAGGATCAGCAGCGTGTTTGAGAAGTCACCGCTGCCGAAAAGCCCCACCGCGACCAGATACCGCCGGAAGGCGCCGGGAAGAGCGCCCGCACGCTGCAGGGGGTTCTCCCGGGCACACCGGACCTCACGGACGCGCTCGCGCACCCCAAGCCCGATGACCGCCGCCGCCAGCACCCCCGGGACCAGTGAGACCACGAAGATGCCGCGCAGGGGGAATGCGTGAGCCAGGAGCAGCAGGCTCAGGGCGGGCCCCAGGACCGCTCCGAGCGAGTCCCCGGCCCGCTCGAGGCCGAAGGCCTTGCCGTAGTCCTGGGGCTGCGTATCATCGGCCAGCAGGGCGTCGCGCAAGGGCGACCGGAACCCGCGCCCGATCCACGCGGCCGTTCGGCCCAGCAGCACGTGCCACCACGAGGTGGCCAGAGCGAAGGACACCTTGCCCAGAGCCGTCACCAGATACCCGGCGCTGCACCAGTGGCGTCGCCGCCGGAGCCGGTCGCCGATCGCCCCGGCCCAGAGCTTGGCGGCACTGGAGAACAGGTCGGAGAAGCCCTCGATCAGCCCCAGCACCGCCGGCCCGCTCGAGCCCGCCAGCGTGACCAGGAACAGCGGCAGGACCGCCGTCGCCATCTCGTGGCTGATATCGCTAAGCAGGCTGGCCAGACCGACGGCCACCACCGTACGGTTGAGCCATCCCGCCCGCGGTCTGGATGCGCCCTGCTCGTGGTCCATGCTGTGTTCCGGTCCCTACTTGACTGCTCTTGGCCGGCGCGGCGGAGAACGTGGACCTACGGGGCGTCGGCGCTCTCATCCGCAGCCCCGGCGCTCAGGACCGCCTGCCGGTCGATCATGCCGCGGTAGAGGCCGTCGTGGTCTACCACCGGCAGGCGTTTGAGGCCGTGATGGGCCATGAGGCGAACGGCCTCCTCGATCGGCGTGTCCTCCGTGACGGTGACAAGGTCGGTCTTCATGACCTGGGCGGCCGTCTTCTCTTCGGCGGCCCTGGCCAGATCCGGCCGCCGAGAGAGGTAGTCCCAGAAGCCGCCGCGGCGGCCGGACACCGCCGAGAGCACGTCGATATCGGCCACCAGCCCCAGCAGCCGTCCGTTTTCGTCGACCACGGCGACCCGCTGGATTGCTCGGCGACGGAGGAGCTCGAGGATGTCCGCACCGGTAGCCCGGGCCGGAACTGCGTCTCGCTCGCGGGCCATGATGTCCCCGACTACCGCCGCATCGCACACCCGCACGTGGTGGGCCGCAAGCGTCTGGGTCGTGGCCACTCCGTCCACGATGGCGCCGAAGACGTCCAGACGGGCCACCATCCCCACGAGCTTGCCCTGCCTGTCCACCACGGGGAGGCGCTTGAGCCCACGTCGGAGCATCACCTGCACTACCCGATCGAGGCGCTCGTCCTGCTCGACGGTGACGACCGGCCGGGTCATCACGTGCTCCGCCGTCAGGTCGCTGATGCCGCCGAGGTACTCCTCGAGCTGCGGGCAGTCCAGTTGAGCCAGGAGCCCGAGGCGGATGGGCATGTGGGCGCGCTCGATCAGGTCTCCCTGGGTGATGATGCCCACGGGCCGGGACCGGTCGTCCGCCACGGGTACGGCGTTGAACGCGGCCGCCAGCAGGAGGCGGATGACGTCCGCGGCGGGCGTCTCCGTGCCGATCGCCGTGACCGGGGCGGCCATGACATCGCGCACCCTCAGGCGGGGCGGAACCAAGCGCCGGCGGACACTGTGGACAACGACCGCAACGTCGCGCACGGCAAGAATGCCGTCACCGACCATGGGCTGCAGATCGTCGAGCAGACCCCGGGCTTCCGTCGCGGGGACCACGATCTCCACCTTCACCGGCAGGTTGTAGGAGAGCACCTCGAGGCGGGAGCCTGCCATCTCGCCGCCCTCGTAGCAGCCGGCCACCGCCTTGGAGACGAGACAGCGCGCCGCCGACGGCGCCTCGGCCACGTGGCCGAGGACCGCTTCCCACAGCGGCCGGCCCTGCCAGCGGGCCTCCTCGCTGGTGTACAACTCGATCACGCGGTAGACACGATCCATGGCCGCCTCCTCACAGGATGCGCCCGACCCAGGCCCCGGCCAGCACCAGCAGCAATCCCGCCACGTTGTTCGCCGCCAGATTGAGCGCCGTGATGCTCGCCTGACCGTCCCGGGCGAAGTTCATGCTCTCCAGGGCGTAGGTGGAGAAGGTCGTGAGGGCTCCCAGGAAGCCGGTCACGAAGAACAGGCGGAAGGAGGGGCTCAGGAGGGTGCGTTCCACGCCCAGGGAGAAGGCCAGGCCGATGAAGAAGCACCCCACGAGGTTGACGCACAGCGTGCCCCAGGGGAACGCCTCCCCGTACAGACGCGCGGCGGCCGTGCTCACTCCATAGCGGCAGGCGGCGCCCACAGCGCCGCCGAGCAGTACAACCAGTAGTTTCATGCGCGCGAAGTCACTTCCTCAGTAGGCCGGGCGGAGACCAGAGACGGTCAGAGGCCCTCGTCGCCGCATGGCCACGAGTGGCGCCCGGTTCCGTGGCCGATGGGGTCCCGTCGGCCGCGAGCACGCGGCAGGGCCAAGCCCGCCGTGCCCGGCGTTCGGTCTCCGAGGCAGGGCGACAGGGTGTCCTACCGCACGATGGTCACCGTGCAGGTGGCGTAGCTGAGCACTCGCTTGGAGATCGAGCCCAGCAGCCAGCGATCGATGAACGAGGACCTCCCGCGGTGCCCCATGACGATCATGTCCGCCTCGCTCTGGGCGGCGTAGCGGACGATCTGGTCGGCCGGGTGGCCGACACGCACCTCAAAGACGGGCGCCACGCCCGCCGCCAGGGCCTGCTGCCGCAGGGGCTCCCAGCTCCTCTGATAGTACTCCTCCGCCGCTTCAAGGACCGCGTCCATCTCCACGGCAACCGGCGGCTCCGGCGGCTGCGCCACCGACAGAACATGCAACTCCGCGCCGAGCTTGGCCGCGATCTCCAGAGCGAACTCGAAGGCGCGCCGGGCCTTGTCCGAATCGTCCCATGCCACGACCATCCGCTCAATCATGCCGACTCCTCCTCAGTTGCCGCCTGAAGCGGCGCCGCTCCCTCACCATTCGGTGGCTCCTCCGGCTCGTCCAGCAGATGCCGAGGCAGGTAGAAGGCATTGGCGATCAGCGTCGGCACCACCGCGCTGGCGATGACGGCGGCCACCAGGAATGAGTACTGCTCGGTGGTGATCAACTCGTGGGTCAGACCAAACAGGGCCGAGATGCTGCCGAAGGTCAGCCCGGTACTCATCAGCAGCGTGGTGTACATGCCGTCGCGCCGGGAATGGGCGAAGAGGCGGGTGGTAGGGTAGACGGCGACCAGCTTCGTCGCCATCTTGGCGAGCAGGAGGATCAGAAACACGCCGGGGGCCGCGATCAGCGCGGGCACCGAGACAAACGACCCGGCACGGATGAAGTAAAAGGGGGTGAGGAGGCCGAAGGTCACGGTGCGCAGGCGGCGGATGAGCTGGTGATCCCGGCCGACCGTGCCCGCCAGCACCATCCCGATCACGTAGGCCGGGAGCACGGCCTCGCTCTCGGCCCACGAGGCCAGCGCTCCCATGCCGAACAGAAACAGCAGCAGGTACTTGACCTCCAGCTCCGACGGCCGGCCCCCGTAGCGTCGGAAGAAGCGCGGGGTGAGCCAGGGCAGGAGGGCGAAGACGGCCACGCTCACACCGGCGAAGATGGCCGTGCGGTACGTGAACGGGGAGAACAAGAGGCCCAGCGCCAGCACGGTGCCGAGGTCATTGATGAAGCAGGCGGCCAGCACCGTCTTGCCAAAGGCGGTCTTGTTCAGACCGAACTCCAGCATGACCGCGTAGACCACGGCGACGGAGGTGGTGGAAAGAGCGACGCCCGCCAGCCAACTGGCCTGGGCGTCCCAGTGCAGGACCCAGTAGGCCACGGCGGTGCAGCCCAGGAAGGGGGCGATGAACCCCGCCAATCCGATGCCCGAGGCCTCTTTCCACTTGAGCCTGAAGACATCCGGGTCCAGCTCGGCGCCGGCCATGAAGGTGAGGAAGATCGCGCCGGTACCGGACAGGAACTTGATCCAGGAGGCGTCCGTACCCAGCACCGCCGCCCCCAGCAGCGCCCCGATGACAAGCTGCGCCACGGTCCCCACCACGATCTCCGAGAGAGCCGTGGCGATGCGGAACCAGATGGAAAGAAGAGTCGCCGCCAGAGCCAGGCCGAGCCACAGAGCGGCGAGCGCCCACGTCTCAGTCATGATTCTCGTGTCCTTGCGGGCTGTGGGGCGTCGGAGGGCGGCTGATTGGGGACACCCGGACGCAGAAAAACTCCCACACACCCGCGCTGGGGTGGTAGGAGTCATCAGTCCTAAGGACGTTGGCAGGGGCAGCGGACCCCTCCGGCGAACTCCATCGCCAACAAGAGCATAGCGGGTTGGCCCAAGGGTGTCAAGAGCCTGCTGGCCCAACGAATGGCCCAACGAGGTTCGCCGACGCCGGCACGGCCGACCCGCAGTGATCACCGAAGCGAGGGAGAGAGACCATGGGCACGAAGATCGAGAAGATCAGCGCGATGCAGATACTGGACTCCCGCGGCAACCCGACGATCCGCGTGCACGTCACGCTGAACGACGGCGTTGCAGCCACTGCGTCGGTGCCCTCGGGCGCATCGACGGGCGAGAACGAGGCCGTGGAACTGCGCGACGGCGATGCGGCGCACTACGGCGGCAAGGGTGTGTTGCAGGCCGTTGCCAACGTCAATGAGACCATCGCTCCCGCGCTGCTGGGACGCGACCCCTCGCGTCAGGCCGAGCTGGACCGGCTCATGATCGACCTCGACGGCACCCCCAACAAGGGCCGTCTCGGTGCCAACGCGATTCTCGGGGTGTCGATGGCGCTGGCCCGGGCCGCCGCCTTGGCCGCGGGTCTCCCGCTCTATGCGTACCTCGGGGGTGTGGCCGCCGTTCGCCTGCCGGTGCCGATGATGAACATCCTCAATGGAGGCAAGCACGCCGACAACAGCGTGGACTTCCAGGAGTTCATGGTCATGCCCGTCGGTGCCCCCAGTTTCGCCGAGGCGCTCCGGTACGGCACGGAGACCTTCCACGCCCTCAAGTCCATCCTCAAGCAACGCGGGTACGCAACCGCGGTCGGTGACGAAGGCGGCTTTGCCCCCGATCTCAAGAGCAATGACGAGGCCTGCGAGGTGATCGTCGAAGCCATCGAGGCCGCAGGCTACCGGCCAAAAGAGGACATCGCCATCGCCCTGGACCCGGCGGCCAGCTCCTTCTATGAGAACGGCGCCTACCACCTGACCAAGTCCGGAGGCGGCACGAAGACCAGCGCGGAGATGGTGACCCTCTACGGCGAGTGGACGGCCCGCTTCCCCATCGTGTCCATCGAGGATGGGCTGGCCGAGGATGACTGGGCCGGCTTCGCCGCGATGACTTCGGAGCTCGGGGGGCGCATCCAGATCGTGGGCGACGACCTGTTCGTCACCAATACGCGGTTCATTGCTCGCGGAGTAGCGGAGCGCAGCAGCAACGCCGTGCTCATCAAGCTCAATCAGATCGGCACGGTGACCGAGACCATTGAGGCCATAGACCTCTGTCGCGAGGCGGGCTGGGGGTACGTCATCTCGCATCGCTCGGGGGAGACTGAGGACGCTTTCATGGCCGACTTCACCGTAGCGATGGGCGGCGGGCAGATCAAGACCGGCTCCGCCTGTCGCAGCGAGCGCATCTGCAAGTACAACCGCCTGCTGGAGATCGAGGCAGAGCTTGCGGGTGCCGCTCGGTTCGGCCGTCGGCGATAGCGTGACCGGCCTGCTGTTGGCCATCGCCCTACCGCTGGCCGCCCTGGGCGGCGTCATGGCTTTCACCATCACCTACGACGAGATGGAGCACCACCTCGATCACAGGCGGGCAGTGCGAGAGGCGGCCAAGGCGGCCGTCGCGGCAGCCGTCTTCCTCGCCGTACTCACCGTGCTGGCGGGGCCGGTTGCGGCGGGGAGGGCGCGGTGAGCCACCGATGAGGCGGCCGCGCCACACCGTGTGACGTTCAGGGCAGAGCCGTGGTGCGGGTGCCGCCCGGCGGCGGCCGCCGGCCGATGCCGCAGGGACCGAGGCCACCGCGGCCGAGCGGCTGGCCGACGAAGTCACCCATCGGCCGGCCGCGGGCTCCGGTACGACACGGTGAGGGCAAACCCAACGGCAAGCAGCACGGCGGCGATCCGCAGGGCCGTGGCGAAGGTGCCGGTCTGCTCCTGGGCGTACTCCATCAGCATGGGTCCGGTCACACCGGCCAGGCCCCATGCCAGGAGAACCTTGCCATAGATCGCGCCCATACAGCGGGCGCCGAAGGTGTCGGCCACGAAGGCCGGCATGGTCGCGAAGCCCCCTCCGTAGCACAGCAGGATGTAGCAGCAGATGGCGACGAAGGCCGCCGAGTTGGTGACACCGGGTAGAGCGAGCAGAAGAGGAATCTGCGTGCCCAGGATCAACAGGAAGGTGGTCTTGCGGCCAATCCTGTCGGAGAGCGAGGACCACAGGATCCGGCCAAACCCATTGCACAGTGACGCCGCCAGCACCACCGCCCCGGCGGCCACCGCACTGAGGCCGACCTGACTTTGCGCCATGGGCGAGAGGTTGCTGATCAGCGCGATCCCGGCGGTCACGTTGATGAACAGGATGCCCCACAGCGCGTAGAACTGGTACGTGCGCAGGGCGGCCGCGAGATCGCAGGGCTCCGAGCAGCAGGAGGCGCTTCTCCGCGGGTCCCAGCCCCGGGGCACCCAGCCCTCAGGCGGATTGGCCATCTGCGTCGCCGCCAGGCCCAGGACCGAGAGGAACACCACGCCGGCCAGGTAGAACGTGGCACTGATACCAACCGCCGGGATGAGCAAGGGGGCGATCTGCCCCATGACCGCGGCGCCCAGCCCGAAGCCCATCACCGCGACGCCGGTGATGAACCCACGCCGCTCCGGGAACCAACGGACCAGCACCGTGATGGGCGTGACGTAGCCCAGACCGTTGCCCACCCCCCCGATCACGCCGTAGCCGATCCACAGCAGCCACAGGCTGCCGATGGAGGCCGCCAGCCCGGCCAGCAAGGTGCCCAGGCCGAAGAGGGCCGCGGCTATCGTCGCCACCTTGCGGGCCCCGGCTCGGTCCACGAAGCTCCCGCCGGCGGCCGCGGCCAGCCCGATGCAGAGGATCGCCAGCGTGAAGGTGAGACCGACCTGGGTGTTCGTCCACCCGTGGGCTTCCATGAGGGGCCGTTTGAACACGCTCCAGGCGTAGACCGTGCCCAGCAACAACTGCATCGCGACACCGGCAACGGCGACGACGAACCTGCTCTGGAGCGGACGACCCCGCGCGGCAGCCAAGACCGACATGTCGCATCGCCACCCAGCGGTACGTCCTCGTTTGCGCTGTCTGCCAGTGCGAACGCAGCCTGCCCCGTGGGCTTTCGACCGCCTCACGGGAGCCGCGAACGAAGCTGCATTCGCCACCGCGCGGCCGTCACCTCCCCGACACTCTGTAACGGCAGACACCGCCTCCACGCGGAGGACGACGGCACCTCGGACGGGAAGAGTAGCATCACGTGAACAACGCCGCCTTTGTCAGGAACCCGGGCATGCCACCGCGACCCGCGATCCTGCCGGTTCTTGCCTCCATGACCCTCTGCGCGCTGTGGGCGCCGTGTGCCCTGGCGCAGACGGACCGGCGTGCGCCCGAGACGAGGAGCACCTCAATGGCCCCACAGACCCCGACCGCGATACCCGACCCGCGCCACATCTCAAACGGCCTGGAGATACCCACCGGGTCGTACAGCGACCAGCCCTACATCGTGCAGACCGACGACGGCGCCTGGCTTTGCTGCGTGACCACCGGCTCCGGGCATGAGGGGGCCGCGGGCCAGCACGTGGTCACGCGGCGCAGCACCGACCGGGGCCGCACGTGGTCCGAGCCGGTGGCCGTCGAGCCCCCGGACGGTCCCGAGGCCTCCTATGCCGTCATGCTCAAGGTGCCCTCCGGGCGGGTGTACATCTTCTACAACCACAATACCGACCGCGTTTCGGAGGTTAAGCGCCACGACGGCAAGGGTGCTTTCACGCGGGTGGACTCCCTGGGTCACTTCGTTTTCAAGTTCAGCGACGACCACGGGAGGACCTGGTCTGCGCGGCGCTATGACGTCCCCGTCCGGGAGTTCGCCTGCGACCGGGAGAACGTCTACGGCGGGATGCTGAGGTTCTTTTGGAACGTCGGCAGGCCCTTTGTGCATGAGGGTGAGGCCTTCGTCTCCCTGCACAAGGTGGGGAGGATGGGCGAGGGCTTCTTCGCCCAGTCGGAGGGAGTGCTGCTTCGCAGCGATAACCTCCTCAGCGAAGGTGACCCGGAGAAGCTGCGATGGGAGACTTTGCCGGACGGCGACGAAGGCCTGCGCACGCCTCCCGGCGGCGGGCCGGTGAGTGAGGAGCAAAGCACCTGCGTCCTGAGCGACGGCTCCTTCTACTGCGTCTACCGCTCCGTGGACGGCTACCCGGTGGAGGCCTACAGCCGCGATGGGGGACACAGGTGGACGGAGCCGCGCTACAAGAGGTACGCCGACGGGCGGGTGATGAAGCACCCGCGGGCGGCGAACTTCGCCTGGAACTGCGAGAACGGCAAGTACCTGTATTGGTACCACAACCACGGCGGGAGGTTCATCGGGCAGAACCCGAATCGGCTCAACATCGCCTACGAGGACCGCAACCCCGTGTGGCTGTGCGGCGGCGAGGAGATCGACACACCTGAGGGGCGCGAGATCGCCTGGACCCAGCCGGAGATCGTGCTGTACGACGACGACCCCTTCGTGCGCATGAGCTACCCCGACCTCGTCGAGGAGGACGGCCGCTACTACCTCACGGAGACCCAGAAGAACGTCGCCCGTGTCCACGAGGTCGAAAGCGGTCTCCTGCATGGCCTGTGGGGGCAGTTCACGGACGCCACCGTGGCGACGGAGGGTCTGCTGCTGCAGGCCTCAGACCCGGTACCCACGGGCCTCCCGCTGCCGCCCTTGCCGGCGTTTCTCACCCGTGACCACGCCCGCCCGGACTACGGCACCCGGGACCTCCGCGCCGGGTTCACCGCGGAGTTGTGGTTGCGGCTGAGCGAGATTGCGCCCGGCCAGATGTTGCTGGACGCCCGGGACGAGACCGGCCACGGCTGGGCGCTCACTACTGCGGAGGGCGGTGCAGTGCGTCTCGAGCTGAGCGACGGACGCACGGAGTGCTCCTGGAGCTGCGATCCGGGCATGCTCTCGGCGGGGGAGCCGCGTCACGTGGTGGCCATCGTGGATGGCGGGCCGAAGCTGATCTTGTTCGTCGTGGATGGGATGCTGTGCGACGGCGGCGAACACCGACAGTTCGGCTGGGGGCGGTTCAGCCCAAACCTGCGGGATGTGGGAGGCAGCCGGGAGCTGAGGATCGGACAGGGCGTGAAGAGCCTGCGGGTCTACGGCCGCGCCCTGCGCGTGTCGGAGGCGATCGGCAATCGGCGCGCCGGGAACGGCAACGGCGGGCCAACAGGATGGGCAGGATAGTGGCCGATGGCGTAGAGGCCGATGACGGCAATGGCCGCGGGACAGGATGACGAACCCGCCCTGCGGGAACGGAGGCAAAGCGATGAAGTGGGCCCCGATCGTGTTGGCGTGTCTTCTCACATCGGCCTGGGGGCAGGGTGAGCCGGAGCCGACGGCCGCGCGGCCAGGCTGGGCACAGAGGTACCTGCAGGCGCCGTCGGCGCGGTGGGACGCATGGCGAAACGCCCTCAAGCCCAGGGGCGAGCCGGCGCCGCCTTTGACCCTCGCCACCGAGGGCCAGACCGACTATGTCATCGTCATCCCGGCCGCGCCCAGTGCCTTCGAGACCCGGGCGGCCGATGAGCTGCAACTGTGGCTGGGGCAGATCACCGGCGCGACGTACCCGATCGTGCCGGATAGTACGGAGGTTCGGGAGCGGGAGTTGAGCGTCGGCAGGACGGCGCGGGCCGAGGCGGCCGGTCTGCTGCAGGCGGAGGACGCCGACGGCGAAGGTTACGCCATCACCGTGGACAAGGAGCGGGTGTACTTGCTGGGCTCCGGGAGCACGGGACCTCTATACGCCGCGCTGGCCCTGCTGGAGGAGGACCTCGGGGTGCGCTGGTACACCGCCCGGGGCATGGAGGGCGAGAACTGGGATGAGCGGATCGCGGACATGAACCGGGAGCTCAACGCCGCCCGCTGGTCCGCGGGGGAGCCGGGCGACTGTCGAGCGCCGCACAGCCCGACGCTGAGGTTGGGCATCGTGCCAAGGATTAGTAGCCCGGCCGTGCCGCTGCGGCACTTTGACTTCAACCTCTCCTCGATGCCGTGGGGCGTGAGGAACCGCGTCAACGGGGGCTGGGCCGCGCAGTATGGCCAGCACTGGTACGTGCACGGCGGCGCCTTTTGCCATACCTTCCACTGGCTGGTGCCGCCCGCCAAGCACTTCGCCGAGCACCCGGAGTATTACTCCCTCGTGGGCGGAGAGCGCCGCTGGGAGCAGGCGCAGCTCTGCCTGTCCAACCCTGAGGTGGCACAGGTGGCGGCTCAGACGGCGCTCGAGGCACTGCGGAGCGCCGCCGGGACGCGGCGCATGGTGAGCGTCTCGGCCATGGACTGGGGAGGGCATTGCCAGTGCGACGAGTGCAGGGCTCTGGAGCAGGAGACCGGCGCCTGGAGCGGCGTGCTGCTGCAGTTCGTCAACCGCGTCGCCGAGCTGGTGGAGGAGGAGATCCCCGACGCCACGATCACGACGCTTTCCTACTGGGACTCCAACCGCCCGCCCACGGCGGACGTTCACGCCCGGGAGAGCGTCGCCATTCGCTTCTGTCTGGACTGGGGCGCCAGCTTCACCTGGCCCTATCACTCCTTCTACGATGCGACACTGTCCGCGGCGCCCGCGCATGAGGGGAACAAGTGGACCCCGCAGCGCCAGAGCTACGCGCGCTGGCGGGAGCTAAGCCCGCGGATGCACCTGTGGATGTATCCGTCCCAGTACCGGCACACCTACGCCCCCATGCCCAATATCCGCGCGGTGGCCGAGAACATCCGGTACTTCGCCGAGCAGCAGGCCGAGTCCATCTTCATCCAGCCCGGCGGGTCGGACATGGCGCGCCGCGCCATGCGCAACTGGGTGTTCTCAAAGCTCATGTGGGACCCGACCCTGGACCCCGACGAGCTGATGCAGGACTTCATCTGGGGCACCTACGGCGCCGCCGCGCCCGCGGTGGCCGAGTACCACGAGCTCCTGTGGGATCACTGCGCGCGCTACACGGACTTCTCCCGGGAGCGCGACTGGATCCACGCCATCCACGATGAGGGGATGTATCTCCACGGCTTCGTGGAGAAGGCCCGGGAGGTGCTGGACGGGGCTTTGGCCGCCGCCGACAACGAGGCACTCCGCAAGCGTGTGGGTCTGCTCAAGCTGGGAGTGGTCTACGTCGAGGCGCTCCAGCTCTACATACACATGCGCGACGACGCCGCCCCGCCTGACGTGAAGCGCTACGGGGCCGTCGTCGACGAGCTGGAGGCCCTCTGCGAGCACCTGGAGATCGAGGGGCTCGGCCTGTATGACGGCAGTCGCACCATCGGCAAGGTCGCCGAGTGTCTGGAGGAGATGCGCAGCGTCTGGGAGCGGCGGCTGGACCGGCGCTTCCTCCAACCGGAGGCCTGGGGCGAATGGACCTTCTGCTGGGACCTGGAGGACCGGGGCGTGGCCGAGGAGTGGTTCGGAACGGAGTACCGCCCGGAGCAGCCCTGGACGCCTGTTCCGGTGCCCGCCTTCCTGGCCAACACGCAGGCCGGGAACGAGACCGGCTACGGCTGGTACCGGACGACCTTCACGCTCCCGGCCGAGCACGCCGGCAGAGCGATCGAGCTGGAGTTCGACGGGGTGGATGAGCAGGCCTGGGTCTATGTGAACGGGCAGCTTGCGGGCGAGCACACCCTGCGGTCGGAGTTCATGGTGGGGCAGGAGATCACCGTCGAGGACCTGTGGAACCGCCCCTTCACTCTCCCCGTGGACCCGGAGCTGCTGAGGGCGGGAGAGAACGTGCTGGTGGTCCGCATCCACAACTCGGCAATGAACGCGGGGATCCATCAGCCGGTGCGGGCGTACCTACCTCCCCGGCAGTTCGGGGACGCCTGCGACGGCGCGGCCCTGGATGAGACCTTCGCGGGCATCGAGCCCGGTGGCATCCCGGAGGGGTGGAGGCGGCACGTGCAGGAGCGGGACGGGCAGGTGTTCGGCCTGGCCGAGGTCAGCCGCCATTTCGTGCGGACCCCGACGTTGCATCTGCGCGACCAGCGCTCCCATGTGGTGGTCTGGTCGGCCTCGGATGAGGTGCTGCCCCCCGGCGATCACTGGGCGGTGCAGTTTGACTTCCGGCTCACGGGCCGGCTGTGCTACAAGGCCGCCGATTGCGGGGCGCTGTTCGGCCTCAAGCGCGGCGAGCCCGGCAGCGCGGACTTCCTCCCACTTGTGCAGGTCGACAATGACGAGACCCCCGGAGGGCCGGTGAGGCTGCTGGGGCTGGGCCAGGTGCTGACCGAGGACCTCGCCACCGATCAGTGGCATCGTCTGGTCATCCATCGCCGAGGGACCGATTGGGACGTCTACCTGGATGATGAACTGAAGGGCAGCGTGGCCGGTCGTGGTACGGACTATCGCGGCTTCGCACTGGGTTCGTTCCAGGACTGGCAGCACGTGGCGGAGGATGTGCACTACGCCAACATGAAGATCGGCGGGTCCACGGGCCTGCCGGAGAGAGAGTGAAAGGCCCGCGGGCAAGGCGCTCTCGTGCCGATGCCGCTCTCCGGTTCCCGTCGGTGTTGCCGGGCTAGCTGAGCTTGGCCTCAAGCGGACGAGCACGGAGCGGAGGTTCGCCCCGATTCGGTGCCGCGGCCAGGCGGCGATGGCGCAGAGCGCGAGGGCCGGAACGGGCTGGAAGCTCAGATCATGCAGGTTCCGGGCAGACGCCGATTCACGTCGTCTCACCCCCCAGCCCCCCTCTCGGCGTCTCTTCGAGCCGCTTGCACTCCGCCAAACGACAGGCGGAGACGGGAGGAGGGGGGAGAACGGCAGTACCTCGACCGTTCCGGACGTGGAAATGGCGAAATGTAGCCCGAATGCGTTCATGCATAGTGTGAGATCCAGCGAAGCTCCGCCTCAAACCGACGAGCACGGCGCGGAGGTTCGCCTCGGGCGGTTCCACGGCCGGGCGGCGATCCCGCACGGCGCGATCGCCGAGTCGGGCTGGAAAGCCCGACCTCCGCGTTCACGAACGGCAGGATCGCGACCCCAGAACTTGATTCATCTGTGCACAAGTCGGTGCACATAGACATCTAGTCCGTCACCGGCCGGAACTCGAAGTAGTCCAGCCACAGGGCCTCGACATTGTCGGGGTTGTTCATCGGGCCGCACCAGGCGTACTGGCGCTTGCCCGGCGTGACCGTGGCCAGTTTGTACAGCTTCCATTCGCCGTCGGGCACATCGGCCACGGGCGGCGTGACCTGACCGACGCCGGTGCGGTTCAGCTCGTCGTAGACCCCGGCCCAGAAAGCCGGCCCCGCCTCCCCTTTCCTGTCCACCTTGATGCGCGCGAAGACCTCATAGGACGTGTCGGTCTCAAACTGCGCGGGCTCGTAGAACCAGGCCAAACACCACATATTGTGGTTCGGGGCCATGCGGGCGCACCAGCCGCCGGTTGCCGTGGGGTCCGCCTCGAGCCAGGCCTCGTTGCCGTAGTTCTCCAGAAACAGCCGGTTCGCCTGACAGAGGATGCGTCCGGGCACGTCTGGAGGCCTTTGCTCCGGCGTCTGAGGGATGCCGGCCAGGTCTGTGAGCAGCTCCACCCGGAGCCCCAGACGTCTCTCGGCCTCGCCTCCGAGGCCTTTGCTCCCGAAGGTCACCTGCTGCCGCTTGCCGTCCACGTGGAGCCAGCAGACCTCGGCGGTGCCCGGCAGTGGCGTGAGTCGGAGGGCCAGGCTCCGGGCGTGGTTGGCGATGGTGACCCCTTGTGCCAACTGCTCCGGGGCGAGCCAGATATCGCGCTGGGTGTCGCCCCGCGGCGGCGCCAGTGCGACCACGCCCGCCTCCCCCATGGCCGGTGCGACGGCGGTGAGCTCATGGACGGGACCCAGAGTCAGGCAGAGCCGCGACCAGAGCGCGCGGCTTGCGGGCTGACCGGCGGAGGGGGTGGCCGTGGAGTTGATCTCGAACCACTCGCCCTGCGCCGGCACGGTGAGTGTACGGGCGATGGCTACCTGCTCGGTATTGAGCGTAAGCTCCAGGCGCTTGCCGTCGGCGGTATCGGTCTCGGCCGGCTCGAACAGCTCGGCCATGCCGGGGCCGCGGGCGCCGTCGGACCAGGACTCATAGTACCCGCCCACATGGGGGTAGCTCCAGTCGTCGGCGTGGCCGAGGCCAAGCAGGTTGTCGCCCGATCCCATGCGCAGGGAGGTGATGCGTCCACCGTGGCCGGGGGCGACCTCCAGCTCCAGCTCCCCGCTCTTGAGCTCGATCCGCGCGTCCATGAGCCGCTCGCGGCGGAAGCCCTCGGCGACTTCGGTCTTGAAGCGCTCGGTGGGCATGTTCCACTCGTTGAACATTAGCAGGCCGGTGGCGCCGGCCGTGGCGAACAGCCGCTCGGCAACCTGCTGCCGCTCGGCGATATCGCCGTAACGCAGTTGGAGGATGGCGTACTGCAGCGGCATGCGGGCGGTGCGCACCCTCAGCAGGAGCTCCGGGTCCTGAGCCACGAGACGCTCGGCCTCGTCGAACAGGGCCTCATACCGCGTCACCAGCTCGGGGGTGAGGTATGACTCCCGGGCCTGAGCGGGACCGGCGAAGATTCTCAGGTCGGCGCCGGAGCGCTCCAGTTCGTCGTGCTGCAGGGCGATGTAGCGGGCGATGGGGTCGCCGGCGGGCCCATAGTAGCCCTGGATGAACTCAGCCATCGCCGCCTGAATGTCGCAGTCCGGGTTCCAATGGAGCTTGGCAAGAAGGTAGGCGCGCAGCTCGGCGAACTCCCCGCCCCGCTCCCGATTGCCCTGGGAAAACAGCCCTTTGGCATGGTTCTCCACGAAGAACTGCACATCCGGCTGCAGGACACGGAGGTTGGGGAAGGGGCTGACGAGGTTGGCGAACTGGACCACGTAGTCCCAGACGAAGACGTTGTCACAGATCTCGGCCCACCTTTGGACATCCTCTCTGAAGTCCGCGCTGGAGGGGTCGGTGGCGATGGGGCGACTGCGGTTGCACTCGATGCTGCAGAGCATGATGAGCACGTTGGGCGCGGGCTTGAGGGTTCTGGGGGGACGGCGGGTGTACTGGTATGAGAGGGTCGAGATGGTCTTGTCCGGGAAGCGGGCCGCCAGCTTGTTGATGAACTCAAGCAGCGAGCCCATGGGCGTGCCCTCGCGCTCGTCGATGGCGCGACATCGCTCGCAGTGGCAGTTGCGGGCCCAGTCGTTCTGACTCACCGACCAGGTGTGCAGCTCAGGCGCGGCGTCCATGCGGCGCTTGAGGTCTTCGCTGACAATCTCCAGCACATCGGGATTGGTGAGGCACAGTTGCCCGTCGCGCACGCGCTTGCCGTCGATCTCCGAGAAGAACTCCGGATGGTCGGAGAAGTACCTGTCCGGTGGGACGAGAGTGAAGAAGCTATGGCACCAGAAGCCCCATCCGGGATGGATCTCCCGCGCGGTGCGGCCGTCGCGGATGATACTGGCATTGCCGTTGAGCTTGTGGCGGAGGGCGAACATGGGTTCCATGGCGCCCTGGTAGTAGACCTCGCGGAAGGCCAGCGCCGGCTCGTCGCGGCGGTCGATCTCGGGCACCACCACCGGCGACAGGCGGGGCACGTAGCTTGCGGTGGGTGTCCACCAGCGGCAGCCCAGGACATCCTCGAGAAAGCTGTAGACGCCGTAGAGGGTGCCGCGATCGTCGCTGCCGGCGATGACCAGATCCTCACCGACCGTGCGGATGATGAACCCGTCCGGGACGAGCGCGGCCACCTCCGCCTCGGGCAGCACCCGGCGTAGGTGAGCGTTGTCGCCCAGGATGATCTCGCGGGCCGCGAGCGGCTCGTCGGCCGAGACGATGGGCAGTTGGGCCTCGCTGATCTGCAAGAGAAACGTCTGCAGCTCGGTGGCGGCGAGCTTCAGATGCTCCCCGGCATCAGGGGCCGTGACGATGCGATAGTCCGACTGTCCATTTTCGGCGAGGACCAGCTCGTCGGCCTGAGCCTGGCCTGCGACGGCCAGGGCAATTGCCAGGAGGATATCGGTGGACAAGGGGCATCACGTTCCTTCTGTACGGTGATTGCGGGTGGCGACAGCGGACCCGGCACGCCGGGTCCGCTGTCTTCGCGGCGTCTGGCCTCGTCCGATGCTACTGCAGGCCGAGGATGGGCTTGAGGGCGTTGACGAAGGCGTCGGCCTGGTACATGAACCCCAGGTCCGTGGGGTGGCAGCCATCCACGGTGCCCTCGTCGTCCGGGCCGAGCATTCCCTCGGCGGAGAGCAAGTGCAGGTTGCCCACGCCCTCCTGCTCCAGTTGTGCCCGGGCCTCGCGGAGTACCTTACCCATGGCTGTGGGGAAGCTACCACTGATCCGGCAGTCTTCGACGAGGAGGATCGGAGTGTCGGGCCGGGCGGCGCGGAGCTTGCGGACGAAGGGCGGGATTCTGTCGCGCACCATATCCGGCGACATGTTCCACAGCGGGTCGAGGACGTAGACGGCGGCGTCGATCTCGGCCAGCAGGTCGGCCAGCTCCGGCTCGCTCTGGCCATTGCCGGAGAAGCCGAGGTTGATGGTGGGGACATCGAGCCTGCGCCCGGCGATGTTGGTGGAGGCCATGCCCGGGCGCGAGGCGCAGCCGCCCTGGGTGATGGAGGTGCCGTAGAAGACCACCGGCCTGCCACGCGGCGGCGCCGCCGTGACGCTCTGCCCCGCCGGGACGCCGATCTGCACCGAGGTGGTGACGTTGTACAGGGGCAGGTAGAGGCATAGCTCCGTGGCGGGGCCGGGGCGGAAGGTGGTCTCCGAGGCCTGCTCGGACGGGCGCCCATTGCCCACGAAACGCCAGCCGGTTTCGGTCCTGGCGTACAGATCGACGCCGCTGACGCCGGTGGCGGGCATATGCGGCATGGCCAGCCCGCCGGCGACCTCCCACCTGACGCCGACGGTGTCGGAAGTGGTCTGGAACCGCACGCACAGCCCTGCGCTGTTCTTGCTCAGCCACCAGACAGGGTCTCTGACGACGCCGCGGGCCTTTGCAGGCAGGCGATCGTAGGGCGCCTCCGTCTCCGTCCACCCTTTGCCCTCAACCGTCAGGGTCTGGGCATCTACCCAGGTCATCTCAGGGTCTGCGGCGACAGCGGCAGTCGCAGCAAGGCCCAGCAGGCAGGCGACGGACAGGGGCAGTGATACAAGGAGGGCCTCTTTCCAGAAGCATGCGGGCACGGGCATTCACCTCGGTCGTGGCGGTAACAGACTGTTGTCAGGTTCGCGGCTCGGGGCGGCCGGACCTCTGTGGGGAGTGGGCGGCGGCGGTGGTGACGGCGGGAACGGCACTGATGACGCCCCTCCCCCGGCCCATCCTCTTCGCGATACGGCTGCTCAGGAGAGGGGAGCACGGCGAACGGCAGTGGCGACGGCGGGAACGGCACTGATGACGCCCCTCCCCCGGCCCCTCCCCTTCGCGATACGGCTGCTCAGGAGAGGGGAGCACGGCGAACGGCAGTGGCGCGGTACAGGCCCGCGCCCGACAGCGTGTGGCTCCGCCGGCCGCAGGGCTCCGCGCGGTCGGGGGCGAAGGGGTCCTTCGCGACGACAACGGACCCTTCAGAGGTATGCCATGGACTTGAGCACCCAGCAGCTCTACGACAAGGCCCAGGAAGCGTGGCACCGCTCGTGGGAGTGGTACTACGCCCCGGAGACCAACCTGTTCTACGACTATCTGTGCAGCACGGACTTCGGCGACCGGTTCTGCTTCCTGCCGACACCGGAGGAGATCTCGCGCCAATGCCCCAACCCCAACGGCTGGGGCGCGGGGATGGAGGACTGCTCCATCAATGCTGGGCTATGGATGGGGATGATCTGCGACCGGTATGCGGCCACCGGCGAGGCCAATCTGCGCGAGGCGGCAAAGCGCGTATACGAGGGCATGGTGGTGTGCGCGACGTTGAGCCCCTCGCCGGGTCTCGTGCTGCGCGGGGTCAGCCCGGTGGACAAGACCTCACACTTCATGGAGAGCTCGCGGGACCAGTACACCTGGCACGCCTACGGCCTGTGGCGCTTGTTCCGCTCGGAACTGAGCACCGAGGCCCAGCGCGAGGCGATTGGTGGCATCCTCACCGCGGTCTGCGAGCGGCTGGAGCGCAATATCGTCCCGGGAGAAACGGACTACCACATCTGCCGCGAGGACGGCAAGCCCGGCCTGGTGGACAAGATGTGGCACGTCGATCCCCACGAGGTGGCGCGCCTGCCGATGCTGTATGCCATCGGCGCGGACGTCACCGGGGAGGACCACTGGTGGCGGATGTACCGGGAGTACGCCGCGCAGGCGGCGCGGGAATCTGTTCTCGTGCCCGCCGGGATGAAGACCGTCTACGCGCTTTTGCAGGAGCAGGTCTCGCTGGAGGCGCTCTACGAGCTGGAGGAGCAGGACGCGGCGCTGAAAGCCGCGTGGCTGCAGTGCCTGGAGTTCGTGGCCGGACGGGTGGAGGAGTTCACTACTCTGGGCTCTTCGTATGCTCCGGCGGACCTAGCGGCCCTCGACATGGACTGGCGGCACTGGGAGTTCGTCACCCAGAGCGGCTATCAGGTGCCTCGCTGGCCGCCGGCGCTGCGTGAGGAGGAGCGGGCGACGCGGCAGCCGGGCGAGGCCTTCCTGGCGCAGCTCATGTGCCCCACCTGGCGGCCGTCCGGCACCTGGGAAGCCATCCTGGCCCGGACCGTCGCTCAGGTGGACTACTCGGCCACCATCGGCTACGGCCTGTTCTACCCGCTGGCGGCATACTGGCGCGCGGTGCGGCGGGGGCTGGCCAAGCTGCCGTAGGCAGGGGCGCAACGGTCAGCCGCGCCACGCCCGGATCTCGACCCACTTGATCGGACAGGAGATCGCGAAATGCTCCGCTACGTATCTCTCGTTTGGCTGCTCCCGCTATTGCTCTCGACGGCCCCGGTGCAGGCCGATGAGGAGCTGCTGCGCTCTCTCAATGCCGGGCCCCAGGCGGAGGAGATGGCGCTGCCATCAGCCCACCTCACCGAGGGCCGGTTCACCTTGCCTGAGGGGCATGGGAGGCCGGTGTACCTGTACTTCCAGGCCCTCCTCAAGTACCGCGCGCTCAGCCGCTCCGGCGGGGTGCTGCGCATTGCCGTCAACGGCGAGGCGCTGGGGCCGGCTGAGTCGGTGAACAAGAAGGACGACTATTGGCAGCGAGGCACGGCCACCTACGCGCCCCGGGCCTTCGCCCTGCCGGCGCAGCCGGGTTTCGCCTCGGGCGACAGGGACGACCTGGGCGGCACGGGGTACTTGTTCGATGTGACGGCGCTGGTCAGGGCGGGAGAGAACGCGGTACAGCTCACCCACGCCGCGGCGGCGGAGGAGGTCCTGCTGCGGGGCGCGGTGATCGTCGTGGCCGGGGAGCGCTCGCCCCTGGAGCTGGGCACCCCCGCTGTGTCCGCCAACGACCCGTCGAAGCTCAAGTGGGACTTCGGCCCCAACATCAAGGAGCGCAAAGGGCTGTTCCTGTGCCGGGACGGCTACCACCGGGTCGGCTTCCGTATCCGCAATGAGGACATCGCCGGCGCCAATCGGCTCGGGCTGGTGCTCCTGCTGCCGGAGGGGGTGGAGCTGATGACGGCCTATCTGCCCTATCAGGACGGATGGAGCACCCGCATCCGCCGAGCGACCGTCGCGGAGCAGCACGAGGGCGCAGGCTACCTCCGGCACACGCTGCTTTTGCCGGAAGAGGCCTCGGCGGCCCCGGAGACGGACTGGCACACCTTCGGCGGCCATCCGCTGCAGCTCTTCCTGCGCTGTAGCGCCGCGCCCGGCGAGTACCGCATGTACTGGCAATCGCTGTCGCAGGGCGGGGAGGGCGAGCTGACCCCGGCGCCGCTGACGGTCCTGCCGGCTCCGCCCCTCGCCCCGCAGCCACGACGCTCCATGCTGGGCCTGTGGGCCTACAGCGTCCTGCAGCCCGCCGTCTCCGAGGAGGAGAAGCCCCTGGAGGCCGACATCCGCGCGAGCACTCTGGCGCAGTGGCAGTCGGTCGGCGTGTCGCGGCTGGTGTTGTCCTTTGAAAGGGAGATCCCGGGGGCCCGCGAGCACGAGATGCTGGTGAGTCTGGCCAGCATGTGGAACTACGACACCAGCGTGTACCCGAGCTCCACCGCCGACCCGAGCACGGCACTGCTGGATGTCGCGGGCAGGCCGGTCTCCGGTGAGCGGCGCGGCGGCGGGTTCCAGTGGTGCCCGACCTACGCCGGGGAGCATGTGGAGCAGGTCTTTGGGCCCATCACCCAGCGCATCAGAGACGAGGGCTGGGACGGCTTTGACCTGGACCACGAGGGCGTGCACCATCAGTGCTTCTGTCGGCGCTGCCGGGCCGCCTTCGCCGAGCAGGAGGGCCTCGCCGCCGCCGACCTGCAGTGGCCGGGAGATGTGCAAGCGGACGGGAGGCTGCATCCGCGGTGGCTGGCCTTCCACGCCCGCAACGGCGGCCGGCATGTGGCGGCCATCCGCGAGGCGGTGAAGGCCGGCAATCCGCAGGCGAAGCTGTTCTCGTGGTTCACGATGTCCCTGTACGAGCATCAGGCCGAGGGGCAACATGCGGATGCCTACGCAAAGCGCCTCCGGGAGGAGGCCGACTACGGCTACGACCTGCGCGAGTTCCTCAGGCATCTGGACTATGCCAACATGGCCAACGGCGTCTACCCGCACGGGGAGGAAACCTGGGATGAGCCATACGGCCTGGACTGGGCCTTCCATCGCGTGCAGGCCACGGTGGGCAATGAGTGGGGCGTGCCGCTGGCGCCGTGCCTGAACATCGGCTCCGGGGTGCTGGACTCGTACACCAACCCCGACTATCTGCGCTGGCAGGCCAAGACCCACGTGGCGCAGGGGGTCCGGGGCCTGGACTTCTGGATGCTGCCCTTCCTCGACGGGCGGCACTATGGGCTGTTCTCCGAGCTGGCGCGTCTGTTCGCGGCGACGGAGGACATCGTGTGGGAGGGCCGGTCGGCGGACGAGCTGGTGAAGATCGAGGGGCCCGAGGGCATCTACCACCACGCCATCGCAGGGAAGGGCAAGCTGCTTGTGGGGATCACGAACCGGAGCACGGAGGAGGCTACGGTGACGGTCGACGTAGAGGGGAAGGATGGGCGGGATGTGCTGAGCGGCCAAAGCGTGGGGCGGCAGCTAGAGGTCCCGGCGCTGAATGGGGTGTTCGTGGTGTATGAGGAGGGGTGAGACGGCGGGCGCGAGAGCCCGCCCCACGACGACCAACGGCGGCGGGTGGTAGGTGCCCCAACGCCCCGCGGCGAAGCTTCCCGGCGCAACCCACCAAGACAGCCGAGGCCCCCTCATGTGCACCCACTGGCTGCTGGCTGCATCTCTCTTCCTCACGGTGACCACGATGCCGATTCACGCCAAGTCCGGCCGCACCTTCTACACTGAGGCGAGGGTGGCGGCTCTGCACGCCAACCTGGAGAAGCACCAGTGGGCGCGGGATGTGGGCGCCTCGTATGTGAAGAGCGCCGCCTCCTGGGCGGAGCGAGACGATGAGTTCCTGCGCCGCATGGTCGTCCCGCCCCAGGTTCCCCGCTGTTACGACATCCACAACCTCGGGTGCCCGGTGCACGGGCAGGAGGCCAACAAGAACGGGCTGTACAAGTGGGAGTACAGCATCGACCGTCCGTTCAAGATCCGGTGCCCGGCCGGGGGCGAGGAGTACCCCTCCAACGATTTCCCGGCTTACCTGGCATCGGGGATGAAGGACCGCTCCTTGCTCACCGGACAGTACGCCGACGACGGCTGGGGGTGGAATAAGCCGGGAGACAACCACAACTACTGGTTCGTCGCGTACTACGCCCACTGGAGCATGCAACGAGAGCTGCAGCAGGCCATCACGGCGCTGTCGATGGGCGCTCTCGTGGCCGAGGACCCACAGCAGGCGAGGCTGTTTGCGCACAAGTGCGCGGTGCTCCTGTGGCAACTGGCGACCTACTATCCGGACTACGACTACAATACCCAGGGCCGCGAATCCAAAGAGCACAACCCCGGCTACACGGGACGGATCACGAACATGATCTGGGAGGTGGGCTGGGCGGACGTGTGTGCCCCGGCGTATGACGCCATCTGGCCCTTCTTGCGCGATGACCCGGAGCTGCAGCGCCTGGCCGGCCTGGACGGTGAGGCACTCGACCGGCACATCCGCGAGCGTCTGCTGATGACGATGGCCCGGGACATCACCAGCGGCAATGGGCGGAACCGGGGCAACTACGGCATGCACCAGCAGGCGCTGATCCGCCTGGCCCTGGCGCTGGACGAGAAGGAGCAGTCCCCCACCTCGGAGGACATGATCCGCTGGGTACTGGCCAACCCGAGCCCCAAGACAGAGAGCGATCTGGGCCTGGTGGATGCTCTGGAGAACATGGTCTACCGCGACGGGATGCCGCCGGAATCGCCGGCCTACAACCACGCCTGGACGACGGGGCCGGCGGAGATCGCGCTGCTGATGGGCGAGCAGGCGCCGCAGCTCTGGGCGCACCCACGGTTCCGCAGGCTTCTGTTGTGGCACTTCGACACGATCCTGGCGGGCAGGTTCCAGCCGCCGCTGGGCGACAGCGGCGACATGTTCGCTCCGGTGAGCAACCCCGGCTCCGCGGTGTGCCGGGCGGCCCTGCGTATCGAGACCGACCCGCAACTGGTGTCGCGACTGCGGGCGCTGTCCGGCGGCGGCAGGGACCTGTTCTCGGAGCAAGACGACGCGCCTATCGCGGAGCTCGAGCCCGAGACGCCGGTCTCCCGCATACTGCCGGGCTACGGCCTTGCCATGCTGCAGGCGGGGCCAAGAGAGAGCACCACCGCCCTTGCCCTGCACTATGGCTCGTGGGTTCACCACATGCACAAGGACCAGCTCAGCCTGCTGCTGTTTGGCCACGACAACGCGTTGCTGTGCGATGTGGGCTACCCAGAGCAGACCGATGCCTTCAACTACCGCCGCTACGGCGTCTGGGCCAACACGATCTCGCACAATACGGTGACCGTCGACGCCCACGGCCAGGGGCGGGGGAAGAGCACACTCCACGCCTTCGAGCCCCACGGTTTCGCCCAGGTGGCGGACGCCTCGTGCGCCTCATACGCAGACGTGGAGCTCTACCGCAGAGCCGTCATGCTGGTACAGGCTACGGCCGAACAGGCCTACGTGTTCGACGTGTTCCACGTGCGCGGCGGGGCGCAGCACGACTGGGCGCTGATGGGACCGCAGGCGGACTTCTCGTGCGAGCCGCCTCTGGGGCCCGTCCAGGAGCAGGGCACGCTGGCGGGGCCTGAAGTGCCCCACGAGCAGTTCTACGACGACCCGGCGCTGAAGGACAGGCCGCTGGGCAGTGTGGCCGCGAGCCACTATGCCGGCAGCGGGTTCCAGTTCTTCGTCAGTGTCCAGCGGGCCCCGCTCCAGGGCCGAGCCGTGGCGCAGTGGAGCCTCACGCAGCCGCTCCCGGGCCAGGCGACGCGTCCCTGGGAGGGCATCGGCGTACGAACACATGTGGTCGGCGAGGGCGAGGAACTCATCGCCGCCGACTGCCAACCCCAGCGCTACGAACGGATGCCCAAGTGGGTCACGCACCTGATCCGCCGCCGCGTGGGTGAGGACCTGCGCAGTGTGTTTGCAGGCGTCCACGAGCCGTACAAGGGCCGGCCGTGGATCGAGAGCGTCTCCGCCGCCACGGTCGAGCCCGCCGACGGCGAGGCGACGGCGGTCATCGTGCGGCTGCGAAACGGCGAGCGGCACCTGTGCTTCCACTCCCTGCAGCCGGAGACCGAGTACCTGGTGGACGGGGAGACCCGCGTGGCGGGACAGGCGGCCTGCGTGGTGTTCGACGCGGATGGCAGGACTCTGCGCGCCATGTTGCTCAATGGCGGACTGCTGCGGGCCGGCGACGTGTCCCTGGCGGGACAGGGTCTGCGGCGGAGCACGATCAAGAGCGTGGATTACGCTCGGGGCGTGATCGAGCTGGGCGATCCCATCGTGGGCGCGGGCCTGCAGCGGGGCCAGACGGTGCTGGTGCAAACGGCCGGTGGCAGCGAGTCGGTAACCCTCCGCGAGGTGCTCAGCCCCACGGCGTTCTCCATCGGAGATGAGGACCTGCAGGTGGCGGGTGGGCCTGTGAACGGGGTAGATCCCGAGACGGGCCGGGTCCTGACAGGAGTCACCACCCGGCACGCCTACGCGGGGCTGACGGTGCTCAACAGCCGCCGCCAGGTGCAGGGGCGGCTGGCGCCGGGAGAGCCGATCACCCTGGACCGCGCGGGTCTGCCGCCCTTGACGGAGGAGTGCTTCCCTGAGGGTGAGGACGGCTTCGGGGCGAGGTTCTCGGTGGTGATCGCCGGCCCGGGCGATAGGGTGGTCTTGCCGAGTCTGATCTCGTACGAGGCGTCGTAGGTCGTGGACGTTGGCGCGCGCACGCGGGCCGTGGGCACGGCGGCAACGGCACATCATCTCTCGGTCCCCCTGTATGGTTGTGGGGCTTGGGCGGTGGGGGGGAATGGCCACGGCATCAACGGCGGCGACGGCGTCCTCACCCCCGGCCCCTCCGCAAGGAGAAGGGAGGAGGGCGCACGGCGTGGAGCACGATAGCGGCGGCGCCTGTAGCCCATTGTCCCGCACGCGCCGAGAGGGACAGCACGATTGACGCCGGTGGAGGATACCCCATGACACGCCTGCTCGTCTTGATCGGACTGACCTCGATAGGAGTGACTTGCGCCATGAGCCAAGAGCGGCAGGGCCCCGACTGGATCTTGGTAAACCCCGAGGCCGACTGGCAGGCCCGGGATTCGCAGGGCGAGTTCATCTTCCGGGACCACATGTGGATCCTGGGCGGGTGGTTCACCCCTCAGACGCCCAACCCGCGGGATGTGTGGAGATCGCCGGATGGCATCAACTGGGCGTGCACCATCGAGCAAGCCCCGTGGGAGCACAGCGACCTGTCTGTGGCTCTTGTCTACAAGGACCGGATGTGGTTCATGGGCGGCCGGAAGCTGCCGGGGGCCGAGAACAGCAACAAGGTCTGGTCCTCGGCGGATGGGGCCGAATGGGTGCTGGAGTGTGAGAGCGCCGGCTGGTGTCCGCGGGTCTCGCCGTCCTTCGCGGTGTTCAAAGACCGCATGTGGGTGATGGGCGGCACCGAGAACTTCTACGAGGACAACGAGCAGACGCTCAAGAACGACGTCTGGTCCTCGGTTGACGGCAAGGACTGGAAGCTGGAGACGGAGCAGGCCGGGTGGAACAAGAGGACCCACGCCCAGGCGGTGGTGTTCGATGGGAAGCTGTGGCTCATGGGCGGGGGCCGCTGGCACCCGGAGACCATCCCGCAGAACGACGTCTGGTGCTCCGAGGACGGGGTGAACTGGACGTTGGTCACCCCGGCGGCGCGTTGGGCCCCGCGGATGTGGTTCTCGCTGGTGGTCTACCGCGGGCACATGTGGGTCCTCGGCGGCTGGTCGAAGGAGCACGGGAACTTCGGCGACGTGTGGTACTCCAAGGACGGCCGCGAGTGGACGGAGCTGAAGTCGGATGTGATCTGGGACCGCCGCCACGAGCTATCGGCCCTCGTCTTCCGAGACAAGATCTGGGTCGCCGGCGGCTATGCCGACGTGCTCAACAGCGAGGTCTGGACACTGCAGCTCCCGGAGGACTGGCCCGCGGGGGAGTGAGGCGACCCGCCACCCTTGCGGTGACCGTTCTCTCGTACAGTGGAGACTGCCAGACCTTGGGTCTGGGGCCGTGCCGTCGCCGTTGGCCCCGCAAGGGGCGGTGCATACGAGCCGCGGGCGCAAGCCCGTGGAATCGGGCCCCCATTCCCTCTCGTCTGTGTCGTCCGCGCGGACCGCGCGGCAAGGCGGGACAAGGTACCACGATGAACGTCGTCGTGGGCGAGCGATGGGACGCTGCAGGACCGGCGCGCACCCACCGTGGTTGGCCGGCCCGGCGCTCGGGCTCAGATCGCCGGCAGCCACCGGCCTCTGGGCCCGGCGTTCACTACCGTGCCGATGAGGAGCCCAACATGGAAGAGCAACGCAGCCCAGAACCCATGCCCTCGCGCGGCCAGCATCTGCCCTGTAGCACGCAGGAGGGCGCCGAGACCCTGCTGCAGCTTGTTGACGAGTTCCTGGGGCCGATGGGCCTCAGTCTGCTGGTGGTCGAGGTCAACTACAACTATCAGTACACCTCGCACCCGGAGATCGCTCAGGGCTCTCTGGACCGGGCCGCCGCGGGCCGCATCGCCGCGGCCTGTCGGGCCCACGGCATCCGCGTCATCCCGCTGCTCAACTGCCTGGGACACCAGTCGTGGGCCGAGAAGACCTTCTCCCTGCTGCTGCGCCACCCGGAGTTTGACGAGACGCCGGACATCCCGCTGAGCAACCCCGACATCTACTGCCGCAGTTGGTGCCCGCTGCACCCGGACGTGAACCCGTTGGTCTTCGATCTGATGGACGAGCTTCTCCAGGCCTTCGGGGCCGACGCCCTGCACGTGGGGATGGACGAGGTCTTCCTCATCGGCAGCGAGCAATGCCCGCGCTGCAGGGGCAAGAGCAAGGCCGAGCTGTTCGCCAAAGCGGTCAACGACCTGCACGGGCATCTGAAGAGCAGGGGGGCCGAGATGCTGATCTGGGGCGACCGTTTCATCGACGCGGACCAGATGAGCTACGGCGAGTGGGAGGCCAGCGCCAATGACACGGCGCCCTCGGTGGACATGGTTCCGAGGGACATCATCATCTGCGACTGGCACTACGAGCCGCGGGAGGACTACCCCTCGGTGCGCTTTTTCCAGGAGAAGGGATTCCGCACGCTGGTGTCGCCCTGGCGCAATCCGGCCTCGGCCGAGGCGCTGATCCGCTGTGCACAGGAGGATGCCACCGACCGCTTCCTGGGCGTGCTGTTCACGGGTTGGAGCACGGGCTCCGGTGGCGCCGGTTTGCTGGCGGGCCTCCGCGGTGAGAAGGCCCCGGACGAGAAGGGCTTCAGCGAGGCCAGGGTCCTGCAGCACTGCCTCCCCCAGGTGACAGGAAACAGGGAGAAGGTCATAGGTGACAGTTGACAGGAACGGTGGGAACGGCGACGGCGGGGACGGCGACGGCCGCGTCCGTGGTCGTCTGCCGTATGGGCCCACGGTCCCCGACCAACACTGCAACGGAGACCACCCACCGACAGCCCGCCCGTGCCCGCGGGTCTCCAGGCCCGCACGGTACGCGAGACCCGTGCTTCGGAGGCCTCTGACTCTCATCCCGCCCGTGCCCGCGGCCGGGGCACCGGATGGCCGGACAGCGTGGCCGGCGGAGTTGAGGGTGCGGCGAGGAACTGCGCGGACGGAGAGCGGGCCACCCTGCAAGCGACGAACCGTGGTCGGAGAAGCAGTGCGTCCGTGGGCGAGTGGCGCCGGGCGGTTGAAGGCCGGACCCCAAGACGCCCGGCGCGCATCCTGACGAACCGGGAGGCTGGAGGGCTACCGTGAGCTATACGATCCACCACATTGCGGGCGTCCCGAAGGTAGATGGCGTAGAGTGTTACGTGTTCGTGCTTGAGAACCCAAACAGCGCCGTCCACAAGCTGCAGGATGACGAGTTCGCTCGGCTGGGCACGCTGCTTGGGGAGCATGGCGCGGCGGTCAGGGGCTATGACGAGACGTTCTGCACGGAGACACTGCATGCCTACTACGCGGAGGCGAGGCGCCAGGGCGCCGACTGGGAGGACTACCCTGCGCTGCTCATCACCGATGTGCACCCCGACGACATCATCCCGGCGCAGACGCTGCGCCCAGAGGGCAGGCTGTACTGCCTGCTTCCTCTGAGCGACCTCGACGAGAGGAAGAGGGATGCCGTGATGTTGGCACTGGGGGACGCAATGACAGAAGGCATTGCCGTCGGCGCGCTCCCCAGGTACATCAAGGACCGAGTCCACGGCGGCATACTGAGGCGGCTGCGCAAGGGCACGGTGGGCATCTCGCTGCCCATGGTGTTCAGCTTCACGCTGCCCTCGATGGATGAGTTGGCGCCGCGCTGACTGGGCCGGATAGCAGACGGCTGATCCGGCGACGGGAGCGACCGCTCAGCCTTCGTCCGGACGGCGGGGTACTGCGCATCGGCTCTGGTGTCGCCACAATTGCGCGGAGCCTGCCGTCAGCTCGCGTTCCCCATCAGCTCCGCCCTCCTCGTCTCCAGCCTCTGCCTCAGCTCAGTGTCGCTCGTGAAGAGCACGATTGTCCCGGCGTCCAGCCGCTCCAGGCGGAGGGTGCCGTCTTCGTAAGGCACGCTCGTGAGGCCGTCGGCCGTGACGGCGAAGGCGTCGGCGACCTCCATCCACCCGGGCACGGGCACTGAGAGCGCGAGGTTGCCCTTGGCGTGCGGGGCGAAAGTCTCCTTGCTGTACTCGTAGTCGTGGTTCAGCACGATGCAGGCGATGGTGTCTCGGCCCAGAGCCAGACGGGCGACTTCCACGTCATCCTCGCGCTGCGTGCCGATGACGCACGAGTGCGAGAGCAGCGGAGCGAGGGTGCGCAGCTCGAGGTTGATGCGTCCGATCTCGGCCCACAGCACCTGCGCCTCGGGGGCCTTCGACAGCCCACAGCCCTCGATGGGCTCGTTGGGCTCGACATTGTAGGCGAAGTACACCTCCCCCCGCGCCCCGGCGGCCAGGGACATCAAGACCATGAACCGCTCCTCGTGCGGGGTGGGGAAGCGGTTCCAGCCCACGGTCTGGTTGGGCGACCTGCGGAAGCACTGGGGGATGAAAACGACGGGCTTGGGCGCGATCATCCTGCGGTACAGCGAGACATTCTGTGCGATGGTATCGAGGCTGTCGCCCGAGACGGGATAGGTGTCCTGGTAGCCGATGTCCACATGATCGAAGTCCATGCCCCGGGGCCAGACCGGCGGGTTGATGGTGACGGCGATGGGCCTTGTGGGGTCTTTGGCCCGGATCGTCTCGATGCGCCCGAGGACCTCATCCACGGGCTCGCGGCCCGGCTCGTCCGCCAGGTACCAGGCCGAGATCGCGGGGTGGTCGTGATACCTGTCCATGGTGAAGGCATAGGGCACCACCGACAGTCCGAACCGCGCGGCGATGGAGGGGTCGCCGCCGCGGGCGACGTAGTCGGGCACGAGGGTGTCGATGTAGTGCCTGCGGCAGTCGTCCAGCCATTCGTCGGGAGCCTGCCCGGTCGCCCGGCCGGAGACGGCGAAGGTGTCCATGTACTGGGCGAGCCACTCGCGACCCTCGGGCGGGCGGTAATCCTCGCCCACGACCTGACGCTGCACGCGGTACATGCCCACAGGGAAGCTCGCGGCGAAGGCGTGCATGAAGGCGTTGCAGGTGCCCCGGTCGGTGGTTACGTTCAGCACAACCGGCGTGCCGGGCGATAGCGGCGCGGAGAGGTTCAGACGCACCGGAAGCAGCTCGCCGGCGGTGATGCTCCTGTCGGGCACGGCCCAGTTCACATCGACGTCCGCGCCGGCCAGGGAGACCGCCTGCAGCTCGCAGTCCTCATTGGCCCTCAGATAGGCCCAGGCGCCGCGGAGGTCCTCGTCGAAGGCGAGGCTCTCGCAGCGGGCCGAGCCGGGACCGAAGCTCGCCTCGGTCTGCAGCACGGCGCCGCCGGCCTCCTGCATGAGCACGGAGACGATGTCGGGCACGGGGGCCCCGCGCAGGAGCTTGAGGTTGAGCACCCCGGCGCCTCCGGACGCGATGACGCTGGGCACGGTGCCGGCGAAGACGAACTCGGTTGCGGCGCCGGCGAAGGGTGCGTCCGTCCCCCTCGCATGGCAGCCGTCCAGCCATATGTCGGTGATCCGCAGGGGCTCAGGGCCGCGATTGGCGATGGCAAGGTGGAGGTTATGGTACAAGTCGGGCGTGCTCTCGCCGCCCGTCAGGCCACTCCAGGCGCCGAGGAGCTCCACACGACCGGCCTCCAGCGGCTCGGCGGCCGTCGGCACGGGTCTGCGTCCACCGGCCACTTCGGGCTCCGTGGGCAGGGCCTCACCGCGGTATCTGGCCGCCACCTGCTCCGCCGTCAGGGCGCCCGCGTAGAGGGTGATCTGGTCCAGGGCGCCGCTGAAGTGATGGCCTTCGCCGCGTCTGCCGATGTACAGGGGGAACTGCGGCGGCACCATGGGCCGTCCCCACAGGCTGTCGCTGCGCGGCTTGCCGTCGACGTACAGCGTCACCTTGTACCCGCCGAGACCCACCACCAGCACGAGATGCCGCCATTGCCCGGCCCCGATGTGGCCGAGGTACCTGTAATCGCCGTCGTGGCCCCACAGGAAGTCTTCTCCATAGCCCCAGTTCAGTCCCCAGCCGTCGTAGGCCAGAGGGTGGTCGGCGCGGGAGAGTACGACCCTGTCCTGATTGCCCCCGAGCTTGTCCAGCCTGGCCCAGACCTCGATGCTCATGGCGTCGGTGAGGTCCAGGCCGGGAGCGGCCGGCACCAGCACGAAGTCGTCCACACCGTCGAACCGCAGGCCCCCGCCGAACCGGCCCTCACACCACGTGGCGCCGTGGATTGTGCCTTCGTGGCCGGCGCCTGAGACGTCGCGCAGCACATCACCTGTGCCCTGGTCGAAGTCCCAGGAGGCAACGATCCGCGGCTGGGCCCGGCAGCCCCAGGCGCAGCCGAGGAGAAGCGTCATCGTCCATATGGCTCTGAGCATACCTGTCACCTGTGGTATCTTGGGGAGATGGGCGAACGCGGTACGGCGCCGCCGGCGGTCGGACACGCCGTACCCATTGCTCCTTCCGGCCGGCGCGCCTGCCGACCTCCCCCAGAGGAGGAGGACCCGTCCCGGAGGCGAAGTCTCGCTGGACAGGCCGAACACGGGCGAGGGCCTCCCGCCAGGTGAGGGCTCCGCCAAGACCGAACAGGCTACCATGAAGGCATTCCCCTCGTTGATGGCGTTCTTGCTGGGCTCGGCCACTTTCCGCCGAAACACGCTGCAACTGCTGCGGCTGCTGGGCCTGCTGACGCTGCTGATGGCGGTCTACAGTGTGCTGTTCCACTACGTGATGGAGTACGAGGGCCGGCGGGGCGAGTTCAGTTGGTTCACCGGGTTTTACTGGACGATGACGGTGATGTCCACCCTGGGCTTTGGGGACATCACTTTCCACTCCGATCTGGGGCGCGCCTACGCCGTGGTGGTGCTGGTCAGCGGGCTGATCTCCCTGCTGATCATCTTCCCTTTCACCTTCATCCAGTTCTTCTGGGCGCCGTGGCTGGAGGCGCAGCGGAACGCCCAGGCGCCGCGGGAGCTGCCTGCGGGAACCAGGGGGCACGTGATCGTCACGGCGCGAGAGCTCGTATCGGAGGCCCTCATCCGCAAGTTGGTGGAGTACGGTGTGCCCCACGTGCTGCTGGTCCCCACGGTGGCCGAGGCCCTGGTTCTGCATGATGAGGGCTATCTGGTGATGGTTGGCGAGCCGGACAGCCCGGAGACGTACCACCGCGCCCGGGTGCGAGACGCGGCGCTGGTGGCGGCCACCGGCGCGGACGAGGTGAATACGAACATCGCCTTCACCGTGCGGGGGATCTCGGCGACGGTCCCGGTCGTCGCGCTCGCCGCCCGCGCGGCGTCGACGGACATCCTCGAGCTGGCCGGGAGCAACCATGTCCTGCTGCTGGGTGAGATGCTGGGGCACGCGCTGGCCCGCCGGGCCGAGGGGAGCGACGCGGTGGCGCACACGGTGGGACGATTCGACGGTCTGAGCATCGCCGAGGTGACCATCGGTCGCACGCCTCTGGCCGGACTGCAGATCAAGGACAGCGCCCTACGCGAGCGCTTCGGGGTCACCATCGCCGGAGTCTGGGACAGGGGGCAGTTCCGTTCGGCCGGTCCGGAGACCGTCCTTGAGCCCAGCGCGGTGGCCATCCTCGTGGGCACCCGGGAGCAACTGGATGCTCTGGACACGGATCTGATGCAAAGCCGAGGCGACCGCCCCACAGGCCCGGTGCTCGTGGTGGGCGGAGGCCGCGTGGGCAGAGCCGCCGCGGACATGCTGCGCCAGCGCGGAACGCCCCACCGCATCCTGGAGCGCGACCCGGCGCTCTGCCCGCCGGGGGACGAGCGCTATGTGCTGGGCGATGCCTCGGAGCTGGAGGTGCTCAAGCAGGCGGGCATCCTGCAGGCGCCGACGGTCATCATCACCACCCAGGACGATGACACCAATATCTACCTGGCCATCTATTGCCGGCGCCTGCGGCCGGACGTGCAGGTGATCTGCCGGGCCACTCACGACCGGAACGTGGACACCCTGCACCGCGCGGGCGCCGACTTCGTCATGTCCTACGCCTCCTTGGGTGCGGGCACGATCTTCAACCTCATCAGCCGCAGCGACCTGCTCATGGTGGCCGAGGGCCTCAACCTCATCCGCGTGCCCACGCCGCAGTCGCTGCAGGGGCGCACGGTCGCCGGGAGCGCGGTGCGGGCGAAAAGCGGCTGCAGTATCGTGGCGGTGATCGCCGAGGGGCAGACCACGGTCTCGCCGCCGCCTCAGGCCAAGCTTGAGCCCGGATCGGAGCTGGTCCTGATCGGCACACTGGAGGCCGAGCGGGAGTTTCTGCGCTGCTTCGGGAACCACGGGGGGCGGTAACGGTGAGGCGGGAGGGGGTGGGGCGGCGGGCGGGGGGGCGTTCCCCGAGAGTAGGTGGGGACGCGCCGGGGTGCCATGCTGGCTCCGTGCCTGCGTACCCGGCTGCCCGGCAGGGGGGGCCGTAGCCGTGAAGGTGTCCGGTCCGGAGGACCGGTGACGCCGCGCAGCGGCGTCGCTCAGCGACGGGCTTCAGCCCGTCGACCCAGGCACAACCCAACCCGGCCACGTCACAGGCAGGCCGACAGCGCCCTATGCAGCCCCCGCCTGCGGGAAGGGTCGGGTCCCGGTCGCGGGTGTCCGACCACCCCGGCCACCCTTCTGTCGCCCCGCAGGCCGGGAAGCCAAATGTGGCTCTGCAGAAGCGGGCGCCACGACGAGCCTACCTGCAGACACCACCCGGCGGGCGCGGGTCCGTTGACACGGCGTCCGCGCGCGTGCATACTCCGTATCCATACCTGTACTGCCTGCGAAGTGCGCATGCTTGGGGGCACAACCATGAGGTACCACATCAAGCATCTGGGCCCCATCAAGGAAGCGACCATCGACGTCAAGCCCCTGACCATCTTCGTGGGCCCCAACAATGCGGGCAAGACGTGGGCGATGCACCTGTGGGCGTCGATAGCGGGGGCATACAACCATCACGCGGTTGTTGACGCTGTGGTCGAGGAAGGTGCCGACAGAGCCGGCTACGAGGAGGTCTTCGCATTCGCGGGAGACTTGGCGAGCAGGGGGACCGCGAGGGTGGATCTGGGTGAGGCGGGGCCGCACCTTGTGAGGGCGTTCATTGGTGATCTTTGCAGGATGGCCGCGCGGCGTTTCGCCGCCTATGTGGGGACGACCCGCGAGGAGTTCCCGGGCCTTGCCGTCTCGCTTGACGTGGCCGACGACCTCGACGCGATCATCATGCGGCTGGCGAAGATGGAGATCCGCATTCGCGTTGGCGGACGCGATGGCAGCGAAGCGCTACTGCTGAGGAAGGCACGCGGCGGAACCGTATGCGAGGGCCTCGTCGTCGACGGCGCGGCGGACAGCCCCTCAGCCGAGCTGCTGGCGCAACTGGCGGCATCCACGCTGCTGCAGGCCGTCCACCAGGCTGTGGTGCGCGACGTGGTGTGCTTCCCGACTGAGCGTCCCTTGCCCTTCTGTGGTCTCATGCCTCCCCTCAAGGTGCTGGAGAGCACCATTCGTCTCGGCAGCGGCGATCCGAGCCCAGACCGGGCGGACTGGGCGATGTCACAGCCACTCGCGAACGCCCTCTGGGTCGCCGGAGACGGGGCCAAGGCATCACGACGGCCCTCAGGCCACGCGGGGCTGGCAGACATTCTGGAAGCCAGGGTTCTGGGGGGGAGTGTGGCTGCGGACGACGGCGAGGGCGGTACTGAGTACGTGTTCGAACTCCCCGAGACCGGCGTTCGTCTGGAGTGCGCCGTGTGCTCCTCCATGGTGAAGGAACTAGCGCTGCTGGCCATCTACCTCCGCTACCAGGCCGAGTCCGGCGAGACCCTCTGCATCGACGAGCCCGAGATGAACCTCCACCCCGAGGCGCAGGCAAAGCTCACCGAGTTCCTGGGCATCCTGGTCAACAGCGGCCTCAACGTGATGGCCACTACGCACAGCCCCTACCTCGTGGACCACCTCGCCAACCTGCTCAAGGCCGGCGCCCACGAAGACCGTGACGAAACCGCCGCCATGTTCTACCTGCAGGACCCCCGCGCTTTCCTGACCCCGGATCAGGTGGGCGTGTACCTGTTCGAGGGCGGCGAGGTGCGAAGCATCATGGACGACGACGGCTACATCGACTGGGGCACATTCGGCGACGTCAGCGACCGCATCAGCACCATCTACTACAACCTCTAGCGGGGGATGAGATGCCCTTCAACAGACTGCTCTTCTGCGCCCTTGAGGAGGACTGCAGTCACACGGAAGGCGGAGTGAGCGCCGCACTGTCGTCCATGCCCGACACCAACGTTCTCCTCTTCAAGCTGGACAAGCATGCCGATGGCAGCCGGGACGCACCTGGCCTTGGGCAAGACGACAAGCTGTGCGACCTGCTACTCTACGTGGTAGGGCGGCGCAACGGCGAACTGCGCCGTGTGCTGTGCTTCGTGGAGTGCAAGGGCACCGAACATGACCAAGCGCTTGCCCAGTTGGAGTCGACCGCGACAGTGCTGGTCCAGAGGCTGCCGGGGGGCGTACCGAGACACGTCCGCGTCATCGGTGCGGTCAGAAGCAATGTCGGCTCCGCGCCAAAGCACAAACAGAAGCGGCACGGCCACGGGCCGCTGGAGTGCGTGGAGGTCTGTCGGCACAGCAGCCAACTCGAGGCCCTAGTGGACCGCTACCTTGGCAAGGCCGCAGGGTAGCCCGCCCACCCTTGGCGTACAGCGCGGAACGCGCAAGCGAGGCCCCCATGCTCACCACCCTTACCGACGTGACCCTGCGCGATGGCTCTAACATGACCGTCAAGCTCATGGAGCCGCCTGAGGAGGACTACGCTCGGCGGCTGCTGCACTTCCTTCGCCACAAGGATGATGACAGCATGCGCGGCATCCGACAGCGCGTGGCGGGGCAGTATGCGGACCGCTGCATCGACCGCTACTTCGTGGGGGAGGTGGAGGGGCGCATCGTCGGGCAGGTGTGGTACGGACTGCCGCGGATCGACGATGGGCGCACCTACGGCATCGGTAACTTCGGCCATGTCTACACGGACCCGGATTGGCGCGGTCGGGGCATCGCCCACCAGATCACGCGCATCGTCGTCGATCACTTCAACGCCGAGCCCGCCGGAAGCTGTCTGCTGTGCACCGCGGGGGAGGGCGCCGGGCGGATCTACCTGCAGTACGGCTTCGAGACCATCCCGCCGGGAGGCTCCTGCGGGCCGATGGGTCTGGTCAAGCCCTCGGTCGCCCCGAGCTTTGCCGCTCTGGACGAGAGGTACTTCGCCCCCGGGCTGCCCGTGACGGTGCGGCCGGGCCACATCGGCGACCGCCACGATCTGGACCGCATGCTGGACTTCTCCGCTCCGTGGATCGTTGCGAGGGAGCGCCGGCACCTCACCGGGCTTGCCGCCCGCGTGCCCACGTTCATCTCCGCCCTGCATTTCGTCGAGGACGGTCGCGGCGCGATCACCGTATTGCAGACAACGACCGGCAGCCTGGTGGGCTACGCCTCCGTGCTGGCTCTCGGCTCGCGGCACGAGACGGGGCTGAGGGTGTTCGACGTCGTGCTGCACCCGCACTACCTGGCCGATGGGGCCGCTCTGGTCGCTGAGACCCTGAGTCTGGCGGCGGAGGCGGACGCCACGGACATCCACGCCACGGTGGCCGCCTGCGACGAGGAGAAGCTGGCAACCATGCAGTCCGCGGGCTTCGTGGAGCAGTACCGGTTCAGCGAGGCCTTCGCGCGGCCGGACGGCGGGCGGTGCGATGTGGTGCTTTTCAGGGCGAAGGGATAGCGCAGGTAGGGCGAACGACGTCGCTCGGGACGACGCCGGGGTTCTGAGGCCTATTGGGAGCGCCTGTCATTCCGAGCGTCGGTCCGGCGAAGCCGGACAGCGAGGGATCCCGCGGCATCAGCGGTCTTCTGTGGACGATACGAGATGCTTCGTGGCTGCGGCTTCCTCGAGGCCGCGGGCGCGCATCAGCATGACACCGCCCGGAAGGCGCTCGTCGACCCGGTAACCGCCGGAACGTGTCTAGAACGCCTCTGTCGGGACGTACAACCTACGGACGAGCGCCACCGCTCTGGGCGCGCGCCTCCGCATACCGCAGCAGGGCCACCGCCAGGTCGCGCCCGAAGGCCCGGGCGCTGTCGGGAAGGACCACCTCGCCGCCGGCCATCGAGTACGGGATCTCCAGCGCCGTGGCCAATTGCACTCCGGGCAGTTCGCTTGCGAAGTGTTTCAAAAGCAGGTGCGGGTGCTCCACATTCCACTTCTCCCCGTAGGCCACGGAGTAGCGCGGGTCGATGCGCAACGGGCCGGTGGCAAGCCCGTTGAACAGGTGGCCGAACCGCAACACCTCGTCCCACGTCCGGCGCGCTCCGGAGAAGAACACGTGGGTGTCTTGCTCCCCGCGAATCCAGGGGCAGTGCAGGTCCAGTACCACGCGCAGGTTCCGCCACGCCGACAGCAGGTTGCGCAATGCCCGGGTCTCGGGGTAGATCTGCGGGTCGACGTAGTCGCCATTGTGGTCATACGGCCTGCGGTTCTTGCCCTGATCCCCATCCTCCACCCCGTCCATGTCCACGAAGGGCACGATCGCCAGGTCTATCGCCCGGCGGAACCTCTCCCCCACCCCATCCTCGGTCAGTACGCGCTCGACAAGACCTTCCAGTGCATAGTCGCCCACCATCTCGCAGGCGTGGTGGCGGCAGGTGAGGGCGATGCCGAAGCCCGCTCCCCGGGTACCCAGCCGTAGAAGTGGTACTGGGCGGCTCTTGCGGCTGTTGCAGAGGGTCTCCACCTGCAGGTTTGGGTTTTCGCGGTAGCGAGCCAGGAAGGCATCCAGGTTCTGCTGCGTGTAGGGGACCGAGAAGGCGAAGCGCACCGCATCGGCCTTTGGCGGGACGCTGCAGAGGAACTCCCCGTATCCCCGGAGGGCCTCGGCCCCCAGCCAGCCCCAGGTCGCCCCGTCATCGTAGCTCACCGCCGGCCCCAGCGGGCCGAGCACCTCCGAGCCGGTGAACCGCACGGTCAGCGTGCGCCCGGCGGCCCCGCACACGCGGAAGTAGAAGTAGAACCAGTCGCCCTCGGTGTCGCGCAGGTCCTGATGGACGCGGATCGTGTCGCCGGCGACCTCATCGACGATGATGTTGCCGCCGGGGAAGTCGCAGTCCACGCGGAGCGTGGTATTGCGGGGTTGCTCGGGCTGGACCATGGGCGTGCCCCCTTCGGTCTGGGCCGGATGCGAGCCGAGGCTCCGGCTCCTGGACGGCCCGCTGTCAACAACAGGTCAAGCTCACCTGCAGAAGTGCTCTGCCTAACTCCTATCGGCCGCAGTACAGTGGTACCACGGCGGCTGCCGCAGACGGTACCGCCGCGAAACAGGACGATGCCGGTTGTAATGCGGCTCTCATCGGCCGACTACGTCGAAAGTCATTGACAGAGGCTTCTGGGTCATCTACAATGGCATTGTGTAGATATAGCCACATTAGTCTGGGGGGGCTCCATGAAATCACATAAAATGCTCCAGTATCGCGTGCCGGGGCGTGACCCAGTTCCAGACTCACGTCGGGCTGGGGTGCTGGTCACCCGACTCGTGCTGCTTGTTGTGGTCTGCTTGGCCGCCGGCAGCTCCTGTACTGCGGCGGATACGTGGCTCTTCAGGCCAACCGGCGCCGACGGAGCCTCCGACTACTCAGCCCCTGAACTCGATGACTCGGACTGGGCGCCCGTCCGGCTACCTCACCGCTCATGGGACGACGAGCAACCCGGGCAATACGTGTACGGCTGGTACCGGCTCCACTTCAGCCCGCCGCAGCAGTTCGCGGGCCGCGATCTGGTGCTGAAGCTGGGCATCATCGACGACGTGGACGAGACGTACTGCAACGGAACGAGGGTCGGCGGCACCGGCGCGTTCCCCCCCAACACCGCCTCGGCGTACAGCACAGACCGCGAGTACATCCTGCCGTCGGATCTCGTCCGGTGGGGCCAGGAGAACGTCGTCGCTGTCAAGGTCTTCGACACCATCGGCACCGGCGGACTTCTGGGGTCGCCGCGCATCGGGTGCCGGGCGGCCGACGCTGACCGGTGGCTGTTCAGGGCCAGCGGGCAAGACCTGGAGACGGACTGCTCCGCACGCGAGCTGGACGACGGCTCCTGGGAGAGCGTCGGGATGCCCGACGAGACCTGGGATCAGCGCCAGCCGGGGGACGGCGTCGGCGGATGGTACCGCCTCCACTTCACTGTCCCCGGCGGATGGCGTGGCCTTCCCCTTGTGTTGGACCTCGGCCTGGTTCTGGATGCCGACCGGACCTATGTCAACGGTAGGTGCATCGCTGCGACAGGCTCATTCCCCCCGGTACCACACTCCGCCGCCGGCGAGCCACGTCTCTACGGTGTGCCCTCCGACAGCCTGCGGTTCGGAGCTGACAACGTCCTCGCGGTCCAGGTCTACAACGGTTCGGCACGCGGCGGGATCTGGGGACGCCCTGCCTTCGTGGTGGCCGACGACGACATGTCGGCAGCCACAGGGGCCCCCCTGGGCGAGGTTCTCCGCCTGCGCCGCGGCATGCACTACGCCGCAGCGCTGGAGTGTCTGGCAGGGCTGTGGCGCCGGTCCGAGAGCGACGACGAGCGCGCGGGCATCCTGGACGAGTTGACGGTCGTCTACGGTGCTCTGGGCCGCGACGACGCGGCCCTCGAGTCGTTTCAGCGGCTCGTAGCGAGTTCGCCGCAGAAGAGCTGCTCGCGTGACGCAGTCCTGGCCGTGCTCCGCATTCAGGAGCAGCGGCACACGCTGTCGCCCAACGCCGTCCCGCTCGGAGAGGACCGGGAGACCCGGGGCCGATGGCCGGGCGCGTACGGGAATGACGGCTTTGTCCTCAGCGCCATGGGCAGCGACGCCGACATCATCGGGGTCCCCGGGGCGATGCAGTACACCGACCCGGCCCTGGAGCACTTGTCGGCCGACCGCCCTCTGGCATACTCCGTGTCCACCTTCGCCGGCCCCGACGCGCTCTTCTGCAACTGGATCGGCGCCACGGCTACCGAGGACAACCGGGCCCTGGCCAACCCTGTAGCCGGGCTCCACACGTACTCATGCTGGGACGACAAAGGCGAAGAGCACCCCTTCGACAACGAGGGCCCGGATCTGCGGGTCACAATCGAGATCCCCGACGGCTGGTGGTGTGTGTCAACTTACGCGGTGGACTGGGACTGGCACGGCACCTGGCATCCTCGGCAGCAGTGCCTTGTCATCACCGACGCCAGCCAAGCGGTGGTGGCTGTGGCGGACTTCGCCAAGTTCGGCGCCGGCGTGTGGCATCGCTTCGCCCTCAGGGGCCCTGAGACCTACGACATCCGCATCGTGAAGGGGCGGAGCATATGCGCGGTGCTGTCCGGGCTCTTCGTAGACCGCTGGCAACCCTTGCTTCGCTGTCCGATGCCGGCGCAGGACCCGGGGCTGGAGGCGATCTGCGGCGAGTACGGCAGGCTTGCCTCGGCCGAAGCAGGGCCGCCGCCGGACAGCATCGCCCCGTACCGGAACCTCGCCGAGAGCCTGTCGCGAGCGCTCAGCACTGGGGCCCCCGCCGACCCGGTAACCCACGCCGCGCTGCTACTGATGAACTGGCAGGTGGCGGCGCGCCAAGCCCCGGCTTCGACCGCTGCACAGGAGGCCTGCGACGGCTGGTGCCGCAAGGCCCTGGACATGCGGCCTACCGGCGAGGCTCCGGCGCAACTCATCGAGGAGCTGATGGACCGGCGCCGCTTCGGAGAGGCGCGGCAACTGACGCGGGCTTATCTGTCCCACCTCGCCCCGGAGAGCAGTCCACCCGAGGAGTTGGCCGCGGCTGCGTCGGCGCTCTGCGCCCGTTGGCTGCCCATCGACTGCCGGTTCGCCGGGGAGATGATGGACTTGGCGCTGGATCGCCTCTCCCCCAAGACCGACCCACTCCGGGCAAGCTTCGTCGCCCGGGCCGTGACGCCCTTCGCCGATCAGCTCGCGGACTTCGAGACGGCGGCGCGCGGGTTCCCTCGCCCGGCCTTTGACCCCACTCCCGGGCGGGTTCCCAGCCTCGCCGGCCGTGGACTGCAACGGCTGGCCCAAGTGCCCCGGGAGGCCTTCGGGCCTGAGGTACAGACATTCTTGGCCGCCCACGTCAGAGCCCTCGGACGCGGGGTGCAGGCCGCCGAGCGCCTCGAACCCCGTGAGCTACTGGCGTCTCTGTGCGCAAGTCTGGGCACGGCCCTCAGGCTCTGCACGGACGGTGACGCGTGGCGGGAAGCGGCCGTGCCCCTGGGGCGCGGGCTGGAGCTGCTCCACGACGCCAACGGCCTTCTGTCGCTATGGGCGTGTCCACAGAGCGACGGGCTACCCGTGAGTGAGCGCATCGCTCTCGGGCACTCGCTGGCAGGAGTGGGACTTGATGAGCAGGCGGTGGAGGCCTTCGCCGGAGCACTGGCTGGGGGGCCCGAGCTCATTGCAGTGTCGCTGTGCCGTCTGCACACGGCCTTGGCCAATGCGTGGCTGAGACTGGGCGACCCCGCACGCGGGGAAGAGGTCATGCTGGCGCTGCCCGCCCGCGCCGGTGACTACGAGGGCGTACAGCGGGCGATCCCTCTGTGGACTGCTTTCCAGTGGCTATCCGATTACCATCAGAGCAGCGGGACACCCGGGGTGGCTCTGGCGATGTCCGGTACGGTCTTCGGTGCGCTTGCGGACACACAGTACGCCGCCGAGTACCGGTCCGTCGTCGCCGAGCTGACTGAGGGCTGCGGCGGGGGTACGGAAGCTCCGTTGCCTGCTGCTGATCCGCGACCATGACGACCGACACCTGCCGGAGGCTTCTCGCGAGGGCGCCTGCAGTGCCACTCGGCGATCGACAGACGGCACCAGACCGAAGGAGGGATGCAGGATGGTCAGGAGACTCGCGTTGCTCGTCGTAGCTGTCACCGTGGGGCTGTACATACAGCTGCCGCCCGTGCACGCACAGACCTCCAACTGCTGCAAGAACGTCAAGACGACGCCGCCACCACAGTGGCAGAAGGTGGGTGATTCCCGGCATGGGCTCACGGACACCGTGATCTGCAACACCGCTCTATGGGACGTCACCTGGGAGACGGAGAACAGGGTGTCACCTAGTTGCCGCCACGGCGATACATGCGCCAACGGGCACGGCTGGTGGCAGAAGGGGGGCAAGTACGGGAACTCATGCCCTGACTACTGCGACTACTGCATGTGCATCGTCCATGCCGTGTGTGTACCTTCGCAGAGGTTCACCTACGTCATGACCTCGTGTCCGCACGCGGCGAAGTGCCCCGTATGCGGGCTGCCGCCGACCCCCTGAGCCACCTGCCACCGGCGCCCTCGACGTGACTGTCCAGGCGCCCTCGCCCGGGGCGCCGGTGGCATCCGCTGACCGCCCTCGCTGCCCAGCTCAACCGTCGGTCGTCACGTGAGGAGAGTGATGCACATGACACGGACACCCAAGAGCGCCGTTGTGTCACCCCGGCTCGGCGCGCAGGTCGGGGTGGGTGGTCACCTCGCGGTCGGGCTCGTTCTGGCGGTGCTCGCCGCCTACCTCTGGGCTTCCTGCGCATGCGCGGATGCCGAAGGACCGCTGTGCGACGGCTTTGCACCGATGTGGCTCTCCGCGACAACGGTGCTGGTGCTCCAGGAAAGGGGCGCGGTGGAGGTCGATCTCAAGGCCGGTACCACGCGCACGCTGGCGACGGCGACGCGCTTCCATCCGGAGGCCGTCCCGATCGTGAGCCCCACTGACCCATCCTCGGTGGCCGCGCTCACGGTAGTGGAGAAGGAAGGGGTCTCGGCAGGCGCCGTCGTGAGCGTGCTGAACCTGCGTACCGGCGAGGCCCGAAGCGCGACGGACCGCCCGGTGAATGCGCAATCGGCGGGCCTGACCTGGAGCCGGGACGGCAAGGCCCTGCTCTTCTGCGCCGACAAGAGCGGCGTGCCCTTGCACGAGGTGACGGTGACGAAGTCGAAGGTCAGGTACGACCCCGAGACGGGACAGGCGCAGAGAACGGAGACGACCGCCACGGCCCAGGTGCCCTATTCAGCCATCTGGCAGACAGCCATCTCCGGAGACGAAGCGAGCCAACTGACGCACGAGCCGGCTTGCTACGACCTGGCTCCCCAGGTCTCGCCCGTCTCGGATGCAGTGGCGTTCTTCCGTGTCTACACCGACAGAACGGCCGACGGCGTCATGGACGATAGCGGCCCGATGACGGCCTGCGCAGTGATGGTGCTGACGCCCGGGGCGCAGGAGCCGATCGCCGTCAGCGAGCGCACGGTGGACTCCTTCCCGCGCTGGTCGCCCGACGGCAGGACCATCGCCTTCACGCGCTTCGAGCCCAGGCGCGACGCCATCTGGGTCTACGACACGGAGAGCAGGGAAGCGCGCCGTCTCGTCTCAGGCGACCTCTATCCCGTGGATCCCCCTCGCTACATAAGCTGGTCGCCGGACGGCGCCGATGTCTGCTTCCTCTCCTCGGGCGACCTGTACGCCGCCGCCCTGGAGGGCGGCCTCCCACGGCGGCTGACACAGCGCGCCGGCATCGAGGGCGTGTTCTCCCTTTCGCCCGACGGCGCCAAGGTGGCCTTCGCGCGTGACGGGAAGGTCCACGTGCGAGCGTTGGCGGCTCCGGCTGCCGGTGCGCAGGAGGCGGCACCCGCGCAGGGGCAGTAGAGCCGCCCATTTCACCGGCCGCTGCCCACCATCGGGCGCCCGCGCCGGCAGCCCGGCCGCATCCCGTCGACGATGATGTTGCCGCCGGGGAAGTCGCAGTCCACGCGGAGCGTGCCGTCGTCGCGGCCTTCGAACTGCGCCATGGGGCTCCTCCTATCGCGCGATGCGGCGTCGCCGTGTGCTACCGTGCGACGCCACTTCCGAGCAACTGATAGTACGCCAGCTCGGCGCCGAAGAACTGCGACATGCAGAGCCGGTCCCAGCGGTAGTGCTCGATCGCTGCGGCGATCCGCGGCACCAGCGTCTGCAGGAACCCGACGTTGGGGCACAGGGAGGTGATCCAGGCCGCGAAGAGCGGCTCGCGCACGTAGCCGGCCTCGTACGGCCAGCGCGGCGATTCGCGGGCGAACCGACCGCACTGCAGCTTCCCGAGCTTCACCGCCTCCTGCACGGTCCTCTGTTCGTGCCACAGCTCGTTGACCACCCGCCAGTTGCACGAGAACGGCCGCGGATCCTCGGGGTCGAACTGGAGGGCCAGAGGCAGGCTCTCGGCCGCCAGCTCGGCGCTGTGCAGCAGGCCTTCGGCGTAGGCCTCCTTCAGCGACGGGGCGTCCTCAAGCTCCCACAGGGCACGTAGCGCGGCCACGGAGTTCGAGGCGATCCAGGAGTGGCGACCGCCGAACTCGAAGACCATTCCCCGCCGGCAGATGGCGAGCCGGTCCGGACCCTCGGGACGATCGGGGTTGCGCTGGACGAGGGCCTCGTCATAGCGGTCCGTCCAGACGGCGTCCCCGGTCAGGTCGGCCATCATCTTGCACAGCCACAGGAGCCTGGGGGCCGATTCGAAGGTCCATTCGGTCAGGCAGTTGCGGAAGTCGAAGGGCGGACGGTCGCAGGGCGTCCGCCAGTCATAGGCGTGGAGGACCCCAACCACCTCGATGAGCTTGGCCAAGATATCCCGGCGTTCCTGAGCGTCGGGCACGTCGCTGCTGAGGTAGCGCCACATGCCGTAGAGCCAGGGCGTGGTCTGATCGTTGGAGCCGATGGGGAAGTGGCTATGCCCGTCCTCGGCTACGCCCCGGGCGATGAAGCCGGGCTTCTCACCCACCGAGGCCAACAGCGCTAGCCCCGCGGCGATGGTGCGCGCCCGTTCGCGGTCCTTGTCGGCGCCCGTCAGAGCAAAGCGGCCGACGGCCGCCTCCAGGTACACACCACCGAAGAAGGCACCGTTCTCGTTGGGAGCCCCCCACGACAGGGCGTTGGGGCGGCAGAGCAGACAGTCCTCCGGCGTGGGGCGCTGCACCTCGCCCTCGAGGCCCACGTAGTCGAGAATGACGCCATGGCGGTCCACGAAGCGGTCCCACAGCGCGTGGTGGGCCGCCTCCACCGCGCATCCGGTAGCCTGAGACAACATGAGCGCCGCCTCCCCTGTGATCGGTTGGTGTGGCCTGGTCGGCAAGTTTCGTAGGACGGGTGGGGCACACCTCCGTGTACCGCCTGCGCCGACGACCGAGTCCTCCGCCCTCACCGCAGGCGATTCGGGGCTGGAGGCGCCGCGCCCCCCGCCGGCGAACCCTCTGCCGCGTCCGCGCAGAAGCCTACCGAAGGGGCCAACAGTCCATGAGACCCGAACCCGGGGACAAGTCACTGACCGTCACCGCTCAGGACGTAGCCGCCGGAGTGCGCGAAGTCGGCGTAGAGCCCGGCGACATCGTGATGTTCCACAGCTCGCTGAGCAGCATGGGGACCGTCGTCGGTGGGCCCGATACGGTGATCGAGGGCTTCCTGCAGGCCGTTGGCCCGGAGGGCACCGTGGCGGTCCCGACGTTGTGGTGGAACGGGTCGCAGGACCTGAGTGAGTGGGACTACGACACTTCGCCCTCGTACCCGGGCATCATCACGGAGACCTTCCGCCAACGGCCCGACAGCATCCGCAGCAACAACCCAACCCACTCGGTCTCGGCCATCGGCCCGCAGGCGGCGGAATTGACCGCCGACCACGGCAAGTGGGGCCTGCGGCCGTGCCTGTTCGGCGACGCGGCTTTCGCCGGGGCCAGCCCGTGGGAGAGGCTGTACCGGTGGGATGCCCACTACTGCTTCCTGGGCGTGGACTTCACCGTCAACACCATGGGCCACTACTGCCAGTCGGTGCTGGTGGAATGGGCCCTGGCGCAGGCGCCGGAGAGCACGCGGGCAGACCTGGACGCCCGCGTGAGCCGCTGGGAGGCGGTGCTGGACTACTACCGGCGGACGCGAGCGGGGGAGAGCGCCACGACCAACTTCACCTGGCCGGGCTATGACTTCCGGGGCATGGGGGAGTACCTGGCCGAGCTGGGGCTGGTGAGATTCTCCACTATCGGCTCGGCGACTCTTCGCGCCATCGGCTCCCGCGTCATGGTTGACACGATACTGGAGACGCTCAAGGACGAGCCGGACAAGTGGTTCTCGGAGCCGTTCCTGAGCTGGTGGCATGAGGCGATGGGGAGCTAGGGAGACTGTTGCGGCACAGCGAGAACGGCAGTCGTCCAACGCGCCACGCGAGTGGGGGCTGAGGCCCGGGGCCCCCAAACGCTCCGCAGGATCGTCGGGGTGCAGGGGCAAAGCCCCGCGATGCCGCGCATGCGGGACCGTCAGCTCAAAGAGGGAGTGCATAGCCATGCGCGCGATACCGTCCGCCCTTCTGCTCGCCCTGCTGGGGCCGTCTTGCTGGGCCGCTCACGTGGGCTGGGAGTGCCCCTTCGACAGTGCCGATCTCGCCGAAGGCAAGTACGCGCCCGTCGTAGCCGATGGCGTGGCCCACTACACCCTCGAGCACGGCTACATCGGCAATGTGCAGCAGGAGTTCCCGGCCGTGTCCCTGGCCGAGCACCCCTTCTTCGCGATCCGGGCCCACAACCTCAAGGGCGGAATCTTCGTCAAGTTCCGCGTGGACGGGCAGTGGCAGAAGGACTGGGTCATCGCCAACTGGACTCCGGAGCAGATGGAGACGCGGCACGTCGATCTGCGGAGGTACGGCGGGGAGGTGTCGGGCGTCTGGCTCAACAGCCAGAGTAGCACGGATGGGGCCGAGTGGCTGCTGGATTGGATGGGCCTGGTGAAGAGCGACAATCCGCTGAATGTGAGCATCGTCACCGCCGGCGGACTGGTCACCGACGCCACGCAACGGGCGCTGAACTTCAATCTCCGCTGCGACCTGGATGCCACGGCCCGCGTGATTTGTACGGTGAGAGGGCTGCCGCCCGACGGGGAGTTCGTGGCCCGGCAGCCGGTGAGCACGGCGCCCGGGCGAATGCACAATGTGGGGATGAGGGTGCCTGCCCGTGAGGGCGCCCGGTACGAACTCTCCCTGGCGGATCAGGACACGGAAGCCCTGTACTATCAGGCCATTCTCTCGGTACCGACAGTTTTGCAGGTGAGGATGCTGGCCCCCACCTACCGCAATGCCATCTACGCCACGGAGCAGGTTGATGAGATCCGACTCGGCTGGAGGCTGAACATCCTGCCCCCCACGCTGCGCGGCCTCACGCTGCACACACGGCTGCAGCAGGGCGAGCGGATGGTTGCGCAGACCGAGACGGCGAGCAGCGAGTTCGATGCCGAGACGGCGCTCCCCGCGGCGGGCCTCGCCGCCGGGGAGTACGTGGTGCACCTGGAGGCCCGCCACGGGGAGCAGGTGCTCGGTCACCAGGCCCTGCCCCTGCATGTGTACCTTCCCCACCCCAATGAGGTGCGAGTGGATGCGGATCTCAACCTGCGGGTGAAAGGTGAGCCCTTCCTGCCGGTGGGGTTCTACTCGGTCCCGCTCGAGCACCTGCAGACCGTGGCGGAAGCCGGGTTCAACTCCGTCCTGACCTATGACAGCGGGACCGAGAGTCTCCACGGGTACCTGGACGAGGCGGAGCGTGTCGGCCTGAGGGCCGTGGTCCATAGCCCGGCCGTGTGGTTCGGCGAGAACGGGGAGCGGAAGCTACGCGAGGCCGTGGCGGCGCTGCGAGACAAGCCGGGGTTGCTGGGCTGGTACCTGATCGATGAGCCATCCAGCGGCAATCCGGGTCAGACGCCGGAGGACTTGGCCCGGCTCTACGCCCTGATGCAGGAGCTGGACCCCTACCACCCGACCTTCACCGTCTACTGCCGGCCGGAGGAGTTCGCCCTGTACCGCGACACGCACGACGTGTTCCTGTGCGATCCCTATCCGGTGGGCAACCGACCGCTGGACTTCGTGGCCGAGTGGACGGAGCAGGGCAGGCAGGCCATGGAGGGCCAAAAGCCCGTGGTGATCGTGCCTCAGTCCTTCGGGAGCGAAGAAGGCCCGCAGACGTGGTGGCGGCTGCCCACGGCGCAGGAGGCGATCTGCATGGGGTACCTGGCTTTGGTGCACGGCGCCAGGGGCCTTTTGTACTATCGGTACGACGTGCAGCAGTATGACAAGGCTCTGGCGGAGCAGGGCAAGTGGCCGTGGCCGACGATCGGGTACCTGCCCGAGCTTCGGCCGGAGACGTGGGCGGGCTTCGAGAGGCTGGGGCCGCAACTGAGGGAGCTGGCGCCGGTCATCCTGTCCCCCGCTCCGGAGGCCGAAGTCAGCGTCTCGCCCGACGCCGCCGGGCTGCACGTGGCACTCAGACAATACGAGGGAGCGCTGTACCTGCTGGCGGTGAACCCGTCGGAGGAGGCGGTGGATGCAGCGATCACAGTCGATGGCCTGGCGACGGGTGCGGCGGAGGTGGTTTTCGAGGGCAGGCAGATACCGGTCAATGACGGGACCTTCGGCGATCGGTTCGGGGGGGCGGGAGTACATGTGTACCGGTTCCGGTGAATGCGACTGCCAATGAAGACCCACCTGCTCCGGACTGTTGCATCTCTCTTGCGCGATATTCGCATCAACCCCACCACATATGGCACATAACACGCAAGACAATAGCAGGGGGTGGACCGGTGTACCTTGACTTCAGCAATCAGCCGTCCGATAATGGCAATATGTCGGATTACATCCACGGAGGTGCTACCTGATGACGTCTCGGAAGGGCTTTACGCTGATTGAGTTGCTGGTTGTCATCGCGATCATTGCCATCCTGGCCGCGATCCTCTTCCCCGTCTTCGCCCGAGCACGCGAAAAGGCGCGCCAGACCAGTTGCCTCTCCAACATGAAGCAGCTCGGTCTCGTGGTCCTGATGTACAACCAGGACTACGACGACCGCTACGTTCTCACCTGCTACAGCGGCGTCGCGGACTCCTGCTGGGACCGGCGTACTTATCAGGGCGGCGGTCTGGCTCCGTACGTGAAGAACTGGAATATCTTCTTCTGCCCCAGCGCGGAGGCGCCGGCGGATGCCTCGGCCAGCACGTACTGCATCAGCCGGCCGGGGGCCGGGATCAGCGGGCTCAAGGAGTCGGCTCTGGCCGAGCCGAGCCGCACGATCCTGTGGGGCGAGGCCAACGGGCGCCGCTGGATCTTCGTGGATGCCTCCGTCTGCAGTTGCGGGACCCATCCGACGCAGTACAAGGGCATGGCGCTCAACCACAACGAGGGCTGCAATCTGAGCTTCGCCGACGGCCACGCCAAGTGGGCCAAGGGCGACCAGCTCCCCAACGACGACTATCGGGACAATCCCTACTGGGTGCGCGCCGACCCGCCGGCGAGGCCGTAGCGCCGTCGCCGCATCCGTAGCCGCGCGCCAAGCATTGCGGGGAGCCCGAGAGGGCTCCCCGCAGTCGTTGCTATGTCCCATCTCCCCCTCGGCTGTGGGCCCCGCGCGGCATCACCATCGAGGGCAAGGCGGTGCAGCGCGAAGTCGAGGTAACGAGACCGGCCGCCGCCGGAGCCGACTGGGTCCTGGCGGTGGACGGAGAAACCTGCACAACAGGGTCCCAGTCGATGGGTGCTATCCGGCGCGCGGCGGGCCGGACAGAGTGCGCGGTTCAACACTCCAGGTTGTCGCCCGGATCGGGCCCTCACCCGGATGATCGGCGCTTCCACGCCTCGTACGACTGGAACTCGTACAGCCGCCGGACCCGCTCCCGCATCTCCTCACGGCTGAGGCGTGTTCCGGGTCCGGGCACGGGGGGCGTGTAGCGGTTCTTTGCATCCTCTCCGCCGTGCCACCGGATCGCGTCAGGCTCCTGGGCCGCAGGCGGCCGGTCCAGGTTGTACAGCCACCTCACCTTCTGGTTCAACTCGTCCCGGCTCAGGCGCGCCTCAGGTCCGGGTACGGATGGTGAGAAGCGGAGACTTGGGCCACCTGCGTCGCCGGCCTCCCGGCCGGTGGCGCGGGGCTCGACGGCCACGGAGTAGGGCTCCAAGCCGTATAGCCGCCTTATCCGCTGCCTCTTCTCCTCGCGGCTCAAGAACCTTCTTGACCCCAGCGCGAGAGAGGCTTGACGGCACCCGCGATCAAGCAAAGGCTCGACCACAACACCGCGCACGGTGACGTACAGCCACACGAAGAAGCTGCAGATATCGTGCAGGATGGATGCCAGTTCGAGCAGGTAGAACAGACCCTCAAGCACTACCATCGGCCACACACCCTCCGGTGGTGGTCCGCGGGGGCGCCCCGTGTGGCGGGTTCCAAAGGTTCTGTAGATTGGAGCGTGGTGGTGGCTAGCAGGCGCCGACGGCGCCGGGCCGGTGGCCACCGAGGTGTGGGTGCAACGGCCGTCGCCCGGTCCTGCGGACCGGACGAGTCGGGCTGGAGACTCAGACTACGCAGGTTCCGGGCAGGCGCCGATTCACGTCGCCTCACCCCCCCAGCCCCCCTCTCGGCGTCTCTTCGAGCCGCTTGTACTCCGCCAAACGGCCGGCGGAGACGGGAGGAGGGGGGAGAACGGCAGTACCTCGACCGTTCCGGACGTGGGAATGGCGAAATGTGGCCCCAGTGCGTTCATGCATGATGTGAGTGGAAGCCCGATCCCGCAAGGCAGACATTTCGGGGGCCTGGTTGATTGGTCACGTGTCTAGGCTTGGCGAGGTGCTGTCGGACCTAAGTTGTCGGTTTCAGCGTAACAGGCGGTCGTGTTGTCTAATAAAATATGATGCAGCGCACGCGGTGTATTGCGCTCAGATGCTGGTTTTTGGCTGAAATTGCCGGGTATTGGCTATACAGACCACTCGTTAGCCATGCGCTTCGCATCATAATTGATTAGACAGCCAGCGTCCCGTATAGTACTCTCCTGGTGGCAGAACCCTAAGCCCCAGGAGGCAGACCGATGCTACAGGTGGATCTCGAACACAGCCTAGTCTCCGGTCCGCACGGGGACCTTCCCATTGGCACAGATGATGAGGTCGCCCGCAAGTTCCTGATGCTAATCGACGGTGAATGCAATGGTCTCGGCGCTCCGGCCGCTGCGGAGAAGTACGGGTACAGTCGTCAGCGGTACTATCAGGTGCGCAAGCTCTACACCGAGGGTGGGGCAGGGGCGCTGGCCAGCCAGAAACGGGGACCTAAGGCCAATTCCCGGCGCACACCGGATGTGGAACGCGAGATCATCCGCCTGCTGTTCCTCGACCCGGAGGCTCCGGCGTCTGTGGTCGCCCAGAAGCTGAAGCAAAGGCAGATCGACATTAGCATCAGCAGCGTCCAACGGACCATCAGCGACTATGGGCTGAAAAAAAAACCTCTATAGGGACCTGCCCAAATCGCCGCCGCAGACTACGGAGGTCCAGCGCACCAAGCAGACCCGCCGTCGTGAGCCCTCGGACCCCGTTAGCCTGGAACGCAACGTCCGTGGGCTGTTGGGCCACAAAGTCTCGGGCAATCTGGTGGGCGTGTGGCTCCTGATCCCCGAGCTTCTGCGCTTGGGCGCATGGGAACTGCTCGTGGGCTGGACCGGCCAGCCCACAGGACGCGTTGAGCCACGCATCGCGCTGCAACTGGTCTTCGAAGCCGCGCTGTGCAGCCCATCATCCTTGCGCGCCAAAGGTGCGCTAAGCCAAAAAGGCCTCGAGTTGGCCTGTGGGCTGCCCTTCATCGCCAGCGACCAGGCCGTTCACGACCTGCTGGCTGCGCACACGTACTGTCAGGCCGCTGCCCTACAGGTACAGCTCGGCTTGATGCGCCGGGCCAACGGTCACTTCCCTGCGACGACGCTGCTAGTCGATCCGCATCGCATCACCAGCTACACCAAGCGCCAGACGCGTCTGCGCAAGGATCACGACCAAGGCAAGGCCACCAAGACGCTACAGACCTTCTTCTGCGTTGACGCTCAGACCAGCCAGCCACTGTGCTGCACCCTAACCAGTGCCGCACCATCTGTCTCACAGGCCACTCCGGAGTTGCTCCGCATGGCTGCCGACATTCTCAACCCTTCAGCCGGCAAGTTCCTGGCCGTCGCCGATGCCGAACACTTCGCCGCTGATCTGGTGGCGCATGCCCGCCACCACACCCCCTTTGACATGCTCGTGCCAGCTCCCAACCAGTCCCGTGTCAGACGACTGGTGGAGGCCATCGATGACGCCCAGTTCCAGACCGCCTGGCCTGGATACGCCACCACCCGGATCCCGTTCCAGTTCGCCCAGCGCGACCAGACCCCCTACTCCTTGTTTGTGCAGCGGACCGGAGAACGCCCCCATGACTACGAACGCAAAGCCTTCCTCTGCACCGCCCAGCGAGACGAAGTCCCTGCTCTGGCCAGACACTACCCCGACCGATGGCACATCGAAGAGTTCTTCAACCGCGACCAAGCCATCGGATGGCAGAAGGCCCGAACCATGAACCTCGACATCCGCTACGGACTGCTCTCTCTGGCCCTTGTCGCCCAAGCGGCCGCCTACCAGACACGCCGACGACTGGGCCCTCCTCACGATCACTGGGACGCGCTGCATCTCGCTCACGGACTGCTCCACGCCCTCGATGGCGATGTCCGCGTCAAAGACGACACCATCGTCGTCACCTACTACAACGCCGTCGATGCCGACAGGCTCCGAGCCGAGTTTGAAGGCCTGCCACGTACGCTCGAAGACGAAGGCGTCAACCCGCACATCCCATGGCTCTATGACTACAAACTCGACTTCCGTTTCCGATAGCCGGGCACACTGACCGCACCACACAGCCGTCCAATTAACTCAGGCCCCGAAATGCCTGCAAGGCGGGACGGGGATCGACGGCACCTCCGCCGTCAGTACCTGTACTCCGTCAGGCTCTCGGTCGTGCACGCCTCGTCTGTGCCCACCATCATCGCCGGGAGCCACATGCCGCCGAGGCCCGAAGAGTGGGTCACGCGCACCGCGATGCGGTTGCCCTTGCCCGCCTTCAGCCACTTCCTCGCATCGAAGCTGAAGGGCTGCCCGATGAGGTCGCCTACGCTCGCGCCCGTGGACTCGTAGGTCCTCTCGAACGCCGGCTCACCGTTGACATACACCCACGCCTGTTCGTTTACCCCGATGAAGTACAGGTACAGGTGCTCCTTGGCCGCCAACTCCTCGGGGACCTCGAGGCTCTGGAAATACCAGCCGTAGCCCTCGAAGCCCGGAAAGCCCTGCTGCTCCCAGCCCACCCCGCGGTTGATGTGCAGCCTGCTGAGCCCCTCGGGCAGGGTGGGTGAGACCCCCCTATCGCGCGGTGCGTTCAGCTCCTCGGCGGCGGCGTAGAACGTCTTCTCGGCGTACCAGCCCTCTTCCACACCGCGGTCTTCGGGGTCGGTGGCGAAGACCCAGTCGGCGGGGAGGTAGGCTTTGGGGAGGGCCGCGCTCTCGGCGTCGATGCAGGACTGCCACCTGGCGGTGATCTTGTCCAGCGTGATGGGGATGCCCAGGCTGTGCAGTCGGTACTTCGTGCACAGAGCCGTGAACTCTTCGAGCATGGGGCTGAAGGCCGCCTTCTCCTGAGGCGGTCTGCGAATGCTCTTGCCGTAGACGAAGTCGCCGAACTCCGTGTAGTAACCCAGTTGCTGGGCCAGCTCCAGGTACAGGAGCGAGAGCTTGGCCTTCTTCACGCGGGCGAGGATCTCGTCGCTCTTGGCCAGACTCTCGGCCCGCGCGAAGCAGGCGCGCATCGTGGCCATGAACTGCTCCGTGAACATCGGCCCATCCGGCGCGTAGGAGCAGTGGAGGTTGTCAAGCAGCGGGTTGTCCGAGGGCTGTCCGCAGGTGTGGGGCTCCTTGTGCCAGCGCTCCCAGTAATCCCACATCATCATCTGCCAGTCCCAGATGGGCTCGGCGGCCTCCTTGTAGTAGCCGAAGACAAAGTCCTCCATCAGCGGCCGCGTGTCCCGGTACGGGTCCCAGAGCTGCTTGGCCCACACCCAGGCGCGCATCTCGTCGATGTCGTTGAGCTCCGATTCGTACATCACGCCCGTCGCGCCGTGCTCCAGGAAGAACCTCGTGTTGCCGTTGACAACGGGCCAGTTGGCCATGGGCACCAGGTAGTGCACGTAGTCGGTGGTGTAGTCCCAGATGAAGATCCTGGCGCCCACCGCGTCCCAGGCCTTGATGATCTCCTGGAACTCCTCGGACTCCCAGACATTGCAGAACTGGCATTTCCAGGCGTGAGAATCGGTGCAAAGCTGGATGATGATGGTGTCGTCGACCTTCATATTCGTGGGCGGCCTGGCGTAGTCCAGGTAGGCCAGACAGATCAGGTGGTTGTTCGGGAACTCCTTCTTGACGCCCTCGGCGATGCGGTTGACGTGATGAAAGAAGCTGCCCGACCGGCCACCGTTCTCATCGTCGAGCTTCTTGCAGTCCGGGCAGTCGCAAAAGCCCCTGCCATCATTGGGGCCGATGGCGGTGATGGTGACCTCGGAGTGGTTGCGGAAGATCTCGCAGGTCTTCTCGATGCTCAGCCGGATCACGTCTTCGTTGGTGTGGCAAAGCTGAGTGGGTTGGCGCTTGCCGTTGACGAGGGCGTAGTACTCCGGATGCTCGGCGAAGTATTGCTGCGTGGGGAAGTAGCTGGCGTAGGTGTGGCCCATGGCGTGGAAGCGGATGCTGCCGCCCCAGGCCATGGGGATCCGTGCATGGGGTGAGTTGGTCTTGTTGCGCAGCGACCAGGCCGGGTCGTGCATGCTGTGGATGTACGGGTCCCGCAGTTGCAGGGCAGGCACATACATGCGGGGCACCAGACGCACCGACAGGGCCTCGGTCTGTGGCGTGTCCACGGAGGTGTTGGAGTACCAACGGCAGCCCAGGTCTTCCTCCAGGAGGGAGTAGACGCCGTGGAGCAGTCCGCGGCCGCTGCCGCCATAGAGGTAGATGTTTCCGTCCACCACCTCTAGCGCGTAACCCTCCTCGGCCAGGTCGGCGTCCTTGAACCTGCAGGCCGACGCGGCGAGGAGGTTGGTGCGGCCGATGCTGATGAAGGGCGTGCCCGCGGGGGCCTCGCTCTCGCCTGAGGTGGCGAAGTCGGCGCCGCAGATGAGCTGCAGGTGCCGCGCCAGGTCTCCGGCGGCCCTGAGCTCGACCCGACCGGCGTCCCCGGGGAGCAACAGCGCATAGCGCGCCTGGCCCCCCTCGGCCAGCGTCAGGGGCCCCACCGGGTCACCTGCGGGCGTGAGGCTGTTTCGCCACCGCGCCGGCATGTCGGTGCGGTGCACCAGGCCCTCGTTGTCCACGGTCACGGTTCCCATGGCGGTGAAGCCCTCGTGGTTCACGTCCCTGTCCTCGATGTACATCAGGACGCCGTAAGCGCCCTTCATCACTCCGGGCTTGAACTTGACGCGATAGGCGACGGTGATGTCGTCGGCGGTCTTGGTCACCACCGTGTGCTCGCAGTCCACATAGCCCTGATCGTTTTCGATGATCTTGCCGGGCTCGCCGGGAAGCCCCGTGGCCTCGGTGGCATTGTAGTGCCCGTGCTTGACGATCCCGATCTCGTTGGTGGGCACATGGTAGCCCAGATAGAAGCCGGAGCGCGGATCGGGGCCGCGGACGATGACCAGGTAGGTGTTGGTGAGCCGGTCGACACCGCCGGGGTAGCGGTAGGAGGCGGTGATGGTATGCCAGGCGTCGACGGCCAGCGGGGCGGAGGGATCGGTGTCACCGTTGAAGGTAACGCTCACGTTTCGCGGTGACTGCGCCATTGCCGCGACCGCGCAGGCGCCCAGGAGCAGGCAGGAGCACAAGGAACCGGGAGGTGCGGGGGGCATAGGACACTCCGGTGGGTGGGCAGGGCCGTACGGGCCGCCCGGGATCATGCGAGAGGAGGCGGGGAGGGTGTTCGCCACCCCAGGCGGGGCTCCCTCCTGTCGCCTCCTTGGCGGGGCGAGGTCTCAGGAGGTGCCCGCCGCTAACGTGATCGCTCCCGACCTGGACGCCCTCTGCTCACGATCGGCAGTCCGGCCGGTTCTTGCAGGCCTCCAGGGACTTGCCCGCGATCAGGCACTCCAGGGCCTCATCGAACCGACCTGCCTCGGCCGGCACCGGTGTCCAGCTCCGGCTCAGGCCGGATAGGAGCATGGCGTTGGCAAGGCGCACTTCCTGCAGGCCCTCCTCGAGGGTGCAAAGCAGCGGGGCCGCGCCGGCCAGCGCGGCGGCGAAGTTCTCGTGCAACTTCCCAAACGGCTCAGCGTCCTCGGGCTGTTGGTAGGTGGTGACCTGCGCCACCGGAGGCGGGTCCATGCGCTCCTGAGTGGTCTCGCTGAAGTGCCGGGAGTCCACGCTCAGTTCCGTGGCGCGTAGGGTGCCGTCCTCGAGAAGCAGGGCGCCCCTGGTGCCGGCGATCTCGTAGAAGCTACGCCCCGGCGCCTCGTTGGTGCTCACGTGGAACACGCCCGTGGCTCCCGAGGGCCACTTCAGCAGTGCACAGACATCGTCCTCGACCTCGATATCGTGGCCAGAGGTGTTCATCTCCACGAGCACTTCGGAGGGGCAGCCGGCGGTCCACAGGATCAGGTCCAGATCGTGCGGTGCCTGGTTGACCAGCACGCCGCCGCCCTCGCCCTCCCAGGTCCCGCGCCAGGGGCTGGAGCGGTAGTAGGCCATACTGCGGAACCAGTTGGTGCGGACGAAGGAGACGCGCACCGTGTCGCCCACGAAGCCCGCGGCAAGAAGCTCGTGCATCTTGCGGTGCAGGGGATGCAGGCGCATGACGAAACCGACGCCCACGGTCATGCCGGTTCGCTCCATGACCTCCAGGCACAGCTCGCCGGCCGCAGCGGAGACGGTGAGGGGCTTCTCCACCAGGGCGTGCACCCCGCGCTGCATGGCGTCGATAGCGATCTGGGTGTGACTGTAGTGGGGCGTGCAGATGGCGATGTAGTCCGGGCGGGCCTCCTTGATGAGGGCGAGATGGCCCTCGTAGGCCGGCACACCGAACTCCTCGGAGCGCGCCTGCGCCAGGGCCGGACTCTGCTCGGACAGGCCGACGAGCTCGAACCCGTCATGGCTGCTGACGGCTTTCAGGTGCTCCTGGCCGATGAACCCTGCGCCAACGACGCCAACTCTCAGTCTTGCCATGCTCAGTCTCCCGTGTGGGGGATAGTACCGCTTCTGTCGTCTGCCCTCCGACCGGCCGATCGGCAGGTCGTCACGCGCCGCTGTCCGTGCCCCGTCCTGGAGGCCCTGCGGGTTGGCTACTGTCGCGCGAAGCTTCGCCCGAAACCGACGAGAACGCCGCAGAGGTTCGGCTCGGGTCGGTGCTACGGCCAGGCGGCGATCCCGCGGTTCCAGGAACGGCACGGGGACGGTGAACGGTACGACGGGTGAGAGACCGCTTAGTCCTTCAGCAGCCGCCGCAAGTGGCCCTCGAAGTCCTCGTCGAGGCCGGCGAGGAACTCGTCCCAGTCCGGCGCGTGGCGGTATAGCGCCATGGAGGCGAGTTTCTTGGTCACGATGGCGTCACGGTACGCCTGGAGCTCCGGGCGGTTCAGGGCGCGGAGCACCCTGGCCATGCCCAGATGCTCCACCAGCATGCGGGGCACATAGGCCTCGATGACGGCGCGGACCAGGTCGCGGTGGCGAACGATGTCGTCCAGGCGCCGATAGAACAGTTGCTGGAGGGAAAGCAACTGCTCGCTGGTCTGAACCGATAGCGTGTAGAGCGGGGTGCCGGTCTTGTCGTGGAGCGACAGCAGCATCCGGGTTTCCGCCTCCGCGTTCCGGGCAATGAGCTCGAGCACCGAACGGATCATGCCTGAGCGCGTCTTGGCGTCGCGAACCAGGAACCGTTCGTAGTCGTTACCCAGCAAGAAGGCGCTGAGTACCTCGGCGATGGCGCTACTGGTGACGCCGCCCTTGTTCGCCGAGGAGTCCTTGATCTGCAGGATTCCGGTCTCGCGGGCGATATGCTCGCGGGAGGTGTCGTCGAAAAAGACATTGGCGCCCTCGACGATGACCCGCAACTGGCGGAATACGTCCAGGAACTGGGCCACATTGCCGCCGTTGATGGTGTCCTTGAAGCCCCCGCAGGGAACGAAGGCGGTGATGTGGGCTTCGGCGACGTAGCGGCGCATGTCCGGACTGCACAGGGCATTGCGATGGAAGAAGGCGCCGTCAGGAATGGTGGTGCCGTCGGGAAGGGTGACGGCACCGGACCGGCGCGGCACCCTGAAGCCCCGTGGCCCCAGCCTGTCCTCGGGGTAGGCCATGGAGTTGAGGCGCGGCTCGGTGTGGCGGGCGAAGGCGATGCTCATCAGAGCGCGGCGGTCGAGGCCGTCGGGGTCGAAGAGCACGGAGCCGCCGTCGACGATGAGGCAGATGCGGCCCTTGAAGGACTGGATCTGGTTGGCCCCCAGATCGCCGTCGGGGCCGCCGGTCATCATCAGGTTCGTGTCGGCCTCGGCGAGACCTACGTGCGCCAGTACGGTGCGCAGCGTGGACATCACACCCATGGTCGTCATGCCGCTGGTATCGATACTCCCGCCGATGCGCTCGTAGATGGCAAGGGTATCTGGGGTCGTCAGCTCCGGGAGGCCGTCGACCTGTAGTTCGGTGCCCTGCTCGCCGCGCGGGATGAGCCCGAACACCCTGCGGTCGCCGGTGAGGCCGTAGGTGTCGTGAGGCAGACCGAAGGACTTGCCGGTGGTCGCGGTGCGCCAGTGCTTGTCTCCGCGCTCGCGGGCGCGGAAGGCCACGGCATCCATGAAGCCGGCGGTTCCCTCGTCGGGGCCGAAGAACACCCGCTCCGGGGTGCCCAGATAGTCGAGGACCGTCTCATCGGGCTGGGTCAGATCCATGACACCCTCGGTCAGGTCCAGGGTGGCGCGGAGACCGTCCCCGGCGAACTCCGGGTGCGGAACCACCACGCCCTTGGCCCCGCTCTCGGCGATGTCCTTGTGCTTCAGGCGCTGGGCCACGGGTCCGAGGGCATAGTTCAGGAGCGGCATGTTGTCCAGCTCGTCGCTCCAGTTGCTCTCGGTGACGCGGATCAGGCGCACACCGCCTCGGGCCACGTCCTCGGCGCGCATGTGGCAGGCGGTGGCGTAGAAGCCCAGGACGAAGAAGACCCCATAGACCGGGCCGGGGAAGACCAGAGGGTCCAGCACCTCCGGGGCGATACGGAAGGCGTGGGAGCGCTTGTTGGGCTTGTAGAAGTTGGTCTTGTGCACATCCGTGACCAGGCGGGCCATGAAGCTGAAGATGTCGTAACCGGTACTGTCGTCCACGAAGGCGATGGCGGCCTGACGGCGGAACTCGGCCACCTCTCTTTGCAGCCTGGCGGCACCGGGCCGGGTCTTGTGGGCCGGGTTGAACTTGCGGTCAAACAGGCGGTAGAGCCACTGGATCAGCTCGGGGTGCGCCCGGAGAGTGTCCAGGATCCAGCGGCGCGTGTACTCGGAGCGGCTGGTATCGAAGACGCGGCGGGCGAAGGCATCGCGCAGGTCCTTGCGCGGCAGCCCGTGCATGATGTCCGTGTCGACGGGCAAGTCCTTGTGGATGAAGTTGTGCACGAAGGCGGCGGCGGCGGTGGCGAAGATGAACTGGGGGAAATCAAGCTGCCCCGAGACGTACATGCCGTCGAGCTCACCGGTCTGTATGGCCAGCAGTGAGCGCAGGTTCACCTCGGCCTGCGCCACGCGACGATCCGCAGGCCTGGCCGCCACGTACAGGGAGCACACAGATTCCAGGCGGCCGCTATTGCCGCGGTACGTCTCCCAATAGGCGCGGCGGAGCACCAGCCCCAGGTCTTCCAGCATGCGCCGGATCACCGGCAGGGCCGAGTGTCCGAAGTCATCGGCGAACATGATCCGCGTCTCGGTGGGGCTGTCCGAGGCGGAGATCTCCACCAGGGGCACGACCTGCTGCTCGCTGCGGGAAAGGAAGCTGCCATAGCGCCGACGCGTCCGCGGAGGGACGGCGGAGTCGTGGCAGAAGGCGAAGCGGAACTCCGGGCTGTCGCCGGCACACTGCACCGGCGGCCTCACGGCGTGGATGATGTAGGTGTAATAGGAGTCCTCGGGGCTGAAGTAGTACTCCACCCGATTGCCGTTCATCACGGCATCGAGGACGGTCTCCATGCGGTCGCGGTTCTGGGGGGTGGCGATGCGTGCCTGCACCCCACCGTCGATGTCGAATTGGGCCTCGGAGACCTCACCCCGGAGCACGACCTCATCGTCCTCGCGCACCTGGATGTTATTGGCGACGGTGCGCAGGACGCGTTTGAGAGCGTCTCTGGAGATGTTCCGGAAGAAGTACTCCGGCAGGCCCAACTGTGTGAGCAGCACACCGGCGGCGGCGTTGACGCACCTTGCGGTGAGCAGCCCTTCGCTGGCCAGCTCGATGACCGTCTCGTAGAGCATTCGCGGGTCCAGCCCCATGGCCTGAGCCCGCTCGATGACCGATCCTGTGCGGCACGTACCTCGCTCGAACTGCATGAAGACCGCCTCCCGGGACGGCGACCATCCACAGCCGTCCACGCGCTTGGATAGCGACTTGCGGATCCGGCGAAGGCAATGGCGTCCTCAGCCCCGGTACTCCTCCCCGAGCGTCCGGGGATAGGGGTGAACCGCAACGACGAACGACCGCCTCACCCCCCAGCCCCGCTCTCCCTTACGCCCGCCAACACCGTGGGCGACGGGAGGAGGGGGGTGAACGGCGGGAACGGCAACGGCGAACGGCCACCTCACCCCCCTGCCCCCCTCTCCCTTACGCCCGCAAACACCGCGGGCGACGGGAGGAGGGGGGTGAACGGCAGCGGCGCACAGGTCGCCGCCCTACAACGGCAACGGCCTCTCTCCGTCGTCGGTTCGGTGGGCTTCGCCCTCACCCGCAAGCGACCCCAGGGATCGCCAGACCCTCCCGGCAAGCGGCTCTGCGAGCCGCCGGGAGGTAGAGCGGCCGACGGCTCGACGCCGCCTGCCTGTAGGGCGCGGGCCTGTACCGCGCCGATCGGGCTCCGCAAGGCCAAACGCGATGGCAGGGCCGACGAACGACGGCGGCGGCGCACAGGTCGCCGCCCTACAACGGCAACGGCCTCTTCCCATCGTCGGTTCGGTGGGCTTCGCCCTCACCCTCCGCTCCAGCCCTCCGGGCTGTCTCGGAGACCTCTCCCGGGCGCCCCTGCGGGGCTGGGAGAGGTAGAACGGCCGACGGCTCGGCTCCGCCCCCCTGTAGGGCGCGGGCCGGGCCCGTGCTTTCGCGCAACGTCAGGCCCGGGTAGATCACCGCGTCCTGCGGTCTGCGGCCGGTGCGGATCCAGGAGAGCAGCATGCGCAACGCCGTACCGCCCAGCTCGCCGGCAGGCTCGGGGAAGGTGGTCAGGAACTGGTGCCCCTCGCCCGGCCAGGTGATGTCGTCATACCCCACCAAGGACAGGTCCCCGGGGACACGGAGCCCCAGCTCCCTCGCCGCCAGATAGGCGCCATAGGCGCGGACATCCCGCGTGCACAACAGCGCCGTCGGCCGGTCCAGAGGCCTCAGGATGCCCAGGGCCGCCTCGCGAGCCGCCTCGCTGCAGGAGATCACGTGCACTACATGCTCGGGCGCCACATAGACCTCGTCCTCGGCACAGCGTCCCCGCAGGCCGGCCAGCATCTGCTCGTACATGTCCCGCTCCGGCGGACCGGACAGGGCGCCGATGCGGCGGTGACCCAGCGCGAGCAGATGGGCGGCGGCTTCGCGCCCGATGCGCCAGAAATCCACCCGCGTCGCCGGGCCGGGAAGGTCGTACTCCTGGTTCACCACCACATGCGGCATCCCGGCGGCCAGCAGCGCGCCCAGGACACGGCGATCGTGGCACTCAACCAGCAGCACCCCGGAGGCGTGCGCCTCCCCGACGGCATCGAGCAACTGCTCCGGGCTCTCTGGCATGCTGAGCAGGCGGAACTGAGTGGAGGAGCCGCCGCAGGCACACAGCGTCTGGCCGATGAGGGCCGTGGCCTCCGGGCTGAGCACCTCCAGCGGACAGTCCTCGGGCGCGGGCAGCACGAGCACGATCGTCGTCGCGGCACCGCTGTCGGCCGAGGCGCAGACCACCGATCCGCGGCGCCCCTCCTGCCGGATGAGGCCCTCCTGCTCCAGCACGCGCAAAGCCGCACGCACCGTGTTGCGGGCCACGCCGTGCTCGACGGCCAGGCGCCGCTCCGCCGGCAGGAGCGACCCCGGAGGGTACTGTCCGCCGGCGATACGCTCACCGATGGCAAGAGCCACCTGCTCTGCTTTGCCCGGATGGGTGCTGATAGGCATGGCGGTGCGAGTTTCACGGCGATCTATACCAAAGGTCCATAAAACTGAACCATTGGTATAGTAACCGGCGTCAGGGCGATTGTCAACCATCGCGACCGACCCCATCTGTCTGGCGCCGTCCCGGACGTTCGGGGCCGGGGCGGCGTGTTCCCCTGAACTGTCCCGCTACCGCGCCCTGATCTCCACCTGCACCCTTGCCGGGTCGTCGGGAGCGGTGAACAGCACCTCGGTATCTCCGAACACATAGCGCAGCTCGTCGGGCGAGCCCAGATAGGGCGCCAGCAGCTTCTGGACGGCCGGGAGAGTGACCTCGTCGGTGACGATCCAGCGGCCGTCTCCGACGGTGTGAACGCTGTAGCCCTCCGGTCCCGCCGCGGGCAGCTCGTCAGGTGCCAGGCGACCGGTGGTGACGACCGTGAGTCCTCGGAAGACCAGCTCGCGCAGGGTCTCCAGGCACGCGGGCTCGATCCTCTTGCCCACCAGGAACACCAGCCGCGCGCTGCGGTACAGCTCGGGGTCATCGGCGGTGTGGTCGTAGACGGCCACGTTGTTGGCGGGGAACAAGACCCGGTAGGGGATGCCCAGAGGAGTGTTGTAGTTCAGGGCGACCGGCGGGATGGTGCCGTGGGAGATCACGTGCCAGACCGCGAGCCAGTAGCGCGTGTCGCTATCTGGTTCCAGGTTGCTCGCGCCATAGAGGTTCCGGCGGATCCACGGGCCGGGGTTCTCCTGACCCCAGTCGGAGTCGGGGAAGCGGACGATGATGATCTCGGGCGAGAAGCTCTCGAAGCGCAGGTGCCGCGGATGCGAGGGCAGGTACTGCCGGATGAACCGACGGGCTACATCCCCATAGGGTGACAGCTCGAGGTGGCCGCCCTTCTCGGCGTACAGACTGCCCTGGTAGTTGAAGTTCTCGATGTAGGTACGCTCCGCGCCGGTCCAGTAGGAGATGAGCAGGGCGGAGTGCAGCTCCTCCGGCGAGTGCCCCGGATAGCCGGGCAGGCCCCACAGGTCGACGGAGGTCCAGTGCTGCACACCGTACTGCCTGGCCGCACCCATGGCCATGGCGAGAGTGACCGGGGTGATGGTTTCTTTCAGCAGCTTGGGCATCTGCACCAGGCCGCAGCGCGCGAACAGATGCTGGAGGGCCGGGAACACGTTTTCGGTGCCGACAACCGGGACCTTCGCGGGTGTGCGCCCGTTCCGGGCGAAGCCGGCGAAGTGACGCTCCATGAGGAGCTGCAGGTTGCTCAGGTTGCCCCGGTAGGCCTGCTCCAGCGTGCCGCCCTGCGCGTCGTAGAAGTGGGGCATGAAGGGGCCGCCGCCGGTGACGCGAATCCCGTTGCAGATCCAGTGCTCGCACTCATCGAAGCAGAAGCCCCAGAACCGCGGGGACTGCAGACAGCGCTGGACATAGTCGGCGGGCGGCTGGAAGAACCCGCCGGGCCTGCGGTAGACGGCCGGATCGCCGGGCTCCTTGGAGGCCGTGGCGTTCTCCTGGTTGATGAGAAAGCCGTAGCCGCCCCGGGCCGCCCATTCGTCGAGCCGGTCGATCTGCACGACCGTCGGCGTCCCCCAGAAATGGTACATGAAGAAGTCGAACCCGATCTTCTCGAAGGCCTCCTGTGCCACCGGGTCGTCGTAGATGGCCTTCGTCGCCCCGGCGTCGTCGACGCCCACGGGCATGGGGTTGTGGGCGGGCTCGGCGGCCCCGGCCCGTACCGCGGCCAGGAGGATTGCGCCCAGTAGCAGATGCACTGTGGTCATGGTGTCTCCTGTGGGTGTGACGGATTGGGTAAGAGGGTTCGCCGCGGCAACCGGTGCGCCCTGTTGATGCAGGGCGCAGCTCGGGTGTGGGCGAATGCTCACCCGGCGGTCGCCGCACCATCCGCCGAACCGTCACCGGAGGCCTCCCATGCTCTCCAGTAGCTCTCCCTTCGCCTGTCTCGTATTGGTGGTCTTCGCCCTGCTCGCCTCCGGCCCGGCCCGAGGACAAGTCGGGCGGACCTTCCCCATCTCCGACTTCGAGAACGGCATCGGTGGTTGGGTGACCAATGACGCCATCAAGCATAGCGGCCAGTCCGAGGATACGCCGCTGGTCTCAGTCGCCCGGTCAGGCGGCGCCCACCACGGCCAGGGCTGCCTGGAGATCGCCTTCCATCCCGGCGAGGGCTGGGCCGGGGCGTATATGATGGTCTCCAGATTCGGCGATGCATGGGCCGATGCAGGGGTCGATGAGCTGGCCTTCTGGATGAGGGGCGACGGCCAGGAGAAGGAGGTCACCATCCACCTCCAGGCCTGGAGCGATGAGCATGTGCCGGCCTTCTTCGGGGTCCCGGTGTCGCTGCGAGACACGGACTGGCACGAGGTGGTGATCCCGCTCTCGCGGTTCCAGGCCGCCAATGCCAGGACACCGCTGAGGCTGCCCTCTGTGCATGCGTTCCAGGTGGACGCCTCCGGGGCGATCGGGCCGGCGAGGCTGTGGATAGATGACGTGCGCGCCCGGAACGCCCGGGGCGAGGGCGCGGCGTTTGCGGCAGGACCCCATGACGAGCGCCTCCGCGAGCTGCCTGCGGCCAAGGGTCTGCCGCGCCTGGGCATGTGGGGACTCACGCCGCTGACCGACGAGGGCCTGGCCGTGGCGCGGAGGCTGGGGCTGCAGTTCGGCTCCAACAGTGAGACCCGTCTGCAGCAGGAGCTGGCCTTCCTGGAGGGCATCGTCTCCAACGACTGTCCCGGCAGGCCCGGGACGGAGGTGCTCGACGGTCTCGGCTTCAGCGACGAGGATTTCGATCAGGACTCCGAGGGGCGGCGGATGAGCGAGGGCATGCAGAGTGCGGTGTTCTCCGAGGCGGTGGTGGAGCGGTTCTGCCGGCACATCGGGGATCGCGTGCGGAGCCGCAAGGGGGCGCCGCAGGTGTGCTCCTTCATGCTGTCCTCACCCATCAGCATGTACGGTGAGGTGCACTACGCCGCCTCGGAGGGTCACGACTATGCGGTGTTCGGCCGGCCGGCCAAGGACAACTACCGCGCCTGGCTCAAAGGGCAGTACCACGACGACCTGGCCGCCCTATCTGCGGCCTGGGGCCGGCCGCCGGCAAGCTGGGAGGATGTGGTGCCACCCCGCGGCCCGCAGGGAGCAGAGGGCATCGACACGCGCACGGAGTGGTCGGACTTCATTCACTGGTACAACTGGTGGCTGGAGGAAGTGACCCGCCGAGGGCTTCAGGCCGCCCGGACCGAGACGGACAAGCCCCTGGCGGTGATGATCGGCGGCCCGAAGATCGGCCTCAGTCAGGGGATCGCGCTGGGCAACGTCGGCCCCATCGCTAGACTCCTGGGGCAGGTGGCACCGGCCTTCCTGAGTGATACCGACAGCCAGACGCTGTTCTCCTGCCGGTACACGCGAACGGCCTGCTCGCAGTATGGCGTGGACCTGATGATCGAGCACGTGGGCCCGCCGCATTTGCACCGGTTCCATCAGTACAACATGGCCCTCAACGCCCTGGCCTGCGGCGCCGATGCGGCCCATCTTGCCCAGACCGGGCAGCTCTACGACCCGGAGCACTGGTTCGGCCCAACCTGGGGGACTCTGGCTCCTCTTGTCCTCGGCTACCGCACCGGGTATGTGAAGAGCGAGGTGGCGCTGTTTCACTCCTACATGACCTCCTGGTACCGGCCGGAGCGCTCCAACGGCGACTGCGTGCGGCTCTACGACAGCACCAACACACTGTGGTTCCCCGAGAGCGGGTACCCCTCGTGGGGCCGCGCGCTGGGCTCGCCGGATGTGGTGGACGATGTGATGGTCGAGGACGGCGGGCTTGCCGGACGCAGGCTTCTGGTGATCCCCAATACGTCCGTCACCGTCACCTCGGCGAAGGCGGTGGCGGCGCTGAGGCGGTGGGTTTCGGCGGGCGGCACGGTGGTGGGCTTCGGGGAGGGCTGCCTGGCGTGGACGGTGGGGGCGGGCCGGTCGCTGACGGCCACTCCCGGTCTGGCGGGGCTGATCCCGCAGGCGGCGATGGCGGCGAGCGGGGACCGCATCGATGTTCGGGTGGGCCGCGGGAGAGCCGTGCTGTACCGGCAGGCCGCGTCGGACGGGCCATTCCAGCACCAGGCCATGGCGCTACTGGAGGCCGAGATGGACCGCGCGGGTGTGCCGCGCCGGTGCCGAACAGACGCCGGGCATGACGTGAACCTCATGTACGCCGGGAAGGACAAGCTCTCCGGCAGGCACCTTTACGTCGCCGACTTCACCAGGTCCGTGAGAAGCGACCCGCCGGAGGCAGAGCCGGAGTTCTGGAGGAACCGGGACTTCAGATTCGGCTTCGACGATTCGCTGGCGGGTGAGGCCGAGTTGGTGGGTCTGACGAACAGCTTCGCGAGTTGCGAGGGAGGAAAGGCGGAGTTTGATCCGGAGAGCAAGATCCTGAAGGTGAGGTTCCGGCTGCCGGGGAGGCTTTCGGTGAGATGTGGGCCGGGCCGTTGAGCGTGCCATGCCCCGGCCAGATCGGCCGCCGTGGGAGCAAGCGGATCCGTGTTGCGTGTGACTTGGGCGACTGTGCAGCCGCACCACCGGGCGCAGCCGGCGGCCGTTGCCGTCGGATCTGCAGGACGCATCCGGGGGCGCCCTGTGCCCGCCGCGTCGCCGCTTTCACCTCCCTACCCTTCCCCACCGGGCACGATGTGGATGGCTCCGGGTATCACCTCGAGCCGTACGGGACGGCCGGCGACCAGTTTCAGTCGCTGCTGTTCGCCGTCGGAGAGGGTGACTCGCAGCGGAAGCCCAACGTCCACCTGCAATTCGTGCCCATTCACGTTCCACATCAAGTCGGTGGCCACACCCTCTACGGCCGGCGGGGCGCTCTGGTCATCGGGCAGGGGGCGGAAGGCATCTGCCCGCAGATAGGCATGTGCGCCCGCAGGCGCACTGCCCCCCGCGGCCTCGTCAACCAGTGCGGCCAGCCTCGGGGCCTGCCGGCGCAGTCTGTCGACCTCGTAGACATTGGCCAGACCGACGAACCGGGCCACGGCCACACTGGCCGGGCGATGGAAGATATCCGCCGGACCGCCGGTCTGCAGGAGCACACCGTCTTGGAGCACGGCGACGCGGTCGGCCAGGCCGCAGGCCTCGGTGAAGTCGTGGGTCACGTGCAGGACCGTGAGCTCGTACTCGCGGTGGAGAGCGCGCAGGTCGGCCACCAGCTCCCGGCGGGTGGACTGATCCACGGCGGAGAAGGGCTCGTCCAGCAGCAGGAGCCTGCAGCCGAGCACCAGGGCACGGGCCAGGGCCACACGCTGGCGCTCGCCGCCGCTGAGCGTGGTGGGGCGGCGCTGTAGGAGGTGGTCGACTCGGAGCCGTGCCGCCATGTCGCGCACCGTGCCGTCGATCTGTGGGCGTGACACTCGGCGCTCCACCAGGCCGTAGCCGATGTTCTGAGCCACGGTCATGTGCGGGAAGAGCGCGTGATCCTGCGGGACATAGCCGATACTCCGGGCCTCCGGCGAGAGCTGGGTGACCTCGCGCCCGTCCAGCAGTACGGAGCCGCGATGTGGGCGCTGCAGACCGGCCACAGTCTCCAAAAGAGCGGTCTTGCCGCAGCCGGTGGGCCCCAGGACGCCCAGGTAGGCCCGGGCAGGGACCTCCAGCGACAGCCCCCGGAACTCAAACTGCCCCAGACGCAGGTGCACATCGCGCAACGATACGGACACACTCATAGGTTCACCACAGGTATCCTCGGCCGCCGAGGCGCTTGAAGATGATCAGGACCAGGAGGGCCACCAGCATGAGGAGCAGGGTCCCGGCCGCGGCCTCCTCCAGTCGTCCGGTGGAATTGTGTAGATAGATGGCGGTGGGCACGACGGTGGTGCGGAAGCGAGTGGCGCCGCAGAACATGACCACCGGTCCGAACAGGCCCATGGCTCGAGCCCATGTGAGCACCGTCCCGGCGACCAGGCCGTTACGGGCCAGCGGGAGAACGACGCGGCAGAAGGCGCTCCACGGACTGGACCCCAGCGTCTGCGCCACCAGCGGAAGGCGCTGCGGTACGCTGTCGAAGGCCGCCTTCACGCTACGTACGGAGAAGGTCATGGTGGCGAACACCTGCGCCACCACCAGACCCGGCTGGGTGTAGGGCAGATAGATGCCGGCCTTCAGCATGGGCTCGCCCAGGTAGTAGCCGAACAAGACGAGCAGCGCCAGGCCGGCGGCGATCGGGGGCATCACGATGGGCAGATCCAGCAGTGTATCCACCAGCGCCGCGCATGGGATGCGGAACCTCGATAGGGCGTAGGCGGCCGGGACCGCAAGCACCATGCACACCAGGGTCGTCACCGTCACCGTGACCAGCGTCAGGCGGAGAGCGAAGATCGATTCGGCCGAGGTGAGGACGCTGCGCAGGCTACTGAGGTCGGTGAACAGCACCAGGCCGACGACCACGGCAAGGACGAACAGCAACTCGAATACCAGCGCGCCGGCCGCCAGCGCGGAAAAGGCGGCTCCCCCCCTTGTAGGCCGGCGGACTGAGGCGGCACCGGGGGCCGTGGCGGCGGTCATTTTGTCACACCCGGGCCCTCGAGCGGGGCCAGCCGTATGCCCTCGGGGCGCTCGGTGTTGAACTCCATCTTCTCGAAGATCGCCTTCGCCTCATCCGAGGCCACGTAGTCCATGAACCGTCTGGCCTCTGTCAGGTCCTCGGAAAACTTCAGCGTGGCCAGGAGCACCTCTGCTACCTCGTTGAGCTCGGGCGCGATGGGCACGATGTCGATATGCTCCTTGACCTGCAGCGCCGAGGCGTCCCACATGATCCCGGCGTCGGCGCCCTTCATCACGACGGCATTGGTGAGCTCCGGGATGCAGCCGGCCTCCATTACCACGTTCTTGTGGATCGTGTCCCAGACGCCGGCGCGCTGCAGGATGCGCTTGGTCAGCGGCCCCACCGCCAGGGCCTCGGGGTGTCCCAGAGCCACGCGCACGCCGGGGCGCGCCATGTCCTGGACCGTGCGGACGTTCTTCGGGTTGCCCTTGGGGACCATGATGACGGGAGTGAAGTACACCACGGGCCTATGCTGGTCCACGTAGCCGCGCTCCACGGCCTGCATCACCCAGAAGCCCTCTCCGGGCATGTACAGATCGCCGCGGCGGGAGAAGGCCAGTTGGCCCAGAAGCATCTGGGCCCCGGCATAGGAGAAGTCCACCCTCACCCCCGTGCGCTTCTCGTACTCCTCGGCGATGAGGTCCATGGCCGGCTGCAGTCCGGCGCCGCAGGGCACCAGCAGGGACTTGCTGGACTTCCGGGCCGAGATGTCCGTGGGCTGGAAGCCCCACTTCTCCAGGAGGGTTTGGGCAGCAGCGGTGCTCAGGAACTGGACGAAGGCTTCCGCGGCCGCGGTGCCCTGCGGGGTGCCCAGGAGAGCCACCAACTCGATGGAGGGCGTCTGCTCGGCGCCGAGGTAGAAGCCAAGACCGGTCTTGCTCCTGGCTCCGGCGAAGATGAGTGCCGGCGCGTAGCTCACCGCGGCCTGCACCCGGCCGGCTTCCAGTGCCTTGCGGGCGGCTTCACCGGAGGCCACCGGGACGATCTTGCTCTCTACCTGCCCCCAAAGCCCGGCCTCGCGCAAGGCGGCCTCGAAGGCCGCGCCGGCCGCCTCCTGCTGCGGGTCGGGGACGGCGACTGTCACCCCAGAGGCCTTCCCCAGCGCCTCCAACGTCTTGAGGCGATGGGGATTGCCACGGGTCACGGCGACGGCCACGGGAACGCGGCCGAAGGACTTCTTGTCTCCGGTCACGCTCACGCCGGCGTCGCCTAGGGCGGCGAGGTCGGGGCCGTCCGGCGAAAGGAGCACGTCCGCAGTGACCTCCGGCGCGCTTTCCTCCGCCGGATAGGTCTTCAGCTCAACCTTCACATCCCTCTGCTGAGCCGCGTACTGCTTGCAGGCGTCCTCGAGGTAAGGCTGCAGCAGCGCGGGGGCCAGGACCGTCACGGTGCCCTGGGGCCCCGCGGCGGTAGGCCGCGCGGCGGAGGGCGGGCTTTGCGAAGCCGCGGGGACGATGGTCTCGTGCGGCCTGACTCCACAGCCCGTCAAGGCCACACAGAGCAGGGCAGCCATGGTGCGGACGCAGGGCAGGCGGAAGCTCTCCCTCATAGGCGTTCCCTTCTCAGAGTATCAGTGGCCGAGGAGGGGCGAACCGGCGCGCCGCCGGTCCCGCGAAGGCCGAAGGGATTGTACACGCTGCCGGAGCGAGGGAGTCGCACAAAGGGGGTAAGGAGACGGGAACGCAATGAGAGGATCGGTACGGCGCGCGCAAGCGCGGGAGGGTTGACGGTCGCGGTGGTGCAGTCGCGCCCGGAGGCGCGCAGGCACGAAGCGGGACCGGCCTCGGACGCCGTCAGCCGTCCGCCGAGCACCGCTTTGGGCCGTCGGCAGATGGTGCCGAGAACCACCGTGCCGGCGGGGCTCCCCGCCCGCCGGACGTTGCCTTAGCCGTCCGCCGTGTCCGTAGCCGTATGGGGGGGCCGAGTGTGCGCCGTCTAGACACCCGGCCCGGCCGTCAGCCATCAGCCCCGTCAGGGGCGGAACAGGCTTGCCATCGGCGCGAGCCGGTGGAGCGGTCAGCAACGGCCGCGACATGCGGGCCTGGAGACCCGCGGGCACGGCGGTCGATCGGTGAGTGCTTCCGGCGGACCGGGGAGCGCCGACCGGTGTCACCGTCAGTCGTCGCCCTGCTCCCGCAGCTTCGCTCAGTTTCCCACGCGTCGCATCATCACATTGTCCAGGTACATCTCGGCCGGCTCCGTCCCGTTGCTCACGAAGCCCAGCCAGGTGATGCGGTCGAAGTCCGGGCCGCAGGGCAGGTCGTTGGCCTCGAAAAGCACCTCGCCATCCTGACCGGTGATGCGCAGGTCCCACAGGCCGTCGGCCAGGGCTCCCAGGCCGTCTGTGACCTCGAAGTGCAGCCACTCCTCGGCGGGCAGGACCACCTCGGTGGGCTCCTTCTCATTGAGCAGAAGACGGCCGTCCTTCTCGATCCAGATGCAGGGGCCGACCTTGTTGTGCGCGGCTGTGGTGCGCCACTCCGTCCAGAGCATTGCTCCCGGCTCGCGGTAGAGGTCGAACTCGAGCTTCAGCCGGATGTCGCCGGCGAGACCGGGGTTGTAGTGGATGTGGGGCAGATGGTAGGTCAAGTCCGGGGCATCCACGAAGCGCAGGCTGTGGGGGGGCGAGAGAGCCCGGCGGTTACTGACCTCCACATAGGCCCCGCCCTGGACGTCTTCGACGACGGCCGCGAGGGCCGGCTTCTGGCCGGGGAGGGCGTCGTCGAAATCGTCCTCAGGCAGCACGAGGTGTACGTCCCGCTCATTGGCGGAGAGCTCGGACAGCGGGTATTGGCCTGGTAGCGAGGTCCATGCCTCGTCGCCGTAGAGGCCCACGCCGCTGAGGTCGATGGGCCTGAACCCCATGGCAAGGGCAGGGGAATCCGGCCGCAGGCGGAAGTCGCGACCCGCGGCATCCACGAACAGGGGATCGGTCATTCGTGAATGGGCGTCCATACGGGCCGAGTACCAGATGTCCTTGAGGCCCTCCTTCTCCCGCCACTGCTCCCACGGGAAGCTCAGGAATGTGATGGGCTCGCCGTCGGCGCGCCAGTAGATGTTGTAGTCGATGATCTTGTCGTAGCTCTGCCACTGCGGGACATCGCGGAAGGGCGTCCCGGAGCCGTCGAGATAGACGATATTGTACTGGAAGATGTTGGTGCGTTCCGAATCGATGCCGAGGCCGAAGCCGCAGAAGGCCGAGACGTTGTTGAGCACCGTGATGCACGAGGTGCCGTGCTGGATGCGGATGCCCCCTGAGCCGCAGTCGTGGCAGACGTTGCTTTCGCACAGCAGCCCCGAGCTGCCGCCGTCGATGTAGATCCCGTGGCCGATGGCATTGGGGGGAGTGCCCACATCGTGCACGAGGTTTCCGCGGATCACCGACCCCGGCGTCAGGCCCAGGCTGTAGATGCCGCCGCCGTCCTCCAGAGACCTCATCACGTGGTGCACGTGATTGTGCTCCACCACGTTCTCCCGGGTGCCGGAGTAGACGATGTCCCACGTCCAGCCCAGCGAGATGCCGGTGTAGCGCAGGTCGCAGACCTCGTTGTGCGAGAAGGTGTTGTTCCGCCCGAAGGCCATGTAGATGCCGGTGGCGCCCGGATGGATGTGGCCTCCGTTGTGGATGAAGTTGTTGTCCACCAGGTTGTGGGCGGCGATGCGCTCGAAGCTCTTGGGTCGCTCCGCCGATCCGAGCCGTATTCCGCCGCCGCCGAGATCGTGCAGATGACTGCGCCGGATCGTGTTGTAGGAGCTGTCCTGGTCGAACCAGATGCCGTAGCGCCCGACGTGCGCTACCTCGCAGCCGGTGACGACGCAGTGGCGGGCGCCGTGGAACTCCAGAGCCGCGCCCAGCGTGCTCTCGGCCTGCGGCGAGGAGATCCCGGTGGGCGGCAGGTCGAAGCCCGCGTGCCGGAAGCTCAGGCCCTCAAAGGTGATGTGCTCCACATAGCGGCCGTCATCGGGGGCGCCCTGAGCCGAGACAAGCAGCTCACAGACCGGCGCCACCACCTCCGCGGCACCGAGGTCTTCGTCGGCGAAGGGAATGATGCGCAACTCACCCGTGGTGCGGTCCAGTTGCCACTCGCCCGGGGCGTCGCAGGCGCCCGGGTGGTTTTCCACGATGTACGGGGAAGTGGCCCATCCGGGCTTAGGTAGCTCCCACACCGCCGGGCCGGCGAGAGTGGCGATGCGCGTCTCTGGGTCCACCGACTTGAGGGGGAAGATGCCGGAGTTCCAACTGAAGGTGATCCGCAGCTCGACGTCTGAGAGATTGGGCCAGTCTTGCAGGTCGCCGCCGCGGAAGGCGAAGCGGTCTCTGGAGGTGCGGGAGCCGCCCTGCGCGGGCTCGCCCTCTGTCTGAGGTGGGACGCCGCGAAGGATGTGGTACTGTCCCTCATTGGGCGAGCGTGCGGGAATGTACCGGCGGCCATCGACGAAGAGCTGGCGGAAGACCCAGCCGTGGTCTTTCGCCTCCGGGATGGTGGTGGACCACGAGCCGTCCTCGTTGCGGGCAAGGCCGGAGATGACGCGCCCGGCGGAGAGCACCGGCCGCTCACCGGCCGCGGCGGCGTAGACGATAGGGGCCTCCGCGGTGCCGGAGTCCTCAGGGCCCAGCGTCAGCGGCTCAGCCAGGCGGTAGGTGCCGCCATGGATGACCACGCGCACTCCGCCCTCGGGCAGAGCGCCATCGACCCGCGCGGCGCGCACGGCGTCGCGGGCCCGTGTCGGCGTGGCAAAAGGCGCCTGCGCCGTGCCGGCGGCGGTGTCATCGCCGTCGGCCGAGACGTGGAACTCAAGGGGGGCGGCGAAGGCGGGAAGAGACCCGAGCAGCAGGGAAACGGCGAGGCCGGACAGGAGACGGTGCAGAGGGCGGGTCATGGCTTTGCATCCTCCGAGGTCTTCGTGCGTCGGAATGGGGGGAGAGCAACGATGGGGAGGCCCTGTCGGGCGGCGGCAGTGCCCGTCGCTCCCGGGGCCGCAGATTCCCACGCCGGGCAGACCACCGTTCGCCGCGAGGCACGACACTGTCCGGATGCCACCGTGCCCGCGGGCTTCGTGGGGCCTGCAGGCAGATGCTTCGGTGCCGAGGGCAGTGCCGTTCGCCGCTGCCCTCTCCTGAGCGGCCGCATCGCGAAGGGGAGGGAAGGCGGTCCGGAGGACCGACGGGAGGGGCGCCGTCGGACGACGATTGCGCCGGATGCGGAGTACCAATGCACAATCGGCATCCCGACGGGCCAACTGCAGACGGCTGGGCCGGATGCACGGGATACGGCTCCGTGCATCCGGCCCCTCCATAGGACCAACGACGACGACAGCCACCAACCTCAGAACCTCAGGTCCCTCTCCCCCGCCTTGATGCGGCCGACGAACTCTGTGGCTCTGGTCCGGACGCCGTCGCTGGGGATCGCGGCCAACTCGCGCTCGATGGCCTCCGCACCCAGCGTGCGCAGCGCCTCGTCGGCGTAGTCTTCCAGGTACTCCTGGAAGGTCAGGATGGCATTGGCCTGGCAGACATTCCCGATCTGCCCGGTCTTGGCCAGCTTCATGAACCGGTCGCCGGTGCGCCCCTCGCGATAGCAGGCGGTGCAGTAGCTGGGAATGTACCCGTCCTGCACCAGCCCCGTCAACACCTCATTGGGGGTGCGATGGTCCTCGGTGATGAACTGCGCGGCGCCGTCATCGAAGCCGAGCTTGCCGGCATGGGCGTAGCCGCCGACGCCGGTGCAGGAGCCGGCACTGATCTGGGAGATGCCCACGGCGATGACCTGCTCGCGGTAGCCATGGGGCTCGCGGGTTGACAGGATCATGCCGGTATAGGGCACCGCCAGGCGCAGGACGGCCACGAGCTTCTTGAAGTCGATATCGGAGACCGGATGGGGGAACTGGGAGGCATCGAGGCCCTCGGCCACACGGATACGCGGCACGGAGAGAGTATGGGGGCCCACACCACAGGCGGCCTCGAGATGCTCGGCGTGCATGAGCAGGCCGAGGGTATCATACTTCCAGTCGTACAGACCAAACAGAGCGCCCAGGCCCACGTCGTCGATTCCGCCGGCCATTGCCCGGTCGTGGGCCTCGGTATGCCAGGCGTAGTCGCGCTTCGGGCCGGACAGGTGCACCTGCTCGTAGGTCGGCCGATGGTATGTCTCCTGGAAGCTGATGTAGGTACCGATCCCCGCGGCCTTCAGCCGCCGGTAGTCCTCCACCGTAGTCGTCGCGATGTTCACGTTCACCCGACGGATGGCCCCGTTGTCGGATTTGATGGAGTAGATCGTCTCGATGCACTCGAGGATATACTCCAGCGGACAGTTGACCGGGTCCTCCCCGGCTTCCAGGGCCAGGCGCTTGTGGCCCATCTTCTCCAGCTCGATGACCTCTTCGCGCACCTGCTCCTGGGTGAGCTTGTGCCGGGGCACCTTGTTGTCGCGATTGTACCCGCAGTAGGTGCAGCGGTTGATGCAGTGGTCGGAGAGGTACAAAGGAGCAAACAGCACGATGCGGCGGCCGTAGATGTGCTCCTTGACCTGCCGGGCCAAAGCGAAGATCTCCTCCAGAACATCAGGGTCCTCCACGGAGAGCAGAACTGCGGCCTCGCGATGGGTCAGACCCACGAAGCTGCCGGCCTTCTGCAGCAGCTCGCGCACGCGGGCGGTGTCTCTGGCCTGGCTCGGGGCCTCGTCCAAAGAGGCGACGATCTGGTCATGGCTGATGAACTCTTCGGCATGGGGCGACTTGGGGTCGTACATGATGACACTCCTGTGTGTGCCGTGCTCTGGGCATAGAGGTCCAAAGACGGTGTCGGTTGGCGATGGGAACGGCCGAGTCCGGCTGGAAAGCCCGTGGCGGGCGGCCCTGCGGCTCTACGGCAGTTCCCTGGTCAGCGCCGTCTTGACGGCAACATGACGAACCCGACCCAGTCTCCCGGTGAGCGCACTGATCTGGTCGGCCTCGCCGTCGACGATCAGCGAGATCACCGACAGGCCACGCTCGCGGTACGGTATGCCCATGCGGCCGACCAGGAGGTGGGCGTACTCATGGAGCACGGCGTTGACTTCCTCAGCCGCACCGAGGTCCTCCACCACGACTCCGACGACGCCCAGACGTTTGGTCATCAACTACCTCCAGACGCAAAAGCACCCTCCCGCGCACATGCGAGGAGGGTGTGAGTAGTCACACGATATGGGCCCACGCAATGCGCGCCTTCCCGCTTGGGTATGAGCCTCGCGGTCAGGTCTGAGTTCGCACCGACAGAGGAATGAAATCCCCCTGCCCGTATGCATATGAGTTTACGCCTGCAGGTCAGACAAGTCAAGTATGTAATGTGGTAACTTACTGCCGGTACAGGGCTCTCCCGCGCGAGGCCCTTGAGGCCGCAACCACAGCGGTAGCCGCCCCGTAAGGGGCAGGGGGCGGGCCGGACGGTTGGTGTAGATCCATATCGCCAGGGAGATCGCAATGACCATCGCGACGAGGCCGGATGCGGTGCGAAAGGCCCGGCCCACGAAATGGGCCCAGGTGAGACGGTGGGCCCTCGGCGCCCTGCTCGCTCTGCTCGCGGTGCCGACGTACCTCCTGCTGTGCGGCAGGTGGTTTCCCTATTGTCCCTTCACACCGGGCTTCACCACCCGCGAGCTTGGGACGGTCGTCGTGTGCGTGCAAAGCGGCGCCGAGTTCGACCGGTACGAGGAGGTGGCTGCGGTGTCGCCGGTCGTCGAGACCCGTCACGGCATGTGCTTCACCGGCAAGCCCCGGCTTCTCGTGTTCGGCGATGACGAATGCTACCGGCGACTCTCGCCCTCGAGGGCACGCTTTTGCGCCTTCTACAACGGCACCGTCGTCATGTCGCCGCGGGCGGTGAGGGACACCGAAGAGGGCACCATCTCGCTCACCACCTACCTACGCCACGAGTTTTCGCATGTGCTCATCTTCCAGCAGATGGGGGTGTTAGGCTCGATGCGCTACCCGAAGTGGCTGCTGGAGGGCATCGCGACATACACCGCCGACCAGAGGGGCACCGGCGCGTATCCCAGCAGGGACAGTACCTACCGCCTGGTTCGGGAGGGCAACTTCATGCCTCCCACCGTGTACCAGACGAAAGCCGGGGATGATCTGGAGCCCAATGTCGAGAACCCATTGCCCTTCATCTACTCCGAGTTCGCCTGCCTGGTGGAGTACCTGATCGACAGCAGGGGAGAAGCACGCTTCTGGGAGTACGTGAGAGCGCTGATGGGCGACAGCGACCAGGACAGGGCGTTTTGCGGGGTGTACGGGACGGACTTGGAGGCGGTGGTGGAGGAGTTTCGGGAGCACGTGCAGGGGCAGAGGGAAGGGTGACGAGGAGTCACGGTGGCGAGGAGGGAAACTGAGCGGGTAGGGCGAGCGGCTCAGCCGCGTGGGCGGTGCCGGCGGAACTCTGCGTAGGGGCCGCGTGCAGCCTTGGATCAGGAAGCCCCCGCGCGTCGGGCAATGGGTACCGTGTCGGACGAGGAGGTGGTGTCCGGTGATTGCACGCGTTTCTAGCAGGGGGCAGATAACTCTCCCGGCGGCGGCCCGTCGGACACTGGGCATTGCTCCGGGCTCCGATTTGGAGATCATCGTCGGAGACGACGCGATCACCCTCCGCCCGCTCAGGCGCGTCGCCAATCTGGCGGGCATCCTGCACGAGTACGCCGATCCCGGCGCTGCGGAGGACTGGGACGTCATCCGTGAGGAGACCGAGAAGGCTGTCGCTCGGGAAACAGTGCGCGCGGGCGCACGCCACCGGTGATCCGCGCGACCCGTCCTGCGCGGAGCCACAACCGGCCCCGCGGTCCTGCCGGACCGCGCGGACGAAGGTGCGGGTGAGACAGGGCGCCTGGGGCCGAGAGCTCACGCAGGGCGAGAGGCCACTTCTGATGGGACGGCCGACCCATGCTCGCATGTCTCGCGCCGAGCTGGCGACCTTTGGGGACACCCCGTTGCCCAAGCCAACCACCGAGGAAGTGATAGAGTGGAAGACTATCGCCGTGAGACCGAGCATTTCCTGACTCAGGAGACCCAATTTCACCTGGGGATGCTGCCCACCGAGCAGTCGCACCCGAAGACCCGGGGCCTGGCGGAGACACTGCAGGCAGATTGCGCCGCCGGGGTGCGGATGCTCCGGGCGGTGGACGAGGATGTGGCGGCCGTTGCCCGGCGGGTGCTGGGCGGGCCTGAGTGGGAGCGGCTGGTGACGACCCTGGCGGAGACCGTCATCTCCGGCGGGCGCGTGTGCTTCTCCGGCTGTGGCGCCACGGGACGGCTCAGCATCCAGCTCGAGGCCATGTGGCGCTGGTTCTGGCGCGACCTGGCACGCAAGAGCCCTGCGGCCGCCCCGGTCGCGGCTCAGATGGCGGACCGCCTGTGCAGCATCATGACCGGCGGCGACTACGCCCTGATCCGCTCGGTGGAGGGCTACGAGGACTACGTATCCTTTGGGCGCCAACAGGTAATCGAGGCCGGGCTCTCGGCGGACGACGTTCTGGTGGCCATCAGTGAGGGGGGCGAGACCTCCTCGGTGATCGGGACGATCATGGAGTCCAACGACCGGGGGCTGTCGACGTTCTTCGTGTTCAACAACCCCGCCGCCATTCTCTCAGAGCACATCGCGCGGTCGAAAGAGGTGATCCAGGACCCCCGGGTGATCGTGCTGGACATCGCCTCAGGCCCGATGGCATTGACGGGCTCCACGCGGATGCAGGCCACCACCGGCGAGTTGCTGATCGTGGGCGCCGCATTGGAGACGGCCCTGATCCGGGTCCTGCCCCGGGTATTGCCGGCGGAGGTGCTGTCGGCCTTGCCCTCGGAGTGGCTGGTGCCCACCGACGGCGCCGCGCGGTTCCAGGCCCTGCTGGCCGATCTGGCGGGCCCCGAGGCGGTGGCGGCGATGGTGGACTGGATCGACCTGGAGCATGAGCTGTACGCCGCCGATGGGCGGATCACCTACTACGCCGGCGACTGCCTGCTGGACATCTTCACCGACACCACGGAGCGGGCCCCGACCTTCATGCTCCCGCCGTTCCGCAAGTGCGATGACCGGGTCTCCCAGCCCTCATGGGCCTTCGTCAAGGACCCGCTGCGACCAACGCCGGAGGCCTGGCTTACCGTGCTGGGGCGAGAGCCGAGGTGTCTGGAATGGGAGCCGGCTTTGTACCGGACGCTGGGGGCAGCGGACAGGATCAGCGACAATCCGCCGCTGCTGGGCCGGCAGGAGCTGATGAAGTTCCTCATCGGCGCCGAGGCAGACCCGTCGCGGACGGAGGTTGAGCCCAATGCGGCGATGGCGGTCATCGTCGCCTCCGAGCTGGGCCGCGCCGACTGGAGCGAGGCCTTCGGCAGGGCCGCCGAGCCCTTCAGGCGCCGTCTGGCCACGGTGATCGGCGACGCTCCCGGTGCCATCGCCGGAGCCGAGGAGACTCTGCACGTCCCGTGCCGACTGACCTCCACTCCACTGGCGCTTTGGGACCGTCTGGCGGCCAAGCTGGTGCTCAACACCGTCTCCACCGCCACCATGGGTAAGCTGGGGCGCCTGGTCAGCAACTGGATGGCAAACGTGGAGACCTCCAACAAGAAGCTCATCGACCGCGGAACCCGGCTGGTGGCCGAGCTCTCGGGCCTGGACTACGCCACCGCCTGCCTCGAGCTGCACCGCACCATTGCCCAGCAGCGGGCCACCGCGAAGCCGGGAGACCCCCGGGTGTCGCCGGTTGCCGAGACGGTGCGGCGGCTGGGAGGCCCCAGGGAGTGACCATGAGCATCCCTCAAGAGCCGGTCTGGACCTGGAGTCCTGAAGCGACCTCGCCCCAGGCGGCGGCGATGCTGCGCTCCCTGGCCGAGGAGTACCCATTCCGCGAGGGCGCCGAGGGCGAGGCGACCCTCCGCCTGCTCCACGAGCCCGATCGCCAGGGCTATGGGATCGACCGCAACGGGGGGCACGTCACCGTCCGCTTCGGTCCTCTCCCCCAGGCGGGGCGGGCGTTGGGGTCGCTTCTGGCCGGGATCGTCGATGCCGGCTCGCGACCCGCCTTCTCCACTCTGGGCATCCTCCTGGACTGCGGGCACAACGCCACCGTCACCTCGGAGCACTTCCGCAAGTGGCTGCGGCGTCTGGCCCTCCTGGGCTTCGACACGGCCATGGTGTACACCGAGGGCGGGTACCGCCTGCCCGACGAGCCGTGCTTTGGCTATGCAAGGGGAGCGTACACTCTGGAGGAGATGGCGGACCTGGATGCGTATGCGGCGGACCTGGGGATCGAGATGGTGGGGAGCATCCAGGCTCTGGGGCATCTGGAGCAGGTGCTCAAGTGGCCGCCGTATGCGGCCCTGCGGGACACGGAGCACACGCTACTGGTGGGCGACCCGGCCGTGGCGGAGCTGGTGGACAAGATGGTGGGCTTCTGGGCCGAGGCCTGCCGCAGCCGGCGCCTGCATGTGGGGATGGATGAGACCTACGATCTGGGGCGCGGGCGCTACCTGGACCTCAACGGCTATCGGCCCGGACTGGAGATCTACACCGAGCATCTGAGGCTCGTGGCCGAGGCCTGCCGCCGGCACGGCGTGCGGCCCATGGTGTGGTCTGACGTACTCTTCCGCCTGGCGGGTGGCGGCACACACTACGACCCCAGCAGTCGGATCCCCGAGGAAGTCCGGCGAGCTCTTCCCGAGGACATCGACCTGGTCTACTGGGACTACTACAGCCCGGACGCGGACCACTACGTGAACCGCATCGCCCAGCACCGGGCGCTGGGCTACGAGCCGGCGATGGCCTCGGGGGTCTGGAGCTGGCCCACGCCCTGGCACGACTGGCGCCGGACGGAGCAGTTCGCCGGGGCCTGCATAGCGGCGTGCCGACAGGAAGGCCTCGCGGAGATGACCTTCACCCTCTGGTCGGATGACGGGGCCTTCTGGGATGTGGACTCATCGCTTGCGGGGCTGACACTGGTGGCCGAGATGTGCCACGGGGACGGGAGGGTGGACGAAGAGGCCCTGGCCCGCCGTTTCGCGGCCGTCTGCGGCTCAGACCTCTCGGCCCACCGCACCGCATCCAGGCTCAACGACAGCCTGCAGGCCTGCAGTGTGCTGTGGGACGACCCGCTGCAGGCGCTGTACCTGCGCCACGTGGCCGTTGATGGGACAGAGGCTCTGTGGCAGGCCGAGGCGCACTACAGGGCGGTCGCCGCGGATCTCGACGGGTACGAGACGGACACTCTCGCCGGAGACCTGGGGCACGCGGCACTGGTGGCGCGATTCATGGCAGAGAAGACCGCGCTGGCGGCCGGGCTTTTCGAGGCCTACCAGAGCGGAGACCGCGCGGGATTGCAGGCCGTGCGGGAGGGTGCCGCCCAGATCGTGCCCGTGATCGACGATCTTGCGGCCTCCTTCCGACGTCGCTGGCTGGCCTGCTGCCAGCCCTTCGGCCTGGAGGTGATCCAGATCCGCTTCGCCGGCCAGGCGGCGCGCTACAGGGAGCTGGAGCGACGGCTGGGCGAGTACCTGGCCGGAGAGCTGGAGACAATCCCGGAGTTGGAGGAGGCGGCACGAGGCGCCTACCTGCCGGCACGGCACAACAGCTATCGTGCTTTGGCCAGTGGGTCAAGAGTGTTCTGAAGGAGGGGTGGACGGCACGGCGTCCTCACCGCCGGCCCCTTCACGCGACCACACGACGGGCGCTTGGAGAGGGGAAAACGGCGACGGCCGACCTGTTGCGCACACGGCGCCTCGCTCGTGCTCACCCTACACACCACGCATCCGTCTGAACAGACCGGAGAACAGCCATGAATTGCGGCCTCGTCACAGTCCTGACGGCTTTCGCACTCTGGGGACTGAGTGCCCTTGCCATCGCCGACGGCGCCTCTTCCGTGCAACTCAGTCCCGACGACACGCCGGAGGAGGTGATGGCCAAGGCCGCCCGGGTTGTCCCGGCGCCACGCCAACTCGCCTGGCAGAAGCTCGAGTTCACCGCCTTCATCCACTTCGGGATGAACGTCTTCACCGATCGCGAGTGGGGCGATGGCACCGAGGACCCGGCGCTGTTCTCCCCGACCCAGCTCGACGCCCGGCAGTGGGTGGCGGCCATCAAGGCCGCAGGGATGACGGAGCTGATCCTCACCGCCAAGCACCACGACGGCTTCTGCCTGTGGCCCAGCGAGTACACGGAGCATTCGGTCAAGAACAGCCCCTGGCGCGATGGGAAAGGCGATGTGGTGCGAGAAGTCGCCGAGGCCTGCCGGGAGGGCGGCATCAAGCTGGGCATCTACCTTTCCCCGTGGGACCGGCATGAGCCCTCATACGGCGACTCGCCGCGGTACAATGAGTATTTCGTCAACCAGCTCCGCGAGCTGCTCACCGGGTATGGGGAGGTCTCCGAGGTCTGGTTCGACGGCGCCTGCGGCGAGGGCCCTAACGGGAAGCGCCAGGAGTACGACTGGGGAGCCTTCCACGCCACCATCCGCGAGCTGCAGCCCAATGCCTGTATCTCGGTGTGCGGGCCCGATGTGCGCTGGTGCGGTAATGAGGCGGGCCACAGCCGGCAGAGCGAATGGAGCGTCTGGCCGGAGGGTTCCAGCGCGACGGCACAGGAGCCCGGCTCCCGTGAGCTGGTGCTGCAGGCGGCCCGGCGTGGCGGCCGGCTCACCTGGTACCCGGCGCAGGTGAACACTTCCATCCGTCCCGGCTGGTTCTACCACGCCGCTCAGGACGGGCAAGTCAAGTCGCTGGAGCACCTGCTGGACGTCTACTACGGCTCGGTGGGGGGCAATGCGCAGTTCCTGCTGAACCTCCCCCCCGACAGCCGCGGGCTGATCCATGAGAACGATGTGCAGCGGCTCAGGGAACTGGGCGAAGTGCTGCGGGCCACCTTTGGGGAGGACCTGGCCCGTGGGGCGATTGCCTCCGCCGACCATGTCCGCGGCGGGGATGAGGCCTTCGGTGCCGACAGGGCGCTGGACGGCGACCCCGACACCTACTGGTCCACGGACGACGGGGTCACCGCCGCCGCCCTCACCCTCGACCTCGGGCAGCCCCGCACCTTCGGCATCGCCATGCTTCAGGAGCAGATCACCGTGGGGCAAAGGGTCGAGCGCTTTGCGCTAGAGGCCTGGCTCGAGGATGGCTGGCGGGAGATCGCGCGGTCCACGACTATCGGCTACAAGCGGCTGCTGCGGTTCCCCGAAGTCACGACGCAGCGCGTGCGGGTGCGGATCGAGGACAGCCGCCTGTGCCCGACGTTGGCAAGCCTCGGGCTGTTCCGGGCACCGGTGGTGCTGCAGGCCCCCACGATCGGCCGGGACAAGGCGGGGATGGTGAGCCTCGGTGCCGGGCGGGGGGTGCAGATTCGCTACACTCTCGACGGCTCAGAACCCACCGCGGACTCGCCGCTGTACACGGGGCCCTTCGCGCTGCCGTCGGGCGGCCTGGTGCGGGCCCTGGCGGTGCCGGGAGAGGGGGTCATCATCACCGAGGAGAATGCGCAGAGCCGGCGGCGATTCGGTCCCGCGAAGACCAACTGGCGCGTGGTGTCTTCCGACAGCGAGGAGAGCGAGGCGGCGGATAATCGGGCCGTCAATGCCATCGACGACGATCCGGCCACGTTCTGGCACACCCAGTGGGGTGCGAAGAGCCCGGAGTACCCTCATGAGATCGTCATCGACCTGGGCGAGGCGCTGCGCCTCACGGGCTTCACCTACCTGCCCCGCCAGGACGGCAAGGACGGCGGGCTGGTGGCTCGGTATGAGCTGTATGTCGGCGCCGATGGCACAGAATGGGGCGAGCCGGTGGCGGCGGGCGAGTTTGGCAATATCCTCAACAACCCCGTGGAGCAGGAGGTAGCCTTCGCCGCTCCGGTCTGGGCGCGGTTCATCCGCTTCGTCGCGCTGGCGTCGCCAAACGGCAAGCCGTGGGCGGGGGCGGCGGAGATCGGAGTGCTGACCGGGCCGTAGGGGGCGCACTGCCGAGGCGGAAGGTAGCGACCGCCAGGCGGGGATGCGGGGCGCGATGAGACCTGTCTGGTGGGGGGCGGCGGCGCTGTGCCTCGGCAACTGTGCCTGGGTGCGCGGTGAGGCTGCCGAGGCGGTGGGGCACGGGTCGCGCAGGCGGCGGCCAGAGCCCGGCCGGTCGGCGCCGGAGCTCGCCCCCCCGGTGCCTGCCCGCCGGAGCGGAGCCTTACTCCGTGGCCGGGTAGGTGTACACCCCGTAGCTCTGGTACGTCGCTACCACCGTCGCCGTCGCGGTGCCGGGTGCACAGAGCTCCTTGACCCACTTGACGTGTCCGTCGGCGAACATGAAGTTGCGCCCGTCGTGGTGGCGCGCTCCCGCCTCCCACCGCGTCGGCGTGCCGTAACCGGGGTACATGTACCAGACCGAGTAGTTGTAGCTGCCCTTCCCCAGTTCCGACACCAGGAAGCACTTGGCGGGGTTGGCGATCTGGGCCATGGAGTTGGCGTTCTGGCTCCAGCCCAGGTAGACGTTGGCCGCGTAGCTCAGCGGGAAGGCGGCCGCCAGTGCGGCCTGTGTGTCCTCAGCCGGGTTGTAGCCTGCCGCCTGCAGCATGGGGAAGTACCCCTGGCTGCCACCGGGCTTGGAGCAGCAGGCCTTCTCCGAGTCGCTGGGGCAGACCAGCATCTGTCGGTTCTTGATGTAGGGCTGCAGCGAGATCGGCCACCCCATGGCCCCGGGCCGCCAGTTGTTGGAAGTGTCGTAGCAGTCGTACCACGTGGTGAATCCCCAGCATTCGTCGTAGTCTTGAGCGTACATCATGAATGCGAGGCCGACCTGTTTGAGGTTGGATAGGCAGCTCGTCTGGCGTGCCTTCTCCCGTGCACGGGCGAACACGGGGAAGAGTATGGCCGCCAGGATCGCGATGATCGCGATCACAACCAGTAACTCGATGAGCGTGAAAGCACTCCTGCGCATAGCCATCCTCCTTCGGTGTAGCGACAATAGGTCAGTACACCTGCGACCGCCGGCGGCCCACAGAGGAATGACGTGTTTCAGACCATGCTATGTGTTTATGTGGGCTACCGCGGCTTGCAGCTCCGCGCACCTTGAGTGTCTATACGACGTGCGGAGCGAGGACTCCTGCCGGTTCAGGTGTGCCGGAATCGCGGGAGGACCTGCCGCAGGCGCGGTCGTACAGAGCGCAGCGAACAATTGCGATGCCCGGCAGCAGGTGAAGCGTGGTGCAGGTCGAATCAGTTCATCGCGGGTGCATAGAAGCATAACTAGGAGGTGTCCGTAATGACCAGAGGTTTCACCCTGATTGAGCTCTTGGTGGTGATTGCGATCATCGCAATCCTGGCGGCGATCCTGTTCCCGGTGTTTGCGCGCGCCAGAGAAAAGGCGCGGCAGGCCAGTTGTCTGAGCAATATCAAGCAGTTGACACTGGGAGCCATGATGTACTCCCAGGACTACGACGAGATGATCATGCCGGGCTACATCTGCTCGAAAACCAGCGGCTCCCACGGCTGGTGGCGTGATGTGAACGGGCGCATTCAGCCCTATGTGAAGAACATGCAGATCATGAAGTGCCCCAGCGAGCCGGTGGCGAGCTTCAGCTACGGCATCAACTACACGCTGTACAACGGCGGCCCCCAGGATGGTGATGGCTGCTACAGCACCGGTGGCCGCCCCATGGCCAAGGTCACCAGACCTGCCGAGACGGGCATCTTTGGCGATTCCCGGGCCGACTGCTCCTACCCGGGGAACGGTAACGCGTCATACTGGGGCAACAAGCCCGCGGGCTACAATCTGTGCGGCGCAGTGGACTGCCGCCACAATGATGGGGCCAATGTGGGCTATCTGGATGGGCACGCGAAGTGGGAGAAGCGCGAGAAGTTCGGGCCCGGAACGACGCTGTGGACCTGGGACAAGTAGCGGGGCCCGCCAATGGCGAGGACAAGGGCCAAAGACACGAGACCCGGCCGGTCGGCCGGGTCTCGTGGTGTGTCTGAGAGCGTCCGCTTCCAGGCGGTCTTCTGGCGGAGGGTCGCGCCGGGTCGGTGCCACGACCGGGCGGCGATCCCGCCCTGCGACACGGCTGCGAACGGCGCGCCTCGGGCCGCGGAGCCGGCGTCGAGCGTCAAGAGGCGCGGCCATAGGGGCGTCTAGCCGGCTTCCACTTCCCCCGGCTCCTCCGCCGGTGTCTTCGCCGGCTCGGGGAAGGTCACGGTGAAGTCCAGGTGCAGGCGGTCGTCGGCGAACACCTGCCTCGGCGGCTCTTCCATGATGGCCGGGAAGCGGACCTCGAACAGGTCCTGACCCCACGAGCGAAGGTCCTGGATGACCACGTCCGCCGCCGCCCGGAACTGGAGGACCATCGCCTGTGGTGTGCCGGTGGCCACCTCCAGTGTCGCTCCGTCTCCGCGCCAAATCTGGAAGTTGCCCTTCTGCTCGATGGGCAACTCGCGTACTCCGGGGTCCTGGTCGGGCCGCAGGACCATCACCTGCGTCCCGGCGTACCGGGCCACAGACAGAGCCAGCGAGACCTGCACCCCGTTGAGCCGCATGTCCCCGTTCATTGCCAGGTCATACTCCAGCTCGAAGCCTCGCGGAAGGGGGCGCAGAACCTGGACGAAGCGGATCGTCCCGCCCTCGGTCTCGGGGATCGGGAGCGTCCCGACCACACGGTTGCCGCCGCCGGGCATCTGAGTTACCTGCGCGGTAGCGCTCTGCTGCGGAGCATGTTTCCAGTTGGGCCCGTGGGCGTTGAGCTCAATGGCCGCCAGGGACTGGTCGCCCTGCATGATGCGCACCAGGCCCGAGGGGTCCATCTTCCAGGTCGGGCGCTCCTGAGCCGAGGCGCCCAAGGCGATCGTTAGCAGTAAACCCACGAGCACCGGGGCAATGCACGATGGTCTCATCGATGGCCTCCTGAGCCGGCCGGCATGTGCGGCACTGCAAGCCTTCAGGCTGGGAGAACACGCCAGAGCACGTGGCGTTCCGATACCGGCGTCTGTACCCCATCCTGCAGGACAGGGGCTACCGGTACACGAATAGGTTGGGGACAACGCCCGTGTCTGCCTGTTTCGACGCGAGGGCGCTGAGACCCTTGTCGCCGGGGCCGCGCGGCCCGGCCTCCGGCCGATCGTCCGTGGAACAATCCCCGCGATGCGCCGTTGATTGGGGAAGTGGCCGCGCTCACCCTCCAACCCAGGCGCCGGACCCCATGCCCATGAGACATAGACTGCTTGCCCTGGCTGTGTTCGTGACGGTCCTGCCCCAGTTGCCCGCGCGGGCGCAGATCGCGCCGGCCTTCGAGGCCGCCGACTGGAGCGTCCCACAAACGGAGCTGGATGCGCGGGTCCGGGCGGCGCTGGAGGCCGAGGGGCTACAGCCGGCCCATCCGTGCTCGGATGCGGTCTTCTTGCGCCGCGCGTACGTGGACGTGATCGGCACTTTGCCCGAGCCGGAGGAGACCCGACGTTTCCTGGAGGAAACCGCGGCGGACAAGCGTGCGCGGCTCATCGAGGCGCTGCTTGGTCGCGATGAGTTCGCCCACTACTGGACGCTTCGGTGGTGTGACCTGCTCCGGGTCAAGGCCGAGTTCCCGGTGAATCTGTGGCCCAATGCTGTGCAGGCCTACCACCGCTTCATCTACGTCGCGATGCGGGACAACCGCAGGTACGATGAGTTCGTGCGCGAGCTGCTTACCTCCAGCGGCAGCAACTTCCGTGTCCCGGCGGTGAACTTCTATCGCGGGCTGCAGGGCCGCGAGCCTCAGGCCATCGCCGAGGCGGTGGCGCTGACTTTCATGGGCACGCGCCTGGCGAGTTGGGACGAAGGGCGCCGCGCCGACATGGCGGCGTTCTTCTCGCGGCTTGGCTACAAGAAGACCGGCGAATGGAAGGAAGAGATCGTCTACCCCGAGCTCGAGGCGGTCGCGCCCTTCGCGGGCGCCTTGCCCGACGGGTCGCCCGTCACCTTGGCGCCCGACGATGACCCTCGAGTGGCCTTCGCCGACTGGCTATTGGGGGCCGACAACCCCTGGTTCGCGCGCAATGCCGTCAACCGCATCTGGTCGTGGCTCCTGGGCCGTGGGATCATCCACGAGCCCGACGACATCCGCCCGGACAACCCGCCCTCCAACCCTGCGCTGCTGGCCTACCTGGAGAAGGAGCTGGTGGCCTCGGGCTACGACCTGCGCCACATCTATCGCGTGATCCTCAACTCCCGCACCTACCAGCAGTCCTTCATCCCCCGCAGTGACGGTCCCCGAGTGGCCGCGCTGTTCGGCGCCTACCCTCTGCGGCGGCACGATGCCGAGGTGTTGGCGGACGCGCTGAGCTGGGTGGCCGGCAGGGGCGAGGGGTATGTGAGCCCGATCCCGGAGCCCTTCACGTACATCCCCGCCGAGCAGCGGACCATCGCTTTGGCCGATGGCAGCATCACCAGCTCGTTCCTGGAGATGTTCGGCCGCCCGCCGCGGGACACCGGGCTCCAGGCCGAGCGCAATCTGGAGCCTTCGGACGCTCAGGCGCTTTATCTTCTGAACTCCAGCGATGTGCAGCGGGCGATCCAAAGGAGCCCCAGGCTACGAGCCATCGCCCGCCGGGCCATGGGTGACCGGACCCGGCTGATCCGTGAGACCTATCTGCTCTTGCTGTCGAGGTACCCGACGACAACCGAGGAGGATGCGGCGCGGATGTACTGGGAGACGCCGGAGACCGCGCCCGACGCGGCGGCGAGGGACCTGGCCTGGGCCCTGATCAACTCCACGGAGTTCCTGTACCGGCACTGAGGCGATAGCCGATGTCGTAGCCGTCCCCGGGACCAGAGGTCCAGCCGAAAAGTCCGGCTGGTCCGTTTCATGTCATTCTGAGCGCCCATCTCGCGCAGCGAGATAGCGAAGAATCTCGCTGAATGCCAGGAGATTCTTCGAGCTGCTCTTGCCGGGAGCGGACGCTCTGGCAATGACATTCCCGGCGAAGGTGGGGTCTCCGGCCGGACTTCTAGAGGCGTCCCGCCCCCGGCCTGCTTGTGCGTCAGCGGTGGGGGGCGGAGAGCACGATCACAGACCGACAGGCGGTGAGTTGGCATGGGAGACGACCGGTGTGCTGAGCTCATCACCCGGCGCGAGGCGTTGAGGCGGATGGCCGTGGGAGCCGGCGGGCTGCTGTTGCTGGATCGCGGCCTGAGCTTTGCCCAGCCGACGGCCACACCTTCGGCGAGTCCGCCGGCGAGGGCGAAGGCCGTCATCCAGATCTGGCTATGGGGCGGTCCGTGCCACCTGGACACCTTCGATCCCAAACCGGAGGCCGGCTACGACTACTGCGGCCCTCTGGACAAGCCCATCGAGACCAATGTGCCGGGCATCCGCATCGGCCAACTCATGCCCCAGCTTGCGCAGATGGCGGACAAGTACTCCATCATCCGCAGCATGACCCACGGGAACAACGGCCACGAGACGGCGGCGTACCTCGTGCAGACAGGGCACCGGCCGGGCGAACGCCTGGTCTATCCCGCACTGGGTGCCCTGGTGTCGAAGTTCAGGGGTTACGAGCACGGTTACGCTGCCCTGGTGCCTCCGTACGTGGTCCTCACTCAGCCCCAGGGGCGATTCGACGAGGCCGGGTTCCTCGGCCCCAGGTACAAGCCTTTCGCCACGGGTGGCAATCCGGCGGCGCCGCGCTTCATCGTCGAGGGGGTCGTGGCCGAGGGCGTGACCGATGCTCAGCAGCGCAGTCGCCGGGAGCTTCTGACCTCCCTGGACTGTATTCCGCAGCTCATGCCCGGTGCCCCACAGGTTGCCAAGGTTGGGGAATGCCGGGACAAGGCCTACGAGATGATCCTTGGCGACGGCAGCAAGCTCTTCGACCTGTCCACGGAGGACAAGGAGCTCCGCGACCGCTACGGCCGGAACACCTTCGGCCAATCGTGCCTGATGGCCCGGCGCCTGGTTGCCGCCGGGGTGCCTTACGTCACCATCAACTACGGCGGCTGGGACACCCACAAGCAGCATTTCGAGACCATGCGCTGGAAGCTGCCGGAGATGGACCGGGGTGTGGCGACGTTGCTTGCCGACCTCGAGGAACACGGCCTTCTAGACAGCACCATCGTCTGGTGGAGCGGGGAGTTCGGGCGCACGCCGCGGGTGCAGTGGGAGGCCCCGTGGAATGGAGGCCGGAACCACTTCGGGGCCTGCTTCTGCGCCATGCTGGCCGGCGGCGGGTTCAAGGGCGGCCGGGTGGTGGGGCAATCGGACGCCACCGGCGAGCATGTGGCCCAGCGTCCGGTCTATCCCGCCGATTTGCTGGGCAGCATCTGCACGCTGATGGGCATCGACCCCGACGGACCGCTGCCCAACCCCCGCGGCCTGGAATTGAAGGTCATGCCGCCCGACGAGATGGCCGCGGAGGGTGGCGGCCGCCTGACGGAGATCATGTGACAAGTCCGGCCCCAAGACCGCTGAGCCAGGCTTTGCGGCCCGATGCTGCGGCGCAGCACCTGACGGCCCATCGACCAGGGGGTGCAAGCATTCGGGGTGGCGCCACAGGCCGTTGGCGGGGCGGGCTTTCCACTCAGATTATGCAGGTTCCGGGGCAGGCGCCGATTCACGTCGCCTCACCCCCCCGCCCCCCCTCTCCCTTACTCGCCGATACGACTGGCGAGACGGGAGGAGGGGGGAGAACGGCAGTACTTCGACCGTTCCGGACGTGGGAATGGCGGAATGTGTCCCCAGTGCGTTCATGCACAATGTGAGTCTCCGGCCCGCCAAGCCGATCCGCAGGATTGGCGTCGGTCCGCGGACGGGCGGCAGGACCGTCCCATGCCATCCCGCGACGAGCACGATTGCACCGCCGACGAGGCGAGGATGGGGCAACGGTAGGGTCTGCTGCAGCCCACTGCACCTGCTCGCTACGACCCATCTGTCGGCCCCGCTCGCCCGGGCCCCAGCTTGTGAACTCGCGGGAGGCGCTGTGATGACGCACCCCACACCCAGTGCTCTCCGGCCGCACCGCGGCCGTGTCGTCATCCTGGCGTCACTGGCCTGTCTCGCGGTCGCCCACGCCCAGGGCCCGGCGCCGCACCTCGGCTACGTCTACCCCGCCGGCGGGCAGCGGGGCACGACGGTTACGGTGGCCGTGGGCGGCCAGTATCTCCGCGGCACCGAGGCGGTGCGCATCTCCGGCCGGGGCGTGAGCGCCGCCGTGGTGCAGTACGCCTGGCCCATGAATCACAATGACCTCCGCTACGCACGGGACGCCATCCGCAATCTGGTCAAGCGCCGCTGGAGCCCGGCAGCGGTGGGAGAGGCCGCCGGGCCCGCGGAAGACACGGAACGGGTGCCGGACCACCCCTGGCTGTACGATCTGGATGACAAGAGCCCGGCACAGATCGCACGCCTGGGAGTCGCCCTGTTCGACGAGAAGAAGCAGCCCAACGCGCAGATCGGCGAGCAGGTGGAGCTGCAGATCACCATCGCCGCCGACGCGGCGCCCGGTGACCGCGAGCTGCGCCTGCTCACCCCGGCGGGCCTGAGCAACCCCGTGCGCTTCCAGGTCGGCGTCCTGCCCGAGCTGTGCGAGCAAGACGAGATCGGTTCGGCGCAGCCCGATGCTCCGCCGGCAGACCTGCCCATCACGCTCAACGGCCAGGTTATGCCCGGAGAGACGGATGCCTTCTTTCTCCGCGGCCGCGAAGGCCAAGAGCTGGTGCTGCGCCTGCGGGCCCGGCACCTGACGCCCTATCTGGCCGACGCCGTCCCCGGCTGGTTCCAGGCGGTCATGATCCTCTACGACTCCACGGGCGCGGAAGTCGCCTATGCCGACGACTTCCGTTTCGACCCCGACCCGGTGCTGCACTATCGGGTACCCCGGGACGGGGAGTACCGCCTGGAGGTGCGGGACTCCATCTACCGCGGGCGAGAGGACTTCGTGTACCGCATCACGGCGGGAGAGTTGCCCTTCATCACAGAAGCCTTCCCGCTGGGTGGCCGTGCCGGTGAGCCCGGGACCATCGCCATCGCCGGCTGGAACCTGCACACACATCAGTTGCTGCTCGACGCCGCCCCGGCCGGCGCTCCGCTGCGCACCGTCGGCCTCGAGGGCGGAGAACCGTGCAATGAGGTGCTGTACTGCGTGGACACACTGCCGGAATGCGTGGAGCAGGAGCGCAACGATGAGCAGGCACAGCCTGTCTTGGTGCCGGGGATCATCAACGGCCGCATCGACCGGCCCGGCGATGTGGACCTGTTCTGCTTCCCCGGCAAGGCCGGTCAGGAGGTGGTGGCCGAGGTCTATGCCCGGCGGCTGCACTCCCCGGCGGATTGCGCGCTGCGCGTCTCCGACTCGGCGGGGAACGTGCTGGGGCACAACGACGACCACGACGACCGCGCCTTCGCGCTGGTCACCCATCAGGCCGACCCGTACCTCTGGCTCATCCTGCCGGCGGATGACATCTATACCGTGCGAGTGGTGGACGCTCAGCGCAAGGGTGGCGCCGCCAACGCCTATCGCCTCCACCTGCGCCCACCACAGCCCGACTTCTCGCTGCGCGCGACGCCCTGCAGCCTGAGCATGCCCGGCAGGCGGCCGGCGAGGCTCACCGTGCACGCCCTGCGGAAGGACGGCTTCGCCGGGGCGATTGACCTCCGCCTGCGGCAGGCCCCGGAGGGCTTCACTCTCAGCGCCACGACGATCGGTCCGGGCAAGGACTCGGTGGAGATCACCCTCAGCGGCCCGCGGGACGTGCCCTTCGGCGTCCACCCGGTGGGCCTGGAAGGGGTCGCGCGGATTGAGGGGGTGGAGGTGATCCGGCCGGTGGTCGCGGCCGAGGAGATGATGCAGGCCTTCGCCTACTGGCACCTGGTGCCGCAGGAGGAGCTGCTTGCGGCGGTGACCGGGTCCAGGAGCGTTCCGGTGGTGTGGAGGCCGCGGGTCGAGGGGATCTGGTGGGAGCAGGACGCTCCGATCCGTGTGCCTCTGGGCGGCACCGTCCAGGCGCTCTTGCAGGCTGCCGAGGCGCTGCCCAATGGGGATCAGACCCCGCTTTCGGATGTGAGCTTCGGGCTGGCGGCCGGCGTCCGTGGCGTGACGCTGCGGGGCGCCTCGCCGGTGCCCGGAGGGGTGGCGCTGACCTTGAAGGCGGACGGTGTCATCGCCCGCGAGGGCGATGCGGCGCATCTGATCGTGGAGGTCTTCGCTCCGGAGGGAGAAGGGCCGGAGGCGAGCAGGAAGCGGGTTTCGCTGGGAGTGCTGCCTGCGGTGCCGTGCGAGGTGGTCAAGGCCGGGTTCCCAGAGGCGGCACGGGCGACGGAGCCAGACGGTGTGGGCGGATAGCGGCCGCCGGCGGCGGGACACGGTGGCGGCCAGCGCCGCGATGCGGACGCCGGCTTCGCCCTCCGGGTGCAGACCACTGGGCAGTCTTCGGTCTGTCTTCCCCGGGGCTCAGAGCCCCACCCTCCTCGCCGACGCCGGAACGTGGAACAGCTCCCGGGCCACTTTGGAGGGGTCGATGGCCCAGGGGCCCCAGAGCACCCCCAGCACCTCAACGTTCATGTCGACCTTGCGGGCGCGGATCTCCACGACCTCCAGCTCGAGGTGCGCCGGGTCCGCCGCACGCCCGGTCGGAGCCATCGCCGCGCTGAACTCGGCTTCCAGCTCGGCGAGCTTGGCCTGCTCGCGCTCCAAGGCCGCCTGGGCCTGAGCCAGCTCCTGGCCGGTGCGCTGCGAGCGGCCGGCCCGGCGCATGGCGGAGGCGGCGCTCTCCACGTTCCGCCTGCTCACCACTTTGCGCCCCAGCAGAGCCCCCACCAGCGTGGAGCCCACGGTGACGGCCGTCTGCAGCCGCTGCTCGCCGTGCTCGGAACGCTCGCGGATCACCCGGGCTTCGGCCTGCTCGATGCGTCTTTGGACCGCGGCGAGACGCTCGGAGTACTTGGCCCGCAACCTGGACACCGTCTCGTCTCTCTGCTCTCGGGCCGCCTGCCCCATGCGGACACGGAACTGGGCTTCCGTCTCGCCCGGCTCGGAGACGCCCTTGAGCGCCGGGCAGCGCCAGAGGCGCAGCGGGACGCTCTTTTGGATGAAGTCCATCAGCGCTCTGCCGTGGTTCTTCAGGCTGCGTTCGTCCAGGGCGCTGAGATCGACGGGGGCGAACTGCGCCGCGTCGTAGACCGGCTCAAGCTCCAGGGGCATGTCCGCTTCGGGGACGATCACGGCTTTGTCCCATTCGGCCGGCCTGCCGGGCTCGGGAGGCCTGACGATCCACAGGAGCTCCTCGAGGTGGTCGACGCCGGGGTCGGCGCGGCGGTACGGGACCCTGGCGATCGCCGCCAACGCCGGCCGGTACTCCACGGTGGCATCGGCCGGAGGGGCGCCCGCAGGCGGGAGGTAGAACCGCGGGACCTCGGGGGGCGGAGCCTGCGGCTGCGGCTCCGCTGTCGGCGCCGGAACGACGGCGGGAGCGGGCAAAGGCTCCTGCATGGGCAGAGCCGCCTGGGCGGGCCGCGCCGCGGCCTGCGCCGCCTCCGGGTCCAGGTCGCTGAGGCGGCGGATCTGATCGCGGGTCAGCGGGCCACTGAGGTACGACATCGCCCAGCGGGTCTGGAACACCACCGGCGCGGTCTCGTGGACGTTGTGCATCAGGAATACCCTGCTGCCCAGGCCGGAGAGGACGCTGTCCATGCGCGAGCGGTCGAACTGTCCGCCGGCGGAGGTGGCGGCACCCTCGAGGCCGTCAAGGACCCGGGCCTTGTCACGCTCGGTCTGCAGCCGGCCGATGAGCCAGGTGCCGGTATTGGCCAGGCCCTTATAGTCCAGGTCCACGGGGTTCTGGGTGGCCAGCAGGATTCCCAGGCCGTACGCCCGAGCCTGCTTGAGCAAAGTCAGCATCGGGCGCTTGCAGGGCGGCATGGCCGTGGGCGGGAAGTAGCCGAAGATCTCGTCCATGTACAGAAGCGCCCGCAGACTCGGCGTCCCGGACTGCTTGCGCATCCAGGCGACCACCTGATTGAGCAGGAGAGTGACGAAGAACATGCGCTCGGCGTCGGACAGATGGGCGATGGAGAGGATGGCGATGCGCGGCCGGCCGTCGGCGGTGTACAGGAGCCGGCCCACATCCAGGGGCTCGCCCTCGAGCCAGGCGCTGAAGCCGGGGGAGGCGAGCAGACTGTTGAGCCGCACCGCCAGGTCGCGCCGACCCTTCTCCGGGTAGACGCTGTCGAGGTCCATCACTCCGATCTTGGTGAACGGCGGCTCGAGGATATCCTGGATGAGCTGAGCAAGGCTCATGTCGCGCCCGCCGAGCCAGGCCACCTCGATGATGTTGCTAAGCAGGATATGCTCCTGGCTGCGGAGTGGATCGGCGTCGATGCCCAACAGTCCCAGCAGCCCGGAGACCGTGCTCTGGATGGCCTCGCGCATGAGCTCGGTGTCCTGCAGGTCGCCGGGCGCCTGCAGAGAGCCCAGGACGCTGATGGGCCGCCCGGCGGTGCTTCCGGGGGTGTAGATGGAGAACTGGGCGGCCTCCCGAAGCCGCGCGATGCGCGACGGTTCCTGGCCCCACTGAGCCAGACCCGCCCGCCACCTGTCGGCAGTCGCGGCCGCGGCCTGATCCGGGTCCAGGCTCCTGCGGGCCGCCTCGGCCTCGTCGATCCAGGGCCGGAAGTCCTCCGGACGCAGCTCGGGGAAGGTCAGGAGCAGGTTGCCCAGATCGCCCTTGGGGTCGATGCAGAGGGCCGGCACGCCGTCGATGGCGGCCTCCTCCAGCAGGCAGATGGACAGGCCCGTCTTGCCGCTACCCGTCATCCCCACACACAGCCCGTGGGTGGTGAGGTCCGGCGAATCGTACATGACCAGGTCGTCCAGCAGAGACTGGCGCTCCAGGTCGTAGGCGCGTCCGAGGTAGAACTGGCCCAGCTTCTCGTAGTCGTACATGCGCATGGCCTCCGTGAGACGGGGAGACGGGTTGAGGTCATCGTGGCATCCGCCGCCGGCCTTCGCCCGAGACGGACGCGGCAGTCCGGTTCACGGTCTCTCCTTCTTCCGAGACGCCCCGTTTCCCTTTGCCTCACGCGCCGCACCGTAGCCAGACGGGCAGTCACCCCCCTGCGCGGCGGACTGCCCAAGCACCCGCGGGACGCCGACGGACGAAGGGTCTCCCATGGGCAACGACAGACTACCACCCACCGGAGGGAAGCCGACGCGCCTGGTGCCGGTGGCGGCGGGGCCTCTGGCGCTGGGTCTCGGGATCGCCGAGGTCTTCCTGTCCCTTCTGCCGACCACACCCTTCGTGCTGCCGGCCGCCGCCTGCTGGGGACGTAGCTCTCAGGCGCGGTATGACAGGGCCAGCCGCAGTAAGTGGCCGGACAGGTGCATCCGCGACTGCCGGGAGCAGCGCGGCATCACCGCAGCCGCCAAGGTGCCGTCGATCTCGGTGCTGTGGCTGAGCATTGGCTACTGCGCGCTCTTCGCCGTCGAGCGGATGGCCATCCTGCCCCTTCTGCCGATCGCACCCTTCGTGCTGCCGGCCGCCGCCTGACAGGTACGCAGCTCTCCGCGGGGAGCCGCGCGGGCGGGCCTGTTGGCAAGGGCGACGCGCTCCCGGCGGGGAATAGCCCCTTATTCGGTTCCGCGGAACCAAAACAGGAGATGACCCACATGCGCACAGGCCCCATCGTAGCATGCGGCGTCGCGCTGCTTGCAATGGCCACGCTGAGCGACGTCGCCCCCGCGCGGGCAGAGACATTGGGCCCCAACCTGGTGGCCAATGGAGGCTTCGAGGCCGGCGAGGCGGCTCCGGAAGGTTGGCACTGGAGCTCGGCCGATCCGCAGAAGGCCACCGTCGGCCTGGATGATACCGTCGCGCGTGCAGGGGCGCGCAGCGCTCGGCTACGCAGCGAGCTGGCCTTCGCGCCCCACGTCTTCGGGGGGCTGTCGCAGGTCATCCGCGGCCTGACGCCCGACTCGGAGTACGTGATCCGGCTGTGGGTGAAGGGCAAGAGCGTGGGCATCTGCTGGTTCGGCGGGGGTCCGCAGTGGCTCTCGCGGCAGCAGCTCCCGCGCGGCGACTTCGACTGGACGGAGGTCGAGCTGCGCTGGTGGGCGCCGGAAACGCCCACCGACTATGAGCTGCGGGTCAATGTGGACAGCGAGACGGAGGCGCTGTGGGTGGATGAGGTGAGGTTCCAGGAGCTCGATCCTCTGGGGGACAGGCCCCGGGTGAGGGCTCTGGATGCTGCGGCCGCGGCGCGCCAGGGCATCCTACTGCTGGCGGCCATGCCACGGAAGCCGGAGATCGACGGGGACCTGTCGGACTGGCCCGGGGAGTCGGTCGTGACCCGTCTGCCGCAGGACGCCGGTGTCGTGATGCTGGACCGCAGGAGCGACGATGACCTGAGCGTATCGCTCCGAACGGCCGCCGATGGGCACGCCCTGTATCTTGGGATCGCGGTGAGAGACGACGTGCACTGGGCACCGCCGGAGGCGCTGGCGTGGACCAGTGACAGTGTCCAGGTGGGGTTTGACCCGCGGCACGAGAAGACCCCGGGCGGGTACGGCCCTCACGACAGCGAGTACAGCTTCACTCTGGGCAACGACCAGAGGGTTCGGGTCCAGTGCTGGCGGCCGGCGCAGGGCCTGGGCGACCGCAGCGAGGACATCGCTGTGGCCGTGAAGCGCACGGATGCCGAGACGGTCTACGAGGCGGCGGTGCCCTGGTCGGCGCTGGGGGCCGAGGTCGGGGCCGGGGGGCCGGTGCTGGGCCTCAATGTGCTGGTGAACGACAACGACGGCAGCGGCCGCCGGGGCTACATCGAGCTGACCGAGGGCATCGGCAAGGTGAAGGATCCCTCCGCCTATGTGACCGCGCTGAGCAGCGCGGCGCGGAGTCTGGCCGTCCTACCCGGCAGGCCGGTGGTCTACACCGACGATCCGGTGGACCTGAGGGTGGTGCTCACCCTCGGTGAGGCGCTGGGGAATGCGGCGGAGCTGAAGGTGAGCGCCGTGGACGCCGCCGGCGGGGCGACCGCACTGACCGCGACGACGCTGGAGGCAGGCACCCGCGGCCTGCTGCAGGCCGCCATGCGCCTGCCTGCCGGGGCCGTGCCGGTGGCGACCGCTCAGGTGCGGGCGGAGGCGATCGCCGACGGCGCGCGCATCGCCCACGGGAGCGCGCCGCTGACCGTCAGCGACATCAAGACGCGCCTGGTCCGGGAGGCCGCCGATGTGCGTGACCGCCTCGAGCAGGTCTCGGCGCTGGCCGAGGAGGCCCGGCAGAAGGGCATCGCCACGGACTACGAGACCGTGGCCATCACCGTGGCGGAGCAGTTCGTTGGCTATGCGCTGGATGACCTGCACAACGACCGTCCGGCCCGGGCGGAGCATGTGGTCACCGTGCTGCGGCAGACCCTGGATGACACCGAGGCCGGGCTGAAGGCATACCTGGAAGGCACGGCGACGCCGCTCCTGGTGCCGCGGTTCGTCACCGGTCCCGTGCAGATCAGGGAGGGGGCCTTCTGGGCCGACACGGTGGTCCCCACCACAGGGAAGCGGGAGCACCGCCCGGTGTTCTTCACCGGCTACGGGCACTTCCCGACGGTGGTGCGCGACATGGCCAAGCTGGCCAAGATGGGCTGCAACATCATCCAGATCGAGTGTGGTCCTAACTCCACCCAGCCCGAGGAGGGCGTGGTGACGGACGGGCCGGTGCGGGACTACATCGGCCGGGCGCTGTCGCTGGGCGAGGAAGAGAACGTGATGGTCTGCTTTCTGGCCTCGCCCCACTACTTCCCGGCCTGGGCGCTGGGCAAGTGGCCGGAGCTGCAGACGGGCGGCGGCGGGTTCTTTGGGGTCGCGGTGGACGCCCCGCAGGCGCGACGGATCTTCGAAACCCATCTGCAGACCTCGCTCAACGCCATCGGGGGCAGCCCGGCGCTACACAGCGTGTGCCTGAGCAATGAGCCGGTGTTCACCAACTGGCAGAACGACGTGTTCCGTCGGGCGGCCTTCAGCGATCACCTCGAGAGCAGGTTCGGCACCATCGGTAGACTGAACGCCGCCTGGGGCACAGACTACGAGAACTTCTCGGCCGTGCCGATTCTTCAGACCGAGAGCCTGCCGCGCGAGCAGGACATGACGCCCCTGCGGTACGAGACGGCGCGCTTCAACATGCTGCAGTTCTCCGACTACCATCGGTTCATGGCCGACGTAGTGCGCGCGACACGCCCCGGCACGTGGACACATGCCAAGGTCATGTGCGTACCGGCGAGCCGCCAGAATCTCGCCTGGGGCTGCGATCCGGAGCAGTTCGCCTGGATGGGAGACCTCAACGGCAATGACTGCTGGAACATGTTCCAGGGCTTCGGGGAGCAGTATGCCGCCAACTGGATGGCCCAGAACGTGTATTACGACATCCAGCGCTCCATGCGGCAGGTGCCGGTGTTCAACACGGAGGACCACATCATCCTCGACCGCGAGCAACGCCTCATCCCGCCGGTCCATACGGACTTCGCCCTGTGGCAGGGGGCGCTTCACGGCCGGGGTGCCAGCACGATCTGGGTCTGGGAGCGCACCTACGATCGTAGCCACGACTTCGAGGGCAGCATCATGCACCGCCCGGAGAACGCCATCGCGGTGGGCAAGGTAGCTCTCGACCTGCAACGCCTGGCCCCGGAGGTCGTGAAGCTGCAGCGGGCCAGGGCGCCGATTGCCCTCATCTACAGCCTCACGGCGCAGCTTTGGTCCGACGAGGCCCACGGCGCGATGATGACCGCCTACGAGGCCCTGAACGCCTGCGGCGTGCCGGTGCGCTTCATCTCGGAGCGCCAGGCGGCCGAGGGCCAGATAGACGGCTTCGCCGCCGTGATCGCGCCGGCCCTGGGGCACGCCCCCGACTCCCTGGCCCAGGCCCTGAGCAGGTACTGCGCCGCCGGAGGCAAGGTGTGGGCCGTGGGCGAGGCCCCGCTCTGCGGTCGCGATGAGTACAACAGGTCCCGCGAGCTCCGTCTTCCGGAAGACGCCGTCCGTCGCTTCTCGGGTGGTGTGAGTGCCCGTGAGCTATGGTCCTTATTCCTGGCTGAGATGCAGGCAGAGGGTATCCGCAGGTTCGCAACGCTCACGGACGCCGAGGGGCAGGCGCCCTGGGGTGTGGAGTACCGGACGGTGCGCGAGCGCGACGGCGTGCTGGTGTCTGTGGCGAACCTGTGGGGTACGCCGCAGACGGTGCGGGTCAACATCGGCGGCCGCAGGGCGAGCGCGATCCACGACCTGCGTACGGCAAGTCAGGTGTCGGGCAACCAGATCACCCTCCAGCCCCTGGAGGCGACGGTGCTGAGGGTGAGGTAGAGGCACTCGTGCGCGGCGTCCGCGCGTCGGACCGTCCCCCCCTACTCCCGTCTTTGCAGCCGTGGCGCGGAGTATAAGCGGCTCGGAGAGACGCCGCGAGGGGGAAGGGGCGAGGCGACGTTCCACGCTCAGACGGCGGTCTCTGACCCGCACAGGAATGGAGCACAGAGCAATGGGCGCAGCATGGACCATCGTTGCCGAGAAGCCCGAACTGCGGGCCGTGGTGCAGGTTAGCGGCAAGGCCGTGGGCAAGCACTTCGACCGACTCGGTGTCGTCGCCGAGGAGAAGGGAATGCGGCGCATCGAGCACTACTGCAGCCAGTCGCGCGAGGAGGCCATGGCATTCCTCTGCGGCGAGCTGGGGATCTCCGAAGACGACGTGGCCGAGATCGACATCGCGGACGAGGCGTGGTTCGATCCCGAGGAGGGCCTGCAGTACGTCAGGGCACTGCATGAGCTGACCGCCCAGGACCACTCCATGACCCGTCAGGCCCGGGAGGCGGTTATGCGCGACCTGGAGGACTACGAGACGGCTCTGGCACGGCTGGCCGAGGGTGCCTGCAGGTTCCACTTCGCGGTGGACGTGTAGCGGCCAGGCCCCCACCCACCGGCACATGTCCGCCGAAGGAGTGATCCGCAGTGGCTTTCCGCTACCCCGTGGCCGCCATCGCCTGCCTGTGTGCACTGTCGCCTGCCCTCGCCCAACGCGAGGCCTCCGTCTCGCTGGACGGCGAGTGGGAGTTCCGCTTCGCTCCCGATGACCGGGGAGCGTCTGAGCGTTGGTTTGCTCCGGACGTGACGTACGAGCGGGAGATCACCGTCCCCGGCTGCTGGGACGCCCAGGGCGTCGGTGAGCCCACCGATAAGATGTGGCACAACGCCATCGGTGTCGGCTGGTACCGGCGCGACTTCGAGCCGCCGGCCCTGTGGCAGGGGCGCCGGGTCTGGCTGGTGGTGGGCGGGGTGCACCGCTCCGCGCAGGTGTGGGTGAACGGGCAGGCGGTTGGCGAGCACGTGGGGTATCCGGTGGCGTTCCGGCTGGATATCACCGCCGCGCTCCGGCGCAACGGCCCCCAGCGCGTGGTCATCGCGGTGGACAGCCGCCGGGACGCATCGCGCGATCCTCTGATCGGTGCCTTTGACATCATCGACTACATGGACCTGACGTGGGGCGGCATCTACGAGCGTGTCTGGCTGGAGGCCACCGGCGACTGCCGGCTGCAGGACGCCTTCGCCGTTCCCGATCCGGAGCGGCGCGCCGCCACACTGCAGGCCGACATCGCGGGCGAGACTTCCGCGGCAGGCCTGCGCGTGGGCTACAGCGTGCGCTGTTGCGGCGAGGCCGACGCGCTGGCTTCGGGAGAGGTGGCCGTCGGCGGAGACGGAGTCAGCGTTCCCGTTTCTCTGCCCACGGCGCCGCTGTGGACGCCGGCGCGTCCGAACCTCCTGGTGGCGGAGCTGATCCTGCGACGCGGCGCCGAGGTACTGGATCAGACCGCGGTGCGTTTCGGCCTGCGGCGCGTGGAGTGCACGGAGGAGGGCTTCCTGCTCAATGGCGAGCGGTTCTTTTTCCGCGGCTATGGGGATGACTACACCTTCCCCCTGGAGCTGGCGGCCCCGGCCGGCGTGGACTACTGGCGGGAGTACCTGCAGCGCCGCAAGCAGTTCGGCTTCAACGGCGTGCGGCACCACTCGACGATGATGAGCGAGGCCTACCTCACCGCCGCCGACGAGGTGGGGATGCTCGTACAGCCGGAGCTGCCCATCGGGTACCAGCCCTTCTACGACAACGCCTCGCCGGAGGCCCGGAAGCTCTACGGCACGGTGTGGGCAGCCTACATCAAGCAGATGCGCAACCATCCCAGCGTGTTTGCCTGGTGCATGGGCAATGAGCTCTATGACGGCCTGCCCATCGGGCCGGAGCTGTACGCGACGGCCAAGCGCCTGGACCCGACTCGGCCGGTGATCGACACCGACGGCCTCCCCGCCGGCCGAAAGCGCGACACACTGGACTACCACCCGGTACAGTTCAACGAGTGGTCCATCCCATGGGGGGCCGGCCGGGACAAGTACGGCGTCAAGCAGACCCCTCGGCCCTGCCTCGTGCACGAGATGGGCAACCTGTCCGTGCTCCCCGACCCGGCCGGCGTGCCGCTGTACTCCGGCGCAATCCGGCCGTTCTGGCTGCAGCAGATGGCCGCTGCGGTACAACGTCTGGGTCTACAGGACCGGCTGCCGGAGATGCTGCGGGTCTCACGCAAGCTGCAGGCGAGTCTCATCAAGCTGAATATCGAGGCCGCCCGCCTCGGCCCTTCCATCGACGGCTACCACCAGTGGCTGTTCCGCGACTACTGGACCCAGAGCACGGGCTTCGTCGACCAGTTCGACCGCACCCGGGAGATCACGCCCGAGAAGGCCCTGCAGTTCAACGGTGAGGCAGCCTTGCTGTGGGACCACGACCGGGTGAGCTACCGCTGCGGCGAGGACATCTCCCTGCCCATCTACCTGTCCGACTTCCGGCCCCGCGAGGCTCCGACCCTCTCCGAGGTGACGGTATCCCTGGGGGGTACCTCTTTGGTTCTGCAGCCTTCCAAAGGCATCGGTGGCCGCGGGCTGCTCGGTCCCTGGACCGGGAGCATCCAGGCGCCGTACCTGCGGGCTCCCCAGAAGCTGCAACTGCGGGCGCAGGCCGGTGAGATCGGTAACTGCTGGGATGTGTGGGTGTTCCCGCCGGCAGAGGGACAGTCTCCCGGCGTCCTGGTGACTTCCTTGCTCTCGGAGCGTACTCTCAAGGCCCTGCGTGATGGAGCCGCCGTACTGCTCACCAGCGACGCCGGGGTGTTTCCCGCTCTCACGGCCTCCTTCAAGACCGCCTGGTGGAAAGGCGACGAGCAGCGGGACCACGTGTACGGCAACATGTTCTCGGCCCACCCGGCGCTGCGCGGCTTTCCCTCCGACGGCTATGGCGACCTGCAGGCCTACGCGCTGCTGCATAGCCGCCCGGTGGTCATGCTCGACGAGGTGCCGGGCAACCTGGAGCCCATCATCTGGTGTCTCGATGTGCCGTGGCGCATGGCCGAGAAGGCCTATCTGTTCGAGGCCAAAGTCGGCCACGGGCGGCTGCTTGTGAGCACCATGAACCTGTCGGCGAAGGCCAGGCAGGAGGACCCGGCGGCCGAGTGCATGTTCCAGAGCCTGCTTGCCTATGCGGGGAGCGACGAGTTCCGCCCAACGGGGAGGCTACCGCTTTCGTACCTGCGTCGGCAGGTGGCGCAGTTCGCGCTGCCGGACTCGGCCACATGGGTGGAGGGCTTCGGAGAGTTGGTGGACAGCACCGAGGGCGCCGCGCCGTGGCAATCGTACCGCGAGGACGATGTGGACACCCATCCGGTGCGCCAGACCGACGGCAAGCAGCGGGTGGCGTGGCAGACCGCCGCGCTGCCGGAGGAATGGCCCCACAAGACGGTCACCTTCGTCTGGGCCGGCGGCATCGGCTGGAGGTCGCAACCCGAGGGCGGGCCGCTCGTACTGTGGGTCAATGGCAAGCCGCGCCTGAGCTTTCCCTTCACCACCCAATCGACGCGGTGGTCCAGCCCGGACGACAGCACGCGACTGGACTATCTGGTCCGCCGCGCAACCAACGAGGACACCTTCGGCCTGTTCTTCCTGACCCTACCCGCAGACCAGGTCGGCCCGGGCCGCTCGTGCGAGATCGCCCTCACCGCCCCGGCGGCCGACTCGCGACGCTGGGTCAGTCTGGTACCGTACACCGATGTGGTTCGGGCGGAGCTCGTCCCGCTGCAGTAGCCCCACATCGACACGGCCGGCGGGAGACCAAGACCCATGCATGGCCGCTTCGTGCTGCCCGGTGCCACCCGGATGCCGGCGCGACAGATCGACGGGCAGTCTCCGCGCGACCTGCAAAATGCCGGGGACGACCGGGAGCGCTGCCGCGGGCAGGGCGATGACCACCCCTGCCCGTGCTGGGACGTAGCGGCGTGTGCGAGGGTCTGAGGCCTGAGGAGCCGGGCCCTATCGCGCCCATCTACACCACTTCATCTCTACCGGGAGCAAGCCATGTTGAGCCACGACTCGTCGCCGGACGCCGATGTCCGCTGCGTACTGCAGGGAGTGCCGTGGGTGGGGTTCTACAGGGGCGGGCCTCGCCCGCCGGAGGATGATCCCTTGCCCTCCTGCGTGCGCACCTTCCTCGAATGGCGGGGAGAGGACCTGGGCTTTGCGCCGACGGTGGGATGCGCAGACCCCTGGCATGATGTGCACACCTACCTGATGGCGGTCTCCGGCGCGGCGTTCCGCCTGCTGTGGAACCCAGCGAAGTGGGATGAGGGACTGGACGGCGTCCTGAACTGGTCGTCTGAGCCCCTGGAACCCTTCACCCGGGCCCTGGCCGCCGCGGGGTACGGCTGCGAGGTGCTCCTGCGGCGGGAGCAGGCGGAGACAGTCGGACTGGAACAGGAAGCCGACTTCTCGGCCGACGACTTCCGGCGGCGCATCGTGGAGAGCATTCGCGACAGGGGTCTGCCCGTGCTCGCGCTGGGTGTGGTCGGCCCGCTGGAGTGCTGCCTGATCACCGGCTACGACGACGGCGGTGACGTGCTGATCGGGTGGAGCTACTTCCAGGGCATGGAGGAGTTCGCCGCCGGGCTTGGGTTCGAGCCCCCGGCCGCGGAGGGGGAGCCCGGCTACTTCCGCAAGCGCGACTGGTTCTCCGACACCTATGGGCTCATCCTCATCGGCGACAGGCAGGAGCGCCGCCCGGAGCGCGAGCTGCTGTGCGAGACGCTGCGCTACGCCCTGCGGATGATGCTAACGCCGGTGGTCCGCGACCTGCACGCGGGACAGGCGGCCTACACCACGTGGGCCGATGAGTTGCTGAAGGATGAGCGCTTCCCCGCCAATGACCCGGAGACGCTGAGCAACCGGCATCTCGTACAGGCCAACGTGACGGGGTCGCTGGCCGAGGCGCGCGCCTGGGGCTCGTGGTACCTGCGCAACATGGCCAAGCGCGAGCCTCGCGCGGCCAACGAGCTTTGCGATGCCGCCCGGTGCTTCGACGACGAGCACGACCTGGTCTGGGCCGTCTGGCAGTTCACCGGCGGGCTGGGGCACTCCGACGAGCAGTCCCGCCGGTTGGCCGACGCCGGCACCCGGGGCCGCATCGTGCCGCTGATCCGCCTCTGCCGCGAGCGGGATGCCCAGGCGGCCGAGCACATGGAGAAGGCCCTATCGATCCTCCAGGGCGAAGCCGCCCAGCCGGTGCCACCTAGCGGCGCCGTGCTCCAGGACGTCCCGAAGGTCGGCTACGGCGTGCACCTGTGTCCGTTTCCCGGATCGCTGCACGCCGCGATGCAGTACATCGGCGATCCGTGCGAGTACGACTTCCTGATGGGGGTGACCGGGGCCGCCTTCCGCAGACTGTGGAACCGCGACGACGGCGGCAACGTGGACCTGATGTACCTTCAGCCCGAGCCCGGTCGGCGGGCCTTCGAGGCGCTGAACTACTGCCATCGCGTGATCGGCCATGAAGACAGGGCCGTCATGCTACGCGCGGTCAAGGCGAGCATCGCCCGGGCCCGGCCGGTGCTGGCCTTCGGCATCATCGGGCCTCCGGAGTGCGGCCTCGTCACCGGCTACGAGCAGGACGGCGAGGTGCTGCGGGGCTACAGCTACTTCCAGGATTCCGCCGTGACCGGATACTACACCAAGGCGCGGTGGTACGAGGAGGCCAACTGGGCCGGAGAGGCCGGCATGATCGTGGTCGGTGACAAGAGGCGCTGGCCCGGCCCGTCGCGGCGCGAGGTACTGCGGTCATCACTGAGGTGGGCCGTCGACCTGGCCCGCACCGAGAGGCGACACGGCCTCCCGGAGCACGTGTCCGGCCTGGCCGCCTACGAGGCCTGGGCGGCAGGGCTTGAGGTCGATGCCGACTACCCGGCGGACGATGCCGAGACCATGGGCACGCGGGTGATGGTCCACGGAGACCAGTGCGTGATGCTCTGCGAGCGCCGCTCGGCGGCGGGCTACCTGCGCCAGATGGCGGACGCGGCGCCGGAGGCGGTCGCCAGTCTGCAGGCGGCCGCCGACCTGTACGAAGAGGTGGCGGCCCTGGAGTCGGAGGTGTGGTTGTGGGGCTGCGAGATGGGGCCTGAGGCCGCCAAGGGCCTCAGCGATCCGCAGGCCCGCCGCGGCATCGCCTGTGCCATCCGCCGGGCGGGCGAGAAGGAAGCCGAGGCCGTTGCCCACCTGGAGGCGGCGCTGGCGGCGATGGCGGCTGCGGAGGGCCCGTAGGCCGCTCGGAACGACGCCGGCGCCCTGTGGCCTTGCCGGGGCAAGCGTCATGTTGAGCGTCCGGATGCCGCGACGCCGCGGACGACGAGCAGACGCGGGCCATCGAGGGTCTCCTGTGGATGATCCGCGATACTACGTCGCTGCGTGTCATCCGAAGCCGGGTGGGTGGCATGACGCCGGAGCACGCGAACGCTCAAAGCTCCAGCAGACACCGACGCCCTGCTGCTCGCTGCGCGCGGGCTCCGTGGGCCGTCGCGGGCCCGCTGAGCAGAGCGGGAACGCACCTTTGGCGGCTGTTCACGCGATCGGGGGGAGCCCATGACTCACATCGAGACCTCGCGACTGACCATCCGCAACTTCGAGCCCGACGACTGGCGCGGCCTGCAGGCGCTGGCGGTGCAGCAGCAGACCTCGGAGTACGGCGCCTACGACCACCGGTGGCCCACCTCCGAGGAGGAACTGCGCGGGGTGGCCGCCTGGTTCTCCGAAGGCGACGGCTTCCTGGCGGTGTGCCTGAGAGACGCCGGTGCCTTCATCGGCCTGATCGCCATCAACAGGAAGGGCGGCGAGGACGCCGCCGAGTACGGCCTGGGCTACCGCTTCGATGAGCGCTACCACGGGAAGGGCTACGCCACCGAGGCCTGTCGGGCGGCGCTCAACCACGTCTTCGGCGAGCTTGGCGCGGCCCTGGTGAGCACCGGCACCGCGGCCGCGAACGAGGCCTCCTGCCGGCTCCTGCGCAGACTCGGCCTGAGGAAGACCGGCGAGAGCGTGGGATCGTTCGTCAAGGATGCCGACGGCAGACCCATCGAGTTCGTCGGGTACACCTTCTGCATCACGCGGGAGGAGTGGCTTGCGGGGCAGGGCCCCGGGGCATCGCCGCCGAGTGCGAGCGGCCCAAGGATGTGAGCTGAGCCGGCGGTGCGGCTGACGGCTGAGACGGGTCCGCGCGGCGCAGTACGGTGACCCAGGCGTCGGCGGAGGCGAGTGGGGCGCAGACCTGCGGTGCTACTGAAACGGCCGCACACAGGCCGGCCCATGGTGACGTACCGTCTCCCAGAGGGAATCGGCACGGCGACCATCGCCGGGTCCTGCGTGTGCTCCACACCGCTGCCGGGTATACTTCTACCCGCAGGACACACCTCGACGCTCTCGGGGGGGTGGAGAGCAGTCGCAGACGCAGGAGGCGAAATGATGGGACGCATTCGAAGACTACCGCTTGTGGCCGTGGCAGCCTGTGCCGGGCTCGTGATGGGAGCACTGCTGTTCGTCGGAGGGTGCGGGGGAGGTGGCGCCGACGGGACGGAGACGGGCACGGTCCGTGTTGCGCTGACGGACGCCTGGGGGCCGTATGAGAACGTAGTCCTGGCCATCCGCGAGATACGCCTGGTTCCCCAGGGCCGAGAGAATGCCGCCACGAGTGGTGATATGCCGCTTGTAGTCAGCTTCACCCCGGCCGTGCAGTACGATGTGGCCGATCTGGCCTTCGCACAGCAGCTCCTGGGGCAGGCCGTGGTACCCGCCGGCGAACACAATCAGCTCCGGCTGGTCCTCGCGCCCAACCCGGCCACCGGTGAGCCACTCAACTACATCACCCTCACCAGCGACCCGCTCACCAAGATCCCTCTGAACACCCCCAGCGCCCATACGTCCGGCCTCAAGGTCGTCGGCCGCTACACGGTCGAGCCCGGGGTGGTCAACGTGATCGCTCTGGACTTCGACCCCGGCCGGGCCATCGTGCAGGCCGGCAGCAGCGGCATCTACAACCTCAAGCCGACAGGAATCCGCATCGTGGAACTGGACAGCGTGCTGCCCACCTATGCCTCCATCAGTGGGAACGTGCTGCCTGCCGCCGTCTGGCCCACTGCCGTCATCCGCGTGATCCCGCAGGGCGGGACCGAGGCCATCGCGGCCGGGAGCGTCAACCCCGATGACGGGAGCTTCCGGGCCTTCGTCCCTGCCGGCAGCTATGCACTCCGCATCACGGCTACCGGGTATGAGGCGTACGACAGCCGTCTCATCGTGCCGCCGGTGTACTACGACGCGGTTGTGGGCGCCGATACGCCCGTCGGTGACATCGCGCTAACCCCATAGGGCGTCACTATGGGCGAGAGCGGGGCAGGTCGCGGTCGAGCGGTCACTGGCTGCGGGGGACCTCTGGCACCATCCAGCCCCTGCCGTCGGTCCACTCGCGGCCCTTGTGCACGAGCTTGGGGCCCGGGCCGGCGCCGGCCCACAGCGTCCGATCCTCCCGCGCCTGCCCTCGTACGGGACAAGGCCCGCCACCGGTGGGGAGAGCAAAGGTTGGTGGAAGCTCTCCCCAAACACCATCTGCGTGCAGATGCCCCCGTACTGCTCGTGGTGGACGTCCTCGGTACGCGCACCGGTCATCTACGGGCTCACCCGGGCGATGTCGTCGTCGGGGTACACCTCGATGCGCGTCCGAGCCGCAGTGCTACGGCCTCTACCGGACCTGCTTGAACTCCACGATCAGGGCCGCCGGGCGGGCAGGCGCCGTCAGCTCCAGGCCGTCATCCATCAGGGTCCTGCCGCTGATGGTCCGCGTCTCGTTGCTGTCGAGGTCTACCACGGCGTACCTCGGTTCGGGCCGCAGGTCCCGCAGCCTCAGCCGGATGCGCTCCTGCGCACAATCGGCGCGGCGGAAGGCCTGCACGACTCCGTCGCCCTGTTCGGGCCGCGAGAACTGCCACGCCATCCAGGCGTCGCTCTCCAGGCTGTACGGGGTGAGGGGCCAAAAGTCGCCCATCATGTACTGCTGCACGCGTTTGCACTCGGCGACCATGCGGTGCAGGAGCGCGTAGTCCAGGCTCTCGTCGCGCGTGTCCCAGCCGATGCGGGAGGCCGGGAAGATGCAGCTTCGGAACCAGTAGGGGTCGGAGGCCGACATCCCCGAGCCGAAGTACGGCATCCAGGCGGCCAGGCCCATCGTCTGCGCCTGCTGCGAACTGGTGTCGTTCCAGTAGTCCGAGCGCAGTAGGGGCACGGAGCGGCGCAGGGTCTCCAGGTCGTTGCGCCGCCCGCCGCTGGCGCAGGTGTCGATGAACAGGCCGGGATGCCGGCGCAGGATCTCGTCCCACAGGGCCAGGTACCCCGCGACGTGCTTCATCTCCGTGATGCCGCGGCGGTCCGGTGGGTCGTTGGCACGCCAGTAGCCCAGCGGGTCCATGTTGAAGTCCTGCCGGTACACATCGATCTGCTGGCTCGTGAGGATACCGTCGATCCGCTCGACGGCCCACCTCCAGACTTCGGGGTCACCGAGGTTCAGCAGCCCCCCGCCCTTGCCACCCAGTACCCACTCCGGGTGGTTCTCCGCAAGCCACGACCCGGCCGTGACACGCTCCGGCTCGAACCAGACCACGAACTTCATGCCGTAAGAGTGCACCCGGTCGGCCACCTCCCGCAATCCCCGCGGGAAGCGCTCGCTGTCGATCTCCCACGTGCCGGTGTTTGCCCACTCCCCGCGGCCGGGGTACCAGCCGGCATCGATGAACCAGTATTCCAACGGGATGCTCTCCCGCCGGAAGCCCTCGATCACCGCGAGCTCCTCCTCCGCCCGGGGCTGCAGGTTGCCGAAGCACCCCCCGTAGTGCGTCGGCACCGGCTGTCCGTCGATACGCGGGAGGTTGTGCCGCACCATCCACCTGCGCCACAGATTCTGGGCCCGCAGACGGTCGTCACCCTCCCACAGCAGCAGCGCCACCAGGGGACTGCGAACCTCCTCGCCCGGATGTAGGCGGAAATGGGTCAGCTCCTGGCCGGCGGTGACGCGGGCCGTCGTTAGGCCCTCGGCGGAGAAGCGTGCGGCCCACTGCCCGGGCCAGCCGAGAGCCACGATGACGCCCTCGCCCGGCCATTGCAGGTTGAAGTAACACAGATCGCTGTTGGTGGGACGGCCACCTGCGGCGCGGATGGTCTTGCTCTCACCCCGCCCCAGAGGCGTTTCCAGGGGCTCGAAGTCGTTGGCCTGACAGGGGCTGCCCACGTTGTGGTGAAGCAAGAAGTCGCCGGTGCCGCTCTTGCGAAACTGGGTGTCCAGAGCCAGCACGTCCTCGATGATAGGCGTGTCTTGCTCGCCCGTGTTGCGGAAGTGCAACGTCCATTCCACCACCGGGAGGTCAGAGTAACGCACACTCACGCAGCGCACCTGCAGGCCGCCTGCAGGGTCGGTGTAGGTCTGTGTGCATTGGGTGCGCCCTGCGTTGAGCTGCTCCACGGTCTCGGAGAAGTCCCACGTGGGCAGCAGTTCATCGGAGGAGCGCCCGTCGTAGAGGAAGGAGAAGGGAGGGGTGTGGGCCCGGCGCGGGCGGGGCGCAGGCTCGCGCACCGGGAGATCGCACAGGCGCAGCTCGGTCCCATCGGTGAGAATCACCTTTGCTTCGGCCCAGTCCGCGTGGTCGCAGGCGATGCCGTCGCCGGCGTCGCCAACGTGGAGCGTGTAGCTCGTGGCCCCGCCCAGGTCCACGGAGACCGGCACACCGGGCTCGCCACAGCGCATCACCTGGCTGCGGAACGCCTCCTGCCCTGCGACTTCCACGGAGAGGACGATGCTTCCCCCGCCGGCGTTGGTGTCCAGGCCGGCCGTGGCGCTGAACGTGCGGCCCGGTCCGGGCAGACGAACCTCCACCTGACTGACCGCGTGGCACAGCAGGCCGTGGGAGAAGGTATCGTCGGCGATCTGCAGCGGCCGGCCGTCGGGTCGGCCGTTGATGAGGATGGCGTCGTGATTGGCGATGACCACGAGTCCGGGGGCCGCGGAGGCAGCGGGCGGTTCGGGCGACACCGCCGGGGCGCGGCGCAGGTGTGCTTCAGCCCAGCGCCGCGCCAGGGTCAGCTCCCGAGCCGTCGGGGCGGCGGCGTGTGCGGCCAGACAGGACGCCAGGATAGTTGACACAACCACGAGCAGGGGTACCGCATGGTCGGACAAGGCACCCACTCCTTCCATCGGTGAGCCGGGCATTGGCTTGCCTCCACTTCGCCATCGGCGCGCGGTGTCCTGCGCCGGCGGGTTTGCCCCCGGCGCGGGGGGCGGCACAGCGCGTGGAGGTCCTAGACGGCCCCGCAGCGAACGCGCCGATGGCGCAATCACTGTGGTCTTCGCCCAAAGGAGCGGGCCCCATGTTCATCGACATCCACTGCCACGCCTACCGCATACAGCCGCCGATGTACTCCTTCTCCACGCCGGAGCAGGTGCTGGAGCGCTTCGACACCATCGGGATCGAGAAGGCGGCGCTCTTGCCCATCGTCAGCCCCGAGATCTACCTGCCCCAGGCCAATGAGGACATCCTGGAGATGGTACAGCAGTACCCGGACCGGTTCTTTGCCTTCTGCAATATCGACCCGCGAGCGATCTCCAACTCGCCCCACGCCCCCCTGGGCCAGCTTCTGCAGCACTACAAGGATCAGGGCTGCCGCGGTCTGGGGGAGGTGATGCCGAATCTGGCCGTGATGGACCCGATGGTGCAGAACCTGTTCAAGTGCGCCGAGGAGGTGGGGCTGCCGGTGACCTGGGACGGCTCGGACCAACTGACCGGCGATTTCGGCCTCTACGATGACCCCGGCCTGCCCCAACTGGAGCACACGCTCCAGCGGTACCCGGCCCTCATCATGCTCGGGCATGGGCCGGTGTTCTGGTCCGAGATCGCGCGACTGCAGACGCCCGGAGAGCGCAGCTACATCTTCCGGCGCGACGCCGGTCAGGTGGGCCGCCTGCCTATCGGGCCTGTCGAGGAGGAGGGCGTCGTGCCCAAGCTCCTGCGCATTTACCCCAACCTCTACGGCGACCTGTCGGACTTCACGGCCTACACGGCTCTGGCCCGCGATCCGGAGTACGGGCCGAGGTTCCTCACCGAGTTCCAGGACCGGATGCTGTTCGGTACCGACCTGTGCTTCCCGGACATGCGCATCGACCTGATAGACCTGCTGAAGGACTGGCGGGACACAGGCAAGATCAGCGAGGAGGTCTTCCAGAAGGTTGCAAGGGAGAACGCGATCAAGCTGTTTGGGCTGGAGTAGGCTGGCGGCCCGGACGGCGACGACAGATAGCAGGATGGCCGGGATGGCCAGGATAACTGCGGATAACGGCGGATGACGACACCGGCCGACGGCAACGCAATGGGTAGCGCTGGTGCCCGTGCCCTTGGCCCCACAGCCCCGCAGGAGCGACACAGAGGTAGCCCCGTGCGTGAGCACGGGGATCTGCGGACCTCCTCCCTCCTCCTTGTCGTCGGTGCGATCCGCGAGGATCGCGCCGACGTGGGCCTGCTCGTCTCTGAGGAATGCGCTTCGCGGCGGCTGTCTCGCTGGCGTCCCGCCCCATGGGCCAATTGTGCAAGGGGCTCTTGCACAGACGTCTGGTGTCGCCGCGACTCCGGGCGCACGCGGCACGCGCCGGCCACTCCCGGCGGCCACCATGAAGCGCCGATTGTGCAACAGGCTGCTGCACAATGGGCGCGTCGCTCCGGCTCGGGTTCGCCTGAGTACCAGCTCAGTCTACACGGGGAGGATGGCTGTGACCAGCGACCTGACAGGATCGGACGGCTATGCGGACCTGCTGCGAGACGTCAAGGAACGCGTTCGCTCGGCTCAGAGGCGCGCCGCTGCTGCGGTCAACTCCCAGCTCGTGCTCCTCTACTGGTCCATCGGGCGCCTGATCCTGGCGCGCCAGGATCGGCAAGGCTGGGGTGCCAAGGTCATCGAGCGGCTCTCGGAGGACCTCCGTCGCGAGTTCCCTGACATGAAGGGGCTCTCCGCGCGAAACCTCAGGTACATGCGGGCGTTTGCTGAGGCTTGGCCTGACGAGGCAATTGTGCAACAGGTTGTTGCACAATTGCCGTGGGGTCACAATGTGCGGCTGCTCGACTACGCGAACACCCCCTCTGAGCGTGAGTGGTACGCGCGGGCCGCCATCGAGAACGGGTGGTCGCGCAACGTTCTCGTTCACCAGATCGAGAGCGGGCTCTACGCTCGTCAGGGCAAGGCTGTCACGAACTTCCGCCGAGCACTTCCGGCGCCCGAGTCGGACCTCGCCGCCCAGATGCTCAAGGACCCGTACAACTTCGACTTCCTGACCCTCGCTGATGATGCCCGCGAGCGCGATCTGCAGCGAGGGCTGCTGCAGCACCTCCGCGACTTCCTGCTTGAACTCGGCGTAGGGTTCGCCTTCGTCGGCAGTCAGGTGCACATTGAGGTCGGCGGCGAGGACTACTATCTCGACCTGCTATTCTGCCATCTACGGCTCCGGCGCTTTGTGGTCGTCGAGCTCAAGCTCGGGAGCTTCCAGCCGGAGTTCATAGGCAAGCTGAACTTTTGCCTGTCGGCTGCCGATGACATCCTGCGGCACCCGGATGACGGCCCCTCCATCGGGATACTGCTGTGCCGAACTCAGAACCGCGTGGTCGCCGAGTACGCGATGCGCGACCTTCAGAAGCCTCTGGGCGTGGCAACGTACCAGCTCCGCGACGCTCTCCCCGACAGTGTCCAAGCCAGCCTTCCCAGCATTGAGGAGCTCGAGGCGGAACTCCAGGCCCGTCACGACGACGGCGCCACCCCTTAGCGCCGACGCCTCCGCCGTCTATACGCTACCATCCGCCGTACCCCGAGCGGGTGCGCGATCCTGCACACGGAGGCGAGGCGCTATGACCGACCTGCACAGAGCTGCTGCCGAGAACGGTATCGCCGCAATCCGTGAGCTGATCGCGGGTGGTGCGGACGTCAACGAGGCCGATGACTACGGACTGACGCCACTGTTCCATGCCGCCCACGGGGCACACCCCGAGGCCGTGAGGGTGCTCCTGGAGCTGGGGGCCGAGGTGGCGCGCTGGGATGCCGGTGGTGAGGCGCTGATGCACTGGGCGGTCGAGGACGGGAGCCCGGAGACGCTGCAGATTCTGCTGGATGCCGGCGCCGATCCGAACCAGCGCGCCGCCCGAGGCTGGACGGGACTGCACGAGGCCGGACTGCTCAATCGCCCCGAGATGGCCCGGGTCCTGCTGGAGGCGGGAGCAGACCCCAACGTGCGCGAGACCGACTATGGCACGACGCCGCTGCTGTTGGCGGCGCGGTATGTCGACTGGGACGACGACAACGGGGAGCGGGCGGCGGAGTTGGTGCGCCTCCTCGTCGAGCACGGGGCGGACGTGACCGTCTCCGATCCCGAGGGCGAGACCCCTCTGGACGCGGTCGCCTCGGCCGGCAGCCGGGAACTGGCCGAGCTGCTACTGGCGCGCGGAGCCACGCACACGCTGCATACGGCAGCTCGGCTGGACGAGGCCGAGACGGTCACTCGCCTGCTCGACGAGGGCGCAGACCCCAACGAGCGAGACTGGTACGGCAGCACCCCGCTACACGTCGGTGCCGACACCCTCGAGGTCGTCAGGGAGTTGCTGCGCCACGGGGCCGACGCCACCGCGCGGGACAGCTACAACGGCACGCCCCTGCACCGTTGGGCCTGGGGCGCGGAGAGCGACACCGCGCCTGTCGCCGAGGCGCTGCTGGCCGCCGGGGCGCAGCTCGAGGCCGTCAACGACGACGGCCAGACCCCGCTGCTGTACGCGATCGACTCCGGGTCGGCCGAGGCCGTAGAGGTGCTGTTGCGCCTCGGGGCCGATCCCCTGGCCCGCAACGCTGACGGCCTGACCGCCGCGGAGCTTGCACGGGCTGAGGGCTACGAGGAGATCGCGCGGATCATCGAGGGGTGGCACCGAACGGAGTAGCGCGGCAAACGAGGGTGGGCTACCGCGCCTGAAGCCCGCAGCCCACCACCTGCGCCACCCTCCGGCACTCCTCCATGAACCCGCCGAAGGAGTTGTCCTCGCGCTCCCACACGGTCAGGTCCGCCGCGGCGACGAAGTCGGCGATCTCGGCTTCGCGCTTCTCGACACCTGTGACGCCGAACGCGCGCTCCGTGAGGGGCTTGGGGTCGTTGGGCCTGGGCCTGCAGGCCTCACGGGTGGCCCTCTCGAAGTGATTGGCATCGGCGATGAGCCACATGTTGATGTTGGGCTGCGGGGCGCCGAAGGCGACGATGGGCCGGTACTCCTCCGGCGTCCAGTCCCTCTCCTGGTCGCGCCGCTTGTGCCACGCCAGCTCGTTGGCGTCGTTGAGGTCCACGATCGCCTCCACGCCCTTGGCCCTCAGCTCCAGGCAGGCCTTGGGCAACTCGCGCCTCCTACCGACGCCCTTCAGGCCCCCCCGGAAGTGCCCTTCCACCAGCTCGGCCCCGGGGCACAGTTGCCTCTGCAGCCCGACCACGACCGCCCTGTCCGTGGAACCCTCGACGAGGTAACCGATCTTCATTGCAGTAGCTCCCGGTAGTACAGCTCGCCGAGTGAGAACGATTCCAGCAAGCCGTCCAGCTTGTCTGCGTCTGGTGCGGCGACGGTGGTCCCGTCACGCAGGGAATGCTCGCCGCGGCTCACAAGCCTCACCTGTTCGCGATGGTCCTCGAACAAGTCGATGAGGTACGGGTTGTGGGTGGTGAGGATGACCTGTTGCGTCTTCCCGGCCTCCTGCAGCACCTCCATGAACCGGCGCAGGTGGCCGACGTAGAGCCCGCGCTCGGGCTCCTCGTAGGCCACCAATGCGGGCGGGACCGTGTCGCGAGCAGTTCGCAGTGATCCCTGGAGTGCCACGTAGCACAGAGCCAGGTAGTTGAGGGTGCCGTCAGACAGGCTCTCAGGGTTGTACCTGTTGCCCTCAGTGTCCTCCACCTCCATGTAGACCTCCTCCGGCCTGGGGCGGATGAAGTTGAGCGTCTCGATGGAGGGCTCGATCTCTTTGACCAACGAGACCAGGCGATTGAACGCGCGGGTATCCTCGCTCTTGAGCGTGAAGAGCACAGACGCGACGTTGCTGGCGTCATCAGCCAGGAACGTGTCCCAGTCCGCTCGGCGAGAGGTGCGCATGATTTCGGCGGAGATGGTGTAGTACCGCCATGAGCGCAGGTACTGCCGGAATGCATTCGCTCGCGGGTTGTCCGCAAGATCAAGCAACCTGGCTATCATTGCCTGGCGCGGCGGAGCGGTAGTCTCGACCCGTGGCTCGCGTACGCCCGCCTGCGGACGCGTCTCGTGCAGCAGCCTGACCTCAGCGCCCTCGCGTTCCATCAAGCGCCACTCCTCCCCATCAACTGTAACGCTGAGGTGCTCGCTGACCACGTTGAGCACGTGGCCGGGACTCGGGCCGAGGTCTGTACACGAGATGACCAACTCGTACCGGTAATCGAGTTCCTCATCGCCCCATGGGGCGCTGGCCTCGATCCGCAGTGTCACCGGCTCGCCTGGCAGGTAGCGGGTCACGACCTCCAGAGGCGGCAAGCCCAGCATCCTCGCTGCGTTGTCCAGTGAATCAGCTTGGGCAGCGGCCCCCATGAACTCCAAGGCCTGGCAGATGTTGGTCTTGCCCGAGTTGTTCTTCCCAATGAGCAGCGTCACCGGCTCGAAGGACACCTCGGTGGCGACGCAGGTTCGGAAGTTGGTCAGCTTCAGTGTCCTCAGCATCGTCGCGCCCCTTCGCTCGGCACTCGTTCCCAGTATCGCATAGCCCAGATCACAGGCACAAGACGTGCACGTTCGACGGCCAAACCACATCCCAGCAGATTGGGAGCCGGCGTGAGCCCAATGGCAACGTATTGCGGCGGGCTACGGCCCGCCGAGTCGGGCTGGAAAGCCCGATCCCGCCCTGCGGGACGCCTGCGGACGGCTTCTGCGTCACACCCCCTCCCCTCACCTCAACTCCACCTGCCCCAACCGGTACCTCATCCGCCCATCGTCCCCCTCCAGCGGCAGGGCAATCCTCGGCGTCCCCGTGGCATCGCCCACCGAAACCAGCAGCTCGTACTGCCCCGTCGGCAGTCCGGGCGGCAGCAGAAAGCTGCGTTCGCGTACGCTCTGCGGCGCCTCACCCGGAGGACCGACCTGAAGGTCGCGCATGTCGAAGCCCTCGTCCACCAGCGCCGCCATGAGGTTGCCCGCCTCGTCAAACAGCCACCACGTAGGATGGCCCCCGGGGTAGCACGGGGCCACACCCGCGTTCGCCCAGGTGGCGACGATGGTCAGCGGTCCCTCACAGGAGGCGGTCTGCGGCCAGGAGACCTCCCGGAGGTTCAGTCGGTAGCCCATGCGGAGGTTCATCCGGCGGATCAGCTCGCGGTTCTCTTCCAGGAACTCCACGGGATGGGCGTGGATCGAGACATAGCTGCCGTGGTACTCCTCCACCGCCCGCAGGTACTCCGAGCCATCGCCCCAGGCGTCGATCCGCTTGGCATATCCGTAGTGCCCCGACTCGAGGATCACCGGCAGGGTGGGCCAGAAGGGCTGCGCCATCGCGGCACTGAGAAGCGCTCGCGGGGCCGCCTGCACCAGGATGCTGTCATCCCGCAGGGTCAGGCCCTGAGAGCGGGCGTAGTCGATGATCGCCGTGTCCCGCTGGCGGCCACCGCCGATGGCGATCTTGCCCTCGGCATCCAGATGGCAGTAGGGCCGGACGTTCCCCGGATTGTCGGTGCGGATGTCCCAGATGAGGTGCAGGGTCACCTCGTCATCGGCCTGACCGGCTTTGGCCGACGTGATCTCGAAGTCCCCACCCGGCCTGGATTGGCGAAGCTGCGGGGTGAAGCTCGCCTCGCCGTCGGCCGCGATGCTCACCTCCCCGATGGGCACTCTCCGGTCCGGGTCGCCGTTGGAGGGCAACAGGCGCGCATCGGGGCGGGTCTTGTCCTCCGGGATCCACAGACCCGCGAAGACCGGGTACGACCGCCCCCGGGCCTCGTCCGGGATACGGAAGGCCACCGGGATGCGCGCGGTGCCGACTGTGGTGAGGTCGCCGTCGGCGAACGATGAGGCGAAGTCGTCGCCCACCGCCAGCAGCGTGTTCGGCAGGTACTTGCGGTGCAGGTCGATGTGCCGTTTGGCCGTGGCCAACGTGTAGTTCCGGGCGATGGGGTGGCCCTCGCCCCAGATGCCCAGGGTGCCGATGTCGACGAAGGCCACACCGGGATCCCCGTCGTAGCGGGCGCCGAAGGCGCGCAGGAAGGCGTCGAGCTTGTCCAGGTAGACCGGATCGTCGTAGTCCGGCTCCCAGCAGTTGCCGATGTCGTAGCCTTTCGCCCCGGCGTCCCGCACCCACTTCGGGGTGGCGTAGGGCTGCGCGTCGCTGCCCTCGTAGCAGGTGATGCGGAAGGCGATCTTCTTGCCCGCACCGATGTATCTCTGGGCCGGGGTATCCACCACCGACCAGTTGAACTTGCCCTCCTCGGGCTCCAGGTACGACCAGGCCAGGCGCAGGTATACCACCGTGAGGCCGGGGAACTCGGACCCGTCATACGCCGGCCCCAGTGGCGCACCGTAGCCGGCGATGGAGTTGTCGTAGTGGTGGAAGACCCAGCCCATGGCGGGGTTATGGAGGGCCGCGCCGGTATCCACGGGGTGCACCGTAACGAGGTCCTGGGCAGTGGCGCCGGTGAGCGACAGCAGCACGCAGGCCACCAGCGCGGCCGCCGGTTGGGATGACGTGTCCATTGGTAGCATGGGAGTCCCCCTGCGAGGGAAGTGAGCAAAGTGGCGAATCGGGCACCGCGGTAACGCGGGCACGGACACCGGACCGCCCCGGTGGTTCGTCGCGCCCGCCTCTTCCCAGAAGTTCGAGGCGACGCCGGTGCGGTTGGCCGTACCCGGCGCCTACTCTTCTTCGACCCCGAACCTCAGTCCCCGGATCTCCTGATCCACCGTGGCGTTGTACGGGTCATCGCTGCCGCGATGGGCGGCGACGAACACGCGGCCGTCCGGCAGTTGCACCGCCGAGGGATAGTACTCCGTCCCGAAGCCCAGGTCGGTCCAGGTCTTCCCTGCGTCCGCGGTCCACGAGATGCCGGTGGAGGCCACGTGCAGCACCACTCCGGAGGGCTGTCCGTCGAGGCCACGGAGGGCGAGCAGCTCCGGCATGCCGCTGTGTGGGAACGGGGCCTTGCCGAAGCTCTCCACCTCGTAGCCCTCGCCCGCCGGCCGCAGGACGGTCTGCCAACGGTCGGGGACGTTGGTGCGGGTCACCAGAAGCAGGCGTCCGTCGGGCAACTGCGCAACGTCGCTCTCCTCCGTCAGCCCGACACCGCTCTCCTTGGTGAGCACGTCGATGGGCGCGCTCCACGTCCTGCCACCGTCGTTGGACAGCCAGATGGCGGCACGAATGTGCGAGAGGCCCGCGCGGAAGCCCGGCACCTCCGCGGACAGCGGGATGTACCCGCCGGCGATGATGACCCTCCCATCCTCAAGCACCCGGCTCCGCTTGGGCAAGGCGATGGCATCTCGTGTGTCCGTGAGCACAATGGGCTCACCCCAGGTCTGCCCGCCGTCCTCGGAGCGCTGCACGTAACCGGTCCGCGGCACATCGTAAAAGGGCAGGTACATGCCCCAGGCGGTGCGCAGCACCGTGCCGTCGGGGAGACAGGCATACCCCTGGTAGGCACCGTTCATCGGCGTATGGAACGGCTCGGAGGCGAAGGGCTGCCAGGTGGTGCCACCGTCCCCCGACTGCACCGTGATGACCTCCTGGATCGTGCCGGTCATGTCGTACTCCGGTCGTCCGGGGGGCGGCCAGCCCAGAGCCTCCAGCACGGCCTTCGTCCCCTGCGGCCGGCCCGACGTCGGGCCCGTCGCCTGGTGGAAGGCCACGCGCAGCATGCCCTCAGGCGAGAGCCACGAGGAGACCCAGCAGGTGTAGCCGGGCGTCTGAGGGGAGTGGTAGATGGTGAAGCGTTCAGAGTCGACGGCTGACAGCCCCATGGGTGCGCCCCCTGCAATAGTAGTGAGCACAAGAAGACCTGCGGCGATGGCCGCACTGAGGGCCCCGTGCTGTACGCGGTTCATCTCGCACCTCGCTTGCGGCTCTTGGCCAAGTAGTCCCTACAGCCGCTCGTAGATCACGATCGCGGCCCCAGGCTTGCCCGGTACACTCACATCAAGACCTTCCACCATCAACACGCTCCCCGTGAGGTCCCGCGGTTGTGCGCCATCAAGGTCTTTGACTTGATACGTGGCCGCCGGGTCGAGCCCGCGTAGCTTGAGGCGGATGATCTCCTCCGCACAGTCGGCACGCCGGAAGGCCTGCACGACTCCTCTCCCCTCTTCCGGCCCGTCGAACTGCCACGCGATCCATGCGGTGCTCTCGAGGCTGTACGGGGTGAGGGGCCAGAAGTCACCCCAGTAGTGCGGCACCACCTGACGCCATTCGGCCAGGCGCTGCGGAAGCCGGGCCAGGTGGCCCGGAATGTCGGACTGGAAGGAGACGCCAAACACCTGTGCCATCCGGCTGCGACACAGATACGGATCGTCGCTGCGCCCCCAGGTGGCGGCGAAGTACGGGAGCCACAGCGAGATGCCGTAGGTCTCGCCCTGCACCCCCGCAGGGTCATCGGCGTAGTCGCTCTTGGTGTACGGTACGCCCCGGCGCATGGTCTCCAGATCATTGCGGCGGCCCCCGCCGGCGCAGTTGTCGTACAGCAGGCCGGAATGACGCCGCAAGAGCTCGTCCCAGTAGGCCAGCAGCCCAGTCACATACCGGTTCTCGGTCATCCCCTGACGGTCGGGGGTGTCATGGGCCGTCCAATAGGGCAGTGGATCGGTGTTGAGGTCCTGGCGATAGATGTCAATCCCCCACTGGGCGATCAGGCGGCTCACGTGCTCGACCACCCAGTCCCGGGCCTCCGGATTCCCCAGGTCCAGGAGCGCGTCGTGACCAACGACCCGCTCCCAGGCGTCCGGGTCTTCCGGGTCGCCGGGCCGCGTCAGCAGCCACTGTGGATGCTCGGTTGCCAGCCACGTGCCGGGCCGCACCCGCTCGGGCTCGAACCACAGGATGCTGCGCATGCCGTGGGCATGCAGATAGTCCATCACGGGGCGCAGGCCGTTGGGGAAGCGGGCGGGGTCGGCCTCCCAGGTGCCGGTGCAGGTCCAGTCGCCGTCGCATGGGTACCAGCCGGCATCCATCCACCAGAAGTCGGGCTGCCAGCCGTGGGCCACGTAGGCGTCCACGAAGCGCTTGATCTTCTCCTCGGTGGCGAAGACCATCATCTGCGTCTCCGCCTCATTGGAGCCACACCACTGGGTGGGTGGCAGGGCTCCGCCGGGACGCGGGATGCTGTGGGCGATGAACCAGCGCCGCCACACGTTTTGGGCGCGCAGCCAGTCGCCCGCCCAGAACTGCAATGCGATCAGAGGCGAGCGGATCTCCTCGCCGGGCAACAGGCTGAGGTGGCAAGACTCCTGGCCCGCCGCGACCCGCAGCCCTCGCGCCCCATCCCGGGTCCACTCCGAGGCCCATTGCCCCGGCCAGCCGATGGCGACGATCAGCCCCTGCTCCGGGGCCAACTCCAGGTTGAAGTACGACAGATCACTGCTGGTGGACCGCCCGCCCGCGGCGGCAATGCGCAGCCTGCTCCCCGGCTCCAAGACGGTCTCCAGGGGCCTGTAGTCCTCGGCCGTGCAGGGGCTGCCCACGCTGTGGTGAAGCAGGAACTCGTCGGCGCCGGCGCTCTGCATCTCTATGTCCAGAGCCCGCAAGCTCTCGATGAGCGGACTCGGCGCCGAGCCGTCGTTGCGCAGGTAGACCGTCCACTCCACCACAGGGTAGTCCAGGTACTCCACCGCCACGCAGCGCACGGCCAGCCCGGTCTGAGGATCCGCCCAGTTCAGCGTGTGGCGCACCCGCCGCTCATCGAGGGCCTCGGCGGCGTGCTCCAGAGGCCACCGGGTCAGGAGGTCGGCCGATTCACGGTCGCCGAGGAGAAACGAGAACGGCGCCCGCGCGCCCCGGGCATGCAGGTGTGCGGCACTCCATTGGCGGCAGGCGTCCATCTCCTCCGGGGTCACGGACATGCCTGCGGCAGGGTGCAAGTTGGCGGCCAAGACGATCGCCTCCAGCATCGCCATCAGCGCTGCCCTGTGCACCGGGCATCTCCGCCAAATGGCGTGGGCGCGACTGGCGCACAGGATGCAGGTGAGTTCGCCTGCTAAGGCGCATTCCCCTGCGAACACACCAGAGCGCGGAGGGCCGACCGTGTTACGAGCCTCGATCGCCTTTGCACTGTCCCTCTGCATCGGCCCGGCAGGCGCCGGCGCCGATAGGAGCCCCCCGATGCCCGCGGATGCCTCGACCAACACGCTGCTTGCCGACTCGCCCGTGCAGTTCCCGGAGAGCGGAGCGCTGCCCGCCAGATACCCGCCGGACGCCGTCAAGCCGGGAGCCCCCGATCCGGAAGAAGGCTACTACCTGTTTGAGACCCCACAGCGCTCCCTTGCGCAGATCAGGGCCATCCAGGCTGAGATGCCGGCGGGGCGGTTCACTCCGCCGCCCCATGACCGGCGGCACCTGCCACGGACGCGCCGTCTCCTCACCGAGGGCGGCGACCTGCACCTCCTGGCCCTGGGCGACAGCATCGTCAATGACACCATGCGCTCAGGCTGGCCGGCGCTGTTGCAGGAGGCCTACCCGCAGGCGAGGATCAGGGGGACGGTGTACGTGCGCGGCGGTGGGGGCTGCCGGCACTACAAGGAGGAGGGGCGCATCGCCAGGTGGGTGGTGCCGATTGGGCCCGACGTAGTCTACATCGGCGGCATCAGTCAGCCGGACATCGAGAGCATCCGCGAGGTGATCGGCCAGATCCGGGCGGGGCTGCCGGAGGCGGAGTCTGTCCTGGCCACCGGCACCTTCGGCGACACCGATCCCCGAGTGCCCGAGGCTCTGGCGGCGGCGAGGTACTCGGGCTCCGGGGCCTGGGGCGAGGCGCTCAAAGCCCTGGCGGCCGAGCAGCGTTGCGCCTATCTGGACATGACCACCCCGTGGGCCCAGTACATCAACTCAAGCGGCCTGCACCCCCACCTGTTCTACAGAGACCGCGTGCACGCCAACGAGTTCGGCGAGCAGATTCTGGCCAAGATCATGGTGGCGTTTTGGTTGGAGGAGGACTGAACCCGCGGCATCCCAAGGAGGCCCTGTATGCTCACCTTGCGCCCGCATCATCTGCTGGACATCGTCACCCAGTATGGAGCCGGGCACCCGTTCACCCCCAGTCCCATGGGCCACGCCGTGCACTCCGTGGCCGAGACCGTCATTGCCGACCCGGACCTGGAGGTCAGCTTCATCGCCGGCGCCGACGACATCTGCGCCCCCTGCAGGAACCTGGTGGGAGGTCGCTGCATCGACGTGCTGTCGCAGCTCGATCCACCCATCTCCAAGCAGGACTACAACGACGCCCTGGACCTGCGTCTCATGGCCCTGCTGGGGATGGAGCAGGGCACCCGCCGGACGGTCAGGGAGTTCCTGCGGATGGTGCAGACGAGGCTGGACGAAGTGGCCCCGGTCTGCACGCACCCCAAAGAGGACCCGGAGGCGAGGCGGCGCCACCTCGGGGCGGGGCTACGGGAGATGGTGTAGGCGCACGGGACCCGTTGCCGTCCGGTTTGCTGGACCGGGTGCGGCCTGAAGCCCCCATGCCCGTGCGCCCGCCCGGTGCCCGTGCTTCTCAATGCTTCGACCAGTCCAGCGTCATCTGCTCCCGTGCGCCCACGGCCTCGACGATGGGCCAGGAGGCTCTGTCCTCGCTCTGGTACGGACCGATCTGCTCCACGGGGATCGCCTCGAAGCCGAGAGCAAAGGCCGGTGATTCCGGCTGCAGGCGATAGTCGTCCTCGGCCACATTCACAAACAGCGGATCGGCGATCCGGGAGTGTTCGTCCAGGCCCAGTGCCTGCCAGGCCTCCCACTCGCTCATCGGAACGACCTCCTGCAGCACCACCACATCCACCCAGATCGTCCCCGTGCCCTGAGACACGTCGATCCGGATGACGATGCTGTCCATGCCCTCGTGCCGGTCGCCGTCGCCCTCGGCGGGGAAGCGGAAGGTGGTCTCCACCTTCTGCCACTCCGTGCCTACGGTGGCGCCTGTGCCCTTCGCCCAGAAGTACCTGTCCGGCTCATAGGCCTGGGGCATGAGAGCGATGCGCGTTCCCGCCTCGGCCGCCCTCACTTCGGCCGAGAGCAGGTAGGTACCGCCGGGCTGCAGCGGGATGTCATCGCTGACGAAGTTGGAGCACAACGTCTGCCCGCCGGAATCTGTGGTCGTCCCGCGCCCGTCGATGCGCAGGGACTTGTCGCCCGCCGCGTGCTGTGTGGCGTCGACCGCCGCCTCAGAATCATTGGGGCGCACCTGCCACCGCCACCCATCCGGCACCTGCCCGGGCTCGCCGCTCTCGAACCCCGGGTTGGGCGCCAGGTTCTCACCCACGAGCTCCTTGATCCTCGTCACCCCGGTGAGGATCGGCTCCCCGTGATGCCAGATCAGGTTGTGGTCTGATTCCGTCTTGTCGAAGGGCAGGTTGTGGTGGGCAAACAGCCTGGCCCCGGGCTGCGTGTAACACACGATATTGCGCAGGAACTTGTTTCCCGCCATCTGCCAGGCGTCCTCGAGGCTCTCGGTCAGCTCCCTGTAGCCGGGGTACCTGTCGTAGGCCGCGGTGCCGCGGAACCTCTCCCACGTCTCCGTCATCATCGGCACCGGGTGGCCGCCGGCCGCGTAGCCGCTGTACTGCATCTGGCTGTCGCGGCCGTCGACGAAGATGTTGTTCTCGATGACGTTGTCACGCCCGCCGTGCACGTGGGCCCCGCCCAGGATGGTGCGGGCGACGATGTTCCCATGCACGTGAACACCGCAGGTTCCATCGTCCAGGTAGATGCCCCAGTTGAAGTGAGGCGAGGTCCACTCCCCGGCCTCCTGACCAAAGCCCACGATGTCGTGCAGGTAGTTGTGGGCGATCTCCGTGCCCCGCTTGCTCCAGTCCACCTGCCACGAGTAGATGGCGCCGCAGTCTGCGGTCTCCAGGTTGCAGTGGCGGATCTCGTTGAAGCTGAGGCTGTGGTCATTGCCGCCCCACACGATGCCGAAACGCGGGCAGTCGTGGATCAGATTGTGGGTGGCCCGGTTGCCCACACCGCCCACCGAGACTCCGACGCCCTGCTTGTAGTACACCCCCGTGTGGTGGATGTAGTTGTTGTCCGCGTAGTTACCGGCGGGCTCCAGTGTTTCGAAGTCGCCGCCATCGAGGCCGATGGCATTGCGCCCCACATCGTGAATGTCGCAGCCCACCACGCCATTGCGCTTCCCGCCGTTCACCGACACCCCGGAGCCGCTGTAGTCGCCGACATTGCGGATGGTGCAGCCGGCCACGAGGCAATCGACGGTGCTATCCAGTGTGATCGCATCGCCTTCGGCGCACTCGAAGGTGAGGCCACGGAAGGTGATGCGCTCCGCCCCGTCGCAAAGCCGGAGGATGGTCGGCACCACCGGGACGCAGACGGTCATCGTCGCGGGGTCGGCGCCGGCGGGGGGGATGAAGTAGAGCGTCCAGTCCTCCCTGTCCAGGTACCACTCTCCCGGCGCGTCCAGCTCCTCGCGCAGGTTCTGGACGAAATACCGATCTCCGGGCCGGATAGGATAGGAGGCGTCCGCCGCCAGCGTGATGTGGCGAGTCTCGCGGTCGATGCTCGCGATGCGAAGGATATCGTTCCACCAGTTGTACCGCGGGAACACGAACACCTCGGCCTCCTCCGGAGTGGCCCAGTCCCGCCGGTCGGCCTCCTTGTAGTGCAGGAGGTCCTGGGGCTCGCCGGGGATGCTCCGGTACATCGGGATCGGCTCGCCGTCAACGTAGGCCCAGCCGCCGGTAACCGGATTGGCGGCATCGTGGTTGGGGTAGCGGGCAAGCTGCATGCGCCTACCATTGCACAGGAGCTGCCGGAAGTACACGCCCTCGAGCCCCTGGGCCCTGAGGTCTGCCTTCAGAACGGTCCCCTCATGCGGCTGCCAGCCGGTGAGGGCCCGGCCGCCGATGATCGTGGCCCGCTCGCCCTCGAAACCTCTGTAGACCACAGGCGCCGAGGCTGTGCCGGAGTCCTGGGCATCCAGCACCAGCGTCTGGTTCACCTCGTAGAGCCCCTCGCGCAGATAGACCGTGACGCCGCCCTCGGGCAAAGGCCCCGCTTGTTTGAGGTCCCGGACCGCATCCCGGGCTCGCTCCAGCGTCCTGAAGGGTGCGCCAACCGTCCCGGCGGCGGCATCATCGCCGCGGGGTGAGACGTACAGCCTCACCGGGGCGGCAATGGCGCCGCAGATGGAGAGTAACCCCAAGAGCACGGACAGTGACACCCAGCTTGCGACCGGCATGGTGGTCCCTCGCAATCGGTGAGGATGACATTAGGAGCAGTGTTCGCGCCGCGGCCGTGGACACCTGCCCCGGGGCTTGTACGGAAGTCTCAGGAAAGGGCAGCACCCGGCTCAGGAGTGCTCAGCGCACGCCGACGGCAGGGCCTCCCCCCGCCTGCGGCATTGTCTCTGCACACCCAGCGGCTGCGGCGGACGGGCAACGTCGCGGGGCTCTGCCCCGCCACCCCGCTGGGGCCACGGGCCCCAGACCCCATCTGTTGGGCTACTTGGCATGCCATCTGCCACGAGGTTAGGCCCTTACCTACCGTGTCAACTGCCTGCAGACGGGGGAGGGCCGCCGTGCAGTACGTCACATGTCACGTACTGCACGGAAACAACGCCGACGCATTGCCAAACGTGGCCAGGCACTGCCGTCGCGGCCTGGCGAGTACACAGCACTTCCTGATCCCGGCGCCGCTCAATCCTGAGACTTCCGTACAGGCCCACCTGCCCCTGCGCCGCCGGGAAGGTGAGAGAGCGTTGGGGCACGGGGCGGGACAGGTTGAGGGGGAGGAGCCGAGCTCTGGGAGACGGGGGAGTGACCAGCGCGGTCCAGCACGGAGGGGAGACAGGGGCGACGGCGGGCGGTGCCCACCGTCCCCCTGCTCATCACCTGCTTCTATCCGGCGGTGATCCACATCGGCTTCCAGATGCCTCCGGCATGGCCGATATCGTGGACGCGAATGGTCAGGCGGTTCCTCTCTCCGGGATTGAGCTTGCCCGTGATGTCCACCGCCACCGGCTTGTCCCACAGCAGGGCGGGGTCGCCCTTGCTCCCTCCGGCGGGTTGGCCATTGATCCACAGATCGAAGGTCTCGTCCACCGCTTCGCAGTACAGCCAGACGGGCTTGTCTTCGATCGCCGGAATGTCCACTTCCACCGTATACCAGCCGTAGCCGTCGTAGCCCTCGTAGCCCTGCGCCTCCCACGGCCGGAGGGTGGAGATGGGCCGCCAGTTGTCGTCGGGCTGCGCGGCATACCATTGCTCGCTCTCGCCGACCTTCTCGGGATCGGTGCGGAAGAGCCACTGCTCCGGGAGCTGAAGGACCTTGCGGGCCCTCATTGCCGCCACCGGAGGCCGGTATGTGGTGCCGAGTTTGCCATAGTAGCCCAGGATCGGCGTGATCCTGCGGGTGTTGACCAGGGCCAGCAGGCGCCTTTGCAGCTCGGCCTGGCGCGGGAACAAGTCGGGCTCCTCCTTGACCGCCTCGCTCACACTGTCCAGCTCGGCGAAGAGCAGGGCGTAGCGAAGGCGGTCGATGCGGGCGAGGATCGTGTCATCGTCCGCCATGGCCTCGGCCATGTCGAGGATCTCGTGGCACTCGGCCAGCACCTCCGGCCCGAAACGCTCGCTATCGTTGAACCCCACGTGCTCGCCGGGACTGTCGAACACGGCACGCTCAAGCCGGCGATGGAACCGCGCCACATGGCCGCCGGCCTTCCCATACACCCGGTTGCAGAAGTCATCGATGAAGGCCTCCACATCGGTATGCACGTCCCACTGCAGACGGGCCCGGAGATTGAGCAAGAGGGCGGAGGCGGTGAAGGTGGCATCCCATTCGTCGCTCAGATGGCGGCAACCGCCGGCGTGGGTCCTGCGGAGGATGTCCGCCTCGGCCTCATAGAACACCTGGGGGCTCTCGAGGTGGTGATAGTCCAGATAGCGGTAGAGGGCGACGGGGGCCAGACGACTCCAGTCGCGGAACCGCCGCATCCCCCTGGCGTTGATCTCGCAGCTCTGGTCATCCATGGCGTGCCTGGGGCTCAGGTCATCCACGGCGTGCTTGAAGCACTGGTCCCACCAGGTGAGCTCGATCATCACATTGCGACGCGGCAGGTACCTGCGGGGCGTCTCACGGGTTGAGCCGTAGGCGAAGGTGGCGATGTACTTGTCCGGATGGCGCTCTTCCACCATGGCGGCGACCTCATTGATGAAGTACATCCAGCGGTCGGTGAGGTCGGCGCCTTCCACGCCGTTCTGGCTCCAGTCCACCTCGGCGGTGTCCAGCGCCTTGCAGGCCTCGCACTCGCACCAGTAGCTGGGCTCGTCCTCGGCATTGACGCAGATGCGCTCGGCGTCGGGGTGGCTGTCGAAGAACTCAATGATGAAATCGGCCACCACCCGGTGGAGTTCGGTGTTGGCGCAGCAGATCTCCGCCGCGCGGCCGGAGGAGTGCCTGGCGGTGCGTCGCCCCTCCACGAGCGGGTAGAACTCCGGATGGGTCTCGAACCACTTCTCCGGGGGCAGGATGGTGTAGAGGGTATGGCCACCCAACTCCTCCCACTCGCCGCCGCGGATCGCCCCGTAGTCCCAGGTCTCGGCGTAGGAGGCCTTGAGCCGGTTCATGCGGTTGCGCGCGGCCCAGTCCACCCAGGCCCCGGTGTCCACGTGTCTGGGGGCCCAGTCGGGAGGCGTGTGATAGACCTGAATCGTGTGGCCGCCGCGGAGGTCGAAGCTGGGCCTGTGCACGATGAGCCGCGGGGGCAATGCGAGCCGCGGCACCCGGGGGATCACCTCGCCCAGCGGACCGGGCCAGCACCAGCGACAGCCCAGCAGATGGTACAACTCCTGCACCGCGTAGTACACGCCGCGCGGGGTATTGCCCAGACAGACGATGGCCCCCTCATCCACATCCAGCACGATGCCCTCCCGGCCCACCTGGGCCAGTTGTGTCTCATAGCTGCGTCCGGGCGGCACAACTCCGATCCAGATGCAGCGGCCCTCCGGGGCACTGCTCGCGTTGGCAATGGCCGGCGCCTCACCGGTCATCTGCTTGAGGATGCGCTGCGTGTCCATGGACAGATAGCCATGGTGGGGTAGGACATCGTCGGGGATGACGATGGCCGCGATGGGCGCGCCGTCGGTAGGCACATTGCCGCCCGCGATGGGCGGCGGTGCCTTTGTCAGCTCGATGCTGACATCGTCGAAGTAGACCGGGCCGGTGCCCTTGCTCTGCAGATACAGGCCGCAGGAGCCGGTCTTGGCCACGGAGAGATCGCCCTCGACGAGAGTCCACTCAGCGGCATCTGCGATCGACCGCAAAAAGCCCCCCCCATCGCCGGGGACCCAGACCTCGGCGACGCCCCCCTCGCCGGTCTTGACCCAGGCCGAGAGGTGGTAGTGTGCTCCGGCCAGGAGGTACAGGTCGGTGGTGTACCACCGTGCCCAGCCGGCTTCGCCCAGGGCCCGGATGGCGGCGCAGCGGTCTCCGGAGTGGGCGTCGCCGGCGATCTCGAAGGCGTACTGCCCCTGGGCGACGTGGGTGTTCCAGCCCGACGCCCCGGCCTTCCCTCCGGCCTCGAAGGAGGGGTTGGCGACGATGTTGGCGGCGGAGGTGAGGGACGGAATCCAGGCGAGGCTCAGAGGGATAAGGATGCGAGCAAGACGCATAGCAGAAGCTCCTGAGTAGATGGGTGGGTGGATGGGTGGGCCTCTCGGCTTGACAGGAGTGCTGACGCGCGGCGCCGGAGGGGCCGAGTGGGGGGCCTGGGGCCGAAGGCACCCAGACGGGAGCCATCCGGCCCGGTTCGTTCGCGCCAGCGGCGTCCCTACGGGACGACAGACCGCAAGGCGGGGGCCTGGCCGCGGTCAAGCGGCGACGCAGCCCCTCGTCTGCCCGTGCCACCTGGACCACGAGAAGGGCCACTCCCACCACTGCGCGCACAGGCCCGCGCGTACCGGGGCTTCGAGTATGTAGTCAGCCATCATCTGCACGTCGCCGTCCACGCGGGCGTGCCTATCCCAGTAGCTGCGCTGCCACATGTTGGGCGTGGGTGTCGTTCTGGCTGCAGTGCGCGTTCCAGGCCAGTTGGCGCAGGACCCGCGAGACCTCAGGCACACGCTGGCACAGGCGAATGCAGGCCTCGCGATCGATGGGGCGCAGGGCAAGCGCCTCGAGTCTCTCCGGCCCCAGGGAGCTGAGGTCGTCGGTGCCGTACAGGGCCCGTTTGAGTTCGCGAGCCGGCCTCCCGCGGTAGAGGTCCTCGGTCGCATCGAGATCGGCCGCTGCGACGAGCACGTCGGTGCTGGGGAATGGAACTATGTGGCAGATCAACGGCAGCGCCGCAGGGGGATGGTGCCGGGAGTGCCGGGAGTGGTAGAGATCATCGACCGCCAAGCCGATGAGCCGAGGGAGCAGCCCCGGCCAGGCCCCCCGCAGATAGGCCTCGCTCTCGGTCAGATGGCGTTCGCTGTCGGTGGTGACGAGCAGGAGGTCGCGGTGGCTGACGGCGCGCTGAGCGTTGGCGGCGAAGCGTTCGTAGGCGGCGTTGATGACGCCCAGGACATCACGCCCCAGGGCCCTTGCGCTCTCGGAGCAGATGCTCCTCTCCTCGGAGTCCGATCCGCCTGCGGCCCAGAACGCGTCCACCGCGTCGCGCAGGCTCCCCTGGACCGAGATGCACTCCCACGGCCCTTCTGCGTGCAGAAGCGTCTTCGCCAAGTGCTCGTAGATCCGGGCGTCGGTGGGGCCATCGGCGATGACCGCCAGGTAACGCGTGTCCGCCACTTCTCAGGCCCCCCCGATGGTCCCGCTGAACCACAGCTCAGTGAGTCTCGCGGGAGTAATGGCGATGGACTCGATGCCGTCGCGGCCAGTCACCGGCTCGCCGTCCACCGTCCCAAGATCTGCCAGGGTCCGCAGCGCCTCGCTCATGCGGACTACCGCCGAGCGGTAGCCCTGCCGCTGGAGCCGGAAGTGGTACACGTCCTCCAGATGACCGGCGAACTCACGCAGAACGCCGACGCTGTGGGAGGTGAGGATGAACTGCGTGTTGTACCCCCGACCAGCAGTGCCGCCGGGGCCCGCCGCCTGACGCAGCCAGCCGATGAGGTTGCTCAGATTGCTCTGGCTGACGCCGTTCTCGATCTCCTCCAGCATCATCAGCGCAGGCGGGAACTGTGTAGACGCCAGCACCGCTACTGCCGCCGCGCGCAGCAGGCCGTCGGAGACAGCGTCGGGGGCGAATTCCTCCAGCCGTCCCCCGGGGTGGCCCACGTCAAACAGCCACCGCGCTTCAGACGTGCCGCCGTTGAAGCTCACACTGCGGAAGGTCGGCTCAAACCTCTGCATCCGAGCGACAACGCGGTCAAACATGCCGGTGCCTATCATTCTCATGGCCGAGAGAGCCGTGTGGAGGCCCTCGCCCTCAGCGCCAAGCGGGTACCGGCGGCTCTCGCCTGCAGCAGTGGGAATGTCCGCGTCCTCTCCAAGCCTCTCACGCAGCGCGCTCGGCTGTAGGTCGTAGGAGCGGATGCCCGCGAGGTCGCTGAAGAATAGTGGCAACAGGGTCTGCTCCTCGTCAGTCCTGACCGGCCCCAGGGCCGTCTGGAGGCAGAGGTAGCCTGACGGGTCGTGGGTGCCGCTGGTTTCCACCGTCGGCTCGCCGGTGACAGGCGTGATCTCGACACGCTCTCGGCATCCCACGCCACCGTCCAGCTCGGGTGCCGGGAACAGCTCGACCTCATACTCGACGACACCGTCATCGTCCCGCCAGCGGCAAGAGAGGGCCATCGGAGCGCTCTCGTGCGCCAGGCGGTGCCGGTAGGGGAACAGGTCATCGGCCCTCAATAGGGCTTCTCGGTCGTCGCCCCCCAGCGCTTCCGGGGTGCCTCTGTGCGCCAACTCAGCGAACAGGCGCACGCCCCGCAGAAAGTTGGTCTTCCCCGAGTTGTTGCCCCCCAGCAGGAGCGTCAGCGGCCCCAACTCGACACGGGTGTCTGTGTGGGTGAGGAAGTTGCGCAATCTGAACCACTCGAACATGCCGAAGCCCCCTGCCGACGCGCGAGGGCGAGCGGGCAGGACTACCAGCGCCCACTCGCCGCCTGTGGAATTGCCTGTTCCGTCCGCCTGGATGGGACTCCTCCCGCGCGGAGGTCGATAGGCGCCAAGTGAGGCGGCCATGTCGTGCGAAGCGCGGACGGGACCCATCCGGCCCGACGGGCGATACGCGCAGCAACAGGAACCGCGCGGCACACGCCTGAGCATGCCGCTGCTGCGCCAGTGGCCACACGGTGGACGTCATGCCGGACAGGGTCCCACCGCCCCACACCGCGCAGTCCGTCCCTATTCGCGCCCCTACTGCCACATCGCCGCGGGCCTCACCCCTCCAGCTCCAGCGCCTGCTGACCGCCGGCCGGGAGTGGAGGGGGCGGCTTGTCGATACCCAGATGCTCGTAGGCCCGGACGCTGGCCTGCCGACCCCTCGAGGTGCGCAGGATGAAGCCGATCTTCAGCAGGTACGGTTCGACGACATCCTCCAGGGTGCCCTCATCCTGTTGCAGGGTGGCGGCGATGGCATTGAGGCCCACCGGGCCGCCGCCGTAGTAGTCGATCATCGCGTGCAGATAGCGGCGGTCCAGGTCGTCCAGTCCGGCGTTGTCCACCCGCATGGCCGAAAGCGCCTCGCCCGCCATCTCGTGAGTGATGACGCCGTCTCCCATGATCTCGGCGAAGTCACGCACCCGGCGCAACAGGCGGTTGACCACGCGTGCGGTACCCCGCGACCTGCGGGCCAGCTCCAGCGCGCCGCCGGGCTCCAGAGGGATGCCCAGGATCCCGGCGGCCCGTAGCACGATCCTCTCTAGCTGCTCCTCGGTGTAGAAGTCCAGGTGGTGGTAGATGCCAAAACGCTCGCGGAGCGGGGCCGTCAACATACCGGCCCGCGTCGTGGCACCGATCATCGTGAAGGGCTCGATGTTGAGGGGAATCGTTTTGGCATAGGGGCCGCTGTCGACGACGAAGTCGATGCGGAAGTCCTCCATCGCCGGGTACATGAACTCCTCGACCACGCGGGGGAGGCGGTGGATCTCGTCGATGAAGAAGACGTCGCCGCGTTTGAGGTTGGTCAGGTGGCCGACGAGATCGGAGGCGCGCTCCAGGGCGGGCCCGGAGGTCTTCTGGATGCCCACCCCCATCTCATTGGCGATGATGTGGGCCAAGGTGGTCTTGCCCAGACCGGGAGGGCCGTCGAAGAGCACGTGTTCCAGCACATCGCCGCGCTTGCGGGCGGCCTGGATTGAGATCCGGAGCTGTTGGATCAGCTCCTTTTGGCCCACATCGTACTCGTCCAGAGTCTGCGGCCGCACGGAGATTTGCTCCTCGAGCTCTCCGTCCCGACTCTGCGGGGTGACGATGCGCTGGCGTCCGATGTCATCGCTCATGGCTCTGTGCTCTCAGTCTGTCGCTAGGGTTCTGGGGACTGCGACTGCAGGACCCTTCGCCGGCCCGGAGCCGACGCCTCCCCGGGGGCAGCCTCTCGGGGGCCGACCGACCGCACCGGCCGCCCGGCGGGGCCCCTATCTGCTCTGGAACACCCGCTTGACGATGGCCTGAGGCTCTCGGAGAGCCGGGTCCTGCGTCGTCGCCGCCCGCACCGCCGCGCCGGCATCGGCCTGGCTCATGTTGAGCTGTACCAGCATGGCTACGGCGTCGTACTCGAAGTCCTCCAACGGACGTTGCGCGGGGGCCTCTCCCTCGAGGTCGGCGGCACCGACGAACGCGCCCATCCGTCCCTGCAGCTTTGCCACCATCTCCCTGGCCTTCTGTGCCCCCACCCCCGGGAGCGACTTGAGCACCCGCACATCCTCGACCTCGATGGCTCTGGCCAGGGTGCCTACGGGAAGACTGAAGGCCCGCAGCGCCGCGCGGGGGCCCATACGGGGCACCTCCATGAGCAGCTCGAAGAACTCGCGCTGAACCTCGGTCTCGAAGCCCAGCAGCACCGGGACGGACTTGGAGGGGTCGGCGGAGAGGTAGTGATAGGTGCAGAACTCCACCTCCGTGCCGGCGGGCCGGGCGAGGTAGTCGTGGTGCAGATGAGGCGGCAGGAAGACCTCGTAGGCTATCCCCGACACATCGACAAGGACGGACTCGGGCAGGACTTCGGCCAGACGGCCGCGGATGCGGCGGATCACGATTTGGTGCCTCCATGGGCGGCGATGGCCCGAGCGATGCGCTCCGGTAGCTTGCGGTCCTGGGTCTCACGACGCAAAGGAGAGGTGTGGCACAGGCACAGGGCCAGGGCGTCGGTGACATCCGCGGGCTCGGGGACCTCGCAAAGCCCCAGGGCCTGGGCCACCATGGCGCCCACCTGCTGCTTGCTGGAGCGTCCGTTTCCGGTGAGGCTGCGCTTGACCGAGCTGGCCTGGTAGGCGACCACCTCCAGCCCCCTCTGGGCGGCGGCCAGAAGCACCACGCCCCGCGCGTGCCCCATCAGGATCGCCGTCTTGGGGTGCTCGTACTTGGAATAGAGCTGCTCGACCACGAGCACATCCGGGTCCCACTCGGCGATGATCTCCACGATGCCCCGGGACAGGGTGGCCAGCCGGACCTCCAGCGAGGCCGAAGCCTCGGTGCGGATGACCCCGGCATCCAGCGCGGCGGTGCGCGGTGGGTCATGGTCCACCACACCGTAGCCGGTGCAACTGAGGCTGGGGTCGATCCCGAGGATTCGCATGGCGTCGATTATACCACGGAGGCGGGCGGGGAGCCAACGGTTTGGGGCACAGATGTTCGATGCAGGGAGCCCCTCCGCCTCCCGCGCACTCCCCCGGCATGGCGAAGCACCTGGGCACAGCGACGGTTGTGACACCGGCACTCCGGGATGGCGGCCATGCACGCGGCCCGGATGGCGGCCGCACCTCCTGCCCGGGAGCTCGGGATCTGGGGCCACTACCTCTGTCCGCAGAGCGTCACCGGCGGCCGCGACGTGCTCGCCGCCGAAGCACGTCACTCGCGTCGCAGGCTCCATGGGATGACGATCCTGCCCCGGACAGACGCGGGTCGGCGCCACGAGGAGGAACCTTTGGCGCCCGGCAAAGTCCAATACAGTAGACCGCGATGGTCGCTTCGCCGTGGCCACCCGGCAGGGTGTGCCGCACCGGGGCGACGGAACAGGAGAGATGATGACTCGAGTCGCTGCGATTGCCTGCTTGTCTTTGGCCGCACTCGCCGTAACCACGCTGGGCGGCTGCTCGGCCGCTTCGCTCGTCAGCAACGTCATCGACCACTGGCCGCCGACGGTGACGCTCAGCGCCACCCCGGAGACAGTCGCCGCCGGCGAACCCGTGACCCTGGCCTGGGGGTCGACCAATGCAACCTCCGTGGTCAACACGAACTTCGGCGCCTCCACCCTGAGTGGCTCCATCGTGGTCCACCCGATCGAGACCACCACCTACGCGATTACCGTCCGCGGTGACGGCGGCACCAAGACCGCCACCGTCCAGGTGACGGTGGAATAGGGCCACCTCGACACTCGAGGCTTCAGCGGCCAGCCACCGGAGCCATCGAGCCCGGGCCGCAATGGAGAGCCATGGTATCCCGGCGCTCGTACGGGCGAAGCTCTCGCCGTGGGAAGTCCTGTGCCCGGCGCCACGGCTATGGCCAGCCCGCCTGCCCGTCGCGTCTCACACCTCCGGCCTCAAGACCGGGGGTGACTTGTCTGGGGCGCCTTTGACGAATGCAGGCGCCGTTCTACATGGCTAATGAGACAGGTCTCAGGGCCCGTCGCGGTTCAGTCCACACCACGGGGAGGACGCAGATGAGACGCTTGCTCCTGTTGCTGACCGCCGCCGCTCTGGTGGCGAGCTTCGCCCTGGCCGCCGTTGCCGCCGATGACGAGGCCATTTTGCTCCGCTACAAGTTCGAGGCCGACACCGAGATGGTCCAGGAGCTCAGCGGCTCCGGGACCATCCCGATGACCATCGACCTGCCCCAGCAGGCCGGGGGGCCCAAGACGATCGAGACCATGATGAGGATGGAGATGGACCTGGTGCAGGAGTGCGACCGGGTGGAGGAAGACGGCTCCGGACACCTGATCGCCACCATCCCGTACATGCTCACGGAGACCACCACGAAGGCCGACGGGCAGACGCAGTTCGTCGTGATGTCTTTCGAGGACGGGGAACTGGTGCTCACGGTCAACGGGGAGCCCCTGGACGATCCCAACACCGCGAAGATGATGGCTTCCCTGGGCAAGGGCTACAAGATGACCATGAAGCCCAATGGCGAGACCAAGATGGATGAGGAGAGCACGGAGCAGATCTCGGGCCTGCTGAAGGCCTCCGGCCTGGGCGGTATCGACTTCACCCAGCTCAACTCGCTGACTTCCCGCCTCCCGGAGAACCCCGTCAAGCCGGGCGACACCTGGAAGCACGAGGCCAAGGTGCCCGCGGGCGAGACGGGCGAGATCGCGGCGACCACGGAGACCAAGTACGTCGGGATCGAGGAGTTGGAGGGGGTACGGTGCGCCCGGCTGGAGGGCAAGTCGACTCTGGCGACCAGCGGAGAGATGCCCAGCGCCGATGCCACCGGAACGCCGTTCCAGATGAAGGTCGACAAGATGAGCATGGAGGTGCAGTTCGTCATCTACTTCGACCTCGCGGCAGGCCAGGCGGCCAAGACGGTCATGGATATCACCCAGAGCATGGACCTCCGCATCGTCGCCCCGGGCGGCCCCAACGGCACCCAGGTAGAGATGACGGGCACCCTGGACGATGGGGAGATGCACATCGAAGTGGTGCGCAGGTAGGTCCGAGCAGAGAGACAGAACCAGACGAGGGCGGCCGAGATCGGCCGCCCTCGTTGCGTGTGGGGGGAGGATGGTGAAGCCGCGATCGCGTCGAACCCGCGATGGAACGTAACTAAAGACTCTCAAAGTAATCGCGGATCTTCCGCGCCATGAGTTCACGCCGACCCTGTAGGAACGCCGGGTAGTCGTCGACTGTCATTTCCCCGATCTCCGGAGGGATGCAGTGCATCCGGAGATTGGCGCGGAGTTCGTCGGGGTCCGTGATGCTGCCGTAGCGGCAGGCCCCCCCCTGACATTGCTCCCACAGCTCGCGGATGTAGGTAGCCGGCTCCCGGTTGCCGATGGCGATGTTGATCTCGCTTTGCGCTACCGCGTAGTTGGCAATCTGATTGTACTGACCGCGCGGGATACCGCTCTTCTTCAGATGGTCGCGCGGGAACACGTGGTGAACGTCGGACTTGACCTCGACGAGTTCGCGGACTGTGATGTCGCGAGAGAGGAACCCCAGGTCATTGCCCTTCACCTGGGCCGCCTGGAATAGCCGGAAGTACGGGCTGCTCGCGACCGAAGTGTTCATGGACTGAGGCAACGAGGCCTCCCAGAAGGCGCCGGACAGCTCGCCGCGCACGGTGTTGCCGGCGTACTCATCGATGCCCTGCGCGCTGATCTGGCGAGTGTCGTAGTCGAAGGCCGTCTCCGGATTGCTTGAGTAGCGTCCCGTCAGGACCGACATGACGTACCAGCGGCGCACATGGCGCTCAATGCCCGCGTCAGGCAGCCCTTGTCCACGGAGGAGCAGGTAGAGGATGTAGGCGAAGTTCAGCGCATTCTGAGACCCGATCATCGAGGCGTCGACGAAACCGGCCGAGCGGATGATCATGATGAACCTCTTGAAATGGGTCTCGTTCATGAAGCGGACGACGCCTTTGCGCAGTCGGGCGAAGGAGTCCTCGACCACCTGCTCCTCATACTGGCGGGTCTCGAAGTTGCGGCCGGACAGCAGCGCCACCAACTCATCTAGGCGGCCGCGCCGGAATTCGGACGTGAACGCGACCCTGAGCATATCGGTGTAGGAGGGAACGTAGATGTCGCTGTTCTCGTCGCGAAGCCACGCCAGTTGCGTGAAGAAGGTGCTGGAGGCAAATGCCGTGTCATTTTGCACTGCGGGGAACGACTCCGGAGCAACGGCGAGGTGGCAGAAGTAGTCGATCGCCTTCCTCAGGGTGGGGCCGTCCTGTGCCTCGTTGACCGCGATCTTGGACATCGCGAAGTCCGCCTGACTGAGTGGGACGCCCTCGGAGTTCACGCGGATGAAGATCTCGGTGACGGTCTCGATATCCAACTCGGAATCCAGCTCGATCAGGCCGATCTGGTTGCTCGTGATCCCCCGGAGCAGTTCGAGACTGCGGAACACTTCATCCTTGGTCGTCTCCGGGTTCCGTTCGCAATACGCGACAACCATATCAAACAGGCTTACGTCGGAAGCGAACACGGCCGCTATGTCCGGGATCCAGGACGCATCCTTGGCGATCGCCGAGTTGTGAACCTCAAACCGCGATTCGAGCGGGCTGAAGGCTATCCGTATGCGGACGCGTCGGTAGTCGCTGTTGACGACCTCGCGGCCCAGCAGTGATGCCATCAGTGCGGTGGCACGCTGTTGCCCGTCGATAAGTATGCGCTTGCCCGACGAAGGCGTACCATCCTTGAGCTTCACGTCCGGGTTGCGCCAGGCAATGAGATAGCCAACCGGATAGCCGCGGTACAACGAATCCAGCAGATTGCGCACCTTCGTCGCGTTCCACACGAACGGGCGCTGTATCTCGGGGATGGCTATCTCTCCGGACTTGATCCAGGTGAACAGCGTCTCGATGGGCGGCTGGGTGACCGAATACCGCTGGGTGGGCATTGGCAGACTCCTCCGGGGCCGCGGCTCAGACCGAGAACGTGCACTCGACGAAGGCCAAGACCTGCCACCGGCTGCCGGTGGCCAGAACCGCGGGATCACATGTGCTGCGTCTACGGTCAGGAAGTATGGGGGCTGGGCGGCAAAGGGCTCATAGGTTCCCTGCAACGGGAGCACGCCCCTCCCAGCTTGGTCCGGTAACCACTTGTAGCCGATCCGCCAGTCGGACATCCGGCGCTCCCGTCCCGTCTACCGCACTGCACTCGCCCCGCGAGACAGACGCACGGTGCGTCCCTCACTCCCCCTCCAGCACTTCCGCCACCCGCAGGAAGCACTCCAAAGCGATGGCCTTGTAGCCCTCGGGCGTGGGATGCACGCCGTCGCGGGAGCCGCTGTTCTCAGGCGTGCGCAACAGAGCCGTCTCGCGCCCCGCGAAAGCTCTGTACCAGTCGGCCAGGGGCAGGCGCTCTTCCTCGGCGACCCGCCTCTGGATGGCCCGATAGCGCTCCAGTAGCGGCCCCAGGCCTCCGTCGGGTTCGTAGAACTCCCTGCGGTGGCGATCGAAGTAGAACTCCTCGAGCGCCCCGAGGCTCGTGGCCACGATCGGCACCGCACCGGCGGCGCGCACGCGCCCGGCCAGCTCGCGCAGGTTGGCCTCGAAGCGTTCCGGCGACACACGGTACCCCGTCGCGGAGTCTTTCACACAGTCATTGACCCCGAAGCTCAGGATCACGATGTCGGGCCTGTGTGGCAGAACACCGCCGTCCAGCCTGGCGAGACCGTTGGCCGTCGTCTGGCCGCCGAGGCCGGCATTGATGACCCGACAGACCCCCTCCCCGTAGCGCAAGTCCAGCAGGGCCTGGAGCTGCTCGGGGTAGGTCTGTCCCGGGGCCATGTGGGCGCCGAAGGTGATGGAATCGCCGAGAGTCACGAGCGTGACGTGCTCGCGGTCTGTGAGGCGAGCGGGAGTGGGCAACGCGGGGGCCTCCTGGGCACAAGACAGGCCGGCGAGCAGGAATACGGCGGGCAGGGCGGCAAGAGACACGTCGGACCTCCGATCAGGGCAGTGGCAACTGGACCACGCGACGCTCCCTGCTGCTCTCACACGCCGCCTGGGCCAGCTCCACGCTGCGGAGCCCGGCATCCGTGGTCAGGTCCAGCAGGTCCGGCTCGATACTCTCGCCCGACAAGAGCCGGTGGAAGGCCTCAAGCTCGCGCTCCACCACCGCGCGCAGAAACAGCGGCGCCCCCCACTTGTCGCTGCCGTGCACCCTGCCACTGTTGATCGCGGCGTACACCTCGACCGCCGACTGCAGACACGCCGGGTCATCGTACATCGGGTACGTGGTGGCGCCATCGAGAGTGGTAAGGGCGATGGTGCCGCCCTCGGCGGCCCAGTCGACCAGGACCGTGCCCTCCGTCCCGTCGATGCGCAGCGTGTGGCTGCGGGTGCGGTAGGCCGAGCCCAGCTCGAAGGTTCCCAAAGTCCCCTGCCGGTAGCGCGCGGAGACCTGCACGACATCGTCCTCGCCGGCGTCTCCGGCGTCCGGGTGAGCCAGATTGGCCATCTGCCCGTAGACCGTCTCCACCTCCCCCAGGATCCAGCGGGCCGTGTCCAGCTCGTGCATGTGGTGGAACAGGTGGCCCCCCGAGGCCTCGCGCTGCGTCTTCCAGCTCGGAGCGCTGTGATGGGAGTCGACCCAGAAGAAGCGTTCCACTCTGAGGGCCACGGGGCGGCCGATGACGCTCTCCGCCACCATCCGGCGCACCCAGCGCAGGCCGTCCATGAACCGCTGCGGATGGCCCATGAACAGCACCACCCCGGCGTCCTCGGCCGCGGCGGACATCCGCCGGCATTCGGCCACGTTCAGGCCCATCGGCTTCTCCAGGAAGATGTGCAGCCCCCGGCCGGCCGCCTGTAGCACCGGCTCGAGGTGGACGTTATTGGGTGTGGCGATGATGAGCGCATCCAGCTCAGGGACTGCGACGAGCTCCTCCAATGAGTCGTGCGCGCTGCAGGACAGCTCCTCCGCCAGCGCCTCCGCCTTCTCCCGAGAGCGGTTGTGCAGGCCGACAACCTCAAAGCCGCCCATTGAGGCGCAGATGCGGGCCTCTAGCTGGCCCATATAGCCGATTCCGGTGACTCCCACACGGAAGGTATCCATAGCAAGTCTCCCTGCGGCGGTCGGTTCATCGTGAGCGCTCACGTTCGTCGCGACCGGGCAGAGGTCCTCCGCCGGGCGGGGGGCGGGTAGACGGGGCTCTGAGGCACGCACAGACGGCCACCGGCACACGGCGCGGGGCTCTGCCCCTGAACCCCGCCGGGAGAACGGTCCCCTGGACCCCATTCCCTCGACGGCGATGACCGTTGCTGGACATGCCCGCCGCGGCGCGCTACACTGTGGCCCAGCCCGTCACCGGAGGTCTTCTATGTCTGCTCAGGAGATGCCCGCCGCCGTTCTTTCCGACCGCGTGAGGAGGCTTCGCGACCGCGCGTGGGACGGACAGTGGGGCGCCAATGTGGACCGCGGTGCCATGGTCTGCGCCGCGCTGGAGAAACACAAGGCCGAGCCCCGGAAGCTCCAGATCGCTCGGGCACTCATGGCCGTGTGCGAGCAGATGCCCATCCACATCGCGGAGGATGAGCCGGTCATCGGCCGGCGCACCGCCGTGGGCTACCCCGAGATCGATGACGCCATCGCCAGGGGCTCCGCCGAACCGGGCTACATGATCGCCGACTATCCGCGGGCCCTCAATCAGGGCCTGCTGGCCATCGTCACCGAGTGCCACCAACGTCTGCAGGACCTGGACGAGGCCGACCCGGAGCAGGCCAACCGCATCGACACTCTCCGCTCCATCATCCTCGCCTGCGAGGCGGCCGTGCGTCTGGCGGTGCGGCACGCCGAGGAGGCCCAGCGGCAAGCCGCGGAGTGCACACGCCCGGAGCGCAGGCGAGAACTCCACGAGCTGGCCCGGATCTGCCGTAAGGTCCCCGCCTACCCGGCCGAGACACTGCACGAGGCGGTGCAGTCGCTGTGGCTGGTACATCTGGCGGTGTATCTGGAATGCGAGAACGTGGCCTTCTCCTTCGGCCAGATGGATCAGTACCTCAACCCCTTCTACCAGGCCGATCTGCAGGCCGGACGCATCGACAGAGACGGTGCGCTGGAACTGATCCAGTGCCTTTGGATCAAGGTCTACGAGAACGTCTTCGGCGGCCTGGGTCACGTCCAGACGGTGACCGTCGCCGGGCAGACCCCGGAAGGCGGGGACGGGGTCAACGACATGACGTGGATCATCTGGGAAGCCACCCGGGAGCTGATGAACGTGGGCCCCTCGGTGGCCACGCGCATCCATCGCGGGACAGACGAGGCCGCCCTGCGGTACCTGCTCTCCCTCATCCGCGATGGCCGCTACATGCCCCAGCTCTACAACGATGACATGATGGTGCCGGCGCTGGTGAGCAACGGCGTGGCCCCCGAGCACGCCCGGCAGTACGGCCTCATCGGCTGCCATGAGCCCACCATCTGCGGCATGGGGTACTTCCGGTCCGCCTCCTGGCCAGGCTACGTCTGCTTCCAGGAGTGGCTGGAACTCGCTCTTGGGGATGGCGCCAGGCTCTCTTGCGGTACGGTGCTCGGCCCCCGGACGGGAGACCCGGCGGGGTTTGGGACCTTCGAGGACCTCTGGACGGCCTTCCGGGCCCAGATGGCCGCCGGGGTGAGCCGCAGCGTCATCGCCGCCCACCGCGGCGAAGCCGTCAAGCGCACCCTCACACCGCGGCCGATGATGTCGGCGCTCACCAAGGGCTGTATCGACAGCGGCCTGGACTTCACCGAGGGCGGGGCGCTGTACAACATGAGCGGCTTTCAGGCCTTCGGCATCGCCACCTGCGCCGATTCTCTCCACGCCATACGCACGCTCGTCTACGAACAACAGGAGCTCACCCTCTCCCGGCTCGTGGACGTTTTGCGCGCCGATTGGGCCGGCCACGAGGACCTCCAGGCCCGGGTACGCGGGGAGCTGGCGCACTACGGCAATGACATCGACGAGGTGGATGCACTGGCCGTGCGGATGGTCAAGGAGCTGGAGGAGGAGATCGGCCGCTATCGGAACGTCCGGGGCGGGCCATTCATACTGGGCCTGTGGAGCTTCTGGAACCACGTGGGCTGGGGCAAGATGCTGGCGGCCTCGGCCGACGGCCGCCGGCAAGGCGAGGCGCTGTCGCATTCGATGGACCCGATGATGGGCCGGGGCCTGACGGGTCCCACGGCCGCGATGCGCTCGGCGGCCAAAATCGACACCTCAAAGCTCGCCAACGGCGGCTCCCTGCTCCTGGAGTTCCAGCCCGCGCTCCTGCGCTCCGAAGACGGACTGGCGGCGCTCAGCGCGCTTTGCCGCACATACTTCTCCATGGGCGGCATCCAGCTCCAGCTCTCCAGCGTGGACGCCGCCACATTGGAGGCGGCGCAGAAGGACCCCGACCGCTATCGGCATCTGATCGTGCGCGTGGCGGGCTACTGCGACTACTTCACCCGCCAGTCGCCGGAGTTCCAGGCGTACATCGTCGCCAGGGAGAAGTTCGCGGAGGCGTAGGCGAGGACTGACAGAGGACAACGGACACACAACAACAGACAGACGGCAACGGATAACGCCGCAGGGGCTCTGCCCCTGCACCCCGCCAGGGGACCAGTCCCCTGGACCCCATCTTTGGTGCAACCGGCCGAAACACCACGGCCGGGGCGTTTCTGCTGCTGCGGTCCGTCGCGCCCGTGTCCGGGGGCCGCAGATTGGCGTGCCAACGACCGCAAGCCAATCTGCGGCTGTCCGCCACCGTGCAGTGCGTGACACGTCACGCATTGCACGGAAACAGCACCCGCATTTCTCACAACAATCCCCGGAAGCCCTGGATCTTATGGAACGTCATGCGGTTGGCATCGTGGAAGTTGTGGCTGCCGTCATAGGCGCAGCGGACCATGTAGATCAGGTCCTCCCCATCAAACTGCCAGTCAACGTACTGAAATCCCGTGAGCCGAACGGAATCCTCCCACGGGATGGACAGGTCATCCTCCAGCAGTGTTAGCCGGTGCTCCCATCGGCGCAGGTCTTCCGAGACGTGAAGCGACAGCACATTGCGCTGTCCGGGCCGAGATGGGTCGGTGTTATCGTTGCTCAGTGTGAGGTAGCGCCCGGTCTGCGGGTCGCGACGAATCGTGAACTTCGTGTTTCCGCCCGGGAAGTCGATGAAGCCCGTCTCCGGGTCGAACAGCAGGCGCCGGCCCTCGTCCAGAATCTGCACTACGGCGGCCCTATCCACCAGCGGCGGCGAGTTGAACCGCAGGATGTTGAGCAGGCTCCCATCGGGGGCCTCGACGCAGTTGCCCTCCAGCCAGCCGGGGAGGTCCACCCTGCCCCACTCTGTGGGCGTCCATGCCGGGTCGTAAGGGAGCTTATCGCTCATCCGCCAACTCGAGGCACTCAGAAGGTCCGCGTTCTCGTCGGCGGAGATCACCAGCGACTGGAAGCCCGAGCCCCAGACGCACGGGGTGCAGTCCTCAAAGCCGCGCCACAGGCGCCCCTTGGCCTTGAGCACCGGAACCGGAGCGCAATGGTAGTTGGGCGGCTCGTGGTAGAACCCGCCGCGGGCGATGATCCCATTGTCCTCGCCGGTGGGGTGAGTCCAGGTGTTGCCCCCGTCCTCGCTGCGGCGGATGACGATGGAGCCGTACTGCTGCGAGCAGCCCAGCAGGTACACACCGCCACGATGCTCGAAGAGGCTGGACCAGTACGCATTGGAGATGTGGGTGACATTCACCCATGTGCGGCCCTCGTCCGAGGAGCGGTACACGCTGGAGAGGTGCTCCTCGCTTTGGTGATTGCGGGGGCATCCGGGGCCGAAGTAGTCGTGGGTGGCCAGCAGGTCGCCGCTCGGCAGGCGCAGGATGCTGGGGCTGCCCAGATAGCATTGGGTTGCGGCGTCCTGGTACTTGATCTGGTTGAACTCCAAAGTGGTACCTCCCTGATGGCGGTAACACCTCGCCACGGTGCCACGTTGCCTCCTGCCTTCTGCCTTCTGCCGTTGCCTTGCTCCGCCGCTCTCGCCGTTGCTGTCCAAGGCCGTTCTCCGTGGAGCTCAGTGCTCTCCGTGTCTCCGTGGTGAGACGTTGCCTTCTGCCGTTGCCGTTACCTTGCTCCGCCGCTCTCGCTACCCGAACTGTGGCAGGTGCTCTCTGTGTGCCGCCAGCAGGTCGTCCGCCAGTGCCTCGGCGGCGGCCAGGTCGGGCACGCAACGGTCGTACAACAGGGCCTGCACAAGGAGCCTGCGATCGCCGGAGATGGCGGCATCCACCGTGATCTCCACGCCGTAGAGCGCCTCGCTGATCCAGGCCAGGAGGGCCGGGGGCATCTCGGGCAAGGCGACCGGCAAGCAGCCCGCGGCGGTGGCCATCACCGGCATCTCGAGGACGAACCCCTCGGGTATTCCGGGGACGGTCTGGTTGGGGACATTCATGGGGAAGACCTGGTGCCCGTTCTCGAAAAGCGACTTGACGATGGGTACAAGCGCCTCGTGCTCGCCCAGGACCCGCTCGAACAGGCCGCTTTCCAGCTCCTCCTCGCCTCTGGCCTGGCGCGCCATCTTCTCGTACCGCTCTTCGCCGTCGCGGATGACCTCGAGGATGTCCATGACATCCTCGCCCAGGCGCCGGCCGTAGTAGTCGCCTCCGGCGAACCGTTCGGGGAAGAACTCGGTCACATGTCGGTCCAGCACCGCCGGGAAGGCGCCAAAGGCCCGGTACAGCTCCCAGGAGAACCGCTCGGCCTCCGGCTCGGCCGCGGCGAGTTTGTCGTTCACAAGCGGCCAGAGGCTCTTGCCCCCTCGGGTGAGATGGGTAATCCAGGTGAGGTGGTTCATGCCGAAGTACAGGGAGCGGATCTCGGAGTACGGGACACCGATGAAGGCGCACAGGTGTCTCAGTGTGCCCTGGACGCCGTGGCACAGGCCCACGACCTTTGCTTCCGTGGCTTTGTTCACGGCCCGGCATATGGCGGCCATCGGGTTGGCATAGTTGAAGAAGTACGCCTCCGGGCACAGGGAGGCCACATCGCGGGCGATGTCCAGCATCGCGGGGATCTGGCGCATGGCCCGGGAGATACCGCCGGCGCCCACGGTGTCCCCCACCGGCTGGAGGATACCGTGCTTCTTGGGCACGAGAATATCGGCCTCCCAGCCCTTCCTGCCCCCCACCGCGATGGTCGTCGTGACCACATCGGCCCCCGGCAGGACCTCCTTGCGGTCCACAGAGGCCTCAACCTTGACCTGCAGACCCTTCTTCTGTACCATCCTCTCCACCAGGCCCCGGGCCACCCCCAGGGCCTGCTCGTCGATATCAACCAGGCCGATGGTCCACTGCGCCTCGATACCGGAGGCCAGCAGATCGGCCACGAGGCCGACGGTGAACGACGCACTGCCGGCGCCAACCAGCACGATCCTGCGGTTATCCATGGTACCCCTCCCGGAGTAGGCCGACGGGGGCTGCAGTTCGCCGTCGGGCCAAGGGCCCCCTCCCGACGGAGTGGTGAGGGCAAAGGTCCATCGTTCGCGGGCGAGCAGGCCTGCCGCCCGCATGCCATGGGCTCTCGGCGCCCCGGGCATCCCTGGTAGGAGGCTGTCAGTCCCTTGAGATACGCTATCGTCCTTCCTCTTCTGCTCATCGCAACGCTCTGCCCGGCCGCGCCTCTGGGTCTGGAGGCCTGCCTGGACCCGTCTATGCTGGCTCTTCCCACCCAGGGCGCGATCCGGCTCTCGGCCACCACCGCCGGCGACGGCGAGGGGCTGGATTACCACCCGCTGCAGCCCGGCGAGACCGCCTCGATCCTCAAGGTCACCGGACCGGCGGTGATCCACCGCGTCTGGTCTACATCCGGCTTCACGGACGAGACGAAGCTGGTCATGAAGCTCGACGGCCAGGAGCGCGCCATCTGGGCCGAGGCCGGGTTGCCCGTGGGCCAGGAGGCCGACGCACTGCGGTCCCTGGACGGCCAATCCTACTGGTCCTACCATCCTATCGTGGTCAAAGAGAGCGCCGAGTTCGTCGCCACCGACCTGCGCCCCACGCCCGCTCAGGGCACGACCGGGGAGGTCAACAAGTTCTACCTGCAGGTGGCGTACTCCGAGGGTGCCCTCTCCGGCCCCGAAGAGCTGGTCAAGCAGGCTCTGGCGCGGCTCGGGACGCTCATGGCCGATCCGCTGACAGACCTGGAGAGCGTGGAGGCCCCCCGTGCCCTGCAGCAGCTTTCCCTCACCCGCGGCGAGCCGGTAGCGGTGCCGGGTGATGAGAACACGTACGTGGAGGCCCTGGTTCTGGACGCCACCGGCATTCCCATCGAGCAACTCCGGGGCACCCGCCTGCTGCTACGCAGCGACGGGGCGCCCGAGCCCTGTGTCGATGTGCCCATTCCTGCACTGTTCTGCGCCTTCTGGGGCCTGGATGAGCATGCCTCGCTCTACAGCGCCGTCAAGGGCGAGAAGCTCGTGCTCCGTTTCCCGATTCCGGTCGGCAGGGGGCTCACCATCGGACTGGCCCAGTACGGTAGCGGAGCAACGGCCAACACCCTCCCGGCCGCGGTCATCACCAATGTTGCCACAGAGCCGCTGCCCTATCGCTTCTGCGCCCAGTACGAGACCAGGGTCTCCCGGCGCGGGGAGCCGCTAGCCCTGCTTCAGGTGGAGGGAGAGGGCACCTACGTCGGCACGGCCTTCGCCGGCGACGCGCTGTGGCACCGCAAGTTCACCTTCCTCGAGGGCAACGAGCGGATCTACGTGGATGGCGCGGGGAAGCCCACGTGGGAGGGTACGGGGACGGAGGACTTCTTCAACGGGGCCTGGTACTTCAGCGCCGGCGTCAACTCCCGAAGCTTCCACGGCCTGCCCCACTTCGACGAGGGGCCGCCGCCGCGCATGGCCGCCTACCGCTACCTGCTCAGCGACCGCATCGGCTTTTCCACCTCGCTGCGTGTGGACATGCAGCACGGCAGCCGCAATTCCAGCCCGGATATCTACTACAGGTGGGTTTCCTACTGGTACCAGAAGCCCCCCTGCAGCGTGAAGGAACCCCTGGAGGTGGAGGCCCCCAAGGACCCCATGGCCGGGCCGGCGGACACCGCCGGCACGGACAACGGTCTGCCCCACCACAGCAATCGCCCTACCCCGCTGGTGCTCGCACTTTCTGCCATCATCGCGCTGATTGTGGTCATCGTGGTGGTGCGGCTGAGGAACAAGGGGAACGGCTGAGCGGGGCGGGCGCGGTGCCCGAGCGGTCGGCGAGTCTCGGCTCCACCCCCGGCAGATAACACCAGGGCGCCCGGAGGGGCGCCCTGAGAACAGATGACTGCGTGCGTGTGGACCTGCTCTGCCGCAGGCCGGCCCAACCTCACCGACTTTCCTTGAGGTGCTCCTCGAAGGCGGCGATGCGCTCCTCCAGCCGCTTTTGCCGCAGCGCGTTGGTCAGGTCGCCGCGGGTACGCTCCACGAAACCCCTCACGGCATCCGAACGCCCGCGCAGCCCGAGGCTGATGGCGTTGGGGTAGTCGAAGCCCATAATCAGGTGATAGATGTCGTCCATGGCGTCTAGGAAGGCCTCGGCGCGGTCCAGATTGCCCTGGCGGATGGAATCCAGCACATGGCGCCGGAACTCTCCGGCGGCCTCGGCCAGGCCGTTGAGCCAGCAGACGCCATCCACGTCCAGGTCTGCGGGGGAGGGGATCGGATCCCCGGCGATGCCGGCCAGAGTAATGGCGGCCTCGATGTACTCCTTCTCGGCATCGGCGACGAACCCGCCCCAGCGCAGCTCCTCACAGCGGGCAAGCGCCGCTTTCATCTGGCGGTTGAGGTCGGCGGTCTCCGACAGCAGCTTCCGGGCCTCCTCAAACTCGCCCCGGTGGACGCTCTTGATGCAGGTCGACGCAACCCGCACCACCTGGCGCGAAAGCACATAGGCATTCTCGCGGCCCTCGTCGAGACGGTCCATGTGCTCGCGGATACTCACAGCGATATCGTTGATTCGTGCGAAGATAGGTCAGCACCTCGATCTATTGCGCCTCGCGCTATGCCGCCCTGTCCGGAGCCGCAAGCTTGCGGCCTGCAGGCCCCCCGGGGGGCGCCGCTTGTCGCTCCCGCAGACTATCCGCCCACGGCCTCCCGCGCGGCCTGCACTCCGCAGCGGATGGCCTTCTCGTTCATGGGCAGGAGCTTGTGATGCCGCTCGGGCAGCACTTTCTTGAGCGCCTCGATGACCGGCTCGATCATCTCCGGATGCCTGGCGCCCAGATAGGCTCCCAGCATCACCATGTTGGCGATCTTCTCGCTCCCCGCCTCGATGGCCGCCTCGGTAGCCCCCACGGCCACCAGTTGCACATCGGTGCGGTCGATCTCAACTTCGCCCAGACTGGTGTTGAGCACCAGCAGTCCGCCCGGAGCCACAGAACCGGCATGGGCCCTGATGGCCCCCGGCTCCATGAGCGCCATGGCCTGGGGCCGCCCGGAGACAGGGCTGCCCACCTTACCGTCGGAGATGACGACCGTGCAGTTGGTCCAGCCGCCGCGAACCTCCGGCGAGTAGCTGGGATACCAGGAAACTGAAAGGCCCTCGTCACAGGCGGCCTCGGCAAGAAGCTGGCCCGCGAGGAGCACGCCCTGGCCGCCGAGGCCCGACATTGTGATCTCGTCTCTCATAGCTGACACGTCCTGTATTGGTGTTCTGCGGCAATCCGGCCTGCGGACCCGGCGTCCTGGAGGCAACCGCACCGGCCCTGCCGGCCACACCCGCAGGCTCAATTGCTCTACACGTACGGGTTGCGGAAGACTTTCAGCGGGTACTGCTTCACCACATTGTCTCGCACATGCTCCAGAGCCTGCACAGGCTCAATTGCTCTACGCGTACGGGTTGCGGAAGACTTCCAGCGGGTACTGCTTCACCACATTGTCTCGCACATGCCCGAGAGCCTGCACAGGCTCAATTGCTCTACACGTACGGGTTGCGGAAGACTTCCAGCGGGTACTGCTTCACCACATTGTCTCGCACATGCTCCAGAGCCTGCACAGGCTCAATCGCTCTACGCGTACGGGTCACGGAAGACTTTCAGCGGGTACTGCTTCACCACATTGTCTCGCACATGCCCGAGAGCCTGCACAGGCTCAATTGCTCTACGCGTACGGGTTGCGGAAGACTTTCAGCGGGTACTGCTTCACCACATTGTCTCGCACATGCCCGAGAGCCTGCAGAGGCTTCATGTACCACCACGAGGGGCAGGTGCCCAGAATCTCCACCAGTGAAAAGCCCTTGCCGTCGAGCTGAGCCTGAAAGGCTTTGGTGATGCTCTTCTTGGCCGCCATCACGCGCCGCGGATCGTAGAGGGCTTCGCGGGCCAGATAGGCGACGCCTTCCACCTGGTTGAGTATCTCGCACACATTCAACGGGTTGCCGCCCTGCTGGAGCGTCCGCCCGGCCGGGGTGGTGGTGGTCTTCTGGCCCATGAGCGTGGTGGGCGCCATCTGCCCGCGGGTCATGCCGAACACCGCGTTGTTGATGAAGACCACCGTGATGCTCTCGCCCCTGGTGGCGGCCTGGATGACCTCGTTGAGGCCGATCGCGGCCAGATCGCCGTCTCCCTGGTAGGTGAAGACGACGGAATCCGGCCTTACGCGCTTGAGGCCCGTCGCCACGGCCGGGGCCCGTCCGTGGGCCGCCTGGATGGCGTCTGTCGTGAAGTACTCGTAGTTGTAGACCGAGCAGCCCACCGAGGCCACCGCCACCGTGCGGTCTGCGACCCCCAGCTCATCGAGCACCTCCGCCACGATCCGCACACTGCTGCCGTGCGTACAACCCGGGCAAAAGCGCATCGGGTCCGGTGACAGTGCCCGCGGCGGCTCGTAGATCACCGCCGACTTGCCGCTCGCCATGCTTGCTTGCGCCATGTTTGGTCGCCTCTGTATGTACCCGGCTTCCAGGCCGACCGTGCCGATGCTCCCGAAGCGGCGAGGTACGCCACGGCGGGCAAGGGCGGCCGACCGGCCGGAGTGATCTAGAGTTCCTTGCTGATCTTCACGAGGGTTTCCAGCACTTCCTCGGGCGTGCACAGCACCCCACCCGTGTGGGAGAGAAGCTCCACCGGACAGCGCCCCTCGATGGCCATCCGAACGTCGTCGCGGAACTGGCCCTGGGACAGCTCCACCACCAGACATCGCTTGCTGCGCGCGGCCAGGGCCGCGATGGCGGCCTCCGGGAACGGTACCAGGGAGATGGGACGCAGCAGCCGCGCGGCGATGCCCCGCTCCATCGCCCGCTCCACCGCCGTCTCGCAGACCCGGGCCGGGATGCCGTAGGCGCAGAGCATGATGTCCGGATCGTCGGCGCCGTACTCCTCCCAGCGCGTCTCGTGCTCGCAGGCCTGAAGGTAGCGTGCGAGGATGCGGTCGTTGACCTGCTCGAGTTCCTCAAACACCGTGTATAGCGAGTTCACCACATGGCGCTCGCGGTTGGCCTTGCCGCTGCCCAGGGTCCAGGGGAACTCACCGGCCCGGGGGGCGTCGCCCACAGGGCGCAGGGCGCACTGCTCGCGCATGGTGGCCAGTGTGGCGTCGCCCTGGATCATGACCGGGAGACGATAGCGCTCGGAGAGCTCGAAGGCCTCGGCCGTGAGGTCGTGGGCCTCCTGGACGCCTGCGGGGGCGAAGACCAGAGGCCTGCCGTCGCCGTGGCCGGCGCCCCGTGTGGCCAGCCAGTAGTCGGACTGGGCCGGCCCGATGCCGCCCAGACCGGGGCCGCTGCGCACCATGTTCACCAGCACGCACGGCAATTCGCAGCCGATGATATAGGACAGTCCCTCCTGCATCAGGGAGATCCCCGGTGAGGACGAGGAGGTCATGACCCTGGCGCCGGCGGCCGCCGCGCCCATCACCATGTTGATCGAGGCCAGTTCGCTCTCGGCCTGCAGATACACGCCGCCCACCTCGGGCAGCCGCCACGACATGTACTCCGGGATTTGGCTCTGGGGCGTGATGGGGTAGCCAAAAAAGAACCTGCAGCCCCCGGCGATGGCGCCCTCGGCCACCGCCTCATTGCCCTCCATCAGGATACGCTCGCTCACGATGATACCGCCTCTTTGGTTTCCTCTTTGTACAGGCTGATCGCTGCGTCCGGGCACATCAGGACACAGAGCTTGCAGCCGGTGCACTCGGTGCCCTCCGCGGGCTCCACCGGGTGGATACCGTACGAGGTTAGCTTCTCCGACACCCGCAGGTGCTTTTGCGGGCAGAACTCTACACACAGGCCGCAGCCCTTGCACCGCTCGAGGTCTATCACTGTCTTTGCCATCGACACACCCAACCTGCTATCCGGCGGCCATGCAGTCTGATCTCGGCCGCCATTATCTGTTACGCGCAAGCCCCGCCGTCTTCCCCGCGTAGCCTCCCCCGATCCTCCTGGGCCGCCGCCAGCAGCTCGCCGGCATGCCGGTGGGCCGTGACATCGGTCTCCTGGGCGCCCAGCATCCGGGCGATCTCACCCACACGGGCCTCCGGGGAGAGCGCGGCGGCGGTCACCACCGTGCGGCCATCTCGTACCTGTTTCTCGATATGAACGTGGCGGTCGGCCAGCCGCGCAATCTGGGCCAGGTGCGTCACACACAGCACCTGCGCTGTGGCCGACACCCTCACCAGCTTCTCGCCCACCGCGTGGGCCACGCGACCACCGATACCCGTGTCCACCTCGTCGAAGATGATGGTCGGCGTCGCCGCGCCCCTGGCGCACACCGACTTGAAGGCCAGCATCAGCCGCGAGAGCTCACCACCGGAAGCCACCTTGGCCAGGGGACGCGGCGCCTCGCCGGCATTGGCGCTGAACACGAAACGGCACCGGTCGATGCCGCGCCGGGAGGCCGCCAGGCGCCTTCCGGCGCCGGTCTCCACTCCCTCGGGGTCTTCGTCGGAAGACAGCTCGACTGCGAACCTCGCCGCCTCCATCCCCAGGTCCCGCAGCTCGTCCTCCACCGCTGCCTCCAGTTGCTCTGCCGCCGTCGCCCGGGCCGCAGAGAGTGTCCCCCCGGCCCCGCCCGCGGCCCTCCGGGCCCGCTGCAACTCCGCCTGCAGCGTCGCCTCGCGGGTCTCCACATTCCCCAGCTCATGCAGCTCGGCGGCGCATGCATCGCGGAAGGCCAGAAGCTCCGGGACGCTGTCCCCGTACTTGCGCTTCAACCGGGCGATCTCGGCCAGACGACTCTCCACCTGCTCGAGGCGCTGAGGGTCGGCTTCCAGCTCCTGCAAGTAGCCGCTCAGGGTTCTGGCGGCCTCCTGCAAGACTACCGAGGCGGTGTCGATCTCGTCGGCGAGCTTGCCCAGATCGTCGTCGTACCCGGCGAGAGACCGGAGCTCCTGCTGGGCCACCTGTACGGCCGCCAGAGTCGACATGCCCTCGCTCTCGCCGTCCAGCAACTCACAGGTCCGGGCCACGGTCTCGAGTATCTTCTCCGCGTGTTGCAGCCTGGAGCGCTCGGCCCCGAGTCGCTGCTCCTCGTCGGCCTCCAGCTCGGCCGCGTCGATCTCGGCCACCTGGAAGCGCAGCATGTCGGCGCGCTGGGCCCGGTCCCGGTCGTCCATCTTCAGGTCTGCCAGGGCCTGCGCGGTCTGGCGGTAGGTCTCATACTCCCGGCGATAGGCCTCGAGAGCTTCGCCGTACTGCCGGCCGCCGAAAGCGTCCAGGAAATCGAGGTGGTTCTCCTCGTGGATCAGGGTCTGATGCTCGTGCTGACCGTGGATATCCACCAGGTGTCGGCCCAGCTCCTGCAGCATCCCCCCGGTGGCGGTGCGGCGGTTGATGCGATAGCTACTGCGCCCGCTCTGGATGTCGCGGGTGAAGATGACCGTGGTATCGTCGCCCTCACGCAGGCCGGTCTCGTCCATGGCCGCCAGAACGGCCGGCGCCTCACCGGCGTCAAACACCGCCTCGATCCGCGCCGTGCTTTCGCCGCCGCGGATCATGTCGCTACCCACACGGCCCCCCAGCACGGCGTTGAGCGCATCGATGATGATCGACTTGCCGGCGCCCGTCTCTCCCGTGAGAACGGTGAACCCCGGACCGAAGTCCAGCACCAGACTCTCGATGAGGGCGAAGTTGTCGATCGAAAGTTCCCTTAGCATGGCAAGCCCTGGCCGCCCCTCTCGGAGTGGCCAACGAGATCCCTATCCACAGGTCCGCATCACCAGACCGCGGCCCGCGACGCCCCGGTAGTTGACTGCCGCGGCAAGCGATGCCCACGCCGCCGCCGTCACCTACCTGGACGCTCCCCACTTGAGCTTGGTGCGGAGGCGCTCGTAGAACGTGCCCTCCGACAGACGCACCAACTTGACGTCGAACGGTGCGCGTCGTACCACCACGGTATCATCGGGCTGCAGTTGGATATCGTCCTGGCCGTCGAGGGTCAGGGCGATGCCCATGGTACTGTCACCGCGTCCGACGGCTTCGACCTCCACCTCCGCCGTGGCCTCCACCACCACCGGGCGGGAGTACAGGGTGTGCGGGCAGATGGGGGTGATGATCAGAGATTCCACGGCGGGCGAGACAATGGGTCCTCCGGCGGAGAGGGTGTACCCTGTGGCGCCCGTGGGAGTGCTGATGATGATCCCGTCCGCCGGATAGGTGGCGATCAGCTCACCGTTGACGCGGGTGTGGAGTCGGACGAGACGGCGCGTGTCCGCCTTGCCGATGACCGCCTCGTTCAGCCCGTAGTGCACGTGCGCCGGGCCCCCGTGGCGCATGACTTGCGCGGCAACCATCATGCGCATCTCGGTGCGGAAGTCGCCCTCCAGGAGCCGCTCGAGCTGCTCCAACAGCAACCGTGGCGGCTCAGCGGCGAGGAACCCGAAACTCCCCAGGTCCACTCCCAGAAGGGGGGTGCCCTGCGGCCCGGCGTGTCGAGCCATGGACAGCAAGGTGCCGTCTCCACCTAGGGAGATAAGCAGGTCGGCACGCACCAGCTCTGCCAGCTCCACCGTCTCCGGCACCTGCCCGTCGTCGCAGGCCACGGAGGTGCCGGGGCCGACCAGCACGCGTCTGTCCGCCGCCCGCAGGCGACCGCAGAGCACGGCGGCGGTCCGCCGGGCCTCGTCATTGTGCGTTGCCGTGGCAATGCCTACCGTGCGGATCGGATCTGGCAAGATGGGTGGCTGCCTGTCGGTATTGAGCGCTCCGCGCCCCCCGGTTCTGGGGACAAGCAACGGCCCTTTGCCGCGGAGCCGCGCAGTGGGCGAGCCGTGGGTCAGGGGCTCGTCGGCCCGGGGCGGGGCGGTCTGCCTACCCGCTCACCGCCGCCGTGCGCGCGATGCGCTTGTGGTTGTTCCTGGCCGGTGCGAAATCCGGATCGGCGGCCATCGCCCGCTCGTACATCTCGCGTGCCTCGATGATGCGGCCCTTGCGCTCCAGCACAACGCCCAAGTTGTTGAGGGCATAGACATTGGCGGCGTCGGCGGCGATCGCGCTGTCGAAGTGCACCCCGGCCGCCCATACATTGTCGCGGCCCAGGTAGATCAGACCCGCGTTGTTGTGGGACAGGGCATCGGTCGGGTCGAGGGTGAGCACATACAGGTACTCGCGGAGCGCCTCGTCCTTGCGGTCGCGGGAGAAGTACAGCGCCGCCAGCGACCTGTGTGCCGGCACATCATCGGGAAACCGGGCCGCCACCGCCTCCCACTGCGCCAGAGCGCCGTCTGTCTTGCCGGCCTTGCTCAGGCACACCGCCGCCGAGGTGGCGGAGCTACGGTCTGCCGGGTCCAGCCTCTCGGCGGCGAGAAAGGCCTCCGCCGCCTGCTCCCACTTGCCCTGAGCCATCAGCAGTTCGCCCATCCGGCGTTGCGGTTCCGGGTCGCGCGGCAGGCGCTGGGCCGCCTGCCTGTACGCCTCCACCGCCTCATCACCTCGTCCCAGTTTCTGCAGCGTCTGCGCCAGGTTGGCACCGGCGATGGCATTGTCGGGCTCGATCCGCAGCGCCATGCGGTACGTCTGCGCCGCGTTCTCGTACTCCCCGGCGGCATACTGCGCCGCGGCCAGCTCCAGGTACGCCGCCACGTTGTCGGGCTCCAGGGCGACCACGTCTCCGAACAGCTCGACGGCCCGGGCGTAGTTGTGGGCTTTGACGTACAACAGGCCAAGAGTGAACAGCAGGGGCACGTTGTCGAGATGCTCCAGCCGCGCCAGCTCGTACTGCGTGAGCGCCTCCGTCGTCTTCCCCTGCATGTCCAGGACACGGCCATAGCCCACCAGGGCGCCGAAGTCCGTGGGGCGCGAGCGCAGGGCCCGCTCGTACTCGCTCTCGGCCCGCGGGTACTCGCCCTGCTTGGCCAGGGCCTCGGCCAGGTTGTAGTGGCCCTCGAAGCCCGCGGGGTCGATGGCGATGGCCAGCTCAAACTCCCGCTGAGCCTCGTTCGTTCGGCCCTGCCGAAGATGGGCGGTGCCCAGGTTATTGTGGGCCGAGGCGTTCCCCGGATCGGCTGCGATGGAGGCCTGAAGGAACCTCACGGCATCGTCGAGCTCATCGAGCGCCAGAGCCACCAGACCCCGCCACTGCAGGATCAGGGAGTTGTCGGGCAGAATCTGGAGCATCTCCTCCAGTATGGCCCTTGCCTGCCCGTAGGCCCCCTCGCGGTACAGTGTGTCCACTCGCTCCAGCTTGCTCTGCAGGCTCTCATCACTTTGAGCCCGGCACATGGGACACAGCAGCACGAGACCGACGCAGACCAGCAGACCGACGACGTGGCTTCTCATTGGCCTCACAGTCCCGTCATGGCATGTGGTTCCGCGGACTTCTCACCGCCGTCGCGCTGCGCACGGCAAAGCTCAAGGCAAGCGGCCTCGATGCCGTCCGCGTCTATCCGGCACCCGGCCCGCAATTGCGCCGTGGCGCCGTGGGGCATGAAGGCATCGGGGATTCCCAGGCGTCGGACGGCGGTGGTGTGTGTGCCGGCGTCGGCCAGGACCTCACAGGCCGCCGCGCCCAGGCCGCCGGCCAGCACGTTCTCCTCCACCGTGACGATCTTGCCCACCCGTCGCGCCAGATCCAGCACAAGCTCCCTGTCGATCGGCCTGATGAACCGGGCGTCGACGACGGTGGCCTTGACCCCCTGCCGCTCCAGGCGCTCGGCGGCCTGGAGTGCGGCACCCACTTGAGGACCCAAAGCGAGGATCGCCACATCATTCCCCTCCCGCAGCACCTCACCCTTCCCCACCGGCAGCACTTCCGGCGTCACCGTGCACGAGGCGCCCTCCGCCTCCCCGCGGGGGTACCGGATACTGCTGGGGCCATCGAGCGATAGGGCGGTGGCCAGCATGTGGCGCAGTTGGGCCTCATCGCGCGGCGCCATGGCCACCAGACCCGGGACGTGTCGCATGAACGAGAGGTCGAAGACGCCGTGATGGGTGGGGCCGTCGTCGCCCACCAGCCCGCCGCGATCCATGCAGAAAAGCACAGGCAATTGCTGCAGCGCCACGTCATGGATGATCTGGTCGTACGCCCGTTGCAGGAAGGTGGAGTAGATCGCCACCACGGGTCTCATGCCGTCCGCCGCCATACCGGCCGCGAAGGTCACCGCATGCTCCTCGCTCATCCCCACGTCGAAGCAGCGGTCCGGGAACTTCATCTTGAACTCCGACAGCCCGGTACCATCGAGCATCGCCGCGGAGATGGCCACGATCCTGTTGTCGCTCTCCGCCAGTTCGCACAGTGTGGTGCCGAACACCTCACTGTACGTGGTGGGGCCCTCGCGATGGGGGCATTTGCCGTCGGCGATGTTGAACGGTCGCGTGCCGTGGAAGCGGCTGGGGTCCTGCTCCGCCGGCTTGTACCCGCGCCCCTTCTGCGTGTGCACGTGGACCATGATCGGCCCCCGCAGATTCAGGGCGTGGTCCAATACGTCCACAAGCTGGCTGATGTCGTGCCCGTCGATGGGGCCCAGGTACGTGAACCCGAACTCCTCAAACAGCATCCCGGGGACTACGAGCTGCTTGAGGCCGTCTCGAACGCGGTCCATCGCCACCAGCATGGCATCGCCCAGAGGGACCCTGTTGAGCATCTTGGCCATGTCGCGCCGGGTCCGCCGCACCGCCGGCTCCACGATCCCCGCCCGCATCTGAGCCAGGTACGCCGACATCGCCCCCACATTGCGGGAGATGCTCATCTCGTTGTCATTGAGCACCACAACCAGGTCGGCCTCCATGGAACCCGCCTGGTTCATGGCCTCCAGCGCCAGGCCGCCGGTCAGCGCTCCGTCGCCGATCACCGCTACGATCTTCTCGTCGGTTCCCCGGATGTCCCGGGCCTTGGCAAATCCCAGCGCCGCCGAGATCGAGGTGCTTCCGTGCCCCGTCCCGAAGGCGTCGTGGGGGCTCTCCGACCGCCGCGGAAAGCCCGAGAGACCATCGCTTTGCCGGATCGTGTGGAACTGCTCCCTGCGCCCCGTGAGCAGCTTGTGCGTGTAGCACTGATGCCCCACGTCCCACACGATCTTGTCTTTGGGAGAACTCAGCACGCGATGCAGGGCGATGGTCAGTTCCACGGCCCCGAGATTGGGGGCCAGGTGCCCGCCCGTCTCCGAGGTCGTGGCGATGATCCGCTCCCGGCATTCGGCCGCGAGCTCCGCCAACTGGCTGCGCGACAGTCCACGCAGGTCTTGCGGACCGCTGATGGTCTTCAGTAGCTTGCTTGCCATTGTCTCGATGGTCTGCCCATGATCGGCACCGTCGCCGCCGTCGGTGGAACGGGGCCCCGGGCCCGCCGCCCCTCTACTCCTCTGCGCCCTGGCCCGTTGCCTCGGGTTCTTGCTCCAGGTACTGCTCTACCACTGCCTCGGCCCTCTTGAGCCGCTCCGTGCACAGCCTGCGCAGCGCCATGCCCTCCTCGAAGAGGGCCAGCGCCTGGTCCAGCGAAAGCTCCCCGGCGTCGAGCTCCGCGACGATCTGCTCCAGGCGCCCCAGCGCCTGCTCGAAGTCCATGGCCTCGTCCTGGCTCATCTTGCTCCCTCGCGTGCGCAGCGGTCGGTGATCGTCGCGATCAGATCGCCGTCACTCACGGTGACCGTCATGCTGTCCCCGGCGGCGACTTCGCCAACACGCCGCACCAGGGAGCCGTCTTCGCGCCTGCAAATGGCGTAACCTCTGCCCACCACGGCGTGGGGGCTGAGTGCATCCAGGGTCGCGGAGGCCTTCTGGAGCCGCGCCCGGCGCCGCTCCAGGAGTCTCTGCGCATTGCGCAGCATGCCCGCCGCGGCGTCGTCGGCCCGTATCTGCCGCTCCTGCAGCAGGCTGCGCGGGCGGCGGAATACGGGGTGAGCGAGGGCCCTGTCCAGCCGCGCCTTCGCCCGCTGCCATTGGCCGCCGAGGCCGGAGCGCAGACGGCCGCCGAGGCTCTCGAGACCGGCCACAAGCTCCCGGATATCCGGTGTTACCAGCTCCGCCGCCATGGAAGGCGTGGCGGCCCGGACGTCGGCGACGAAGTCGGCGATGGTGAAGTCCGTCTCGTGGCCGACCGCGCTGACCACCGGCTTGCCCGCGGCGTAGATGGCGCGGGCCACCATCTCGTCGTTGAAGGCCCACAGGTCCTCCATCGAGCCCCCGCCGCGCCCGACGATGATGACATCGACCTGCGAGAGCCCGGCCGCAATCTGCAGGGCCCGCACGATGCTCCCCGGCGCGTCATCGCCCTGCACCACCGTGGGCACCACGATCACCTTCGCCGGCGGGTAGCGGCGCCCGATGATGCTGCACAGGTCTCGCACCGCGGCCCCGGTGGGGGAGGTACAGACCGCGATCGTCCGGGGATAGCGAGGCAGGGGCCGCTTCCGGGTGGGGTCAAACAGGCCTTCGGCCTCGAGACGGGCCTTGAGTAGCTCCAGCGCCGCGGCCAGATCGCCGGCTCCGTCCGGGCGCATGAAGCGCGCGATCAGTTGGTAGCGGCCGCCGCGCTCATAGACCGTCACGCTCCCGCCCGCCACCACGAGGTCTCCGTCCTTGGGCGCGAACCTCAGCCCCTGAGCGGCCCCACGAAACAGCACCGCGCTAAGCTGGCTCTGGTCATCCTTCAGGGAGAAGTACAGGTGGCCGGAGGCCGCGCGCGTGAAGTTGGAGATCTCCCCGCGCACCAGCACATCGCTGAGCAGCTCGTCGCGGTCCAGGAGGCGTTTGACATGTGTGGTGACTTCCCGCACCGAGAGGACACCCGAGCCGGCCCCCTGGGAGGGGCCGCCGGACCGATCGTCGGAAAACACCTGATTCCCCCCAAGTGGCGGCCCTGGAGCTCACATTGTGCAGGTTCCGGGCGGGCGCCCACTCACGCCGCCTCCCCCCCGGCCCCGCCTCTCGGCGTCTCTTCGAGCCGCTTGTACTCCGCCAAACGGCTGGCGGAGGCGGGAGGAGGGGGGGAAAACGGCCTGGGCGCGAGCGTTTCGGGCGCGGCTGAGGCCAGATATGGCTCCAATGCGTTCATGCATAGTTTGAGCTAGAGGTGTGTCTGAAAACCCCGCCTGCGCCGAGAGTGTCCTTCTGAGAGCGTCGGCTCCCGGCAAGAGCAGCTCGTAGCATCTCCCGGCATTTGGCGAGGTCCTTCGCGCAAGCGACACTCGTGACGCAGGCGCGCCAGGATGGCGTTTCCACGGCAGGCCCAGCCCTTCGGCCGAGCCTCCAGGGCACCTGGAATGCCATGGGTCGGGCACGCCGTCTGCGGGGCCGGGTGTCCGAAACGCAGACCTACTCGTGGCCCTTGTCCGAGACGAGGCCCTCGCGTCGAGCGTAGGCGCCGAGTATCCCATTGACGAATTTGCCCGAGTCTGGTGTGCCGTAGATCTTGGCCAGTTCCACGGCCTCATTGATGGCGGCGCTGGCGGGCACATCCGGTGAGTGCCGCAGCTCCGCCAGTGACAGGCGGAGGATGTTGCGGTCGATGGCGGGCATGCGCTCCAGGGCCCACTCGTGTGAGAGCTCGTCGATGATGGCATCGATGCGCTCGGCGTCCTTGAAGAACTCCTCGCAGAGGCGACGGCCGAACTGCTCGATCTCGGCCTCGAGCTTGCGCTCCTCCTCGGCGGCCATATCCCACTGCTCCACCAGGAGCCGGAGCGTATCGGTGGCGGCGATCATGGCCGCCCCCGGGCCGAGGCCCGCGATGTCGGCCTGGAACAGAATGCCCAGTGCCAGCTCGCGCCCGCGGCGGCGGGCGCCACCACGGTGTGACTCGAGTTTGCCTTTTCCAGGTTCCAATTTGCCCTTGTCCTGTTGCGGCGTCTGCGCCCCGAAGTCTCTTACATCCATCGCTCGATGAAACTCGTGTCTGTCTCCCCGGCACGGAACTGGGCGTTGCCGAGAGCCCGGAGGTGGAATGGGATGCTCGTCTTGATGCCCTCGATCTGCATGCCCCGCAGCGCGGCCTCCATGCGGGCGATGGCGCGAGGGCGGTCTTCGTCCCAACAGATCACCTTGGCGATCATCGGGTCGTAGGTGGGGGGCACAACGCAGCCGGCCGCGACCCCACTGTCCACGCGAATGCCGGGGCCCACCGGACTGCGCCAGGAGGTGATGGTGCCCGGAGAGGGCCTGAAACCGTCGTCGCCATCGGCGGCGACGATGCGGCACTCGATGGCGTGCCCGTTGAACCAGATCTTCCCCTGTTCGTGGCCCAGCTTCTCCCCGGCGGCGACGCGGATTTGCTCCCGGACGATGTCCACGCCGGTGAGCATCTCGGTCACGGGGTGCTCCACCTGGATGCGCGTGTTCATCTCCATGAAGAAGAACCGGCCGCGCCTGTCCATCAGGAACTCTATGGTGCCCGCGTTGTTGTAGCCCACGGCATTGGCGGCCTTGACCGCGGTCTCGCCCAGCCTGCGGCGCACCGCGTTGTTCACCGCCGGAGAGGGCGCCTCCTCGATCAGCTTTTGCTTGCGGTGCTGAATGGAGCAGTCGCGCTCTCCCAGGTACACGGCATTGCCGTGCTTGTCGGCAATGATCTGGACCTCGATGTGGCGGGGGTCCACCAGGCGTTTCTCGATGTAGACCTCGGCGCTGCCGAACGAGGACCTGGCCTCGGCCCGGGCCGACTCCAGGGCGGGACCGATCTGCTCGGAGTTGTGGACCTCCCGGATGCCCCTCCCGCCGCCACCCAGTGCCGCCTTGATCATCACCGGGTAGCCCAGGCCCTCGGCGACGTCCTTGGCCTGTCTGACATCGCTGATCGGCTCCTGAGTGCCCGGTATCACCGGTACCCCGGCGGCCTCCATGGTGCGCCGGGCCTCGGACTTGTCGCCCATGCGGGCGATCACGTGCGACGGCGGCCCGATGAAGGTGATATCGCTGGCCTCACAGACCTCGGCGAAGTCCGTGACCTCCGACAGGAAGCCGTAGCCCGGGTGGATTGCCTGGGCCCCGGTGACCTTGGCGGCGCTGATGATGTTGGCGATGTTCAGGTAGCTGTCGCGCGGGGCCGCCGGCCCCACGCACACCGCCTCGTCGGCCATCTGAACGTGCAGGGCATTGGCGTCCGTTTCCGAGTACACCGCCACCGTGGCGATCTTCAACTCGCGGCAGGCCTGAAACACCCGACACGCAATCTCCCCACGGTTGGCAACCAGTATCTTCTCAAACATGCACATCTCCCGGAAGCGTCGACAGGACCTCGGTCCGGTCAGAATGTCTGGTGGCCCGGCTCGGTGCACCACACCCGTCCGGTCTGAGGGTCGTAGCCGTACGGCCTGCCACTCACCGGGCAGCGGCTCAGGCTGCTATTGGGGTCGAGCGCCGGGGGATAGCGCTCCTCGTCCATCAGGCGCATCTGCAGATCGGCGCGGAGTTGGTTCAGGTTGGCGGCACACTCGATCCCGTGGCCCTTGTCGATGGCCGCCTTCGGAACCGTCTTGCCGCCCGTATCGCCGGCGCCCCTGTTCCGGCCGCCGAAGTACAGGCCGGCCAGCACCCCGATGATGAGGATCACGATCAGTAACTCAACGAGGACAAAGCCCCTGCGTCTCATTGGTCGTTACCCCTCGACCCGGCGTATGACCAGCAGCGGTGTGCCGTAGCCCACCGCCGCGCCGTCCTCCGCCAGCACCTCGAGCACACTGCCGCTCACCGGTGCCGGAACCCCCGTGAGCTTGCCCAAGGCCTCGATCGTGGCGATGATCTGCCCGGTCTCCACATCGTCCCCGATGCTCACCAATGCCGGCTGCCCCGGACCCTTGCCCCGGTAGAAGCGCCCCACGAGCTTGGCCGTCACAACGGGGTCGCCGTTCGCCGTCGCGGTGGCATCGTGCCGCCGGGGGCCACCGATCGTCGCGGCAGGATCCACCGGCGCCGGGCGCGCCGGTGCCGTCGGAGCCCGGCGCACGCGCACGAAGAAGTCCCCCTCGCGGACCGCCAACTCCGCCGAGGAGGACGATTTCAGCAGACCGATGATCTCACGGATGCGCTCGCGGTCGATCATGCCCGTTCCACATATTCCCCGCTGCGGGTGTCAATCTTCAGCTTGTCACCGATCTGCACGAAGAGGGGCACCGTCACCGTGGCGCCACCTTCCACCATCGCCGGCTTCGTGCCTCCGGTGGCCGTATCGCCGCGCAAGCCCGGATCGCACTGCACCACCTCACGGATCACCGTATTGGCCACCTCGATCCCGATCAGCTCGCCCTCGTAGGTGATGATCTGGACGTCTTCGCTCTCCTTGAGCCACTTGGCCAGATCGCCCACCTGATCCGCCGTCAGTTCCACCTGATCGTACGTCTCGTTGTTCAGGAAGTAGTAGTTCTCGCCGTCGGAGTACAGGAACTGGTTGGTGGAGCGCTCGACCCTGGCCCGCTCGACCTTCTCGCCCGCGCGGAACGTCTTGTTGAACACATTACCGGTCTTGACATCCCGCAGCCTGGTCCGCACCACGGCCTGGCCCTTGCCCGGCTTGTGGTGCTCGCTGCTGACGATCTGGTAGACCGTGCCATCGAGCTCGATGGTCAGCCCCGGCTTGAATTCGTTGGTGGCAATCAACCCTGACTCACCCCTCCTGGAGATCTCCGGTCGAACCCGGTGAGTGTACATTATAGCACGTCTGAAGTCAAAACAGGCGGGGTGACGGTTGAGGGCAGAGGACCGGAGGGCCACCGGCTCCCGCGGCGGTCGACCATGGCTGCCCGGCCGGTACCGACGACGGCACCGATCACGGGTCGCCGATCACCTGCTTCGGCGCCGAGGTCATCACCTGGTACCCACCCCTTGTGAGCAGCACGGTGTCCTCGATACGCACTCCGCCCCAGCCCTCGAGGTACAGCCCGGGCTCGATGGTGATGACCATGCCCGCCTTGAGCTCGTCCTCGCTGCGCTCGCTGACTCTGGGAAGCTCGTGGATCTCGAGGCCGACGCCGTGGCCGAGGCTGTGGGCGAACTGCTCGCCGTAGCCGCGCTCGGAGAGCATCTCCCTGGCCACGGCATCGAGCAAGGAGGCCTTCATCCCCGGCCGGCAGGCGGCCACCGCGGCGGCCTGAGCCTCGTACACCGCGGTGTAGATCTCAGACAGTTGCCGATCCGGCTCACCGATGATGTAGGTCCTGGTGATGTCCGAGCAATAGCCGTCCACCCGGGCACCGCAGTCGATCTTGACCATCATCCCCGGCTCCAGTGCGCGATCGGACGGCACGGCGTGGGGCTTGGCGGCCGAGGGGCCGAAGGCCATGATGGTGTCGAAAGCCACCTTCTCCGACCCCGCCAGCATGGCCAGACGGTCCAGTTCGAGGGCCGCTTCCTTCTCAGTCACCCCCGGCTGCAGCCCCTCGGCGAAGCTCTCCAGGACCCGGCTGATCAGGTCGCAGGCCCGCTGGATGACGGCAATCTCATCCTTGTCCTTCACGACCCGCTGCTGCTCGATGACCTTGCGCGAGGGCACCAGCTCGATGCCGTCCATGCGGGCGCTCAGCGTCTCGTAGGCGGCGTAGGTGGTCGTCTCCGCCTCGAACACCAGGCGCTTGACTTTGGCCTGTCTCAGAGCGGCGAGGATCCCGGCCAGATGGCCATCGGGGTCGAAGGCGGTGGTCAGCTTCCCGGACACCTGCCCGGCCTCCACCTCGTACCGGCGGTCCGTGGAGATCACGCATTCATCGCCCACAAGGACCATGCCCTCGCCGCGGAAGCCGGTGAGGTAGTAGGCGTTGGGGGCCGAGGTAACCAGCATCGCGTCGGCTCCGCTGTCTTCAAGCCATTGTCTGGTCTTCCGTCGCCTCTTGGCGTACTGGGCGGTCATCGGCGCTTCTCCGTGATAGCGATGGCCGCCAGGAGCGCCAGGACGTAGCTGTGGGCCTGGAAGCCGGCGATCACACCCGCACACACGGGAGCCGTGACGGACTTCTCCCGCCACTCCTCCCGGGCCCAGATGTTGCTCAGGTGCACCTCGATGGTGGGCAGGCGCACCGCGGCGATCGTGTCGCGGATAGCCACACTTGTGTGGGTGTAGCCGGCCGGATTGAGGATCACCGCGTCCGCCCAGTCGTGCACGTTCTGGATGGCCTCGACGATCTCGCCCTCGTGGTTGGACTGCACGATGCGCAGCTCCACGCCGTGCCTATCGGCCTCGGCCTTGAGCAGGGCGTCGATGTCGGCCAGGGTCTGACTGCCGTAGATGTCGGGCTCGCGCATCCCCAGTAAGTTGAGATTCGGTCCGTGGACTACCAGTATTCGTGGCATCAGAAGCTCTCCCATAGCCGCACTTCTGTGCTATCGGTCTGCCTCGACCTCTGCGGCCGTGCGCTGCACGGCCTCCTGCAGGCGACGGGTGTCCTGCGCCTGCCACTCTCCCTCTCCCGTCGAACCGTTCGCCCCCAGCTCGGCGATCACCTGCCGCGCCGTCGCGAGAGCGGGGGCCAAAATGGTCTCCCCCGCGCCCCCGTCTGCGGCCCCCAGGCACTGCGCACGTCCCAGCTCCGCGGCCGCCTTCACCGCCCGCTTCGTGACCGTGTGCGCCTCCGCGGCGGCGGTTGCCGCGGCGTCGAACTGCCCGGCCGCCTCGCTGTCCTTCCCAAGTGCCTGGAGCACCCACGCGGCCCGCAACAGCGCAACCGGCGTCCCCACCCGGCGCAGTAGGCCCGCCGCGTCCAGAGCATACTGCTCCATTTCACCGATATCGCGGAGGTCGTAGCGTCCGGACAGCTCCAGTATCGGACGATACAGCTCCATGCCGGCCACGTACTGGAGCGCCAGGTCCGCCGCCTGCGAGGCGTACTGAAGTCCCTGCTCCCGGTTTCCCTGCTCCAGCGCCTCGACGGCCAAAGGCACCCAGCCATAGACGTAATTGCGATCCACGAAGTACTCCACGGCCTGGGCCAGTCTGACGGGTGTGTCATGTAGCGCCACCAGGCGCCGGTACACGTCCAGGGCCGCGGCCCGGTCTCCCTGCTCCTGAAGTAGCCGGCCCAGCGCGGCCAGGGCGTCGGTGGAGGTCGGGTGCAGCTCGACGGCACCGGCCATGGCCTGTCGAGCCGCCTGCGCGTCGCCGTCCTCCATCAAGAGCCTGCCCAGGGCCGTGTAGTTTGTAGGCTCCGTGGGCTGCAGCGAGATGGCCCTTCTCCGCGCCTCGATGGCCTGTCGCAGGGCACCCGGCCGCGCGGCGGCCGCCAGGCTCTCCTCGATCTTGGACAGCTCCGACCACCGGTAGGCATCGATGGGCAGCACACGGGCC